>JAABUZ0100000310.1_pt1 | contig 124355 bp, 118 predicted proteins | sample 5562091 | NCBI WGS metagenome assembly JAABUZ01 (sample SAMN12813069, study PRJNA571459) | rock metagenome | isolation source: Antarctica rocks | place: Antarctica: Victoria Land, Linnaeus Terrace sud | collected 2015-12-21 | reverse complement strand
TTCGCCCTGGTGCCGCTCATTCTGCCTCTGTTGACTGGTTATGCCGCGGACGGTTGGCAGCTCGGCTGGACGGCGGAGCACTTCACTGGCGTCATCCTCACCGCGGTGTTCTGGGCGGGGCTGGCCTGCGAGATGCCTGTACTCCTCCTGGCCTTGGTGGCGTTGAGAGTCGTCACTCTGGGGGGGTTGGCGCGCAGTCGTCCCCCTGCCATGCTCAGCGCCGGCCTTCTGGGCGCGGTGTTGTGCCCAGTGCCACTTCTGGGCACACGGATCGTCACCGGTCTCTTTCTGTACGGGCTGTACGAGCTCGGGATCCGCGTAGCACAGCACCGACCCTAACGCCACACGCGCCGTCCCAGGACTCGCGGCTCGGCTCTGCATCCTGCTGGCGAGCGCTCCAGGCGACACGGGGTAACCCAGATGGTCAGCTGCGTAGCGCCCTTTCTCGGCATCGTCGACCCCCCCCCTCGCTGCGCTTGCCCGGTTCCCTGGATGATCGTCGATCGCCTCTGGCGCGTCGAGGCCCTCACCCGCCGTGTCGCCGTGGACGCCGCCCAGGCCAAGAAGCTCGCCCACGCAGGTTTGACCCGGGCCAACGGCGTGGACCTCGAGCTCGCACGCGCCGTGCGCGACCGCGCCCGCCGCGGCCGTCCGCCTCGTGCGCTCGAGCGGCTGGCGACTGCGGGTGACCGCGATCGGGCTCGCCCTGTTGTTGGCTGTGCCGTTCGCGGCCGTTGTGTACGTCGGAGCCACCATAGCACTGGGCGATGCGGGGGGTTACGCGCATGCCCGCCTCGGTGAACGCACCGCGGCCGCAGACCGAGGCGTTGTGAACACGTCCTACTCGCGGGTGAGCTCGGCGACGGCCTTCTTGGCGCAGTCGTCGTCGACGATTGCCTTGCCGGCGCTGGCGGCGGCGATCAGCGATGGCCAGGGACAACCTGTCGTCGGTCCTGCGCGCCTTTGTGGCGTACTACAACCCGGAGCGTCCGCGTCGCGCGCTCGGATTGCAGGTCTCCGAGGCATAGATTTGCAACTCCCTTATAGCCAGCTTACCTCGATTGTTCCACCGTGTAAGCTGGTCTGTCAGCCCGACTGGTAGGAGGATCCTCATGATCGCGCGATTCTTTGGCTCCAGACCTGTGCTTACCGCAATGGCGGTCATAGTGCTGGCATCGACACTGCTGCTCACCGCTTCCATACTGGCTCAGGCGACCGCGTCTGCTCAGTCGGCCGCCACCGACCAGAGTGTCGGCATCGCCAACTTCACCTTCACGCCTGGCGAGATCAGCGTGCTGGTCGGGAAGACAGTGACCTGGTCCAATCCGCAAGACCCCGTGCAGCACACGACCACGTCCATCGACGGAACCTGGAACTCGGGGCCGCTGTCTACCGGTGACACGTTCAGCTTTACTTTCGATCAGCCTGGTGACTTTGCTTACGCGTGCGCCATCCACCCGGGCATGACGGGGGTCGTCCACGTCGCGAGCGATGCGAGCGCTCTGCCCTTGCCCAGCCTCACCAAGGTCGACGCCATCGCGAATGAAGTGCCGCCAGACATCCGGGACAAGGGCACCCTCCAGGTTGCCGCCGACGCGACGTATGCTCCGAATGAGTTCGTCGACCCCAATGACGGCGCCATCAAGGGGTGGGACATCGAGCTGGCGCAGGCGATCAGTACTGTCCTGGGCATGCCCTTCCTCATCAACAACGCCGACTTCAACTCCATCATCCCGAACCTGGGGACCCGCTACGACCTGAGCGTCTCCAGCTTCACACCGACCGTGGAGCGAGAGAAGACGGTCGACTTCGTCACCTACTACCAGGCTGGCGAATCGTGGTTCACCCGGGTGGGTGGGCCGCAGATCAGCCAGACGTCGGATTTGTGTGGCAAGACGGTCGCGGTGGAGACCGGGACCACCGAAGAGAGTGACGCCTGGGCTTTCATGGGCAAGAAACCCGGCGGCGCCGCCATCGCCGGCGGCAAGGACCTATGCGCCGCGGCGGGACGCGCGCCCATCACGGTACACAGCTTCACCAAACAGACAGAGGCAAACGTCGACGTCGTCGGCGGGCGGGCCGACGTAGGTTGGGCGGATCAGCCGGTTGCCGACTATCAGGTGCAGCTGTTGAACGGACAGCTCCAGATCAGTGGCCAGGCCTGCAGTGTGGCGCCGTACGGCATCGCTCTGCCCAAGGGCAGCGGGCTGGCCAAGCCGTTGCAGGACGCTATCCGGTACCTGATCGACAACGGCTACTACACGCAGATCCTCAAGAAGTGGGGCGTCACAGACGGCGCTATCAAGAGTTCGAGCGTTGCCCTCAACAACCACGACACTGTCGGCTACCCCTGCGTGCCCGCGTAGTCACCCGCGCCCCTGGACCCCCTGGTAAGGCCCGCTCCCGCTGGCCGCGGCCTGCCAGGAGCCAGGAGGGTGGTTGTGGTGGCACTCGGAAGGTCGGCTACCCTACGAGCCGAAACCCGGTGACTGACAGCGCCGCTGATCGACCGCCACCATTCTCCGGAGGCGCGGCGCCGCGTCCGGAGGTGATCAGGGCGATTCCTGTTCGCCACACGTGGCGCTGGGTTGCCGCTGTCGTCGTCCTGATGGTCCTGGCCGGCGTGATCGCTCAGGTAGCGACCGCGCCGAACCTCCACTGGGACATTGTTCTGACCTGGTTCACTCAGGCCGGCATTCTCGAGGGCCTCGTCGGCACGCTCGTGCTGACCGTGGTCGCGATGGCGATCGGGATCGGCCTCGGGGTCGTCCTCGCGGTGATGCGGCTGTCCCCGAACCCGGTGGTCGCGAGCGTCAGCTGGGCCTTCATCTGGTTTTTTCGCGGCACCCCGGTCCTGGTCCAACTGTTCTTCTGGTGGAACCTGCAGCTGGTGCTGCCCAGACTCTCCATCGGCATCCCGTTCACTCCTCTGCTGTGGCAGCACGAAACGGTCACGCTGATCACCCCCTTTTTGGCAGCGATCCTGGGACTCGGGCTGAACGAGGGGGCCTACATGGCTGAGATCGTGCGGGCCGGGATCATTTCAGTCGAACATGGCCAAACCGAGGCGGCGCAGGCGCTGGGCATGACTCGGCTGGACGTGATGCGCCGCATCGTTCTGCCCCAGGCAATGCGGGTGATCATTCCGCCTACTGGGAATGAGACGATCTCGATGCTCAAGACGTCGTCGTTGGCCTCGGTCACTCAGTTCGGTGAGCTCTTCCGGGCATCGGAGCTGATCTCCGCCTACAACTACAGGATCATCGAGCTGCTGATCGTGATCAGCATCTGGTACCTCATCTGCACCTCGGTGCTGACGGTCGGTCAGTACTATCTGGAGCGGTACTTTGCCCGTGGCTCCTCGCGCCAGCTTCCGATGACGCCGTTTCACCGCTTCCGGCGCATGCTGACCACCTTCCACGACCCGCCACCGGTACCCGGGGCGCCGGCATTGCCGCTGAGTAGACCAGGCGCAGGACGGTGACCGCGGCGATGGTTCGGGCCGAGGCGGTCCACAAGAGCTTCGGCCGGCTGCACGTGCTGCGGGGTATCGATCTCGAAGTTGCGCCCAGGGAGGTCATGTGCATCATCGGTCCCTCCGGCTCCGGCAAGAGCACCTTTCTGCGCTGCATCAATCACCTGGAGAAGATCGACGCGGGCAGGCTGTCCGTGGACGGCGAGCTCGTGGGCTATCGGCAGCACGGCGACAAGCTCTATGAGCTCCCCGACCGCGAGGTCTGCCGCAAGCGGGCCGAGATCGGCATGGTCTTTCAGCGCTTCAACCTGTTCCCGCATTTGACAGTGCTGGGGAACATCATCGAAGCGCCCATCCTGGTCAAGAGGGAGACCCGGGCGGTCGCAATCGAGCGGGGGCGCCAGCTGCTGGACCGGGTGGGCCTCACTGACAAGGTCGATGCTTACCCCAACCAGCTCTCCGGCGGCCAGCAGCAGCGCGTGGCTATCGCGCGGGCCCTGGCCATGACGCCAAAGTTGATGCTCTTTGACGAGCCGACGTCGGCTCTCGACCCTGAACTGGTGGGTGAGGTCCTCGACGCGATGCGCGGCCTCGCCGAGGACGGCATGACCATGGTCGTGGTCACCCACGAGATGGGGTTCGCGCGGGAGGTCGGCGACGCCCTCGTTTTCATGGACGGCGGTGTCGTCGTGGAAGCCGGCGAGCCCCGCGATGTGCTGGCCCATCCGCAACACGAGCGGACGAAGTCGTTTCTCGCGAAGGTCCTCTAGGCATTCCCCGGGCAACGCTACGACGTCTGTCAATATCTCCAGCGCGTTGAAACCAGCGCATCTTTCCAGTGGATGCGGTGTGCGCGGCGAGCCTCTCGGCCGTGATCGCCCACAACAGCAGAGGGGCTCAGACCGTGGCACGCTCTCGTACACTGCCGCCGGAGGAGGAGGCGCCATGCCCATCGTTCTCGTGCATGGAAATCCCGAAACCGACGCTATCTGGGACGACTTCCGGCAGCACCTGGGGCGGAATGACGTCGTGGCGCTGTCCCCGCCCGGGTACGGATCTGCCGTACCAGACGGCTTCGGCGCGACCAGCGACGACTACGTGGCCTGGCTTGCAGCCGAGCTGGAGCCCATTGCCGGCCCCATCGACCTTGTCGGGCACGACTGGGGTGGCGGGCATGTGTTGCGCCTCGTCGCCGCCCGCCCCGAACTGGTGCGGTCCTGGGCGACAGATATTGCCGGCTGCTTCGACCCGGACTACGTCTGGCACGAGCGCGCCCAGGTCTGGCAAACGCCGGGCGCGGGCGAGGCGGCGATCGCACAACAACTGGCGACACCGATCGAGCGGCGGGCGGCGCGGTACGAAGGACTCGGCATGTCGAAGGACGCGGCGGCACGCTGCGCCGCCGCCTTCGGTGAGGAGATGGGTCGCTGCATTCTGTCGCTGTACCGCTCCGCTGCACAGCCGAAGATGGCCGAGTGGGGCGCAGACTTGACGGGGGCTCGGTCGCGGCCGGGCCTGGTGATTGTCCCCACCGAGGACCATCTCACGGGTGGTGAGCTGCTGGCAAGGCGCACGGCGGAACGGGCTGGCGCGCAGGTAGCGATTCTCGCCGGACAGGGCCACTGGTGGATGTGCCAGGACCCGCCGGGCGGGGCCGCGGTGCTCCATTCATTCCTCGCAACCCTGACGGGGGGATAGAACGACGCGTCAAGCTGTCAGCTGTTGACTGTCAATGGGAACTTCCCGACTTCGAGCTGCTCGACATCAGCGCTTGATCGAATTGGCTGGGCTGGGACAGAGATGAGTCCCCCGGCTCGGACCCGTAGACGGGTCCCAACGGCGCTGCCTGGCTCCGACTGGCCAGTCAGCCGCTGCCAGGAGCCGGCGCCGTTACCGGCTCGGGGATGAGCGTGAGGTCGTCGAATCCAAGGCGCACCTTGCTCCCGGCGCCGGCCATGAGATCGAGCCGTTCCGAGCCGCCTACTTCAACCAGCAGGCGGGCGACGTCGGTGTGGACGTGGAGGTGGACAGTCGAGCCGTCGAAAACGATCCGCTCCACGACGCCGTCCAGCAGGTTGCGCCTGCCGTTCGCGCCGTCCGGCATCACCGAGATGTTCTCCGGCCTCACGTAGGCAAGCACGGGCGTCCCCCGTTCGGTCGCGCGCGGGCTCGGACTGGTAAAGGTGTGGGGGCCAACCTGGACGGAGACCACGGCGCCCGCGTCGCCCCCGCCCGTGGAGTCCGCGACGACGCCACGCAAACAATTGTTGCTGCCCAAGAACTCGGCCACGAAAGGGGTGCTGGGGTGCAAGTACAGGTCGAGCTGGGTGCCGCCCTGCTCGATCCGTCCGGCATTCATGACGAAGATGCGGTCGGAGATAGCAAACGCCTCCGACTGATCGTGGGTCACGAAGACGGCCGTCTTGCCGGTCTCTTGCTGGAGCGCGCGAATGCTGTGCTTCAACTGATCGCGCAGGTTCCGATCGAGCGATGACAGCGGCTCGTCGAAGAGCAGAACGCGCGGGTTCGTCGCCAGCATCCGCGCCAGCGCTACGCGCTGCTGCTGACCGCCCGACAGTTGCGCCGGCATGCGTCTCTCGTAGCCGGAGAGGTTGACCAGCGCCAACATCTCCTCGACTCGACGCCTAATAGACGCGCGCGGCGTACCACGCACCGACAGGCCGAACGCCACGTTGTCGAACACTGACAAGTGCGGGAACAGGGCATGACTCTGGAAGACGAACCCAACGTTGCGCCGATTGGGCGGAACGCGGCTCACCTCCTGATCGTCGAAGTAGATCTGGCCCTCCGATGTCTCGACCAGGCCGGCGATCATGCGCAGGGTGGTCGTCTTGCCACAGCCCGACGGACCCAGCAGCGTGACGAACTCGCCGTCGGCGATGTCGAGATTCACGCGGTCCGCGGCGACGACCGAACCGTAGCGCTTGGTGACATTGACCAGACGTACGTGTGCCATACGCTCCTTTGCTGCCTCGTCGCGGCCGGGGACGGACGCTTCGCCGTTCCCGAGCCTGGACGGGTCTACATCAGGTATGTACCACGCAGATAGCGCGATCCAACGATGCGGAAGAACAGAGCGATGAGCAAGATCGAGATTGCCTGCATGGCAACCGCCAGCGCGGCCGTCGTATTGGCGATGCCAGCGCTCCTGATCAGGCTGTACACCCGCAGCGGGGCCGTCTGCTGCCCGGCGCCGGCTATGAACAGCGTGACCAGGAACTCGTTGAACACGATCACGAACGTCAGCAGGACCCCCGCGCTGATGCCCGGTCCGATCAGCGGCAGGACGATTCGCGTGAACGTTTGCCACCTGGTCGCGCCGAGACAGAGCGACGCCTCCTCGAAAGCCGGCGGCAAGTCCTTGAGCGCCACGATGATCGGCATCAAGGCGAGACCAAAGGTGCCCATAGTCATGGCCGCGATCAGCCCGATCGTCGACTGCTGAATATGGTAGACGAGGTTGTACACGAGCAAAAGCCCCAGCCCCATGACGGCCGCCGGCGTGTACAGCGGCAGGTTGAGAAGCGATAAAATGCCCCGCTTTCCTGGGAAGCTGAACCGCACGATGCCGTACGCCGCCGGGATCGCGATCAACGTGTTCAGGACGATAGCCGACACGGTCACCTGCAGGCTGAGCAGCAGGTTGTCTCTGAAGGTCCCGAGGAACACGTAGCTGTAGTTGCCAATCGGGTCGTACCCGCGCCCCTTCTGTAAGGAGTAGTCGAGCAGTGCCAGGAAAGGGAGCACGAAAATCAACAGCCACAGCAGGACGTAGCCGTGCATCAGGACGTCGGTCAAGCGCCGCGCGGAGAACAACCGCGAACCGCGTCCGCGGAGGAGCGCGGTCGGCTGGGCGCGGTTCGTGTTGGCTACCCTCAATCTGCCAGAGCTCCGCGCGAGTAGCGCAGCGAGACGTAGGTGACCATCGACGCCAGGACCATCAGCACGATGCCCTGCGCTGCCGCCATCCCGTAGTCGTTCTGCTTGGTTGCTCGGATGTACATGCTCACCGCCAGGACGCGCTGATCGTCAGTCGTTCCAAGGAGGATCGGTACGATGTAGACACCCATGTTCCAGCCGAAGCACAACAGGCTGCCGGCCAGCATGCCCGACCGGGTGAGCGGAAACAGGACGCGGGTCAACGTCTGCCAGGCATTGGCGCCAAGCACCGCCGACGCCTCTTCGAGTGCCACCTCTATGTTCTGGAGCGCGGTCGCGACGTTGACGACCATGAACGGAAACGAGCCGATCGCAAGTGCGAAAAGGACCGTGGGCGTCGAGTACAGGAAGTTCACCGGATTGAAACCGAGCGCCACCAGCACTTTCCCGAACGCCGTATCGGGCAGGAAGATGAAGCTCAAACCGAATGACAGATACAGCGTGCCGAACAGCGGGAACGCCATGAGCGCGCGGACAAGGTCGCGGTAGTGAACCTTCCGCACCAGGATGTAGGCGAAGGGAAACCCGAAAATCAGGTCGATCAGGGTAGAGCCGACAGCTTGGAAAATCGTCGTGTAGATCAGGTACAGCTGCTCGCCGAATATGGTCTGGAAATTGCCAGTGGTGAAGACAGGCCTCTGAAAGAAGGTCGATCCGCTCGTAAAGCTGAGTATGGTGAGGTAGCCGAGCGGGACGACCAGGAAGAGAGTCGTGGTCGCCAGGCCAGGGAGGATCAGGAGCCAGGGCGCGAGTCGCTTCCATGCCGCGCCGCCGCCCGACACCGCCGGCGCCGTGCGTACCGCTTCGATGGTTGCCAAGTCGCCTCCGGACGCGCTGCTCTACCTACGCTAGAGACCGAGCCCCTTGGACTCGGCATCCTGCCAGTCCTTCTGGTGGGCAGCATAGTAATCCCAGTCGACCGCCTTCAGCTTGTCGTAGTCGCTGAATGGCGGGTAGAAGCGCTTGTAGGAATCCGCGAACCAGGCCGGGACGTCCTTTTCCTGGCCCGCGTAGAGCACACCCTCGAAGATCTCGGACCAGGCGCCCTGATTCTCCTGCCAGTTCATCGGGCCGGCGCCCGGCGCGGACGGCCACCTGTCACCCGGGATCAGCCCGTCGGAGCTTAGGCGCCAGTTCAGGAACAGCTGGGCCACCAGCGGGTGGGGCGAGCCCTTGGGGATCCACATGTAGCCGTTGATGACGGGCACGCCCGCCGCTGGCAGCGTGTAGACGGTCTTGTCCGTGCCTGGCTGGCCGCTCAGCTGCTCGAGTCGCGCTAGCGAATTCCAGAAGCAGACGGCTTGCGCGGCGCCGGAGCGGAGCAGCCGCTGCATCTCGGCCGAGTCGCTCGTGACCTTGATGACGTTGGGCTTCACCTGGTTCACCACGAAGTCGACAACCGCTTTCATGTCCTCAGGCTGCTTGTAGTCCTTGCCGAGGGACCAGGCCGCCTCCACCAGGTGGCCGCCATTGGTGATGTCGCCAACTTCGGGAATCGTGATCTTGCCTTTCAGCCGCGGGTCCGCCAGGTCCTTCCAGTCCTTGAACCAGTCGGTGGTGTGCACCACGACCGGGAAGGCGGTGCCCTGGAAGCCCACGGCCTGCATCTCGCGCTTGAAGCGCTTGTCGACCGGCTCCCAGTTCTTCATCAAGTCGGAGGGGAAGATGTCCTGGGTGACGCCGTGGCCCTTGGCTTCGACGTAGTACGGCTCTTCGATCGCCATCACGTCATAGGGCGAAGGGTTGCCCGCCTGATTGGCGGTGTACAGATTGGTCAGGTAGATGCTGGGCGACTGGGACGGGAGGTAGTTGCACTTGACGTCGACGCCCCATTCCTCCTTCACCACCGCCTGGAAGCGGCCGACGATGGCGTCGTTAGCAGTGAAGGTCCAGTTCGCCACGTTGACCTCGGCTTCCTTCGCCAGCTCCGCGGCAACCTCGTCCTTGCTCATCTCCTTGCCCAGGATGGAGACCTTGAACCTGCCGCCTGTGGCCACTGCCGGCGCGGCCTGGGTGGCGGCGGCGGCAACCGTGGGCGCCAGTTTGGCGGCGGCTGTGGGAGCGGCCACCACGGCCGTCTGCGCAGCTGCCACCGCGGTTGGCGCCGCCGCAGCGACCTGAGTTGCCGATGGTGCGGCCGCCGGCGCCGGCGAGCAGGCGGCGAGCAGCCCGCCGGCCACCGGAACGGTCAATCCAAGAGCAAGCGATCCGCGCAGAAACGAGCGTCGGCTGAAGCGCCGCCCCTGCTCGTGCGCATCCACGGCATCCCGTTGCCTAGCCATTGGGCCCCTCCCCGTGTTCACCATAGTTGATTTCCCCGCATGCAGGCCATGGGTCGGCACGCGGCGAGCTTGTCGCAGTATTCGCTGCCCCGACGGGCAAACGCAATGTGAACTCGTTCGTCAGGCGCCAGCCCCAACGGCAACGCCAACTTCCTGCAGGCGGCCATGCTGAACGTCGTAGACGAAGCCGCGCACCTGGTCCTTGTGTGGAATGAAGGGGCTTGCCTGGATGCGAGCGAGCGACTGGCGGACGTCGCCTCGACATCGGTGAAAGCCTCGAGCGCGAAGGGCGGGCGAATGCCCGTGTCGGTTTCGATAGCGGCCCGTACCTCGTCGTCGCGGAAGGTGAGCATGCCGCAATCTGTGTGATGGACCAGGAGGACCACAACGTGGTGGGGGATCGGGACGTTCAGAGGGTCGGATGCTGCGCGCGGAGACGGGCGGAGGCCCGCGCCACCCACGCCTCGGCCAGCAGCTCCTGCAACTCGGCCCGGTCGATGCTCGCGAGCCGGACCAGCACGCTCGGATGTCCGGCGTAGTGGGGGGTCGTGAAGAACTTCTCCGGCTCGGCCGCCACCAGCACCTCGCGGTCTTCGACGCTGTCGCGCCAGAGCACCAGCACACCGGGCTGCTCGTGGATCCGGGCGAACAACTTGTCCTGCACCCGGAAGCCGGGCGTGCCATAGGACGACCGCTCCGTTGTCGCCGGCAGCGACAGCGCAAGCCGCCGCACGTCATCCTCACTCACCATGCCCGACGCCCCTCCGGTCCTGCCGCTCACTCAGCTGCACGTGAGGCTGCTTCCGCCTCGGCCAGGCCCGGTTGCTCGTAGATGCCCAGGACGTTGCCCGCGGGGTCACGGAACCAGGCGGTCTTTTCCGTCGCGTTGGCATCGACGGGCTGCACGATCTCACCGCCGGCGGCGATGATCGCGGTAACGGTGGCGGTGGCGCTGGCGACCATGATGGAGACGATCAGGCCGGGCTCGGTGGCCGGCTTACGGCCGAGCACCCAGGTGCCGCTGACCTGGCCAACGGTGTCGTCGAAGGCGACTGAGCCGTCGTCGCGCTGCCGGATCGGCCAGCCGAAGGCCCGGTGGTAAAACTGGGCAGATCGGGGGATGTCGGTCGCGGGAATCTCGATGTAGCAGATCTTGCCGGTTCGGAAAGCTGGTAGCGTCGAGGTAGTCACAGTGCTCCTCCGCGATCTCGTGACGTCGGATCTTGCGCATTCGCCTCCCCAAGTATCGGCTCGGATCAGCACCAGGATGGGATGTTTCGGCACATCCCCGTTTAGGTCAGGTCTCCCGGTGCAGGTAGAGGTCGCGCAGCAGGGCGATCTCGGCCCCGTGGTGCAGGACCTCGCGGTTGATGTGGAGGACGAGGGTGGCCATCGGGTACTCGGCGAATGGCCCTTCGGCAGGACCGCAGGCCCGTGCCAGACCCGCCGCGCCGAGGCCGCGCGCGCCGTCAGCCCAGGCGGCGTACGTCTGATCGAGCTGGCGGAGTGCGTCGGCGGCTGTGCCGGCGTACTCGAAAGTCTGGTAGTCCGCCGCCGGGCCATTGAAGTGGTTGGCGACCCGCATGCCGAGCACGCCGACGATGATGTGCCCCAGGCGCCAGGCGATCGTGGTGAGCGGCGGTGGCTGCGGCGCGGGCATGGCGAAGTCGATGGTGAACGCGCCTGCGCCGGCCGCGATGGGTGCGGTGCTCTCACCGCGCCGATGGACGCTCCAGCAGCCCCGGACGGGCTCCCAGAAGTATTCGTCGTCCGTGAGGCCGTCTAGGCGTGGCCGCAGCTGCCGGCTCCAGTGCCAGTCGAGCTGATCGAGGAGCTGCTGGTTCCAGTCGATGTCCATGTGACCAGGGTACGAGCTGTCGCGGACAGATCCGGTCCGCGATACCCGGCAAACTGCGAGCATGCACGCCGCTGCCGCCTCGAAGGTGGCCCCCGATGCCGCGTGCGATACGGTTCCTTCCCCTCGGCGGGCCGGTGATCAAGGTAGTCAGTCGCGCCCTGACAGCAGCAATCTCGACCACTGAGGCGGTTCTGACTGCCCGCGGTGCCACCCGGTCAGAGGCTGGTCAGGGCGTCCTGGACGTCCTTGTTCCAGCGGTCCATCTCCGCCCGGATGTCCGCCTTGTTGAACATGATCGCCTCGAACGCGCGCTGAAAGCCCTCTGTGCGCTGGACATCGGTGAGCACCTCTGGCTCCGAACGGACCAGCGGGATGGCCTCCCGCGACATCTTCGTCCAAACATTGGCGTCAGGAAGCGTCTTGAGGCCGGCATATTTTTCGGTCCACCCAGCCACCGGCGTGACGATACCGCCATCGGAGAGATCCGAGCCGTGTTCGGCCGCGGCGAGATGCAGGAACTTGAAGGCCGCCTCGCGCTGGGGAGACTTGGCGAACACGCCGTAGCTGTTGCCCGGCCCGCTGTAGTACCGTGGCTTCGTCGGGTCGAACTGCGGCGCCAGAAGCGACTTGATGTTCTGCCATTTGTCCGGGGCAAGTTGCTTGAACGTGCCGTACGCCCACTGGCTCATGCCCGTGGTCGACGACGTCTCTTCCTTCGGGAGCTTGGCCGAGCCAGACTCCTTGTCCTGCGGCCGGAGCATCGAGGCACCGTCCTTGAACACGTAGTCGTAGAGGTTCTGCATCGCGGCAATGCCCTGCTCCGAGTTCAACAGCGAGGTCTTGCCGTCGTCGGACACCATTTTGCCGCCTGCCTGCCGGAAATAGGGCTCCCAGAAGGCGTACGTCCGGTCGGGGCCGTAGCCGTGCTGGATCATGAAGCCGTCGCGAGTGATCCGGCCGCTGGCATCGCGCTTGGTCATCTTCGCGGCCCAGGGCCCGAGGTCGGCCCAGGAGATTGGCGTCTGTTGATACTTGGCGATGTCGGCTGCGATCCCGGCTTCCTCGGCGTGCTGTGCGTTGACGAACAGGTTGATCGGGATGGCGGTCCACTCCAGCGGGACGTTGAAGTCCTGGCCGTCGACGCGCAATGCCTCGAAAACGCCCTTCTCCCAGAACGCCTCCCACTTGTCCTTGCCGCCCCAGGGGGTGTAGTCCATCGGAGCATAGAGGCCGGCCCGGGCGAACTTGACGCGGAACCCCTCCGCGGCCTCGAAGATGTCCGGACCCACGCCAGAAGCGATTTGGGGCAGCATCTTCGTGTTGTAGTCGTCGCCGCGCTGAATTTGATAGTCCATATCGACGTTCAACTTGGCCTGCGCGTCGGGAAAGACGATCTCCCGAAAGACCTTGTCGGTTGGATCGTACTGGTGGCGCCAGAAGACCAGCCGGGTCGCGGCAACGGCGGCCGGAGTCGTGAGCGCCGTGGCGTTGGCCGCGGGCTCACCCTTCGGCGCCGGCTGGCCAGCCGAGCCAGCGGGCTGGCCACAGGCGGCCAGCAGCACGGTTCCGAGGCACAGGTCGCGCGTCCGGCGCAGCAGGATGCGGCGCGATAGCCCGCGGCCCGCCATGGACGAACCTTGATCACTCATCGTCTGTCTCCCTCCGCGGCACACCCCGCTACCCCGGGCGGTGGTGACCTTTCGTCAGTGCACGGCTCCGTCTTCATCCCCATCCTACCCCTTCAGGCCGGAGATGGCTGCCCCCCGAATGAACTCGCGCTGCATCGCCAAGAATAGCGCCAGGACCGGAAGCGACGCGAGCACCGCGACGGCGAGGAGCTGGCCGTACTCGGGTGCACGCTGCTCGCCAATGTAGAAAACGATGCCGAGCGGGATGGTCCGCATGTCGTCGGCGTTCACGACCACCAGCGGCCACAGGAACGAGTTCCAGGACCCGGTGAAGCTGAAGACCGCCAGCGCCGACAGGACGGGGCGGCACATCGGCAGCATGATGGTCCAGAAGATGCGCGGTTCACTCGCGCCGTCGATGCGGGCGGCGTCCATGTACTCGCTCGGCAGCGAGACGAAGAACTGGCGCATCAAGAAGGTGCCGAACGTCGTCGCGAGACCAGGCACGATCAGCCCGGCGTACGTGTTGGCCCACCCGAGCTCTTTGATGATCAGGAACGTTGGGACCAGCGTGACCTGAATGGGCAACATGATGGTGCTGAGGATGAAGGCGAAGGCCAGGGTCCGGCCGGGGTACCTGAACTTGGCTAGGCTGTAACCGGCCATCGAGCAGAGCAGCAGCGGCGAGAGAGTCTGGACCCCCGAGACGATCACCGAGTTGACGAAGTAGCGGCCAACCGTCTTCTGGAAGGGAAGGACGTAGTTCTGCCATTGAGGTTCGGATGGGAGCCAGCGCATCGGGACGGCGAAGACCTCCGGCTCCGGCTTGAGCGACCCGAGGACCGCGAACACGAAGGGGAGCAGCGTGAACAGGGAGAACAGGGCCAGGATCACGTAGAGCGCGACGTAGCCAGCGGTGCGCCGGAGAGCGAGGGGGGGTCGGCGCCGCGGCAGAACCCCTGACTGGGCGGTAGCGGTCATACGCTCTCGATCTTGAACAGCCTGAACTGGAGCAGCGACAGAACCACCAGGATGCCGAAGAGCACCATGGAGACGGCCGAGGCCCGACCCATCTCGAGCTGCTGGAAGCCGCGCAGGTAAATCTCGATTGGCAGGATGCGCGTCGCATCGGCTGGACCACCGCGAGTGAGCACGTAGAAAGAATCGAACGCCTGGACCGTATTGATCAGCGCGATGATGACCACGAAGAGCAGCTGTGGGCGCAGCAGGGGCAGAATGATGTGGCGTACCCGCGCCCAAAGGCCCGCACCGTCGATCGCGGCAGCCTCGAGGTAATCGTGCGGGATCGCGAGCAGGCCTCCCAGCAGGATAATCATGTAATAGCCGGTCGTTTTCCAGAGATCGACGACGACGATGCTCGGCAGCGCGAGCAGCGGACTCGTCAGCCACGGGACGCCCTGGGGGAACCAGGGGGCGACCAGCTGGTCCAGTAGGCCGCGTGGGTAAAAGAGCGTGAGCCAGATCAGCGCGGCGACCACCCCCGTCATGACAACGGGGAAGTAGAACGTCAGCTCGAACACGTGGCGCAAACGCGGCAGCGAGAACAGGACAATCGCCAGGATCAGCGCCATGACGACGAGCGGAACGGTCTGGAGAACGATGAAAATTCCGGTAACCCGGAAGGAGTTCAGCACGCGCTCGTTGGAGAACACGAAGCTGTAGTTGTCGAGGCCCACCCACCGCGGCGGCGAAAGGAGATCGTACCGTTCGAACGAGATCTCGATCGCGCGCAGCATCGGATAGAGGCGGAAGCCGAGGAACAGAAGGAGGACTGGCAGGATGAACAGGACCCCCCAGACCTTCTGCGCGGTGCGGTAGGAGATCCGCGGCCGTCGGCTGCCAAAGGACGATGCCATCACGGGCTGTACCGTTGCCGGGGACAGGTCGGCCAACGCTCACCTCCTCGTCTGCTCTCGCCTGATCGCTGTTTCGGTGCTGCGTCCTGGAGTCCCAGCGTACTAGGGCGCCGGGACCCGTTCAACGCTGGCTCTTTCCGCAAGTTTGACTCGTGTTGGTTCTGCTGCCGGGCGCTCTCGCTGTTGATCCGCCGGCATGGTCGCGCTCATTCCGGGTCAACTCTTGACGGCGCCTTCCATGATCCCCTGGATGATGCTCCGTTGGGCGAACGCGTAGAGCACGATGATCGGCAGGACCGACAGAGCCGTCGCGGCCAAGAGGATGTGCTGCTCGGGAGTGTCGGACGACACGAACTTGGTGAGCCCGCGCTGGACAGGCATCAGCGTCTCGCTGTTGAAGGTGACCAGAGCCATCAAGTACTCGTTCCAGGCGGACAAGAACTGGATGATGGCCACAGCCGCGAGGCCGGGCCGGGCCAGCGGCAGCATGATCCGCCAGTACACGTCGAAGGCTGAGCAGCCGTCCAGAGCCGCCGCCTCCTCCAGCTCGCGGGGCTGTCGGACGAAGAACCCACGCATGATGAAGATCGAGATCGGCAGCCCACTGGAGGCGAGCACGAGGATGTAGCCGGTCCGGGTATTCGCCAGTCCCACCCCGACGAGCAGCTTGTAGATGGCGATAAATGAGGCAGGCAGCGGCACGATCATGATCGCCAGAAGCAGGAGCAAAACTACTCCCCGGCCCGCGAACTCGATGCGGGCCAGCGCGTAACCCGCCATGCTCGAGGCGATCAGGATGCCGGTGACCGCCGCCACGGAGTAGAGCAGGCTGTTCGGCAGATACGTGTGTAGGTTGCCCTGGTCCCACGCCCGCGCATAGTTCTGCCACTGGGGGACGGCCGGCCAGAAGTGGACGCTGTCGTACAACTCGTGGATCGTCTGGAGCGATCCGGTCAGCAACCAGGCGATCGGGAAGAGCGCCACAACCGCCACGAGGACAAGTAGGCCATAGAAGGCCGCGCGGATGAACATCGCCGTAGCGATCCGCAGCAGGCGGCTCCCCGCCACATGCCGACTTTCCGGGGTAGCGACGCGGCGTGAGTCGATAGTGGTGGGGCGCAGCACGGCGGTCAGTCGGTCTCCGACGTGGTGAAGCGGCGGCCGATCCAGATCTGGAGGAGCGAGAGAGCCACCAGGATGGCCCCAAAGAGGACGGACATCGCAGCGGCGGACCCAAACCGGTTGGACTGGAATGCCTCCTTGTAGATCCGGAGCGTCGGCACCTCGGTGTGGTATCCCGGCCCCCCATTGGTGAGCACCTGGACCGTACCGAAGATCTGGAGCGCGGCCAGCAGCGTGAGGACGCCGACGATACTGGTCACCGGCATCAGCTGCGGCCAGGTGATGTGCCGGAAGCGCTGGAGCGCCCCGGCGCCGTCGATCGACGCAGCGTCGTACAGCTCGCGCGGAATGCCCTGCAGCCCAGCCAGGAAGAGCAGGAAGCCGAAGCCCCAGTGGTACCAGACGTACACGGCCGCCACGGTGGGCAGCGCAGTGGCGGGATCGCCGAGCCAGTTGTGCTTCAGCCCGCCGAGCGCCACGCCCTCGAGGGCTCGGTTCATGAAACCGACGGTTGGCTGCAGGAGCCAGCCAAACATCATGCCAACGACCACCACGGAGAACACGCCCGGCAGGTAGAACGCGGTCCGGTAGATCGTCCCGCCCTGGCGGAGGCGCCCCACGGCGAGCGCCATGCCGAGCGACAGCGCGTTGCCGGCGACGAAGCCCACCACGCCGAACACGGCGGCGTTGCCCAGTGACGACCAGAAGATCGCGTCAGCGAGGACCCGCTCGTAATTGCGGAGCCCGACAAAAGGGGTCTCCCGCCCGACGCCGTCCCAGCTCTGGAAGCTGAGGAGGATACCCTGTACAAAAGGGATCAGCGTGAAGGCGCCGATGAGGGCCAGCGCCGGCAGCAGAAAGAGGTATCCAGTGACGGCCCGCCGGAACCGCCGACCCTCCGGCCCGACGCCGCGGAGCACGAGCGACGGGGTCAGCATGCTCGCCTGAGCCCGCTGGCGGCACGCACAGCTGTGATCAGCCCTTCTGCGCCTGCTCGACCTCGTCCAGCACCTGATCGACCGACTTCTCCTTGAGCACAATCGATTGGGCGCCTTTGGTCAGGACTTCGTTGACCTGGGCAGTGCTATCCGCTGGCACAATCTGGATTTTGTCCAGGAGAGCGGCGAAGCCAGCGATCTGCGGCGAGACCTTCTTCGGATCGAGTGCCGCGGGGTTGGCGGGGACCAACGGCACCTCGGTCATGAAGAACTCGGCCTGGGGCGTGTCGGTGAGCCATTTGAGGAACGCGAGCGCCTCCGCGGTGTGTGGGCCCTTGGCGTTGACCACCCCGCTCTTGCCCGGCCCACCGTAGGCGCGCGGCTCGATCTTGCCGTCTGCGGCCTTCGGCAGAGGAAAGGAGGCGAAGCTGGTGAAGTCGGGAGCAGTCGTACGCTGGACGCCGACGGAGAAGGTGCCCGTGTAGAAGCACGCCAGCTCCTGCACGTTGAAGAACGACTTCTCCATGTTCGGGTTGGTCACGGCGCCGGTCGGCAATGCGTCGTTGAAGAGCACGCCGGCATCCCGCAATTCCTCGAACAGCTGCAGCCCGCGCCGCCAGCCGTCGACTTTCCAGGAAGCCTGGCCGGTGTGGGTCGCCTCGATCTCGTCGTCGGTGAGCCAGTTCGACGCATGGGACTGGATGAGGCGTGGGACTATTTCGGCGGCGACCAGGAAAGGGCCAATGCCGGCTGCTTTGATCTTCTTGAGGGCGGTGATGAAGTCGGTCATCGTGGCCGGAGCTGCCTTTGGGTCGACGCCGGCCTTCACGAAGTGCGCCGGGTTGTACAGGACGGCGTAGCTGGTGACTTCCCAGGGCACGCTGTAGACCCCCGCCGGCACGCCGGCGGGATTGCCATCCCGCCACTCGGACAGCTTGAGCGCGGCCGGCGAGAAGCTGCTCTTCCAGCCCTTGTCGAGCTCGGGCGCAAGGTTCATCGCCCAGCCCGCCTTGTAGTACGGGGCCATGTCCGAGGGGCCGACGGCATAGAACGTGTCGGGCATGTTGCCCGCCTGCGAGGCTGCCTGGAGCTTCTTGGGGTAGTCTGTCGGACCGGGCGAGTCGATAGCCACCTTGACACCGGACTGCGCAAGGTATTTGTCGGCCAAAGTCTGCATCGCCTTGGCCTGGCCACGTGACTGGTTGAGGTACACCAACGCTGCGCCGGTCGACTTTTCCGCGGCCGGCGGCACGGTGGCGGGAGTGACCGCGGGAGCTGTGGACGTGGTCTGGCAAGCCCCGAGGAGCGGGGCGGCGCCGAGCACTGCTGCCGCCCGAAGCGCCCGGCGGAATACGGCCCGCCGACTGATCGGTGAGCGCATTTCGATTCTTCCCCCTGTGGTGTCTCAGAGTGGCCCCAACGCTCCGAGTGCACCATACTACGGCCCTGCTCAGTGCGCAATTGCTCCAGTTGCCGGATTGCCCAGCTCGAAGACGCGGCCGTCCGCAAACTGGCTAAGTGCAGCGTCCCGTAGGTTCCGAGTCCTATCGGTCAGGTAGGTGCGCACCAACAGGTATCGAAACTTCTGGGACGGACCACTTAGTCGCGTAGGCGGCGGGCGGAGTGTCGCGCCGCCGCCACGGCCCACGACGGACCGCTTGTGGAGCGCCGACTCAGCTCACCGCCGGTGAACGCCTCGTACGCCACCGCCGCGAGCAGGCCGTACGCGCAGTGCGGGGCGACGTCCGCCAGCCACCCCGTGACACCCCACTCGCGCGGATTGGTCACGCCCAGGCTCACCGGTGGCAGGTCGCCCGCCACCATCGCCGCCGCGCCGAGCCCCACGGCCGCGAGCGGCAGCGGAAGGGCGCCGAGCGATGGCCGAACCAGACCATACATCGAACCGACGCCCAGGCCCGCGACGTAGCCCAATAGTCCTCCCAGGCCCTGCGTGCGGTTCTGCGCCCGCTGCTTCTGCTTTTCGCGCAGCTCGCCATCGCCGGACGCGTTGCCCGCGTCGATCGGGATGCCAATGCCGGCAGCGATCTTCCCGGCGGCCCTAGCGGGCACGTCACTTGAAGGCCGCCCACGGATCGCCATATCGAGGTATGTCGCAACGTTCAATGCCGCGGTTCCCGCCGCGCCGGCGGCCATACCCATGAGAATCTGTCGCAGCACGCCTGTCGTTTCCCTCGTGTGTCGAATGCCATATCCACCTGCACTTTGCGTTCCAGGGAGCCGACGCCCTTCAGGTGGCGTTGCTGCGTGCCTCCTCCTCGCTCCGCGCGCCCTTCGGTGGCCATCTCCGGGTCGCCCATGAGCCTGCCGGCACCTTCCTTGACATCTCCCTTGAGCTCCGGCGAGATCACGGCGTGTCGCGACTGGGCACCGGAGGCGCTCCCGCGACCGATCTCCGATCTCCGATCTCAGATCCTCAGATCCAGAGAAGCGCGCGAACTCCCGGCGAGGCCCTATGGCTGGACAGGAAGCTCGGCGGGCCGAATCCAGACCACACCTCCACCACGGTTGCTTCCGCTTGATCCACTCGGTAACATTCCAGTTACCAACAGCGTCGCGCGCCGGGAGGCCACCATGCGATCATTCGAGGCGTTCGCCACCATCAACGCCACACCGCAAGCGATCTGGGGCATCCTGACCGACGTGTCGGGGTACACCACCTGGGACTCCGGTGTGGATCGCGTTGACGGGCTCGTCGCACCCGGCGCGTCGATCACCGTGTTTTCCAAGGTCCGCCCGGGTCAGGCGTTCCCGGTGAAGGTGACCGAGCTCCAGCCTCCGCGGTCGATGCGCTGGGCGAGCGGCCTGCCGCTCGGGCTCTTCACGGGCGAACGCACCTTTACCCTGGCGCCGGACGCAAACAACTCCGTCCGGTTCACGATGCGCGAGGAGTACAAGGGCCTCCTCGCCGCGCTCATCTTCCGCTCCGTGCCGGACCTGACACCGTCATTTCGCCAGTTCGCGGACGGCCTCAAGCAGCGGGCGGAGCGTGCCGGCTAACGCGGGTCGGCCCTCCGCCGAGCGGGCCGGGGACCCGTTCGAGGCGCTCGGCGATCCGCACCGGCGTGCGATCGTGGAACTGCTTGGCGCACGAGCCCGGTCCGTGCAGGAGATCGCCGACGCCCTGCCTATCAGTCGGCCGGCGGTCTCCCGGCATCTGCGTCTGCTGAAGAGCGCAGGCCTCGTCGAGGAGGACCCCGAGGGTACCCGCCGCATCTACCGCTTGCAGGCCACGGGTGTCGAGGCCGCCCAGGCGTATCTCCTCCAGGTGTGGGGTGACGCCGCCACGCGCTTCCGCCTGCTTGCCGAAAACACCCGGCTCGCCGACGACCAGGCATGATCGAGCCACTGCGTCTCAGCTTCCGGGTAGACTGCTCCGCGGAGCACGCCTTCGCCGTGTGGACGCGGCGCATAGCCACCTGGTGGCCCACGAGCCACTCCGTCACCGGCGAGCCAGGCTTACAGGTGGTGCTCGAGCCGCGCCTCGGTGGGCGGATCTTCGAGCGGACCGTCAGTGGCCAGGTGCATGACTGGGGCGAGATCACTCACTGGGAACCGCCCCGCCGCCTGGGCTACCTGTGGTACTTGCGGCGCGACCGCGCGGACGCGACTGAGGTGGAGATCACGTTTCGGGAGCACGGCGCCTGTATCACGCTCGTCGAGATCGAGCACCGTGGCTGGGAGCGACTGGGCGCACCGGGTATCGAGTGGCGCAACGCGAATCAGGCAGGGTGGAAGGGGGTGCTCCCGCATTTCCTTGCCGCGGTTCGGGCGTCTCGTGCGCCCGCCGAAGGGGCGCACGGATGAGGCTACGTACGGCCGATGGGGACAGCTCAACTGCTCAGAGTGAACGCAAAAAGGAACCAATATGACCACACGCACTGGCACCGGTTCGGGTACGCGCGCGGAGCCGTGCGTCCTCAAGACCCCACCCCACACCTCGGAATTCCACGCGTTCAGGGACGAAACGCTGGACCCGCCCGCGCTCGTCTGCATCGTCGGCAAAACGGAGCTGCGCTACCACCTGCGCTGCCTCGACGACCTGCATCAGATGCTGGATGCGCGCGCTGATTGGGTGCCGCTCGGCGGTGCGGACGAGCAGAAGCCCGTGGTGGACGGTACGGTCGAAGCCTGGGGCCGCGCGTCAGGCAATCCCGTCGGCGGCTGGTACGGACTGACGAAAGGCCTGCGGGGTCGGTTTGGCACGTACATACCACCGGTGCTGGAGGCGCTCGGGCTTGCCGAGGTGGAGCACAACCCCAGGAACAACCGTATGCGCGCCCTGTAGCAATCCCGCATGCCGCCGCGAAGCGCTATCTTCTGCCCACCAACAGGCTTACGAACAGTGTGGGCCAAGCGAGGAGGACGGCAGGCAAGAACAAGATGCCGACGCTGAAGCCGCTGATGAGCGCCAATACAGAGAGGACGACAACGCAGGCAGCGAGCAGGCCGCGGCCAGCAGCGCGCCGTCGCTGAGCGTGCAGGTAGGTCCCGCCAACGATACCCGCGAGGTCGACCAGTACAACGGCGAAGAAGATCGCCGAGACGGTGTTGAGACTTGTGCTCGCCACGTTGGAGGTCGCACCGTCGCTGCTCTCGTACGTCGGGCCGAAAAGAGCATACGCCCAGCCCAGGAAGCCGACCAGGCCAGCCAGAAACGCGGCGCCGAGTTCGATGTTGCGAAGCACTTAATGACAGGACCTACGCGGTGAGTTTGAGTGGGGATCGAGAGGGCGAAACTCGGGCGGGGCGGCGCGCAGGGGCGACAGGTCAGGACGAAGGCTCAAGGCCGCTCAAGGGTTGGGTCAATCACCCGCTCCGTGCAGCCTCAATTGTACAGAGTCAAGGATGGGGCTTGGTCGGTGGTTCCCGCTGGGAGGTCGCTAGGCTGCCTCGGCCACTGGGGAGGGTCGGGGTGAGGGTAAGCGTGGCGCCAGCAATGTCTGTGCAAACCTTGAACACGAGTAGCCCTGGCTCCGCACCTATAATCGAGCCGTCATGAGCGCCTTCCACATCTGGACGATCGGCTGCCAGATGAACGTGGCGGACTCGCGGCGGCTGGCCGAGAGCCTCGAGCAGTACGGCTTCGTCGCCGCCGAGACGCCGGCCGCGGCCGACGTGGTAGTCCTCTACTCGTGCGTCGTGCGCCAGGGCGCCGAGGACCGCGTCCACGGCCAGCTCCATCACCTCAGAGAGCTGAAGGCGGCTCGACCGTCCATGCGGATCGTGGTGGCCGGCTGTGTCAGCGACGTCCCGGACTGGCGCAAACGGTACCCGTACGTCGACCTGGTTGCCGAGCCCGGCCAGGACTTGACCATCCGCGACCGCCTGGTGGACCTGCTCGACCTGGGTGAGCGCTACCGGCTCGACCCGGATCAGGCGGTACGTCTGCCTGGAATCTCCGAAGGCGTGACAGTCCACCAGGGCTGCAACAGGTCGTGCGCCTACTGCATCGTGCCGTCCACGCGGGGCGGCGAGCGCAGCCGCCCGCCAGCGGCGATCCTCGACGAGGTGCGGCGGCTGGCAGCGCGGGGGACGAAAGAGGTGGTCCTCCTGAGCCAGATCGTCGAGCGCTACGGCCGCGACCTTCGGCCCCGTGTCCTGCTGTCGGAGCTGCTGCGGCAGCTGAACGACGGAGTCGAGGGCCTGGAGCGGATCCGCTTTCTGACGAGCTACCCCGGGGATTTCGGCAACGACCTCGTCGACGCCGTCGCCGAGCTGCCCAGGGTGTGTGAGGACATCAACCTGCCCATCCAGGCCGGCGACGACGACACGCTGCGTCGGATGAAGCGCGGGTACGTCGTGGACCACTACCGACAGCTGATCCGGCGCTTGCGGGCGCGCATCCCAGAGATCGGCCTCCAGACCGACGTCATCGTCGGCTTCCCGGGCGAGACGGAGGCCCACTTCGACAACACGCTGCGTATGCTGGACGAGTTCCGCTTCGACGTGGTGCACGTGGCGATGTACTCGCCACGACCCGGTACCGTCGCCGCCACCCAGATGGTCGACGACGTGCCGCGCGAAGAGAAGCGACGACGACTCCACGAGGTAGAGCGGCTCCAGAAGGAGATCGCCACCGGGATCAATCACCGTTACCTCGGGCGCCACGTTGAGGTGCTCGTCGAGGGTGTCGCCAAAGGCCGCTGGTACGGCCGCACCCGCACGAACAAGCTGGTCCACTTCGACGATCCGCGGCCCCTGGGCGGGCAGGTCGTGGGCGTCGACGTCACCGCGACCGAGCCGTGGTTCCTGGAAGGGCGCATACCAGCCCTGCTCGCCGCCTGATCACCATCCGTCCGGAGGTTCTCGATGCCCAAATCCGACAAGCTGTCCCCTGGCGCCGTCAAGCTGCTCCAGGAGCCGCAGCTCGCCCAGTTCGCCACCGTCATGGCCGATGGCTCGCCCCAGCTGACCCCTGTGTGGGTTGACGTGGAGGACGACGGCAGCCACGTGCTCGTCAATACCGCCGACGGACGGCTGAAGACGAACAACGTCGAGCGCGATCCGCGCGTCGCTGTCAGCGTCGTCGACAACAAGAACCCGTGGCACTTCGCCATCGTGCGCGGCACGATCGTCGAGCGACGCCACGAGGGCGCCGTCGACCACATCAACAAGCTGTCGCGCAAGTACATGGGCCACGACTACCAGAACTTCCAGCCGGGCGAGCAGCGCGTGGTCCTGCGCATCAAGCCGAGCCACGTGCTGGAGTCGATGACCTAATTCCTTCCCTTTCCCCTTTCCCCTTTCCCCCTTTTTTTCCTTGGCCACGGCCAGGGCTTCGGTTCAGCCCTAATCCTGCTCGAGCCAGAGGGTGAAGGGCCCGTCGTTCACCAGGCTGACCCGCATGTGGGCGCCGAAGCGGCCCTGCTCCACGTGAAACCCCTGGCCGCGCAGCGCCTGGGCGAACCGCTCCACCAGGACACGCGCCTGCTCGGGGGGCGCGGCGTTGGCGAAGCCCGGGCGCCGGCCCCGCGACAGGTCGGCCCACAGGGTGAACTGGGACACCACCAGAAAGTGGGCGCCGACGTCGGCGGCGCTGAGGTTCGTCTTGCCCTGAGCGTCCTCGAACGCTCGCAGGCCGGCGATTCTGGTCGCCAACGTCACGGCCTCAGCTGCCGTGTCCCCGTGGCCGACCCCGACAAAGACGAGCCAGCCAGCGCCGATGCGGCCGACGATCTCGCCATCGACGTCGACGGTGGCCTCGGTGACGCGCTGGAGCAGCGCTCGCACGGCGAACGACCAGCCCCGCTGGCGGTCAGTCTTTGGGAGTTGGCGTCGCCGAAGCGGGGGTGGAGGAGGTGGAGGAGGCGCTGGCGGTCGGCGCGTCCGCCCTTTTCTCCGCCTTTTCGGCCTTCGTGTCCGCGGATTCCTTCTTCACGTCTTTGGACTCCTTGGACGTGTTGGAGTCCTTGGACGCAGCAGACTCGCCATCGCTCTCGCTCTTGGCGTCCCCGTTGACAGCTGATGCCGACGCCTTCCGCGAGTCCGTGCTGTACCAGCCACTGCCTTTGAACACGATGCCGACGGGGTAGATCACTTTGCGCAGGGCGCCGCCGCACACCTCGCACGTTGTCAGTGGTGCGTCAGAGAAGCTCTGGCGCTTCTCGATCGTCGCTGTGCAGCTAGTGCATGTGTAGGTGTACGTCGGCACGTCTCGAGCTCGCTTCGCCTCCTACTGTAACCGCTGCCGTATCGGAATCGCGTATGTGCGCCGGTTCAGGCGCACACGGCCGCGTCCGCCCGCCAGCGGTTGAACGTCGGGTTCTCGGCCTCCGCCAGCCGGGCCCGCGTCTCCAGCCAGCGTCGCGCCCATTCCGCCGGGTCGTGCAGCGCCGTCTCGGGGTGCGCCCGACTGCGCGCGACAAAGCCCGCCGGCGCGAACGCTGGCCGGCCCGTCGCCTGGCCCACCGCCTGGTAGCGCAGGTCGAGGCTGATGCGGACCTGGTCGTCCGTGACGTTGTCCAGCGACGAGTGCACGGTGCGCTGCGTCATCAGCAGCAGGCTGCCAGCCCGCATGGGCAGCGGCAGCGCCCGCTCGACCGGCAGCAGCTTCTCCGGGATTGACAGCCCATTGCTGGTCGGGCAGTGGGCCTCGATCCCCTGGCGGTGGCTTCTGGGGATCACCTGCAGGCAGCCGTTGGCCTCGGTCGCGTCGTTCAGCGGCATCCAGACGGTCAGGATGCCCGCCTCGTCCGCTTCCGGCAGGATGACGCCATTGTCCTGGTGCCACGGGATCTTGGTGACCAGGCCGTTGTGCGACCCTTCCTCGACCGCCCGCTTGGGCAGCTTCATGCGGACGTGCTGCACGGGGTTCGACGCGATCTCAGGCCCGACGACCTGCTCGATGACGTCCAGCAGGCGCGGGTTCGTCAGCAGCCCGAAGACAGCCGGCCCGACGTGCATCGGCGTGTCGCTCCGGACGCCGGACTGGGGCAGGCTGATGTCGAAGTGCTGCGGGAAGTTGCGCCGGCTCTCCGCGCAGACCGCAATCAGCCGCTGCGCGAAGGGGAGCTCCGCGTCCGTGGAGCGTATGACTCCCTCGGCAGCGAGACCCGCGGCAATACCGTCCAGCACAGCGGCGTACTCGGCCAACACGGGCCCGATGTCGAGGATAGGGTCGAGGACGTCCTCGACGACCGCGAAGCCCTCTTCGGCGAGCTGCTCTCTGGTGACCGCGCTCAACACTGCCATCGGTTCCTGTCTCCCTTCACTCTTCACTGGCGTACAGAGCGTACCCGTGGTCGGCAGGGCGTCGCCAGGCCGCCATCGTCGGCGCAAACACGACGAAGCGGCGGGGGAGCCAGGCTCCCCCGCCGCTTCGAGGCACTGTGAACCGGTTACCGAGTTCGCTCGTCCCTGCGCTCGGTCCGCCGCTGGCCCGACTCGCCCTCGATCTCGACATCGCCCTCCCGCTCGACCCGCAGCTCCTCGCGGCGGACGGTGCCGGACACCTGCTCGGTCTCCTGTACGGCCCGCTTGCCGATCTCGATCTCCTCCGTCACGACGGCCCGCTTCTCAACGGAGACCTCCTCGTGGCGTACCGGGACGCGCAGCGTCTCGCCGCTTTCGCCGATGGGCCGGTCGGCGGGCCGGTGGTCGACCGCCTGGCGCTCGATGTACACCTCCTCGCGGGTGACTGGCACCTCGACGGTGCGCTGCTCGGAGACGACCTCCTTGCGCAGGCGGACGGCGCCCGCCTCGACCGACTGCTTGTTGGCCCGCAGCTCCTCTTCCCGCAGCTGCAGGGTGCGCTCGTCCGTCTCGGCGCCTCTGCGCCGGCCCACCTGCTGGGTGTCGCTCTCCCACGCCTCGCGGATGCCGCGGCTGGCCTTGCTCCACGGCACGTCGCGGTGGCGGGTCTCCCAATCGCGCCTCAGGTCCGACTCGACGTCGGCCCACTGGCGGCCGCGGTAGCGGGAATCGTTCCGGGCCTCCCAGCCGTACTGGTAGGCCGGCTCGTCCGTCTCCCAGGTACCGCCAGAGGTCCCGTACCGCTCTTGCCAACGCTGCCGATAGCCTGGCATGACCTGCTGCCACTCTGTATTCGCCATTCCGATTTCTCCTCTCGGGGACACCGCTCTCAGCGGGTCACCATTGCCCGACAGACGCGGATTCTGAACTGAGGCCTCGGCCGAATTGGGCCGTACCAGGCGGAGCCACGACGAACGCCTTGCGGGCCGGCTCGGGCAGCGGCGTGTGGCATCGGCACTGGTGCCTCTACCCGCTATCAGCAACAACCGTGCCGGGACGCGGCCCGCTAGTAAGCCAGTTGGTGGAGCGCGGCGGCCAGGACGGTGGCGCCGCGAGCCGCGTCCTCTGGGCTGGTGTACTCGGCGGCGCTATGCGACCGGCCGTCCACGCTCGGCACGAACAGCATGGCGGTCGGGACCTTCTGGGCCATGACCTGGCTGTCGTGGCCGGCGCCGCTCACCATGGGCTGGTGGCTGGCGCCGTGGCCCTCCACGGCCTCGACCAGGATGCTCTTCAGGCGCGCGTCCATTGCCTTGGGCGGGACGTCCTGCAGCGTGGTGAAGCTGACGGTGAGCCCGCGCCGCGCCGCGATCCTCTCGGCCGTCTCGCGGGCCGCCGCTGCCAGCCGCTGCTTGGTCGCTTCGTCCGGGTGGCGAATGTCCAACCAGAAGGTCGCCCGTCCGGGCACGATGTTCCATGCGCCCGGCTCGACCTGCCACTTGCCAGCGGTGGCGACCGCGGGGCGACCGGTCTCCTCGACCAGATGGGTCACCGCCAACGCCATCTCCGCCGCCCCCTGCAGCGCGTCGCGCCGCAGGTCCATTGGCGTGGTGCCAGCGTGGTCAGTCCGACCCTCCACCAGGATGCGCCGCGAGAAGATGCCAGTGATGGCGTCGACGATCCCCAGCTCGGTGCCGGCGTCGGCGAGGATGCGCCCCTGCTCGATGTGCAGCTCGATGAACGCGTCGAGGTCCGTGCGGACGGCGCTGCGAAACAGCGCCGGGTCCAGACCCACGGCCGCCATCGCGTCGCCGATCGTCGTGCCAGTGTCGTCCCGCAGGTGGTCCAGCTCGCCCTCGTCGATCATGCCCAGCATGCCGCGGGTGCCCCAGAACCGGGCGGCGAAGCGACTGCCTTCTTCTTCGCACAGGGCCACCATCTCGAGCGACCGCCGCGGGCGTCCCAGCCGTTGGCGCAGGGCGGCCAGCGCGGCCAGGGCGGCGAGGACGCCGAGAGCGCCGTCGAACTTGCCGCCGAGCTTGACGGTGTCCACGTGCGAGCCGGTCAGGATCGTCCGGCTGCTGTCCTCGGTGCCCGGGAGGCGCCCGAAGAGGTTGCCGACGGCGTCTTCGCGCGGCTCGAGCCCGACGCTGCGCATCCACTCGGCTAGCTGCTGCCGCGCCGCCACCCAGGCCGGGCCGAACACGGGGCGCTCGATACCACCCCCGGGCTGCTGCCCAATGGCACCGAGGGTTTCCACGTAGTGCTCCATGGTCGCGGGGTCGACCCGGGGAGCCGGTGAGTCGCCTGTCATCGGAGCTCAAGTGTCTCGTATTTCGGCGATCCGCTTCAGCCGCCCGGTGATCGTCTCGCCCTCGAAGCCCTGCGCACCGGGCTGGTAGAAGGTCCGGTCGGCCAGGCTCTCGGGCAGGTACCGCTGGGTCCAGCGACGGGGGTCGTCCGCCGCGTAGTCGTGGCTGTAGGTGTAGCCGTGGCCGTAGCCGAGCCCGCGCATCAGCCCGGTGACAGCGTTGCGCAGGTGGAGCGGGACCGGCTCTTCGCGGCTGGACTGCACCGCCTCCATGGCCCGCGTGTAGGCGCCGCCGACCGAGTTGCTCTTGGGAGCGGTGGCCAGGTAGAGGGTCGCTTCGGCGAGCGGGTACATCGCCTCCGGCATGCCGATGAGGTGGGCCGCCTGCTGGGCGCCCACGGCGATGGACAGGCCCTGCGGATCGGCAAGGCCGACGTCTTCGCCGGCCAGGATGACGAGGCGGCGGGCGATGAACATGACGTCTTCGCCCGCGTCCAGCATGCGCGCCAGCCAGTAGATCGCCGCCTGCGGATCGGAGCCGCGGATGGACTTGATGAAGGCCGAGACGACGTCGTAGTGCTGATCGCCAGCCCGGTCGTAGCGCGGCGCCCGGTGCTGCAGCGCGTCCTCGACGAGCGTCGGCGTGACGTGGCGCACGCCAGCCTCGTCTGGCGCGGCGGCGGCCGCGGCCAGCTCGAGGGCGTTCAGCGCGGAGCGGGCGTCGCCGCTGGCACGACGGACGAGGCGGGCAAGCGCCTCGGGCGCCAGCTCGACGCGGAGCTGGCCGAGCCCGCGCTCGTCGTCGGCGATCGCGCGGCGCAGCAGGATCTCGACGTCGGCGTCGGCCAGCGCGTGCAGCGTGAAGACGCGGGAACGGGACAGGAGCGCGGCGTTGACCTCGAACGACGGGTTCTCGGTGGTCGCGCCGACGAGCGTGATAGTCCCGTCCTCGACGTACGGCAGCACGGCGTCCTGCTGGTTCTTGTTGAAGCGGTGGATCTCGTCGACGAACAGGATGGTGCGGCCCGGCGTGGCGCGGGCCTGGTCGACGACGCGGCGCAGGTCGGCGACGCCGGCCGAGACCGCCGACAGCGAGACGAAGCGGGAGCGTGTGGCGCGGGCGATGACTTCGGCGAGGGTCGTCTTGCCGGAGCCTGGTGGGCCCCAGAGGACCATGCTGGGGACGCGGTCCGCGTCGAGGGAGCGGCGGAGCACCCGGCCCGGGGCGAGCAGGTGCGACTGGCCGACGATCTCGTCGAGGGAGCGCGGCCGCATGCGGGCCGCCAGCGGCTGGTCCGCCGAGGCGGGCGGCCCGACGTCGCCGAACAAGCCAGCCTGTGTACCAGCCATCAGCGGACGAGCCGTCAGCTATCAGCCATCAGAAGCGTACGGCCGTGCGGACCCAGGCGCAGCGGGCCGCTCGGCCCCGTGCCTGCTGACGGCTGACGGCTGATAGCTGACGGCTCGTGCTGTGGCATACTGTGGTGCTGTCCTGGCCCTCAGGGAGGGTAGCGCAAGGGCAACACCCTTTCCAGGAGGAACCGGACCAGACACAATGGTCGCGCCCGCTACCACTCCCTCTCCCACAGCCAAGGAGCGCCCACCGACCGCGGCCGCGCGGCGCAAGCGTATCCTGATCGCTGACGACGACGCCGCCATCCGAACGATGCTCGTCGAGCTGCTCCGCGCCGAGGGGTACGAGACGCTCGAGGCCAAGAGCGGCAATGAGGTTCTCCGCACCGTGCCGGCCGAGGAGCCGGACCTGCTCCTCATGGATCTGCGGATGCCCGAGCAGGACGGCATCCAGATCATGCGGCGCCTCGCCGCCCAGCAGCTCAAAGTCGAGAACGTCATCATGATGACGGCCTTCGGCACCTCCAGCGCCGCCATCGAGGCGATGCACCTCGGCGCCTACGACTACATCACCAAGCCGTTCGACCTCGACAAGGTGCTGTTCACGATCAAGCGCTACTTCGAGCGCGAGCAGCTCTCCAGAGACCTGGCGCGCAGCAAGCAGCAGGGGCCGTCGCTGTCCGAGCGCATGGTGGGCAACAGCCCGGAGATGCAGGAGGTGTACAAGCGGATCGGCCAGGTGGCCGCCTCCGACGCCAGCGTGCTCATCGTCGGCGAGACGGGAACCGGCAAGGAGTCCATCGCCGAGCTGGTGCACCGCTACTCGGCGTTCTCGAAGGGCGACCTGGTGAAGGTCAACCTGACCGCTCTGCCGGCGACGCTGATCGAGGCCGAGCTGTTCGGCCACGAGAAGGGCAGCTTCACCGGCGCCGACCGCCAGCGGATCGGCCGCTTCGAGATGGCCCACAACGGCACCATCTTCCTGGACGAGATCGGCGACATGGCGATGTCCCTCCAGGCGAAGCTGCTCCGGGTGCTCCAGGAGCGCGAGATCGAGCGCGTCGGTGGCACGCAGACCATCAAGGTCAACGTCCGCGTCGTCGCCGCCACCAACAAGGATCTCCGCGCCGAGGTGGAGGCGGGCCGGTTCCGCGAAGACCTCTACCATCGTCTCGCGGTGATCACCATTCGGACGCCGTCACTTCGCGAGCGGAAGGAGGACATCCCTATCCTGGTGGAGCACTTCCTCCAGAAGCACCGCTTCTCCAGCGCGAGTGCACCCGCCCGCATCAGCGATCCGGCGCTGGCTCGGCTCATGGAGTACGATTGGCCAGGCAACGTGCGCGAGCTGGAGCACACCATCCAGCGCGGCGTGGTGCTGGCTCGCGGCGGCGCCATCTCGCCCGAGCACCTGCTTCTGGACGACGACCGCGAAATCGCCATCATCGACCTCAATCAGAAGCTGAGCCTCAAAGCCACACTTGCCGACGTCATGGCTGAGGTAGAATCGCGGATGCTCCACCGTTCACTGGCGCGGTCGGATGGCAATCGTCATGAAGCCGCCAAGGCTCTTGGCATAGACATTGCGAGCCTGGAAAAGAAGCTGGGCGAATACGGCATCGATAGTCGCGTCTAGCGTTATGGACGTTACGGAAGGGAGACCGACAATGGTCGACGAGGGCCGCGCAGGCGGGACCTTTGGTACCAGCGGCACGAAGCTCTGGGAGGACAGCGGCAACAAGGCCGTCGGGACAATCCTGGCGACCGCTCTCGCGGCCGGCGTGGTGGCCTTCCTGCTGCGGCGCTCGCAGCAGGAAGACGAGACGCCAACAGGCCGCATCTCGTCGCTGGCGCGCTCCTTCGCGGACTCGGACAACATAGAAGTTGGCCGCGACTTCTTCATGGCGAGAATCCTGCCCGAGTTCAAGCCGGCGCTGCTCAGCATCCTGGGCGAGCTGGAGGAGGTCGTCGACCAGGCGTTCCGCCGCAGCGAGAAAGCCATCAAGAAGCTCTGACAAGCGGCCGCTTGTGGAGAACGAAACGGGGGTCATAGCATGACCCCCGTTTCGTCTTCGTACAGGCCGACTGGCCACTCATCGCTTTCCGCAGACGCCGCAGACGCCGATGGAGCTAGAGCTCGATCTCTCCCAGGACTTCTCGCTGAACCAGGCGATGAAGGTGTCGCCGCGGCTGGTCGCGGCCAACTACATCTTGGAGCTGTCCTCGCAAGAGCTCCAGCAGGCCATCGCCACGGAGATCTCCGAGAACCCCGCCCTCGAGCAGGTCGACGTCGTCACCTGTCCCGTCTGCGGAACCGAGCTGCGCGGCTCGATCTGCCCCCGCTGCATCCAGCGGCAGAAGCTTGGTGGCCCGGCAGAGACGCTCGACGACCGCGCCAACGGCTACGACGATGTGCCCGACACGCGGGAGCGGGTGCCCGACGATGACGAATTCGACCCTCTGACGCGCGTCGCCTCCGAGCAGACGCTGGCCGAGCGGCTGCTGCTGGACATGAGGGCCGTCCTGCCGCAGGAGGATCTCGAGATCGCCGAGTACCTGGTCGGCAGCCTCGACGAGAAGGGCTACCTGTCCCTGCGCCCAGAGGAGGTCGCCTACGAGCTCAGCGTCGACGAAGAGCGCGTGCGCGCCATTCTGCACGTGCTCCAGGCCCAGGAGCCCATCGGTATCGGGGCGCGCAACCTGCGCGAGTGCCTGCTCATCCAGATCAACCACCTGGCCGACCGCGGGCTGACGCAGCCCTACGCCCGCGAGATCGTGTCCCAGTTCCTGACCGAGCTGGGCGAGCACAAGTTCGGCCGCATCGCCCACGAGCTGCGCATCCCGACCGAGGACGTCGAGGCCGTCTGGGACTTCGTCAAGCAGAAGCTGAACCCGCACCCGGCCCACGGCTTCTCCGAGACGAACAGCAGCGACCGCGACACGCGCGCCATGTACATCGTCCCGGACGTCATCATCGCGAAGGGCCCCGACGATTTCGAGGTGGAGGTGATCGAGAGCCGGCGATTCGTGCTCCGGGTGAATGCCCAGTACACCCGCCTATCGGCAGACCTCCACCGCAGCGGCGCCGAGATGAGCCCGACCGACAAGAAGCACGTCCAGCAGTACGTCGGACGCGCCAAGCTGTTCATCGCCAATATCAACCAGCGCCGACAGACGCTGTCCAACATCACGCGCTGCCTGGTCGAGCAGCAGCACGACTTCCTGGAGCACGGCGTGCGCCATCTCCGGCCGCTCAGTCGGGCGGCCATCGCCCAGCAGCTGGGCGTGCACGAGAGCACCGTCAGCCGGGCCACCGCCAGCAAGTTCGTGATGCTGCCCAATGGCGAGGTCATCCCGTACGCCCACTTCTTCACGCCTAGCTTGAGCGTCAAGGACATCATGAAGGAGGTCATCGAGAAGGAGGGCAAGCCACTCACCGACTCCGAGATCGTGGAGCGGCTGAAGGAGCGAGGCATCACGATCGCTCGCCGCACCGTGGCCAAGTACCGCATGCAGCTCTCGATCCTGCCCAGCTCGCTCCGCTGACCGGTCCGCTGGCCCGGGGCGGCTGACCAATAGCGAGCGAGCGCGGGCGGCCGGTCGACTAACATTTCATGTGGGGCGCACGGTGGGCTATTCGGTTGACCTGAGCGACGACCAGCGCGCGCTGCGCGACACGGTGCGCGAGTTCGCGGAGGGCGAGATCGCCCCGCACGCCGCCGGGTGGGACCGCGATGGTGTCTTCCCCACCGCCACGATCCGACAGCTCGGCCAGCTTGGCGTCATGGGCCTGCCATTCCCCGAGGAGTACGGCGGCGTCGGAGCTGGCAGCCTGTCGATGGCCATCGCTCTCGAAGAGCTGGCCCGGGTCGACTCGGCGGTCGCGATCACCGTGGCCGCCAGCGTCTCCCTCGGCGGGACACCACTCCTGTCGTTCGGCAGCGAGCCGCAGAAGCAGTGCTGGCTCGTGCCGCTGGCGCGTGGCGAGACGCTGGGCGCCTTCGCCAGCACCGAGCCAGGAGCCGGGTCAGACGTCCAGGGGATCCAGACGACGGCCCGGTTCGACGGCGACGCCTGGCTGATCGACGGCACGAAGGCGTACATCACCAACGCCGGCACGGAGCTGAGCGCGTTCACGACCACCACGGCGGTGACGGGTCGGCGCGGCCCGGAGGACCGGCCCGAGGTGACCACGTTCATCGTGCCAGCCGGCACGCCCGGCTTCATGCCGCAGCGGCCCTACCACAAGATGGGCTGGCACGCCTCGGACACCCGCGAGCTGGTCTACCAGGAGTGCCGCGTTCCCGAGGACGCCATGCTCGGGCCGCGCGGTGCTGGCGCGCGCCAGTTCCTGGCCACTCTCGACGGCGGCCGGGTGGGCGTCGGCGCCATGGGCCTCGGTCTCGCCCAGGGCTGCCTGGACCACTCGGTCGCCTGGGCGAAACAGCGCTGCGCTTTTGGCCAGCCCATCGGCCGCTACCAGGCGGTGGCGTTCCAGCTGGCGGATCTGGCGACGCGCATCCAGGCGGCCCGCTCCCTCGTGTACCGCGCCGCCGCCCTCAAGGACGCGGGACGAGCCAACACGGAGGAGGCCGCTCAGGCGAAGCTGTTCGCCAGCGAGCTGGCCGTCGCGGCAGCCGACGTCGCCATGCAGGTGCACGGTGGCTACGGCTACATCGAAGAATCGATTATCCCGCGGTACTACCGCGACGCGAAAATACTGACGATTGGCGAAGGCACGAGCGAGATCCTGAAGCTCGTGATAGCGCGCAAGATGGGACTGGACGTATGACCCAGAACGGAGACGGAGCCGTGTTCGTGCTCGGCGCGGCGCGGACGCCAGTGGGCAAGATCATGGGCGGGTTGAGCACCGTCCCGGCGACCCAGCTGGGCGCTACCGCGATCCGCGCGGCCGTCGACCGGGCCGGCATCCCGGCGCAGACCGTCGACGAGGTGATCATGGGGCAGGTGATCCAGGCGGGCGCCGGCCAGGCGCCGGCCCGGCAGGCCGCCCTGGCCGCCGGTGTGCCGCCGTCGGCCAACGCCACCACGCTGAACAAGGTGTGCGCCTCAGGTCTGGAGGCGATCAACCAGGCGGCCCACGCCATCCGCGCCGGCGACTCGACGGTCGTCGTCGCCGGCGGCATGGAGAGCATGAGCCTGGGCCCACACCTGCTGCCGAAGGCCCGCTTCGGCTATCGCATGGGCTCGGTCACCGTGCAGGACGCCACCATCGTCGACGGGCTGTGGTCGCCGTGGAACGACCACCACATGGGGATGAGCGCCGAGGCCATCGCGGAGAAGCGCGGCATCTCGCGCCAGGAGCAGGACGCGTTCTCGCTGCGCAGCCACCAGCGGGCGGTGAGCGCCATACGTGACGGGCGGTTCGCGACGGAGATCGTCCCGGTCGAGGTTCCGGGGCGCAAGGGCGCCACCACCCGGGTCGACACGGACGAGAGCCCGCGCGCCGACACCTCGCTCGAAGCCCTGGGCCGGCTGGGGCCAGCGTTCACGCCCACTGGCACTGTCACCGCTGGCAACGCCCCGGGCTTCACCGATGGGGCCGCTGCGCTCGTGCTGGCGGGCTCGGCGACCGTGCGGCAGGAGCATCTCACACCCCTCGCCCGGGTCCTCGCCTACGCCAGCGCGGCCACCGAACCGCTCTGGCTGTTCGAGGCGCCCGAGATGGCGTTGGCGAAGCTGCTCGCCAGAACAGGTACCAGTATCGCCGACTGGGACCTGCTCGAGATCAACGAAGCGTTCGCTGCGCAGATCGTGGCCAACGGCCAGGCGCTCGACTGGGATTGGGACCGGGTCAACGTGAACGGCGGCGCCATCGCGCTCGGCCACCCGCTCGGCGCCACGGGCGCGCGCCTGGCGGTGACCCTCCTGCACGCGCTGCGCCAGCGCGGCAAGCGGCGCGGCATCGCCGGCCTCTGCCACGGTGGTGGCGGGGCCGTGGCCATGGCGTTCGAGCTGGTGGCATAACACCCATGGCCGTCAGCGCCGAGCCAGCGTCGCGGACGTCGTCCTTCCGCGGCGCCTACGACCTCACCGAAGAGCAGGACCTGTTCAAGCGCACCATCCACGAGTTCGTCCAGCGGGAGATCGTCCCCATCGCCCACGAGTGCGACGAGCAGGAGAGGTACCCGCGCGAGACGGTCGCGAAGATGGGCCAGCTTGGGCTCCTGGGCCTGCTGGTGCCGGAGCAGCTCGGCGGCGCGGGCGCCAGCTCGCTGGACTACGTGCTGGCCATGGAGGAGGTCGCCTGGGCCGACGCCTCACACTCGGTGGTCATGTCGGTCAACAACTCGCTGGTCTGTGACCCGATCGTCCGCTTCGGGACGGAGGCCCAGCAGCGGCGCTACCTGCCCGCGCTGGCCCAGGGCGCGTTCGTTGGCGCGTACTGCCTGAGCGAAGCGACGTCCGGCTCCGACGCCTCGAACATGAGCACCGCCGCGCGCCGCGCGCCGGACGGGGGGTGGCTGCTCGACGGCACGAAGAGCTGGATCACCAACGGCGGCGAAGCTGGCGTCTACCTCGTCTACGCGCTGACGAATCGTGACGTCGCCAAGGCGCGCGGGATCACGGCCTTCCTGGTCGACGCCGACACGCCTGGACTGCGGGCGGGTGCCAAGGAGAAGAAGCTGGGGATCAGGGCCTCGAGCACGACCCAGATCTTCTTCGAGGGCTGCCACGTGCCGGCGTCGGCCGTTCTGGGCACGGTCGACGAAGGGTTCAAGATAGCGATGGCGACGCTGGACGGCGGGCGCATCGGGATCGCGGCCCAGGCGCTCGGCATCGCCCAGCGAGCGTTCGACGAAGCGACCGCCTACGCCAGGGAGCGGGAGGCGTTCGGACGGCCGATCGCCGAATTCCAGGGCCTCCAGTGGCGGCTGGCCGACATGGCGGTGCGGATCGAGTCGGCGCGCCTGTTGACGTACCGGGCGGCGCGGATGCGGGACGCTGGGCAGCCGTTCGCCAAGGAGGCGAGTATGGCGAAGCTCGCGGCCTCGGAGACGGCGATGTTCGCCGCGCACGCCGCGGTCCAGACCCTTGGCGGCTACGGCTACGTGCGGGAGTACCCGGTCGAGAAGCTGTTCCGCGACGCCAAGATCACGGAGATCTACGAGGGGACGAGCGAGATCCAGCGGCTCGTGATCTCGCGGCACATTCTGCGTGGCTGAGCGACGGCGGAGCCGTCTCCCGGGCCAGACGCTCGTCTTCTACGGCGACGGCAAGGGCAAGACCAGCGCCGCCTTCGGCGTCGCCCTGCGGGCGGTCGGGCGGGGCTGGAAGGTGCTGATGCTCCAGTACACCAAGATGGGCGAGTGGCCCAAGGGGGAGCCCATGGGCGAGATCACCGGCGCCTGGCGGCTCGCGCCCGACTTCGAGGTCATCTCCACCGGCATCGGCTTCGTCAACCTCTTTGGCGATCCGTTCACGCTCGACGAGCACCGCGATGCCGCCCAGCGGGGCCTCGAGCTGGCCAGGCAGCGGATGGCCTCCGGCGACTACGACCTGATCATTCTGGACGAGGCCATCGGCGCCGTCTCCCAGGGCCAGTGGGACCTGCAGCAGCTGCTGGAGTTGATCCAGGGAAAGCCGCGCGAGCTGAACCTGCTCATCACCGGCCACGACGACGACAAGCGGTTCATCGACCAGGTGATCGCCGTGGCGGACCTGGCGACGGAGATGAAGAAGGTCAAGCACCCCTTCGACGAGGGCCACCAGGCCCGCAAAGGGCTGGACTACTGACCGACGGCTCCACGACGGAGCGCCCCAGCCAGCGGGGCGGGGCCAGGGCCCGGCCGCGGACCGCCCATCTATACTCATGCGAATGCACGGTTCCGCCGACCACCCTGAATCATCGGTCAGCCGGGAGGCGGTGGGCGCGCCGCACGAGTCGCCCGCCCTGCCGCCCACCGACCAGGCACCAGGGCCCAGTGAGCCACCGACGGAGACGGCTGGGCAGGATGCTGCCCCGCCGGCCGACTCGACGACTATGGTGTTTCGGCCGGCGCCGGAGCCGGAGCTTCCCGACACTCCGGTGCCCCAGGTGGAGCCCGTCGTGCAGGCGGGCGGGCCGACCGAGCCGCTCGCCGTCCACCACGTAGGCATCGCCGTGTCGAGCATCGACCAGGCCATGCAGTTCTACGGCGAGAAGCTCGGCCTGTCGGTGGTGAGTCGGGTGGCGCTGCCTGAGCGGTCGCTCAAGGTGGCGTTCGTGCGCACGGGCAACACCCTGATCGAGCTGCTCGAGCCAACCAGCGACAGCAGCACGGTGGCTCGGTTCATCGAGCGCCGCGGCCCGGGCCTGCATCACCTGTGCTTCGGCACCCCTGACATCGCCGAGCATCTGCGCGACCTGAAGGACAAGGGCGTCGAGCTGATCGACGACACGCCGCGCCCCGGCGGCCTTGGCAGTGTGGCGTTCATCCAGCCGGCCGCGGCCCACGGCGTCCTGATCGAGCTGCTCCAGGAGCGGCTGCCCGACGCGGAGGCGCCCTACTAGGGGTCAGGCGTCGCCATGCCAAGCCCGGTCCCGCCGCTGCGGGTGCTGATCGCGAAGCCTGGCCTGGACGGGCACGACCGTGGCGCCAAGGTGGTGGCCCGGGCGCTGCGGGACGCGGGGTTCGAGGTCATCTACACCGGCATCAGGCAAACGCCCGAGATGATCGCCGAGGCCGCGCTCCAGGAGGACGTCGACGCCATCGGCCTGAGCATCCTGTCTGGGGCTCATCTCACCCTCTTTCCCCGCATCCTGGCCGAGCTGCGCAAGCGCGGCCTGGACGACGTGGTCCTCTGGGCCGGCGGTATCATCCCCGAGGGCGACGTGCCAAAGCTGAAGGACCTCGGGATCCGGGCGGTGTTTGGCCCCGGCTCTCCCACCAGCGAGACTGTCCAGTTTCTCCGCCAGGTAGCCGAGGCTCGCGCTGGCGCCGCGTCCGGGCGTTGACGCGGGCCGACGATCTCGCCGGCCGCCTCCTCGAAGGCGACCGGCTCGCGCTGTCGCGGCTCATCTCCATGGTCGAGGCCGGGCAGCCCGAGGCGCGCGCCACGCTGCGCTGTCTCTACCGGCGCACTGGCCAGGCCCACGTGGTAGGCATCACCGGCCCGCCTGGCTCGGGCAAGTCCACGCTCACCACGCGCCTCGCCCAGGAGAGCCGGCGCCGTGGCGCCACGGTGGGCATCGTGGCGATCGACCCGACCAGCCCCTTCACCGGCGGAGCGCTGCTCGGCGACCGCGTGCGGATGATGGAGCTGCACAGCGACCCCGAGGTGTTCGTCCGCAGCATGGCGACCCGCGGCGTCGTCGGCGGTCTGGCCCGCGGCACGGTGGACGTCGTCCTGCTCCTCGACGCCTTCGGCAAGGACCTCGTGCTGATCGAGACGGTGGGAGTTGGCCAGGATGAGGTCGACGTCGCGTTGGCCGCCGACACCACAGCCGTCGTCGGGGTGCCAGGCCTCGGCGACGACATCCAGACGATCAAGGCCGGCATCCTGGAGGTCGCGGACGTGCTCCTGGTCAACAAGGCCGACCTCCCGGGCGCCGAGCGCCTGGTCAGTGAGCTGCTGGCCATGCAGAGCCTGGGCGAGGCGCGTCCGTGGACCGTCCCAGTCCTGCGCACGGTCGCGACGGACGGGACAGGCGTGCCTGAGCTGCTCGACTCCCTCGCGGCACACCGGGCGTACCTGGTCGGCTCCGGTCGCTGGGCGGAGCGGCGCACCGCCAACGCGCGTCGCCAGGTGCGGGCCATCGTGGAAGACGGGCTGCGCGAGCGGTTCGAGCGTGTGGTGGCCGACGACGGCTGGCGGGCGCGGTTCGCCGCGGTGGCCGCCCGCGAGCAGGACCCGTACGCCGTGGCGGAGCAGGTCTTGGCCGAGCTCAGGGATAACAGAAGTGAGTGAGGTGGCTCGTGGCGACGCGTGACGAGGCGGCAGGGGTGGGTCCCGATCGGGCGGACGGCGCGGCGCACGTGACCACGACCGCTGAGAAGATCGCGCAGCTGCGGCAGCTGCGCGAGCAGGCGCGCCTCGGCGGTGGCGAGCGCCGCATTCAGGCGCAGCACGCCAAAGGGAAGCTCACGGCCCGCGAACGGCTGGACCTCCTGCTCGACCCGGACAGCTTCGTCGAGATCGACCAGTTCGTGACCCACCGGTCGACCGAGTTCGGGCTGGCGCACGAGAAGTACTTCGGCGACGGCGTCGTCACCGGATCTGGAACAGTCGAGGGACGCCTCGTCTACGTCTTCTCCCAGGACTTCACAGTCTTCGGGGGCTCGCTGTCCGAAGCGCACGGCGAGAAGATCTGCAAGGTGATGGACCTGGCCGTGCAGAACGGGGCGCCAGTCCTGGGGCTCAACGACTCGGGCGGCGCGCGCATCCAGGAGGGCGTGGTCTCGCTGGGCGCGTACGCCGAGATCTTCCTGCGGAACGTGCTGGCATCGGGGGTGGTGCCACAGATCTCCGTGGTGATGGGGCCGTGCGCGGGCGGCGCTGTCTATTCGCCGGCCATGACCGACTTCATCTTCATGGTCGAGGGCACCTCCTTCATGTTCGTGACCGGCCCCGACGTGGTGAAGACAGTGACGCACGAGATCGTCGACTTCGAGGGCCTGGGCGGGGCGGCGGTCCACAACGGGACGAGCGGCGTGGCCCATTTCGCGGCGGACAACGAGGCGGAGTGTCTGGAGCGCGTGCGCCAGCTCCTGTCGTACCTGCCGGCCAACAACCTGGACGACCCGCCCTTCCGGCCGACGAGCGACCCGGCGGACCGCATGGACGACGTCCTGAACGAGATAGTCCCGGACCAGCCAACGCGCGGCTACGACATGCTGCGCGTGATCGGCGCCATCGTCGACGACGGCACGTTCCTGGAGGTGCACCAGGGGTTCGCCCAGAACATCGTCGTGGGCTTCGCGCGTCTCGGCGGGTACCCGGTCGGCATCGTGGGCCAGCAGCCGAACGTGCTAGCCGGCGTGCTGGACATCAACGCCTCGGTCAAGGCGGCCCGCTTCGTCCGCTTCTGCGACGCCTTCAACATCCCGCTGGTGACGCTTGTCGACGTGCCGGGGTTTCTCCCCGGCGTGGGCCAGGAGCACGGCGGCATCATCCGCCAGGGCGCGAAGCTGCTGTACGCGTACTGCGAGGCGACGGTGCCGAAGGTGACAGTGATCACGCGCAAGGCGTACGGCGGCGCCTACGACGTCATGTCGTCCAAGCACATCCGGGGCGACGTCAACCTCGCCTGGCCGACGGCGGAGATCGCGGTGATGGGCATCGAAGGAGCTGTGAACATCATCTTCCGGGACGAGCTGGCGCGGGCCGAAGACCCGGCAGCGCTGCACGTGCGGCTGGAGCGCGACTACCGCGAGCGGCTGGCCAACCCGTACCTGGCGGCAGCGCGCGGCTACGTCGACGACGTGATAGAGCCCCGCGAGACCCGCCCCCGCCTGATCGCCGCCCTGAAGATGCTCCAGAACAAACGCGCCACCAACCCCCCGAAAAAGCACGGCAACATCCCGTTGTGATGTTCCGGAAGGTGTTGGTCGCCAATCGGGGGGAGATCGCGGTGCGGGTGGTGCGGGCGTGCCGCGAGATGGGGGTGTCGCCCGTGGCGGTGTACTCCGATGCCGACCGGGACGCGCTGCACGTGCGCCTGGCCGACGAGGCGGTCCACGTCGGGCCGGCGCCAGCGGGCGAGAGCTATCTGCGCATCGACCGGATGGTCGACGCGGCGCGCCAGGCGGGGGCGGAGGCGGTCCATCCCGGGTACGGCTTCCTGGCCGAGAGCCCGGCGTTCGCGCAGGCGTGCCGCGACGCCGGGCTCGTGTTCGTCGGGCCGTCGCCCCAGTCCATGCGCGACCTCGGCCTCAAGACGGAGGCGCGGCGGCTCATGCAAGCGGCCGGCGTGCCGATCGTGCCCGGGACAGTGGACCCGGTAGGGTCGTTGGACGAGGTGCGCCGGATCGCCCACGAGATCGGCTTCCCCGTGGCCCTCAAGGCGGTCGCCGGGGGCGGCGGCAAAGGGCTGCGCATCGTGCCGGAGGCGGACGGGCTGGAGGCTGCCTTCCGCCAGGCCGGCAGCGAGGCCGGGGCAGCGTTTGGCGACACGGCGATCTACCTCGAGCGCGCCATCGAGCGCCCGCGCCACGTCGAGATCCAGATTCTCGCCGACCACCACGGCGCCTGCGTGTCGCTCGGGGAGCGCGACTGCTCCTTGCAGCGACGGCACCAGAAGGTCGTGGAGGAGTCGCCGTCGCCGGCCGTCGACGCCGATCTGCGGCGGCGGATGGGCGAGGTGGCCGTCCGGGCCGCTACCGCCGCGCGCTACACGAGCGCCGGCACCGTGGAGTTCCTGCTGGCGCCGTCCGGCGAGTTCTTCTTCCTCGAAGTCAACGCCCGGCTCCAGGTGGAGCACCCGGTGACCGAGATGGTGACGGGCCTCGACCTGGTGCAGGAGCAGCTGCGCATCGCGGCCGGCGAGCCGCTCGGCTACGAGCAGGCCAGCATCCAACCGCGCGGCTACGCCGTGGAGTGCCGCGTCAACGCCGAGGATCCGGAGCAGGGGTTCCTGCCGTCCACGGGCCGGCTGCTGGGCTACCGGCCGCCGTCGGGCCCCGGTGTGCGCGTCGACAGCGGCGTCGCGGCCGGCGACAGTATCAGCGTCCATTACGACCCTATGGTGGCCAAGCTGATCGTGTGGGCCGAGGACCGCCCGCGCGGCCTGCGACGGATGGCGCGGGCGCTGCGCGAGTTCCTCGTGCTCGGCGTCAGGACCAGCATCCCGCTCCACCTGTGGCTCATGGAGCACCCCGCCGTCCAGGCGGGCACTGTCGATACGGGTTGGCTGGAGCGTGAGTGGCACGGTACTGTGCGGCAGGACGTGTCGGCGACGGAGGCGGCAGCCATCACGGCTGCGCTGCTGGCCGGTGCGCGAACGGGAGCCGAGACCGAGGCCGAGACGCTAGCGGCGGCGCCGAGCGCGCCACGACAGTCGGCCTGGGGCCGTGCCGCGCGCCAGGCCGCGGTCCGGTAGCGGTCAACGGTCAACGGTCAACGACGTGCCCACGACGACCTACCAGGTGACCATCGGCGACCGCGTGGTCGAGGTCGCCCTGCGCCGCGACGGCGACGCGGTGTACGCCCGGGTGGACGGTGGTGAGGAGATCCCCGTCCGGCTCTGGCAGGTAAGCGACCCCCTGTACTCGCTGGCCGTGGGTCACCAGCGCCGGGAGCTGGCTGCCCGGCGAGTGGGGGGTGCCGTCACCCTGGCCCTCGGCGGCCGGCTGTACGAGGGGGAGGTCGTCGACGCGGCACGGGCGCGGCTGGCCAGCGTGGCTGGCGGACGTGCTCAGGGGCACGCTCGCCGGGAGCTGAAGGCGCCGATGCCAGGCCTCGTCGTGCGCGTCCTGTGCCAGGCGGGCGACACGGTCGCCGCCGGCCAGCCGCTGGTCGTGCTCCAGGCGATGAAGATGGAGAATGAGCTGTCGCTGGCGACGGCTGGGACCGTCGCTTCGGTCGCCGTCGGCCCCGCCCAGACCGTGGACCAGGGCCAGGTGCTCGTGGTGCTTGAATAGCTCCATGAAGGCTGAGATTCTCTCCGTAGGTACCGAGCTGCTGCTGGGGCAGATCGTCGACACCAATGCCAATTACCTCGCTCAGCAGCTGCCCGCGCTCGGGATAGACCTGTACTTCGTGTCGCAGATCGGGGACAACCGGCAGCGGTTGGCAGACGGGTTCCGTCGCGGGCTCGAGCGGTCCGAGCTTGTCATTGTGACCGGTGGGCTCGGGCCGACGGAGGACGACCTGACGCGCGAGGCCATCGCCGACGTCTTTGGCGAGCCGCTGGAGGTGCAGCCGCATCTCGAGCGTGAGCTGCGGGAGTTCTTCAGCCGGCGCGGGCGCACCATGCCGGAACGGAACGTGAAGCAGGCGACGACCATCCGCTCGGGGACCTATCTGCCCAACCCCGTCGGGACCGCGCCTGGCTGGTGGGTGGAGCGCGGCGACCGGACAATCGTGGCCATGCCCGGGGTACCGCACGAGATGCGCAAGATGTGGCAAGAGCAGGCGGTTCCTCGGCTCGCCCCCAAGGTCGGCGCCGGCGCCATCGTGTCCCGCACCTTGAAGCTCGTGGGCATCGGCGAGTCGCACGCCGAGGAGGCGGTCGGCGACCTCACGCGCTCGACGAACCCAACGCTCGCCACGTACGCCAAGAGCGACGGCATCCACCTCCGGCTGACCGCCAAGGCCGACACCACCGGCGGGGCGGAGGCGCTGCTCGAGGTGTTCGAGCCGCGCGTCCGGGAACGCGTCGGCCAGTGGATCTACGGCGGCGAGTCCGACAGCTTGCCGGCGGTCGTCGGCGCCCTGCTGCGGCAGCGTGGCCTGTCCCTGGCCGTGGCCGAGAGCGCCACTGGCGGCCAGCTGGCGTCGCTCATCACCGAGGCGGCCGGGGCGTCGGAGTACTTCCGCGGCGGCGTTGTGGTGTACAGCCCCGAGGCGAAACGGGAGCTGGGGGTGCCGGCGGAGGTGCTGCAGCGGTTCGGCACTGTCGCGCCCGAGACCAGCCGAGCCCTGGCGCGGGCGGTGCGCGAGCGCTACGGCGCGGGCGCCGGGATCGCGACCACTGGCGTGGCCGGTCCCGGCGCCGCCAACGGCATCCCGGAGGGGACGCTGCACATCGCCGTGGACGTCGGCGGGCAGACGAGTACCGAGACGACCCGGTACTCGACCACGCGCACCGAGTACAAGCGCCGCGGCGCGCTGGAAGCGCTCTACCAGCTGTGGCGGGATCTCAGGATCCTCGAGGGCCAGCCGTAGATTTGGTACGGTTGTCCTGAGTTCCCAGCGGACGCCATGGCCACCACGGAGCCCCGACCCGGGACGCGAGACGCCACTGAGCCGTCCCTTTCGGCGGACGAGTGGCGCGCCACGACGCTGCGCGCCGCGCTGGCCCGTGCGCCAGAGCGGCCAGGCCTGTTCGAGACCAGCTCGGGCATCCCGGTCGAGGTTGCCTACGCGGCAGACGACCTCGCGGCGCTGGGCTGGAGCGAGCGCGACCGGTTGGCTTTCCCGGGCGAGTTCCCGTTCACGCGCGCCGTCCAGCCAACCGGCTACCGCGGCCGCCTGTGGACGATGCGCCAGTACGCCGGCTACGCGACGGCTGAAGAGTCCAACGCGCGCTATCGGTACCTGCTGGAGCGCGGCCAAACCGGGCTGTCCGTTGCCTTCGATCTGCCCACGCAGATGGGCTACGACGCCGACCACCCGATGGCCGAAGGCGAGGTCGGCAAGGTGGGCGTCTCCATCTGCTCGCTTGACGACATGGAGCACCTGTTCGCCGGAATCCCGCTCGACAAGGTCACGACGTCGATGACTATCAACGCCACGGCGCCGATCCTGCTCGCGCTCTACGTCGCCGTGGCCAAGAGGCAGGGCGTCCAGCCAGGGCGCTTGAGCGGCACGATCCAGAACGACATCCTCAAGGAGTACATCGCGCGCGGCACGTACATCTACCCGCCGCGACCGAGCCTGCGACTGATCACCGACGTCTTCGCCTTCTGCGCGGCCGAGCTGCCGCAATGGAACACGATCTCCATCAGCGGGTACCACATGCGCGAGGCGGGCGCGACAGCCGTCCAGGAGCTCGCCTTCACCCTGGCCGACGGGATCCAGTACGTCGAGGCAGCGCTCGCGGCGGGACTCTCTGTCGACCAGTTCGCCCCGCGGCTGGCGTTCTTCTTCGATGCCCACAACAACCTCTTCGAGGAGGTCGCCAAGTTCCGGGCGGCGCGCCGCATGTGGGCGAAGATCATGCGGGAGCGCTTCAACGCGCAGGACCCGCGGTCATGGATGCTGCGGTTCCACACCCAGACGGCGGGCGTGACGCTCCAGGCGCAGCAGATCGACAACAACGTGGTCCGGGTGACGGTGCAAGCTCTGGCCGCGATCCTCGGCGGCACCCAGTCGCTCCACACGAATGCCAAGGACGAGGCGCTGGCGCTGCCCACCCAGGAGACAGCCCAGCTGGCCCTGCGCACGCAGCAGATTCTGGCCCACGAGAGCGGCGTGGCGGACGTGGTCGACCCATTGGCTGGCTCCTACTACGTCGAATCGCTGACCGACGAGGTCGAGCGGCGCGCCTGGGAGTACCTCGACCGCATAGCCGCCATGGGGGGTGCCCTGGCGGCCGTGGAGCGCGGCTACATCCAGGCAGAGATCCAGGAGGCGGCGTATCAGTACCAGCGCCAGTTGGAGCAGGACGCCCGGATCGTGGTCGGCCTGAACGCCTACCAGAGCACGGGAAGGGACGCGCCCGCGGACATCCTGGTTGTCGACCCGGCCGTTCGCGAGCGCCAGACCGAGCGCCTGCGGGCGCTGCGGGCCGCGCGGCCGGCGGGCGACGTCCAAAAACTGCTGCGCCGGTTGGAGACGGCCGCGCTGGGGACCGAGAACCTCATGCCGCTGATCGTCGAGGCTGTTGGCGCGTCGTGCACGCTGGGTGAGATTGCCGACGCGTTCAGACGTGCGTGGGGCGAAGCCGACGACTTTGCCCGCGTGTAATGTGTATGATCGAACTGTTGGAAGTGCGCCAGCCAGTAATGTTGCGCGAAGCGGATTTCCCACCAACATACTTCTGGGAGGTTGGCGGTGCAAGTTCAGATTCGCAAGCTCGCACCCGAAGAGTCGGCCAAGTTCTTCCCCAAGCGTGGACAGATGGATCTGTCAGAGTACACCGATGCGCTACACGGTCTAGAAGCGGGAGACGCTGCCGAGATCGAGCTCGGGGGCCTTTCAAGTCGTGCAATGAAGCGGCGTCTTGGCCAGGCAGCGAAACAATCCGGGTACACGTTGCGTTGGGCCAGAGAAACGAGCGGCGACGTGCTACGCTTTCAGGTGCGGGACGCCCAGGGCGTACAAACGAAGCCGCGCAATGGGCGCCGAGGTCGCCGCAAGCGCGCGGAGTAGCCCGCCGAGCGCTCGGCGCGCGTCCCGCCTGAACGGGCGGCCCGCCCGGGCCCTACCCTGGCCACCTCGTGAAGGCCAACCAACCCTGTCGCAACGCCTGCCGCACCAGTCGTCCGCGAGACGCTGGCACCGAATGTGCCTAAGGACAACTGTAGCGGCGCCGGCAACGAATCGTGGCGCCGCGATCACGGAGGAGCAACCCATGGCTGAGCAGACAGTAATCACGACCAGTGGCTCCGGTGGCTCTGGCACCAGCGGGCGCCGGGTATACGGCGGCCTGTACAGCGACGTCGGCGCGGCCGAGCGTGGCATCCGCCGCTTCCACGAGGCGGGCTACCAGGGTGACCGCATAGGTATCGTATCGCGAGACCAGGAGGCGAAGGGCCTGGCCGAGGACACGGGCGCCAAGATGGCCGGCGGTGCCACGACCGGCGCTGTCACCGGCGGCATCCTCGGTGGCCTCACGGGTCTCCTGGTCGGGATCGGCGCGCTCGCCATCCCGGGCATCGGGCCGGTGGTGGCGGGCGGCATTCTCGCCAGCGCATTCGGTCTGGGCGGCGGCACCGCCGTGGCCGGCGCGGGCATCGGCGCGGCGGCCGGCGGCCTGCTCGGGGCGCTGACGGGCCTCGGCTTCTCGCACGATGAGGCCTCGTACTACGACCAGGGCGTACGCGGCGGCCGGACGCTCGTGACAGTCGACGACCCAGAGGGTCGCGCCGGCGACATCTTCGACGAGACCGGCGCCGACCGCTACCGGAGCGGCGGCACCACGACGACCACCACGACGCGCGTCGTCTAGTCGTCCGGGCTGCAACCACAAACTGACGCGACCCGTCGTCGCGGCTCAGGGCCGGCGCGGAGCTGCCCCACCAGGCAGGTTCGCGCCGGCCTTTCCTGTGTCCGCCGCCCGCACCTCTTCACGCGCCGTTAACGGGGGGCTAACCTGGGGTTGGGCACGACGTTGCTATCGTGGTGCCGCACCCGCATGGCCGTCTCCGCTTCCCCGCTCCCGAGGCGCCGCTCGAACCCGGTGGGCCGTGCCCCACGGTTCGACCGCGAGTGGCTCCTTTTCGCCGCCTTCGTCGGTCCGAATCTCGCCATCCTGGCCCTTTTCTCCTACTGGCCGCTGGTGCAGAACGTCGGCCTCAGCTTCGTCGAGTGGGACATGATCGCGCCCGAGAAGCGGTTCGTCGGCCTCGACAACTGGATAGCCGTCCTGACCGATGGCCGCTTCTGGCAGATCGGGCTGACGACCGTGCTGTTCACCCTTAGCTCGGTCGGCTTCACGCTGGGGATCGGGCTCTGCCTGGCGCTGCTGCTGAACCAGCCGCTGGTCGGGCGCAATGGGGCGCGCACAGTTCTGTTCATCCCGACGGTGCTGTCCGGGGCCGCGGTCGCCGTGGTGTGGGACTTCATCTTCGACCCCAACTGGGGGCTGATCCGCACCTTCCTGGCGGCGGTCGGTGTGGCGTCGCCCCACTGGCTGGTCGACGTCCACTGGGCCATGCCGGCGGTCGTCATCGTGTACGTCTGGAAGAACGTCGGCTACTGCGCCGTCATCTACCTGGCCGGCCTGCAATCCATCCCGAAGGAGCTGTACGAGGCGGCGCGCGTCGACGGGGCGGGGGCGTGGTCGCGCTTCCGCGCCGTCACCTTCCCCGGCCTCGGCCCGATCTCCTTCTTCCTCCTGGTCACCACTGTCCTGTTGTCGTTCCAGGCGTTCGACATCATCAACGTGATGACGGCCGGCGGCCCGATCATCGCCACCACGACCCTCCTGTACGAGTACTTCAACCAGGGCTTCGTCGGGTTCCACGCGGGGACCGCCGCCGTCTACGGTGTGCTGCTGTTCCTGCTGATGGTCGTGCTCACCCTGGTGCAGACGTCGTACGTTGAGCGGCGCGTCACCTACTCCTGACGCGAGGGGCCGAAGGCGAACAGGCGAGAGCGCGAGACGACGCATGGCGGCCCTGGACCAGTCCTCGCCCCGATCCGTCGCGGTCAGCCCGACTCTCGCCACCTGGTGGCGGCCCAGGGTGTTCTGGACGGCGCTTGGCTACCTGGCGCTGGTGTTGGCGGTCCTGATCGTCGGCCTCCCGATGTACTGGATGGTGCTGGCCGCTTTCAAGACGAACCAGGAGATCTTCGCCAACCCGACGACGTGGCTACCGGCCCAGCCCACCCTGGCGAACTTTCCCGACGCCTGGAATCTGGTCCCGTTCGGGCGCTTCTATGCCAACAGCCTGATCTACACCGGCGTGAGTGGCGGCGCCAAGCTGGTCCAGGCGGTGCTGTGCGGCTACGCCTTTGCCTACCTGCGCTTTCCGCGCAAGAATGCGCTGTTCTTCGTGCTCTTGGCCGCGCTGATGATCCCCGACGAGATCACCGTGTTGCCGAACTACCTGACCATCTCGAACCTGGGCTGGGCGGACACCTACCAGGGTCTGCTCCTACCGGGTTTCGTGTCGGCGTTCGGCACGTTCCTGCTGCGCCAGCACTTCCTGGGGCTGCCGCGCGAGGTCCTGGACGCGGCTCGCGTCGACGGCGCCGGCCACATCCGTACGCTCTGGTCGGTGGTTCTTCCCATGTCGCGGCCAGTCCTGGCGACGCTGGCGCTGCTCACGGTCGTCCAGCGGTGGAATGACTACCTGTGGCCGCTGATCGTCACCAGCTCCACTACCATGCGCGTCCTGCCCGTGGGCATCGCGCTCCTGTTCGCCCGTGAGACGGGCACCGCCTGGGGAACTGTCATGGCCGGGACCATCTTCGTGGTGCTGCCCGTGGTGGCGCTGTTCCTCCTGGTGCAGCGGCACATCGTCGAAGGCATCGCCGCTGGCGCCGTCAAGGGCTAACCTCCGCGCCCGCTTCCCGCACAAAAAGGTGAAAAGAGAGGTCAACGTATGCAGCCGTCCCGACGCGCACTCTTGAAGAGTTTGGCGGGAGTCGCCAGCCTGGCGCTGCTCAGCGCCTGCCAGGGAGGTGGCCAGTCCTCGACCGCCCCGACGGCTGCGCCAGCTGCCGCGAGCGGCGGCGCCGCCACGACGGCGCCGGCAAGAGTCGCCGAGACAGGGTCCGGCGTCAAGGTCACCTTCTGGGGCGCATTCGGCGGCCACAACGCCGACGTCCTGCAGCAGCTTGTCCAGCGCTTCAACGACGCCCAGAAGGACGTGCAGGTCACGCTCGAGAACCAGAACACCTACGAGGACCTGGCCGCCAAGCTGACCACCGCTCTGCAAGCGAAGAACGCGCCGGAGGTTGTCCAGCTGTCGGACGTCTGGTGGTTCAAGTTCTACCTGAACAAGACGCTGGCGCCCCTCAACGACCTGATGGTTGGCGCGAGCATCAAGCCAACCGACTACGTCGACGTCTTCTACAAAGAGAGCGAGCGGAATGGGCAGCAGGTGTGGCTGCCGTTCGCGCGCAGCACGCCGATCTTCTACTACAACAAAGACGCGTGGCAGAAGGCAGGGCTGCCGGACCGCGGCCCGAAGAGCTGGGACGAGTTCACCAAGGACTTCGTGCCGAAGCTGAAGAGCCAGGGGCAGGTGGTCCACGCTCTCGGCGGGGCGGCCAGCTACGCGGCGTGGGTGTTCCAGGGGATGGTCTGGCAGTTCGGCGGCGCCTACTCCGATCCGGACTTCATCATCAGGATCGCCGAGCCGGGCGCGGTCAAGGCGGGTGAGCTGTGGCGCTCGGCGGTGAAGGAGGGCTGGGCAGTAGCGAGCAAGACGCCGAACACGGACTTCGACTCCGGCGCCGCTCTCTCCTACATGGATTCCACCGCGGGTATAGCCGGCCACGAGTCGGCGGCGAAGTTCGGCGTGGGCACCGCCTTCCTGCCGGAGGGGCCCGCGGGCTTCGGCTGCTGCACGGGCGGCTCGGGCCTGGCGATCGTGGCGTCGACGCCAGCGGAGAAGCAGCAGGCCGCGATGAAGTGGATCGGGCATGCCACGGGGACCGACACGGTGTTCTGGAGCCAGAATACCGGCTACATGCCGGTGCGCAACGCCGCTCTCACCGGCCCCGAGACGCAGGAGTTCTTCAAGACGCATCCGAACTTCAAGACCAGTGTGGACCAGCTGCCGAAGACGAAGCCGCAGGACAGCGCCCGCGAGCTGATCCCGAACGGCGACCAGATCATCGGGAAGGGCCTGGAGCGCATCACGACGAACTCGGAGGACCCGGCCACGGTGCTCAAGGACGTGGCCGAGCAGCTGAACAAGGAGAAGGAGCCGGTCCTGCGGGCCCTGAAGGCGCTCGGCTAGCTGTCGCCGTTGGTGGAGAGGCCGCTTGGCAGCTGGGTGTTGCTGTCGGTGATCGCGCCGCTGAGCTGGCCGCTGTTGAGGCCAACGGCGCCGCGCAGGTCCGCGCCTTCCAGGTGGGCGCCGGTGAAGTTCGTCCCCGTCACGTTGGCGCCACCCAGGTGCGCGCCGTGGAGGTCGGCCCCCGTGAAGTCGGCGCCCACCAGCCCGGCCCCGCTCAGGTCGGCGCTAGCCAGGTGCGCCTGGCTCAAGTCGGCGCCCGTCAGATCGGTGTTGTTCAGAAGCGCGCCAGTCAGGTCGGCGTTGGTCAGGTCTGCCCCCGTCAGCTGCTTGTTGCGCAGGTCCTGGTTGGCCAGCGCCGCGCCGGCGAGGTCAGCGCCGGGAGCAAACGCCGCGGCGCCGGGCTGTGGAGTCGCGCCGGCCGTGGCGTCGGAGACGGTCACCTGGCCGTTGTCGACGCTGACCGACTGGCCGGGGTCGACGGACAAGGACGTCTGTGTCCCGTTCACACTGACTGTCACGTGGCCGACCGGGGTGCCGGAGGAGGAGCTGGAGCTGGAGCTGGCGATGGCGACGCTCTGGCCGCCACTCTGGCTGACCGAGACGCTCACGCCCGGGGCGCTGGCAGTGCTCGTATTCGTGTTCGTGTTCGTGTCGCTGGTGGCGGTTGCCGCGGGCGTCCCAGCGGCGCTCACGGTGCCGCTGCCGTTGCTGACGGTGACGTTGCCGCCGCTCACGGCGACGTGCCTGTCGCCGTTGGTGATGCTGATCCCGTTCGGGCCGACGACGATCGACTTATTGGGCGGCGCGGACTGCGCCTGTGCGACGCTCACCGCCGCCAGCGCTAGCGCGATCGCTCCCACTGCAAGTGGTGCACGCATAGACACCTCCCGTGTCCCTCGTAGCGGAGCATACTCCACGCGCCCACCCGCCGCGACCGCCCCTGGTTGAGCCGGCGTTGTGACTTTGAAAAAGCTTTACCGCGAGGCGGCCGGACGGTACCGCAGACGCGGGATGGACCGAAGCAGCAGCCGGGTGTAGGCGTGCTGCGGCGCAGCGAAGAGCGCGCGGGTCGCGCCCTGCTCGACGACCTCGCCATTGCGCATCACCAGGACGCGGTCGCAGATGTGGCGGACCACCGAGAGATCGTGCGAGACGAGGATGAGGGTCAGCTGGAAACCCGCCCGCAGATCCTCGAGCAGGTTGAGGATCTGGGCCCGCACGGAGACGTCGAGCGCGCTCACCGGCTCGTCGCCGATCAGCACCCGGGGGTGCGGCGCCAGCGCCCGGGCGATCGCTATCCGCTGCCGCTGGCCACCGGAAAACTCGTGCGGGTAGCCGCGCGCCGCGTCGGCCGGCAGGCCAACGGCGTCGAGCAGCTCGCGCACCCGCGCGCCACGGTCGCCGCCGACGCGCAGCACCCGCAGCGGCTCGACAATGATGTCCTCGACCCGCATGCGCGGGTCGAGCGCGCTCGCCGGGTCCTGGAACACGACCCCGACCTCCCGGCGCAACGACTGGCCGGCGTAGACGATCCGCCCCTCGTCCGGCCGTTCGAGGCGGAGCAGCAGCTTCATCAGCGTCGTCTTGCCAGACCCCGACTCGCCCACGATGCCGAGCGTCTCCTGGCGGCGAACGTCGGCCGTGACGTCCCGCAGCGCCGTGAGGACGCGCCGCGGGCCAAACAGCTGCGTGCGCGGCAGCAGGAACCGCTTGGTCACGTGGTCTATCCGGAACAGGACGTCGTCGGGCAGCTGCTCGGCCACGCGGGCGCTCGCGGCGACGGTCACGGCAGCGGGTGCCAGCAGGCCGCGCGGTGGGCGTGGTCCGGGCCGACGGCGGCGAGCGGCGGCATCCCCGCACAGACGGAGTCCGCCCGCGGGCAGCGATGCCGGAACGGGCACCCGGGCGGGAACTGGCCCACGCCAGGGACCGAGCCGGGGATGGCGCGCAGCCGTCGGCTCGGCGCGGGTTCGTCGAGCGACGGGATGGCGTCGAGCAGCGCGCGCGTGTACGGGTGCCGTGGCTGCCCGAACACGGCCCCGACCGCGCCCTCCTCGACGATGCGGCCGCCGTACATGACCAGGACCACGTCGCAGACGTTGGACACCACGGGCAGGTCGTGCGTGATCAGCAGCAGGGTGGAGCCACCGTCGTCCACCAGCTCGGCCAGCACGTCCAGCACCTGCGCCTGGACCGTCACGTCCAGGGCGGTCGTCGGCTCATCAGCGATCACTATGTCGGGCCCACAGGCAGTGGCCATGGCGATCATGGCGCGCTGGCGCTGCCCCCCGGACAGCTCGTGCGGGTACGCGTTCATCTTCTCGGCTGGGTCCGGCATGTGCACCCGCTCCAGCGCCCGACGCGCGGCCGCGTCCGCCTCGCCCCGCCCCAGCCGGCGGTGCACGCGGAGCGGCTCGGCCACCTGGGCGCCGACCTTCATGACAGGATTCAGAGCGGTCATAGGCTCTTGAAAGATCATGGCCAGACGGTCGCCCCGGATGCGGCAGAGCTCGCGCTCGGAGGCGGCCAGCAGGTCGGCCCCGCCGTACAGGACGCGCCCGGTAGCGGACAGCCCCTCGGGCAGCAACCCTATGAGCGCCAGCGCCGTCAGCGATTTCCCCGATCCGGACTCGCCAATGAGGCCGGTGCGCCGGCGCGCCGCGAGGGCGAAGCTGATGCCGTGCACCGCGACCACGGTCCCTACGCGCACGGTGAGCCTATCGACCACGAGCGCCGGGGCGGCGTCCTCGTGGAAGGTTGGCTGGCCAGTCATCCCTGCGTCGGCAATCGCTCGACGAGCCTGGGATCGAGAACGTCGCGCAGTCCATCGCCGAGCAGATTGAAGCCCAGCACGGCCAGCGCGATGGAGACGCCAGGCCAGAAAGCGAGCAGCGGCGCCTGGGACAGGTACGTCTGCGCGTCGCTCAGCATACGCCCCCAGGACGGCGTCGGCGGCGGCGTCCCGAGGCCGAGGTAGCTGAGGGCGGCCTCCGCCAGGATCGCGATGGCGAACGCGATGGTCGACTGCACGATGAGCACGGAGGACACGTTCGGGAGCAGGTGGCGCGCGAAAATCCAGGCGCTCCCGCTGCCATAGGTGCGCGCGATCGTCACGTAGTCCTGCTCCATGATCTGGAGCCCGGCCCCGCGCACGACCCGCGCGAACACCGGCACCAGGGCGATGCCGATGGCCGCCATGGCGGTGGTGGTGCTGGCCTGGAAGACTGACGCGAACAGCATCGCCAGCAGGATGGCGGGAAAAGCCAGCAGCACGTCGCTGAGGCGCATGGTCGTCTCCTCCACCACCCCGCGTCGCAGCGCGGCCAGCCCACCGAGCGGGACACCCAGGCCCATCGCGATGACGACCGTGACGATGCCGACCAGCAGCGTGTTGCGGGCGCCAGCCATGAGACGGCTGAATATGTCGCGCCCGAGCTGATCGGTCCCGAGAAGGTGGGACGCGGACGGGCCGCCGAAACGAGCAGCGACCTCCACATGGGTCGGGTCGTGTGGTGTCCACACCGCCGAGACGACAGCAGTGCCGAGGATCAACGCCACGATGATGCCGCCGAAGACCAGCGACGGGGGCACGCGGGAGCTCGACCTCACCGAGCGCTCCGAATGCGGGGGTCGAGCAGGCGGTAGGTGAGATCCACCAGGAAGTTGACGACGAGGACCGCGGCCGTCAGCAGCATGACCAGGTCCTGGACCACGAGCAGGTCGCGGTTGCCCACCGACTGGAACAGTAGGCGTCCCAGGCCAGGGAGAACGAAGACGTTCTCGATGACGATGGCGCCCACCAGCAGCGAGGTGAGCTGGATACCGACGATCGTGACCAGCGGGATGGCCGCGTAGCGGAAGCCGTGCCGCCGCAGCGCCTGCCAGCGTGTCAGGCCCTTGGCGCGGGCGGTTCGGATGAAGTCCTCGCGTTGGACGTCCACGATGGCCGAGCGCACGTAGCGGGTGAGCACGGCGCCCTGCACCAGCCCGAGCGCCAGGGACGGCAGAACGAGGGAGCGCGCGGCGGCCAGCGGGCTCTCCGACCAGTCGACGAAGCCGCCGGCCGGGAACAGCTTCAGCTCGATCGAGAACAGGGTGACCAGGAGCAGGCCGGCCCAGAACGACGGGATAGCGATCCCACCGAGGCTCACAGCCGAGATCAGAGCGCCGGACAGGCTCCGGTAGCGCACACCCGCCAGCACACCCAGTGGCAGGGCCAGCGCGAGCGCGATGGCGGCGGCGGCCAATGTCAGGGGGCCGCTCACCGCCAGCTTCTGGAGGATGAGCGCCCCTACGTCGGCGTGCGACAGCAGCGACGTGCCGAACTCGAAGCGCGCCATGCCGCCGAGCCACTGGGCGTACCGCAGCCATCCCGGCTGGTCCAGCCCCAGCTGGTGCTGGAGTGTTGCCACTGCCTCGGGTGTGGCGCTCGTCCCGAGGATCACCACCGCCACGTCGCCGGGCAGCACGTTCACCACGACGAAGACGAGCGCCGACGCGACGAGCAGGCTGACCACGAGCGTGACGAGCCTGGCCGCGATCTGGACTGCCATGGGCGTCTTCGTCCTTCGTCAGGCTCAGGATGAGCGGGCGTGAAGAATCCGGCTAGCGCCGGATTCCGGACGGGCGGTGCCGGCGGTGGGAGAGACGCATCAGGTGAAGTACGCGTCCCCCAGGTACAGCGACGGCGAGATGCCGGGCATCTGGCACCCCTGGAGGGTGCTCTTGAGCACCAGCAGCTGGTTGGCGGCGTACACCCACAGGTTGGCGGCGTCGTCGGCAAGCTGGCGCTGGACCTGCGCGTACAGATCCTTGCGCTTGCCTTCGTCGGGCTGGGCGTCGGCCTGTTTGAGCCAATCGGCTACCTGCGGGTTGTTGTAGTGCCAGTAGTACTTCGGGTCGGCGTAGTTGCCGATGTCGCGCTCCTCGACGTGGTTGATGATCGTCAGGTCGTAGTCCTGAGCGTTGAGGAACACGCCCTGGAGCCAGCGGGGGAACTCCATCGGCTCGACCTTCAGGGTGACGCCGATGGCCGCGAGCTGGCTGTTCAGGATGTCCGTGCCACGCACGGCGTACGGGAAGGCGCTGATCTGGGCCAGGCGCAGCGTGAGGTTGGTCTGGCCGGCCTCCGCCAGCAGCCCTTGCGCCCTGGCTGGGTCGTACGCGTTGGTCCCGGTCAGATCGACGTAGTACGGCTCGCCCTCGTTGGGCGTCGCGTGGCTGCCGATGGGAACGGCGTACCCGGACATGATGCCGTCGATCCACGCCTTGCGGTCGATGGCCGCGTACAGCGCCTGGCGGACACGCTTGTCGGCGAGTGGGCCGCTGGCGTTGTTGACCGACACCATCGTCTTGCCAACGCCCGCGCCCTTGACGACGGAGAAGCTCGCATCCTGCTGAAACTGGGCCAGCTGCTCGGGTCCCTGCACCTGCCCGATGGCATCGATGTCGCCGGCCTTGAGAGCGTTGTTCATCGCGTCGGGATCGCTGATGAAGCGGAACTCCACGTCCTTGAGCGCGGCTTTGGTCCCCCAGTAGTCGTCGTTGCGCGTCAGAGCCAGGCTGGCGCCCCGGTTCCAGGCGCCGAACTTGAACGGCCCGGTGCCGATGGGCGCCGTCGCGTTGTTCGCCACCGACTTGCTGGAGACGATGGCCGCGGACCCCGCCCCCATGTGGAAGAGCCAGTTGTCGCTGTACGTCTTCAGCGTGACCTTGACAGTGGCGTCGTCTACGGCGTCTACCGCGCTCACCGGCGCCCAGTAGTCGCGGTGTGGGTTGGCGGGCTTGCTGTTCGGGTCCATCGCCCGCTGCCAGGCGAATGTGACGTCCTGGGCGGTGAAGGGTGAGCCGTCGTGCCACCTGGCGCCGGTGACGAGGTGGAAGGTCACCGTGGTGCCGTCCTGGCTGACGTCCCAGCTCCGGGCCAGGGAGCCGACGAGCTTGCCGGAGCCGTCGAGGCGCAGCAACCCCTCGAACAGGTTGTCGCGCAGGCAGGTGGCGATCGAGGCCGTGGCGTCGGCGGTGGGGTCCATGGAGGTCGGCTCCTGGACCAGGCCGATGGTGGCCTTGCTCCTGGTGGACGACCGTGGAGCGGCGGCGACCGGGCTGCTGCTGGCGGCGGCGGGGCTGCTAGCCGGCGAGGCAACGACGACGGCCGGGCTGGTGGACGGCGAGGCGACGACGGCCGGGCTGGCCACGGGCGCAGCGGCGGGGACAGGGCTGCTGCTGCCGGCGGCGGCGCTCGTCGGCACGGCGGAAGCTGGCGCGGAGGTCGCCGATGCGGTAGTCGCCGGCGCGGCGGGCGCCCCGCCGCCACAGGCCGCCAATAGCGCCATCGGCGCCCCGACCCCCAGGACCGCGATCCGACGGAGCGCCTCCCGTCGACCTAAGCCGCCACTCCCCCAACCGGCGCCGCCGCCGGACAGGCCACGGCCCCGTGCGGGCTCCTGGTGAATAGCCTTCATCACACCTCCTACGCTGCCATCCTGCGTCTAGTGCGTCTGGTCCCGCCCGCTCATCCTGAGCTTGTGGTTCGACAAGCTCACCATGAGCGGCTCTCCCATACCGCTCATCCTGAGCTTGTCGAAGGGCAGGCTCACCATGAGCGACGTTGTGCTGGTCATGAATAATGCAGGCTAGTCGCTCCCTAGAGCGTAGCCGGCCACCGTGGCAAGCTGGAACCCCTGGTCGCGCAAGCCCGCGATGATGGCCGGGAGCGCCAGGCTGTCCTGCGACGCTCGGCCAACGTGCATCACGTAGATCGCGCCCGGCGCGGCCAGGCGCAGGCAGCGCGCCACGATGGCGTCGGCCGGCGTGCCCCGCCAGCCCAGCGAGTCGACCGTCCAGCCAACCTTCTCGGTGTACCCGCTGGGCGCCACGTCCGACGCGGCCCGAGCGTCGTCGTCGCCGTACGGCAGTCGGTACCACGGCTGGGTCGTGTGCCCGATCAGCGGCGCGATGATGGCGTCGGCATCCTCCAGCTCCGCCCGCCGGCGCTCCGCCGACAGGCCACCCCGGCCGTCGGAGAAACCCGTGAACGAGCGGTGGTCGAGCGTGTGGTTCATCACCAGGTGACCTTCGGCAGCCATGCGCTGGACCAGCTCCGGGTTGGCCTCTGCCCACTGGCCGGTCACGCCGAAGGATGCCAGCACCCGCGTGTCCCGCAGCAGGTCGAGGATGTCCTCGGCGTAGCCGCGGTCGGCGCCAGCGTCGAACGTGAGCGCCACCATGCCCGCGGACTGGCCGGGCAGGTCCTGACTGTCGTGGTCCGCTGCCAGCGCGCCCGGCCCGGCCCGGGCCTGCGCCAGGAGCACGCTGGCGACGAGCAGCGCCGCCACCATGACGCGGTGCGCGACCCGGCAGGACACACGTCGAGCGAGCGCCATCTGCCCCTGGCGCAAGAGTATGCGATTGGCGGCGTCGTTCGCATACTCTTACTCCGCTGCCACTCCTGGCGAGGGCAACGGTCGTCCACTGTGCAGCCCCGGATCACCTATAGTCCGGGCGGGTGGTCACCAGCCTCCGCTTCTCGCGCTCGTCTATTAGCGCACCCGGCGTCGAGACGGCGGCCCGCCGCCGCGCAGGGTGAGGAGCCGGCGTGCGGTGGTCCCGCCAGGGGCCCTTCGACCCTGAAGCGTTCGACAGCCTGGTCGGCGAGTACGCGGACCGCCTCTACAGCGTCGCGCTCCGCATCACCCGCTCGCACGAGGAGGCCGAGGACGCGACCCAGGACGCCTTCCTCTCCGCCTTCCGCCACCGCGCCGACTTCCGCGGCCAGTCGGACGTCGCCTCCTGGCTGTTCCGCATCACCGTCAACGCCGCGCTGCAACGCGTCCGCCGACACCGACCAGAGGAGTACCTCACGGGGGACGAAGAGGCCACCCCGCGGAGGCTGGACTGGGCCGACGACCCCGCCCGCCGGCTCGAGATGGGCGAGCTGCGGGACACCATCGAGGACGGCATAGGCCTCCTGCCAGAGGACCTGCGCGTCGCGCTCGTCCTGCGCGACGTCGAGCAGCTGTCGACGGCCGAGACGGCGGCCATCCTGGACCTCTCGGAGGCCGCCGTGAAGTCGCGCCTGCACCGAGCGCGGCTGCTGCTGCGCCGCTACCTGGTCACGACGCTCGCGGGTGAATCCTTTTGAGGCCCGGCTGCATCTAACAGGGAAAGCGCGCACCGGGAGCACCGGAGGACGTCCATGCAGCTCGCCACACGCCTCGACCAGTACCGGGCCCAGGAGCGCAAGCTCTCCTGGGAGGGCACTTTCACCGACTACTTCGCGCTGGCCATCGCGGACAGGGCGGTGGCGCGCCTGTCCCACGCCCGGGTCTACGACATGATCATGGCCGGCGGCTGCGAGGCGAAGCCGAACGGCGACCAGAGCTACAAGTTCTTCACCGCTGACATCTTCGGCATCGATAAGCCGCTCCAGCAGCTCGTCGACTACTTCGCCTCCGCCGCCTCCCGGCTCGAGGTGCGCAAACGCATCCTGCTGCTCATGGGACCCGTCGGCGGCGGCAAGTCGACCATAGTGACGCTCCTGAAGCGCGGCCTCGAGGCCTACACCCGGACGGCCGACGGGGCTGTGTACGCGATCAAGGGCTGCCCCATGCACGAAGAGCCGCTGCACCTGATCCCCGACGATCTGCGGCCGGAGATCGAGCAGGAGTACGGCCTGTACATCGAAGGCGACCTCTGCCCAGCGTGCCGCGTCATGGTGCGCGACAGTTTCGACGGCCGCATCGAGCAGGTCCCCGTGGAGCGGGTGTCCTTCTCGGAGAAGAACCGCGTCGGCGTCGGCACCTTCAGCCCGTCGGACCCGAAGTCCCAGGACATCTCGGAGCTCACCGGCAGCATCGACCTGTCCACCGTGGGCACCTACGGATCGGAGTCCGACCCGCGGGCGTACCGCTTCGACGGCGAGCTCAACGTGGCCAATCGCGGCGTCATGGAGTTCGTCGAGATGCTGAAAGCGGACGAGAAGTTCCTCTACAACCTGCTCACGCTGTCACAGGAGCAGAGCATCAAGACCGGCCGCTTCGCCATGATCTACGCGGACGAGGTGATCCTGTCGCATACCAACGAGAGCGAATATCAGCACTTTGTCGGCAACAGGAGGTCAGAGGCCCTCCACGACCGCATTATCCTCATCAAGGTTCCCTACAACGTCCGCGTCAGCGACGAGATCAAGATCCATGAGAAGCTGCTGCGGCAGTCGAGCTTGAAGAGCGTGCACATCGCTCCCGAAACCCTGCGCGTCGCCAGCATGTTCGCCGTCCTGTCGCGCCTCGAGCCGTCCAAGAAGGCGGGCATGAGCCTCATGAAGAAGCTCAAGCTGTACGACGGCGAAGAGGTCGAGGAGTTTACCCAGCGGGACGTGAAGGAGCTCCAGGAGGAGACGCAGCGCGAGGGAATGGACGGCATCTCGCCGCGCTACGTCATCAACGCTCTGTCGCGCGCCCTGGCACGGGACACGGTCCGCTGCATCAACCCGATCGATGCGCTGAGGGCGCTGCGCGACGGCCTCGAGCAGCATCCCGGCCTGGATCGCGAGCGGCGCGAGGAGCTGCTCAACTTCATCGCGGAAGCGCGGCGCGAGTATGACCAGCTGGCGAAGAACCAGGTCCAGCGAGCGTTCGTCTACGCCTTCGAGGAGTCGGCCAAGACGATGCTCGACAACTACCTGGACAACGTCGAAGCATTCTGCAACAAGAGCAAGCTGCCCGATCCGATCACCGAGGAGCCGGTCGACCCGGACGAGCGCCTGATGCGCGCCATCGAAGAGCAGATCGGCGTCTCGGAGAACGCGAAGAAGGCGTTCCGCGAGGAGATCCTGATCCGCCTCTCCAGCCTGGCGCGGCGCGGCCAGCCCTTCACCTACACGTCGCACGACCGGCTGCGCGAGGCGATCGAGAAGAAGCTGTTCGCCGACCTCAAAGACGTGGTGAAGATCACGACGTCGACGAAGACGCCTGACGAAGACCAGCTGCGGCGCATCAACGACGTCGTCGACCGGCTCGTCGGGGAGCAGGGCTACTGCACGCTGTGCGCCAACGAGCTGCTGAAGTACGTCGGCGCTCTGCTCAACCGGTGAGGCGGCCGTGGACCGCGAAGAACGCGAACCAGAGGATGCGCTCAGGAGCAACCGGGCTATGGGCCCGCCGACTCTCACGCTGACCCAGCACGACTGGTCGCTGCACCGCAAGGGGCCGGTCGACCAGGCGCGCCACAACGAGAAGGTGAAGGAGGTCATCCGGGAGAACCTGCCGGCGATCATCGGCGAAGAGGCGATCATCAAGGCCGATGGGGACCGCATCGTCAAGGTTCCCATCCGCTCTCTGGAGCTGCCGCGCTTCCGCTTCGGCGAGTCGCGCAACGACCACGTGGGGCAGGGACCTGGCGGGTCGCGCCCGGGCGACGTCCTGGGGCAGCAGCCGAACGGCAACGGAGCGGGCAAAGCCACAGGCGCCGGTGCCGGTAAGGGGGCCACGGCCGGCCAGGAGCCGGGGATCGACTATTACGAGGCGGAGCTCACGGTGGACGAGCTGGCGGCGCTGGTCTTCGAGGATCTCGGGCTGCCGTTCCTCGAGCCACGGGGCGAGCGACGCGTCGAGACCGAGGCCGTCCGCTTCGACGACGTGCGCCGCCGCGGTGTCCTGGCGAACCTCGATAAGCGCCGCACCATCATGGAGAACCTGCGCCGCAACGCGCGGGCGGGCACAGCCGGCTTCGGCGGCCTGGCGGACGACGATCTGCGCTTCCGGACCTGGGAGCCAAAGATCGCCGAAGAGAACAATGCCGTCGTGGTTGCCATGCGTGACGTTTCCGGGTCCATGGGTGACTTCGAGAAGTACATCACGCGCAGCTTCTACTTCTGGATGGTGCGCTTCCTGCGCACGAAGTACGACAGCGTCGAGATCGTCTTCATCACGCACCACACCGAGGCGAAGGAAGTTGACGAGGATGCCTTCTTCAACCTCGGCGAGTCTGGCGGGACGAAGGTGTCGTCGGCGTACAAGCTCGCCCTCGACATCGTGAAGGAGCGCTACAGCCCAACCCTGTGGAACGTGTACGCGTTCCACTTCTCCGACGGGGACAACTGGGGCGATGTCGACAACCAGCGGTGCGTGCAGCTCATGCAGGGCCTGCTGGAGGTGGTCAATGCCTTCGGCTACGGCGAGATACGGGGCCGCGGCGGCTCGCCGGTGAGTATGCCGACGACGCTCATGTCGGCGTTCGCGCCGATCGCGTCACCCCGCTTCATCCGCGTGACCATCGCCAGCAAGGGGGACGTCTACCCAGCCTTGCAGAAGTTCTTCTCCACCCAGGATGCCCGGGTGCGAGCTCCGTGATGGCGCCCGACGGCGACACGGCAAGCACGCTGCGCGACCTGGAGCCCGCCATGGCGCGCGTCTGGGAGATCGCGCGCCGCCTGGGTCTCGAACCGTACCCGGTCCACTTCGAGCTCGTCCCGGCGACCATCATGTACGAGTTTGGCGCCTACGGGCTGCCGGGCCGCTTCTCGCACTGGACGCACGGCAGGGGCTACCAGAAGCTGAAGACCATGTACGACCACGGTCTCAGCAAAATCTACGAGATGGTGGTCAACGCCAATCCGGCGCACGCCTTCCTGGTGGAGAACAACTCGGTCCTCCAAAACACGGTCGTGGCCGCGCACGTGCTCGGACACGTCGACTTTTTCGCCAACAACAGCTACTTCGTCGGCACCAATCGCCAGATGATCGAGGGAGCCACCGTCAATGCCGAGCGCATCCGGCGGCACGAGTACCGCCACGGCCAGCGCGAGGTGGAGGAGTTCCTGGACGCTGTGCTGTCCATCCAGGAGCACGTCGATCCGGCGGCGGGGCGGCTTCGGCAGGAGCCGCATGAGGCAAGGCGCCACCAGCAGCCACGGGAGCGGCCTTACGATGACCTGTTCTACCTGGGCAGCGAGAAGAGACCCGTTGTCGAGGAGCCGCGCCGCAACGCGCTGGCCGAGCCTGCGACCGACCTGCTGCTCTTCATCAGCGAGCACGCCGCGGACCTCGAAGACTGGCAGCGGGACATCATCGACATCGTCCGCGCCGAGCAGCTCTACTTCCGTCCCCAGATGCAGACGAAGATCATGAACGAGGGCTGGGCCAGCCTCTGGCACGCGCGCATCATGCGTGAGATGGACCTGGCGTCGGCCGACTACATGGAGTTCTCGCAGATGCACGCGTCGGTCCTGGCGACGTCGCGCCGCCACCTGAACCCCTACACGCTGGGGATGCGCGTGTTCGAGGATATCGAGCGCCGCTGGGACGCTCCGAGCCCTGAGGAGCGGGACCGCGGACGCCAGCCCGGGGAAGGGCGCGGCAAGATCTTCGAGGTGCGGGCGCTCGAGAGCGACGCGTCCTTCCTGCGCAACTACCTGACGGCGGACCTGGTGGAGGCGCTGGACCTCTACCTGTACCGCCTGGAGGGCGACACGTGGGTGATCGTCGAGAAGGACTGGGCCAAGGTCCGCGACGCGGTGGTCCACAGCATGACGAACCACGGCCAGCCGGTCATCGTGGTGGAAGATGGCGACTTCAACGACCGCGGCGAGCTGTTCCTGCGGCACTGCTTCGAAGGCGACGAGCTCGACCTCCCGTACGTGGAGGGGACGCTGCGGTACCTGTTCACGCTGTGGGGCAAGCCAGTCCACCTGGCGACGCGATCCGAGGACAAGCCGATCATCGTGAGCTGCGACGGCCGCACGACCAGCACCACCCCGGCCACCTGACGGTGCGAGGTGCAAGCCCCAGTGGGATATAGTTGTCAGGGAGCACCCAGGTCGGTCAGCTCGCCGTTCCAGTCTCGGGGGATTCTGGCGCGTCCTGGGCGCCGAGCACAGATCCGCACATACTGGCACGGAGCACTGGCTAGGAGGCGCAGCGTGACTTACACTGACCGAGACACGGACGTCACTCTCTGCGAGCGACCAGCGACGCTGCGCGACGGCGCCTCGACAAGCGCTGTCGACAAGCCGGTGGACGGGCAGCACACGGCCGTGCGCGATCGGCTCTCGGACTACCTGGAGGGGTCGCTGCCGCCAGCCGACGTGGCGGGCATCCGCGATCACCTGGACGTGTGCTCGCCGTGCCGAGCGTTCTGGAGCACCTTCCGCCGCACCGTCGAAGCCACCCGGCTGCTGCCCACCCACAGGTTGTCCAACGACGCCAAGCGCCACCTGTTGGAGCAGGTGGCACGGGTCGAAGAGCGCACCTGAGGCGCTTGCCTGTCGGTTGGCGGGCAGACGTTACCGGCGGCGCAATTCCTCCCAGCCTTGTGCTCGCGGGCCGGTTATACTGGCGGTATGAAGACGGCCATCTCGTTGCCAGATGATCTGTTTGCCGAAGCCGAGGCGTTGGCGAACGAGCTGGGCACCTCCCGCAGCCAGGTGTATGCGGCCGCGGTTCGCGAGTACCTGGCGCGGCATCGCCCGCAGGACGTGACCGCGGCTCTCGACCGGCTGTACGCCGACGAGCCTTCGCACGTCGATCCCGCCATCGCAGCGGCCGCGGCGCGCACACTGGCCCGTGTGGAGTGGTAGCCGCTCTCGTCCAGGGCCAGGTCTGGTGGGCGGAGCTGCCAGCGCCGGCCGGCTCGGCGCCGGGGTTCCGCCGGCCAGTGCTCGTGGTGCAGGGAAACGCCTTCAATCGCAGTCGGATAGGCACGGTGGTTGTCGTGCCGCTGACAAGCAACCTGCGGCTGGCGGAGGCGCCGGGCAATGTCCTGCTTCCCCGAGCAGACACCGGGTTGCCGAGTGACTCGGTCGCCAACGTGTCGCAGATAGTCGCTGTTGACCGTGAGGTCCTCACCGAACCGGCAGGCCAGCTCTCGACGCGGCATCTGTCCCTCGTGCTTTCTGGCATCGGCGTGGTGCTCGGTCGCTGAGCGCGTGCGGCGTACGCCGTCGGACATCGACGAGCGGCGCCGGCCGATGTTCCTGCTGGTCAGCGCACGGCGGGCGTAAGCTCGCTAGCGAGTGGCGACGATGAAGAGGCGGGGGAACGCCAACAGAGCTGTCCCGTCCGCCTGGACCGGGTACGCCTCGGCCAGGGCAGCCCTGTACCGCAGCAGGAACGCCTCCTGCTCGTCGTCGGCCAGCGGTGCGAGAAACGGCCGCAGCGCCGAGCCCTTGAACCACTCAACAATGGCGGCCGCGCCGGCCAGAGGGTGGTGGTAGACGGTGCGCCACACGTCGACGCGCGAACACAAGGGGCGCAGCAGGCCGTAGTACCACGACGCGGTGCCAAGGTCCGTGCGCGCCTCGGTTGCCGACGCCAGTTTGGCGGCCCAGGGCCCGCTCCGCCCAATGGCCCTCATCAGAACGTGGCTCGGCTCGCGGAGGTTGTCCGGCATCTGGATAGCCAGACTGCCGCCCCCTGTGAGCAGATCCGCCAGACGCGGCAACAGGGACGCGCGGTCGGGGAGCCATTGGAGCACCGCGTTGGCCAGGATCACGTCCCAGGTGCCCTGCGGGCGCCACGATTGGATGTCGGCCTGCTCGAAGGCGACGGCGGGCAGGCGGCGGCGTGCCTCGTCGAGCATGTCGACCGACGAGTCGACGCCACAGACGAAGGCGCCCGGATAGCGCTCCAGTAAGACTTCGGTCGAGTTCCCCGGACCGCAGCCGAGGTCGACCGCGCGAGCGGCATTGGCAGTCGGCACGGCGGCCAGCAAGTCCCGCACCGGCCGCGTCCGCTCATCCTCGAACTTGACGTACTGCGCCGCCGACCAGCTCACAGGTTCAGGTTAGCGCGCCCGTGCTGGTCAGCGGCGGTCTACTCATGCGGTGATGCGGTGTGGCAGCTCACCCCGGGGAAAGACCTGCCACCTGCCTCCCGCGTTCACCAGGAGCGAGTCGTGGTCCCGTACCAGCTGCTCGAGGTCCGCATCGGGCAGGCCATCCGAGACTCGGTATACGCACACAGCACAGGAGGCGTCGACCCAGGCCTGCTGCAGCTGGCGCTCGATGGTCAGCACTGCCTCGAGTGGCCCGTAGCACGTTGGATCGGGGTCGGCGACGGCCATGACGCGGCGCCCTTCGCGCGTCCCGGCTGCCAGTTCATGGCGCCATGCGCCGACGATGCCAGACGGGCCGGCTTGCCCGAAGAGCTCCCGGAAATTGACGTCGGCCTCGCTCGCTGGCTTGCGCCACTGACCCGAGACCAGCCTGGCTCCAACCAGACGATTCGCGTCCAGGAGATCGGCCCGGAGCCTGTCCGCCTCGCCATCGTCGGCGACAAGAGCCATGACGTGTCCCGATAGTGTCCCCAGCATCGTCGTGGTTGGCGCACCCAGCGCCGCGGCGGGGGAGACGCTGCCGCCAACGGCCTCGTGGTTGGCGCGGTTGGATCCAAGCCATGCGCCCAGCACTCGGCCTGTCGACGAGGTTCGCCGGTAGTGGCCGTACACCCCGGTCCGCTCCATGGTCGGAGCGCTGAGCCCGCACTGCGCGAGCCAACTGTCGAGTTCCGCCAGGCCGATCCCGAGCTCATCGGCCAGCTCTTGCATAGTCAGTCTGCCGAGCAGCTCGTCGAGCAGCGCCTCCAGGGGCTTGCCGTACTGAAGCTCCACCAGCCGCATGGCAGCGGTCCTGGGCGCGGGCCCAACCGCAGGCAGCGCCTCCAGTTGTCCCGTCGTGAGTGCCGCGGCCCTGCTCGACGCACGCTGAAAACGGTACCCCTTGCTCGGCATGGTCTGGATGTACCGCTAGCGTGCAGCCCACAGGGCAAGATGATGCCGCGACGACGCGGATAGCAGTGGAGTATTGTCCCGTCTGGCCAGACGACCAAGGGTTAAGACCAGCCTAAGGTTGTCTGAAAATCTTGCGGCCGCCCTTCCTGCTCCCTGGGTCGGTCACCTGATGGGGCTCGACCGACGCCAGCCGTCCCCGACGCGCCCGCCTACGAGCTGTCGTCGATCACCGGCAGCAGCAGCCGCGAGGGCCGAGCCGCGTCGTGGAACACCGTCTGGCTGGCGATCACCGCGTCGTCCAGCGTGTCGCTGCCGATCGCGGCGCCGCTATTCAGATTGCGGTCGTAGTGGGGAAAATTGCTGCTCGAGATGTCCAGGCGCATGCGGTGCCCCGCCTTGAAGACCACGGCGGTGTGCCAGAGGTCGATGGTGAACTCGGTTGGCGTGCCCGGCGTCACGGGCTGCGCCGTGGACCGGTCGCGGGCGTAGCGCGCGCGCACGACGCCGTCGGCGATGTTGATGGCCGCCCCATTCGGGTATACGTCGACGAGCTTGGCGGTGAAGTCGGTATCCGCGGCGCTGGTGGCGGCCCACAGGCGCACGCTCAGCGGCCCGACCACCGTGGTGTCCTGCGCCAGAGGCTCGGTCTGGTACGTCAAGATGTCTGGCCGCGACAGCAGGTCGTCAGTCGAGCCGTTGCAGGCCGGGAGGTCGCGCCGACAGCGCTGCCCGTAGGCGCCGGCCGGCGCCAGCACCGAGCCGGAGCTGATGTTGCCGCCGATGGTGGGCACGGGATGGCGCGGGTCGTAGTCGAACCCATCTGGCGGCTGGGCGCCGGGCGCGCTGGCGCCGAGCGTGCCGTCGGCGCCCAGGTAGTAGGGCACGTACTGCGTCGTCGGGAGCGGCCAGGTAGGCGCCGTTCGCCAAGCGCCGCCGATGTCCAGGTGGCCGCCGGCGGCCGGGTCCGCGCTCGGGGCGCCGGAGCCGCCGCCCATCAGGAAGTACCGCACACTGTTCGGCTGCGGCCCAGCGCTGTCGCCGCCCTTCATATAGCGGTTGAACCAGTGCAGCGCCTCGGTCCTCTGGTCCAGCGCCGCCTCCTTGCCGAAGAAGCCGTCCCCCGCCACGGGCTTGTTCATGTCGCCATGGACCCATGGCCCGATCGTGAGCGACACGGGCTGCCCGGCCGGCGCCCCCTGGTAGTCGATGACCGTTCCGCCCAGGAACTGGTCGTACCACCCGCCAAGGAACGCCATCGGGATCTTCGGCAGGCGGTCGGAGCGGAGCACGTGGTCCAGGCCAGGCTGGTTCCAGTACCAGTTCTGGTCGGAGTTGAGCGCCCAGTCGCGATACCACGGGCAGTTGTCCGAGAGCAGGCGCTGATCCAACGGCGTGGCGGTCTCCAGGCTGAACAGCGCCTGCGTGTCCGCGGCCAGTGGCAGCTTCACCTGTGGCGCGTTGGGCAGGTTGGCGCTCTTGCCGCGCGCCACCTGGTTCGGGCACATGGTGACGGCGCTGAAATACACGTTGTGCGCCAACTGGAAGGCGCCGCCACGCCAGGCACCATCCTCGTGGTAGTTCGCGCTGGCGATCGAGACGTACAACGCCTTCAGGTTGGGCGGGTTCATCTCGGCAGCGCTCAGCGCCGTCGACGCCAGGTACGACGCGCCGTACAGGGCGAATCCGTGGTCGGGGCTGGACCACGATTGGCCGTTGAGCCATTGGGCCGCGTCGAAGCCGTCGACGTCGTCCTGCACGTAGATGTCGAAGGTGCCCTCCGACGCGTACCGACCGCGCGTGTCCTGGGCGACGAAGACGTAGCCCGCGGCCGCGAAGAAGCGGCCGTCGTCAGCCAGCCCCTCCTTGTTGTAAGGCGACCGTACCAGAATGGCCGGGAACGTGCCGGCAGCGTCTGGTCGGTAGACGTCCGTTGCCAGACGCACACCGTCACGCATCGCCACCATGGTGTTCTTGTCGACTTTCAGCTTCGGCTGTCCCTGGGCCAGAACAGTGGCGGGCAGCCCGAGCACGAGCGCCCCGAGCGCTACCGACACCAGAATCGGGATCCAGCGAGCCCTGTCCATCACCAGCTGGTACTGCCCACGCGACGCTCTAGAGTACGCGATGCGAGGCCGGCGCGGGGCAGCCTGGCCGTCCCACAGCGGTCTGACCATCGCGACTCGCCGAGCAGCGACGGCAAAAGGTGGCGCGCCGCCCGCCACCACGAGTTACGCTCACAGCCGACATGGCTCACGTGCCCGAGCCTCGCGTGGGCCGCCCGGTGGTACCGCCGGGCGGCGACCGCCCAGCACCAGGAGCGGCGCCCGTCACGGACCGTGGTCGGGACCTGCGCATCGATTTCCTGCGCGGCATCTTCGTGGTGGGCATGATCGTCGACCACGTCGCCGGTGGCTCCTGGCTGTACCTGCTGACCGGTGGCAACCGCTTCTACGCGTCGGCTGCCGAAGGCTTCGTCTTCGTCTCGGGCCTGGTCGCGGGACGTGCCTACACCCGCGTGATCCAGCGCGACGGCATGAGTACTGGCCTGTGGCGGCTCCTGAAGCGCGCCGGCCAGCTGTATCTGCTGGCGGTCGGGCTGACGCTGCTCTTCGTCCCGGCGTCCGAGCTCCTTCGGCTGCCCTGGGCGCTGGGCTGGGACCTGCACGATGCCTGGGGGTTCGTCCTCAGCGTCGCCACGCTCCACCGCACCTACTACCTCGTCGACGTCACCCTGCTCTACGTCCTGGTCCTGACCGTCTCGGTCATGGCGTTCATCCTGCTCGAGCACGGTCTGGCGCTGCCCGTTCTGGCCGGATCGTGGCTGCTCTGGCTCGCCTACCAGCTCGCGCCCGACCAGGCCACGCTGCCGTGGCCCATCGTCGGCAACAATCTCTTCCACTTCGCCGCCTGGCAGGTCCTGTTCTTCACCGGCCTGGTCATGGGCCACGAGTGGCACCGCCTGGCGGTCCTGTTCCAGGACGTCCGCAGACGACGACTCCTCCTGGTCACGGGGCTGGCGCTGGCGTTGGCCATCGTCGTCTACAACGTGCAGGATCGGCTCACGGCCCGGGCGGTGGCTGGCGCCGCGGATCCCGCCGCGGCTCAGGCGGCGCTGCTGTCAGCGATCGTGGGCAAGTCGGACCTGCGGGCGGGGCGGCTGCTCGCCTTCGGGCTCGTCTTCATCGTCCTGTTCCTGGCCACTGCCGAGTTCTGGCCCAGCGTGCGGCGCTGGCTCGGCCCGCTCTTCCTGCCGCTCGGGCAGAACGCGCTCTTCGCCTACGCCCTGCACATCGTCATCGCGACGGCGGTGGCGCTGGCCCTGCGCCACACGTGGGGGGCCAGCGCCGTGCCGGCCCGGGCTAACGTCGCCCTCCAAATAGGCGCTGTGCTGCTGGTGTGGGCGCTGGTCAAGCTGCGGCCGCTGCGGCCATCGCTGACGCGCCAGCCGGCCTGGCTGGCCAGCCCGGCGCTGCTGGGTGTCGGCCTCCTGGTCGTCCTGCCGCGCGTGACCCCCGAGACGCCGAGCGCCCCATCCCCCTCAGGCGCCGGCGCCGCCGCGGCCCAAAGCGCCCCGTCCTCCGCCGCGGCCGAAGTGGCCCGCGCCTACGGGACGGCCATCCCGATTGGCGCCACGCCGGCGCCCATACCGGCAGCCTCGGACGCGCCACCTATCGCCCAGCAACCCTCGTCCGCCGAGTCGCAGCCGCTCAGCATGAGCATCGGCCCCGTCAACGGGACCATCCTGGAGCCGGAGTTCTTCAGCGTCGCGCTCAACACCGAGGAGCGCTACCTGATCTACCTCCCGCCTGGATACCGAACCGACGGTCAACGCTATCCCGTCCTGTACATGCTGCACGGCATCGCCGCTAGCCGCGACGAGTGGCTCGAGTACGGCCTGCTGAACACCGCCGACCAGATGATCACCGCGGGCGAGCTACCGCCGATGCTCATCGTCTTGCCGCAGGGGGATCACAGCTACTGGGTGAACCACCCCAACGGCGGCCCGAGATGGGGCGACTATCTGGTGCAGGACCTTCTGCGCCACATCGACGCGTCCTACCGAACCAAACCCGACGGCAAGCACCGTGCCCTCGGCGGGATGTCGATGGGCGGGTGGGGTGCGCTCTACCAGGGCTTTCTGCACCCTGACATCTTTGGCACTGTGGGCGCGCACGCCCCGTCGCTCAGGAACGAGACCGACGGCGAAGTGAGCTTCATGGGCAAGGGCGAGGCTTTCAACAAGCTGGACCCGGTGCCGCTGGCGAGCACGGCCGGCTCGATCGAACGGCTCAAGGTGTACCTGGACGCTAGCCAGTATGACCCGTGGCTGAAACGGGACCTTGATCTCAAGGCGCGGCTGGACAAGCGCAAGGTCAGCGTGGACTGGCACCAGTTCCCTGGCCAGCACGGCGGCCCCTACTGGCACGACCACGTGACCGAGTACCTGCGCTTCTACAGCAGGTCCCTCGCCCCCTGAGCGCGTCGGCCCTCACGTCCCGTTCGGCGTGAAGGCGTAGAGGTTCCCGTTGGAGTTGCCGACGTACACGACGCCGCGACTGATGGTGCAGGGGGCCCAGAACCAGTGGTAGCTGGTGTCCTGGTAAGTGAACAGCACCCCGCCCGAGGTCGCGTCGACGGCGTAGATGCGCGAACCGATACCCATGAACACGACCCCGGGCACCGCCGTGAGCGCCCCGTCGGCGCCGCCACCGCTGAGGCAGTCCTGCCAGAGGAAGGCGCCCGTGGCCGGTTCGAGAGCCCGCATGCTGGCCTCGCACGCGGCGCCGTTGATCGTCGTCTCGTGGGCAGCGACGTAGAGGCGTGCGCCGTCCCAGGCGCTCGTAGCGAAGGTGTCGATATTGCTCGACAGCCGCTCGCTCTGCCACAGCGGACCCGCCCCCACGTTGGTGCGGTCGAAGGCGTAGTAGATGCTGTTCTTGTTGGCGGCGCCGACCAGGCGGCGAGGCGAGCCGTCGATCGTCGCGGTGAACAGCGTCGGCGTGGCTCCGAAGTCGCCGTCCGGGACCTGCTCGGCGGCCGGTGGCGCCCAGACGCCGAGGACCGCCAGGTCCTTCGTCGATAGCGCGAGGAGGCCCTGACCGTAGGGCTCGGGCGTGCCGCCGCACTCTCCGGTGGTGCCCGTGCTGACGTACACCACGCCGGTCGCCTCGTCGATGGTCGGCGAGGACCAGATACCACCGCCCAGGCAGCCGTCTGGCACCGCGTCGAAGACCTGCTGGACCGTGCCGCTGGCGGCGTCCATCTTCACCAGCTGTCCGTGGATCAGCGGGCAATCGCCGATCGAGGCGACGCCCATGAAGAGGCTGCCCTCGAACAGGGCGGGTGAGCTCCACAGGAAGTAGCCCTGCTGGGGCGAGCCGAAGAACCGTGTCCAGAGCACCGCGCCGGTGAGCGCGTCGAACGTGTAGAAGGTACCGTCGCCACCGCCCACGAACAGCATCGAGCGGGTCGCCCCGCCGCTGTCGACGGACGCCACCGTCGCCGTACTGGCCACCCCGGCGTGCGGTGGCGAGCAGTCCGCCTTGGTCTCCTGGCCGGCGTAGGCCGCCCAGCGGTCAGCGCCCGTCAGCGGGTCGGACGCGTGCTCGTAGCCGTCCCAGGAGCCCCAGTACAAGAGCCCATTGGCGATCACCGTCTCGGTCGAGATGGTGTCGGGCGCAGGCACCACCCAGCGGGGCGCCAGGCTGCCGACGGAGGCAGTAGTGATCGCCGTCTCGGTCGCGCTGAAGCCGCTGCGCGCATTGTCGTGGCGGTAGGTCGACCAATCGGCGCTCTCAGCTATGCTGGCCGACTCGGCGCCGGCGGCTGGGGCCGGTGGCCCCAGCGTCGCCAGCAGGGCGCACGCGACCGCCGTCCTGGTCCAGACGCGCTGCATCAGGGGCTTCAAGGTGTGTCCGTCATCAGTTGTCACTCCGTGCCTGGGGCCGAGTCCGCTCAGCTTTCTCGAAACAGTATGGACGGCGGTCGGCGTGCGGGTAACAGAACTGCCAGGACGTGCTTCGCCAACCGCGGTTGCAGGAGCCCAACCACCGCTGCCTGAGGCGCTCAGCAGGTCGGGCGGCCGCAACCGTGCCCCGACCTCCGGCTCAACTGGAGCCGGGTGTCGCCCTGCGGTAATCAACCCATGAGTGCCACTGCACAACCGAAAGAACTCGACGAACGACGCGGCGAGCCGGCCGCGAGCAGGACCGCCCCGGTCCAGCTTCGTCAGCTCACGGCGCACCCGGACGGGAGTCGACCGCTGGTCAGCGTCGTCATCCCGACCCGGCACGAAGCCGCGACTATCGACCCCTTCATCCACCGCGTGCTCGACGCTCTCGACGGCGTCGCCTGCGAGCTCATCGTCGTCGATGACTCCGATCGCGACAACACCGTCGAGGTCCTGCTGCGGCTCCAGGAGCAGCTCGGGGAGCGCCTGGTCGTCGTGCACCGCCCGCGGGGTAGCGTCGCCAACCGCACGTTAGGCACCGCCGTCGTGACCGGCATCCGCGCCGCGCGAGGCGTCTACGTGTGCGTCATGGACGCCGACGGGCAGCACCCGCCAGAGGCCATTCCCCGCATGCTGGCGGCGGCTCAGCAGGGGGAGGCCGACTACGTCGGCGGCTCGCGCTACCTGCCCGGCGGCAGCGCCGAGGGGCTGGACGGCGTGAGCCGGAAAATCATCTCGCGCGGGCTGGCGCTGGTCACCCGCCTTGCCTTCGTCACCACGCCGGTTCGCACGGTCACCGACCCTCTCAGCGGCTTCTTCCTGTTCCGCCGGGCCCTCGTGGACGGCGTGGAGCTGAAGCCAGTGGGCTGGAAGATCTCCCTGGAGGTGCTGGTGCGCAGCCACGCTCAGTACCTGGCCGAAGTGCCCTACACGTTCGCCCAGCGCGCGGACGGCGACAGCAAGGCCACGCTCCAGCAGGGCCTGCTGGTGCTTCAGCACCTGCTGGTGCTGCTGCTCACCGCCACCGGACTCGGGCGTTTCGCCACCTTCGCGCTCGTCGGGCTGACGGGGGTGGGCGTCAATACCGGCATCCTGCTCGGACTCCAGGCCGCGGGCTTCGATGCCCTGACGTGGCCCATCTGGGTCGCCGCCGAGCTGGCCATCCTGTGGAACTACACACTCAATAAGCACCTCACCTGGCGCGATCGTCGGCGCTACGGCCGCTGGTGGCTCTACAACGCCGCTGCCCTCGGCGCCTCAGTGGTCGCGATCCAGATCACCATGCTGCTGGCGACCGCGGGGCACGCGGCGCTGTGGCTCGCGTCGCTCGGTGGCATCGCGGTCGGTATGGGCCTGAACTACGCCATCCTCGACCGCGTGGTGTTCGCCAGCATGGCGCGCCTGTCGATCCTGCGCACCTCGCCATTGGGGCGATCACCGCGTGCGGAGAGCAGCGCTGATCGTCCGTCAGCCAATCCGGTGGCTCGCCCCACGGGTCGCGTGCGGAGTGGTGCGCGATGACCGTCGGCCTGATCGCAGCTTTCGTCCTGCTGGGCGTGATAGTCCTGTTCGGGCAATCGCTCCTGTCGCTGTACCTGATGCTCTACTCCTGGGAGAACCCGGAGCGGCTCGAGGCGAGCCAGGGACCGCGCTCCTTCTTGCCGCCGCGGCTGTCCTTCACCGTGCTCCTTCCGGCGCACCACGAAGAGGCCGTGATCGTCGAGACCATCAAGAGCGTCTGGGCGGCCAACTACCCCGCCGAGCTTCTCGAAATCGTTGTCGTCAGCCACGCGAGCGACGCAGGCACGATCGCGCAGGCGCAGCGGGCGGTCCAGGAGATCGGCTCGGCCCGGGTACGCGTCGAGACGTACGCCAGCCTGCCGATCAACAAGCCACACGGGCTCAACGTGGGCCTGAGCCGCACGACCAATGAGGTCGTGACCATCTTCGACGCCGAAGACGACATCCACGAAGACATCTTCAACATCATCAACACGGTCATGATCGAGAAGAAGGTAGGCATCGTCCAGGCCGGCGTCCAGCTGATGAACTTCAAGGACCACTGGTTCTCGCTCCACAACTGTGTCGAGTACTTCTTCTGGTTCAAGAGCCGGCTCCACCTCCACGCCAAGGTCGGCATGGTTCCCCTGGGCGGCAACACAGTCTTTTTCCGGAGGGAGCTGCTCGAACGTGTCGGTGGCTGGGACGAGAATTGTCTCACCGAGGATGCCGATCTCGGCCTGCGTCTCAGCACGCTTGGCGAGTCGATCCAGGTCGTCTACGACGCCGAGCATGTCACCCGCGAAGAGACGCCTGAGACCGTCGGGCAGTTGATCAAACAGCGCACGCGGTGGCATCAAGGGTTCCTGCAGGTGCTGCGCAAGGGGACGTGGCGGCAGATGCCGCGGTTCAGCCAGCGGCTGCTCGCCGTCCACACTCTCGCCTACCCCCTCGTCCAGGCGCTGCTGACGCTCCTGCTGCCGCTCAGTATCGCCGCGGTGGTCTGGGTCAAGCTGCCGGTCCTCGTGGCCGTCCTGGCCTTCCTGCCGCTGTACGCGCTCATCTTCCAATACCTGGCCTCGGTGGTCGGAGCGTTCATTTTCACTCAGGAGTACGGCTACGCATTCCCGCGCCTGGCGCCGCTGAGCATGGCGGTTACCTTCCTCCCGTTCCAGGTGCTCCTCGGGGTCAGCGCGATCCGCGCCGTGTACCGCGAGCTGCGCGGCCGCTCCAATTGGGAGAAGACCATCCACGTCGGCGCGCACCGTCAGCCAGCGCTCGGCTTCGCCACAGGGCTTCAGCGCCCACCAGAGCTCAGCACACCTGGGAGCAGATGAGCCATGATGAGTCACTTCAGCCTGGGCAGCCTGCGACGCTACCCGCAACGACGACCCGCCGAGCGAGCGCTGCGCTCCCTGTACGACTGGGCAGCGCGGCATCGCGAGGGGCTGTGGATCGTCGCCGTCCTCACGGCGACCGCTCTGGCCCACGCGCTGAACATGTTCGAGTTCCCGTACTACGAGAACGACGAGGGCACGTACGTGGCGCAGGGCTGGGCCGTGCTCACCGGGCGGCTCGCGCCCTACACGTACTGGTACGACCACGCACCCGTCGGCTGGTTCCAGATCACCGCCTGGCACCTGCTCACCGGAGGTTTCCACACCTTTGGGAACTCCGTGGAATCCGGGCGGATGCTCATGCTCCTGTTCCACATCGGCTCGACGTTCTTCCTGTATCGGATCGCGCGCACTCTTTCAGGGAGCGCCGTCGCGGCCGCCCTCGCCTGCCTGCTGTTCGGGCTGTCCGCCTACGGCATGTACTTCCACCGCCGCGTCCTGCTCGACAACATCACGACGTTCTGGATGTTGCTCAGCGTTCTGCTGCTGCTGGGCCGCCCACTCAAGCTGCGCGGTGTGTGGTTGAGCGGGCTGGCGCTAGGCATCGCCATTCTGTCGAAGGAGGTCACCGTCTTTGTGGTGCCGGTTATGGCGGCCCTCGTGTGGATGCGGACGTCCGGCTCCTCGCGCTGGTTCGCGATCATCGGCTGGATCGCCCTGGTCGGCTCGCTCTTTTCGCTGTGGGTGCTCATGGCAACACTGCAAGGTGAGCTGTTTCCTACTGGGACGTTGCTCGGTGGCACCGCCGACCACGTGAGCTTGCTCGAGACTCTGAAGTTTCAAGCGTCGCGCGGTAAGGACGGCGGCCTTCTCGACCTGAGCAGCGGGTTCTGGCACCGCGCGGCCGCCTGGTTCCGGGACGAGCCGTTCCTGGTGCTCGTCGGCACGGTCTGCGCCCTGCTGTCGGTGCTGCGGATCCGGCGGCGGCCCCTGGCGGGCATGATGGGCCTGCTGACGCTGTCGCTGTGGGGCTTCCTGGCTCGCGGCGGCGAGGTCATCGCCTTCTACCTCGTGCCACTCCTGCCGCTGCTGGCCCTCAACGTGGTGCTGGAGGGGACCACTCTGGCCCGCGCAGCGAGCGCCTGGCTCCGGCGTCGCGACGGTCTTGGGACGGCGCTTGGCTACGCCGTGCCTGCCCTGATGGCCGGCGTGTGCGCGCTTGGGCCCGTGGGCGGCTACGTGCTCGGCGGAGGCACGGTCATCGGCACCGGGACCAACCCCCTGGTCGTCTGGCAGAGCCAGCCTGGCGTCGGCCAGCGGCAAGCGATCGCCTGGGTCGAGGCCAACACCCCGCCCGACAGTCGGATCATCATCGACATGTACATGTGGCTCGACCTCCACGATACGCACGACCTCGCGCACTACTACTGGAAGGTTGACCAGGACCCGGCCATCCGCAACGGCGTCCTCGGCAACGATTGGCGCAACGTCGACTACGTGGTCATGACCGACCAGATGTCCTACGACGCCGAGGTCGCCACGAACAGTCTGGTGAAGGAGGCGCTGGCCCACTCGACAGGGGTCGCCCTGTTCAATACCGGCTGGCGCGTCGAAGTTCGCAAGGTGGACCACGCAGCCGACAGCACCGCGCAGAGCGCGGGCGTCGCGGCGGGGCTTTGACGGCGACGTATGCCCTGGTCGTCGCCTTCCTGGACGGGCTGTGGCGGCTGCGGCCGCCGCGCCCGCTCCGTTTGGTCCTGGGCTTCGTTGTCGGCGTCCACGTCGCCATGACGGTCCCGCTGCCAGCGGCGGCGGTGCCCGTCCCCAGGCTGCTGTTTGGCCTGGGCCCCGAGGCAGACGGGGCTCTCACCTCGCCATTTACGCGCGCCGCGCCGGTGCGCCTGCTCACCAGCTGGTACACGGGCCCGAAGGACCTGGCGTGGATGACCGGCTGGCGGTCCGGCGTTGTCCCAAAGGCGTACGCGGACGGCTATGCGCTCCATCTCATCGTGTACGACGGCGAGCCGCAGGGCCCCTTGACGACCGCCTACGGACCGGCCTGCGGCAAGGCGTACCCTCTCTCCCGGCGCTTCCTCCCGGACATGCAAGCTCTGGCGCAGACGTTCGCTGGCGACGGGCGTTTCTACGTCACGCTGTTCACCGAGTTCCAGACGTACCCGTGCGTGAACAACCAGTGGGTGGGCGCGGAGAGCTACTACCGGGCGCTGCAGGACCAGTACCTGGCAGCGGTGGCGATCTTCCACCAGTACGCCCCCAACTCCCGGGTGTCTCTCGGGTGGGGCGGCTGGCAGGCCCGCTGGGACGACCCGGTCAACGGCGGCGGCCGCTCGCTGTTCCCCTTTCTCGCGGCCGCGCTCCAGGGGTCGGACTTCCAGAGCTTCCAGGCCATGCAGACGGACAGCAACGTGGCGGATGTGCGCGACATGACGTACCTGCTGGGCCAGTACGGGCCGGTCATGCTGGCCCATTACCGCCCCGACAACGGCTCCCCGGCCGTCGTGGACGCGGACGTCCGTGCCATGCTGACCGACCGGTACCTGGCGGACGTCACGGCCGCCGGGCTGTTCGCCATCAGCTTCATGGACGACAAGCTGATCCGGGCTGACCCGTCGACCGCCGACTTCATCGAGCGGGCCACGGCACGCTACGGCGAGTGACGCGCCGCTGGGCCCGGCCGACGTACGCTAGCGCCTGGCGCAGGTCGTCGCCCAGCAACCGGCAACCGTCAACCATCAGCAGGCGTCAACCCTGCGCCGCACCGCACGTGGAGGATGGCACCGCATGGTCGCGCTATCAGTGCAGATCGAGATCGCCGGTGGGCTCACCTGGGCTCGCTGGAAGCGCATCGTCCGCGAGGTCGACCGCATGGGATACCTGGGGCTGTACATCTGCGACCATTTCCTGCCAGGAGCCTCGGGCTTCCAGGACTCGGTCGAGATCATGCTCGCCTTCGGCTACCTGGCGGACCACAGCCCGCGGCTGGAGTTCGGCTCGCTGGTCAGCCCGGTCTCGTTCCGCGACCCTGTCTGGCTGGCGCGCGACGCCATGGCCCTGGACGACCTGAGCGGCGGCCGCATGGTGCTCGGCGTCGGCGCCGGCTGGATGGAGCGCGAGCACGCGATGTTCGGCTACGAGCTGGGCGACAAGAAGACGCGCATGGACCGGCTGGCTGAGGCGCTCGACGTGATAGCGTTGCTGACGCGCCACGAGGAGCCGGTCTCTTTCGCGGGCCGCTTCTACACGCTGCGGGACGCCCGGCTGCTGCCTCGCTCGCCCCGGCCAGACGGCCCACGCCTGATGGTGGGTGGAGCCGGGCCCAGAAGGTCGCTACCGCTGGCAGCGCGCTACGCGGACGTCTGGAACGTCGGCGGCCGCAGCCCGGACGCGTTCAAGGAAGCCTCGACACGGCTCGACGAGCTGGTTGGTAGGGCGGGCCGCCAGCCGCGCGACGTCAAGCGCACGCTGATGCAGCAGGTGGTCTGCTACCGAGACGAGTCCGAGCTGGACCGTCGCCTGCGCTACGTGGCGCCGCAGCACCCGGGCCTCTCGGGCAAGGCGCTGCTGGACGCCCTGCTCGCCCGCTCCCCCAGCGTGATCGCCGGGTCACCGGCGCAGGTCGTCGACCAGATTGGAGCCTACGGCGCCAGCGGGGTCCAGGAGATCATGGTCCAGCGGCTCGACCTCGACGACGACGAGGGCCTCCAGCTCATCGCCGACGAGGTGCTGCCGCAGGTCGCCGATGCTTAACGCTTGACGCTCAGGCTCTCATGCCCGGTCTTATGCCGCGTTCGCAGACGTCCGCGCTCAGTCACAGCGGCTGTCTCCCGCCTCGTCCTCCAGGCCCGCGCTGGTCATCCGGTCAAATTCGTCGGTCCGAATGTGGACCGGCTGCACGGTCGTCATGGGGGGCCCCCTCGCTGGGCGCGCTGGTCGGCGGCCGCGGCGATCGCGCCGGCGGGCAGCCCGTCGACCAGCTGGTGGAGGCGGTCCTTGGTGGTCATGGGGTGGTCTCCGATCCTTCTGCCACCCGCTCGGCGGTGTCGAATAGTCGTCGGACCAAGAACGGTGTAGGCCTTGGTGCTCGGGTCGGCCGGGAGCCTGCTGACGCCACGCTACCACGTCACCCGGTCAGCCATGCGGCGGCGCTCGGGGTTGGCCAGCCTGGTGTCGATGGTGGTCGAGTCGATGCGGGCGTGGCCGAGCTGCTGCTGAACCTCGCTGAGCCGGCACCGAGAACGAGCAGGCCCAGGCTCAGGCACACATTGCACACGATCACGAAGGTGTCCACCCCGACCATCCCCTCCCAGTCAGCCCGCCGCAGCGGCGATTGTCGCCACCCCCAGCATTTCGACGAACTACTGGTCCATGCGCGCCCGGCGCGCACGAGAGACCCAAGCCTGGGCGCCAAGCGGTGAGCACGGAGACGCGTAGGAGGCGAGCCTGCGGGCCGACGAGCATGCAAGATCGCCCGTCTGGCGTAGCGACGCGGAGTCCTGCTCGACCCAGATCGTGCCCCCCTTGGTCACCGGCCAGAACAGTGGTCCGGGGCTCGTGCCGCGGAGCTGGAGCCTGTTCCACAAAGGAAACGCTGCCCGCTTCACCGGGCTCTAATGCCGCTGCATCAGACGAACCACCGGGCTCTCATGAGGTTCGCTGTGTGGTGATGCCGGTCCCCACCCGATTCGCGGCGAGCGATGGGGCGGCCCACCATCATTCGCGGAGGCTCCCGAATCGCTGCCAGTTTGCCTGTATCTTGAACACTCTCGACACGGAGCCGGGACAGCCCAGACCATTCAAGCCATGCGCGATGTCTGGGATGACCCGACGTACGAGGATGATGACGACGAGGATCTGGATGACGATCCTCTTCGGCCTCAGGTAGGTGATGCCACCCAGACCGGGCGTCAGCGCCCGCTCGGCGGCGCACAGCCGCGCCTGGTGCTCATCGAGCGTCTGGAAGAACCGCAGGAACCTCGCCTCGTCGAACGGGCGCGACCTCATCCCTTCAGTATCGACCTACCACACCCGGAAATGTTGTTCTTGACCGCCGCTGGGCCTACCGAGCAGCGAAGCAACGTATGCCGACGCAGTGAGTACCGCGCTACGTGTGGCGCCACTGATGCGCTGGGCTGGGTCCGTCTCGTGCATCGGCGATGCGGCGATCTTCGCCGCATGCATTGCTTTGATGCGTCGTCAGAAAATTCCCGCGTACGGCGATCTCGAGAGTGTGAGTTGGTTGCTGGTGGGAGTTGGCTTCGCGATAGCGATTGTCTTTGATTCACTGATGGGCACAGTGCTAGGACCAGCGGCACGCTTTGCAGCAAGCCGACGTATTCAGAGTGTTCAAGGGCTGGTTCGATTTCCTCTTCGCAGTCGGGAACGTGTTTGTTATCGGTGCGGTCTCTCTCTTCTGGATTGACGCAAAGAGCAGCGCTCCGTTACTGCCTAAAGTGGTCGACTACGCGTTCGTGCTGATCAGCTTTCTGGCAGCCGCCGCCGGGCTTGCGTATGTGCTCGGCTTGTCGGTGGTTCCTTTCTTGATCGGTGGCACGATCATCCTCACGACAGTGGGACTCGGGATCCTCGGCGCGCAGATCGCGCGTCGCGAAGCCTGATGGAAAGAAACCACAATGGATCTCCGCCGCATTCTCATCATCTTTGGCGTCGGCATTCTGCTGCTCAGCGTCTTGGCTTCATCTGGGGAATGAACCAACCGTTCGCTGATGTCCTGTGGTTCAATACCCAAGAGAACGCCGTACATCTCACGCTCGCCCTGGTAGGGCTGGTCACTGGCCTCCCCCCGCCGCGTCACATGCAGCGCCCGGCCGTGGGGGCCGCGGGCCGAGCGATGCGCGCGTGTTGGCGCTGCTCCAAGCACTGTGCCAGGCGGCGCCGCGCCCAGAGGGGTTCCGCCATCGGAACCCACGTCCCCTGGTGGCCGGGCTGCTCGGGCGGGATGACCTAAGGAGGTGCGCCGGGGCAGCCTGGTGCTGCGGAATCGGACGAGTCCACCCAGGCGGTCAAGCGCGTATTCCTGGCGGGAGCCAAGGTGGGCTCACGGGGAGCTCCTGTTGTGGGTCCAGGAGCAGGGCGTCGCCGACGACGAGCCGCTGTTCTTGTCGCGCAAACGTGGCGCCCGCTGTAGGCTCGCTCTGCGCGGTGCCGTGTGGCTGAGAGCATGCGCGCGCGGTGGGGACCCGCCAATCAACACATCGCGCTCGGGATCTCGGATCTGACAGCCCTTATCCAGCCGGCGTTTCCTGGTCAAGCGGTCGTTGCCAGCGAGATGACGCGCGGCGGCCTAGCACCCCCAGCCGATCCTGCTGCGTCTGTACACCCGCGTACCAGAAATGTCCTACGACGCCCCGCGTTCGCCGGCGAAGGAAGCGGCTTTGCATCGACTTCTCGCGCCGGCGCTACCAGTGCCCAGGGTCTTCTTCGCAGCGTCGGAGAATGCCATCACTGGCCATCCCTACATGCTCAGAGAGTGGGTGGACGGCGAGCGACTAGAGCTCGTGGCTCACCAACTAGGGCCCTCCGCTCTCATGACGGTGAACCTGACCGGCCTGCTGGTGCACGAATGGTCGGGCCCTGCGAGTCAATCCGCGGCGCCGACGACGGTACCGACTCCCCAACCAACAGTACCAGTGCCGGCAGGCACCCCCCAGCCCGCACCGGGAACGATGGCAGACCGCCGGCGCGCAGCGTCAGTGCCGCTACTCCGTACAGCGTGGCGAGCGGTGAGCGGCCAGCTGCCGGAGATGGAGGTCGAGCACGGACTGTACGCGGCCGCCGAGCGTCACTGCTTGGTCGCCGACGATGGGGAGCGCGCCGTCCAGAAGACGATCCGCTCAGGGCTCAACGCGGGGCTCAGCGGCTAGTCCACGACCAGGCTAAATGATGGCCGCGAACCGTCATCCCGTGTCTGCACCAGGATCCCAGGGGGTGGCCCTCCGCTACACTTCCGGCGCAGGTGATCTGCCAATCTACCAGGGAGCGGTGAAATGGGCGCAGCGTTCATGTCCATCCACAACGGAGTTTTCGCCTATGTAGCAGAGGACATGACGCTTTGTGAAAACAATCAACCTGGGTATTCTGGCGCATGTAGACGCCGGTAAGACGAGCCTGACCGAGCGGCTGCTCTACGCCGCCGGCGTCATCGACCAGATCGGCAGCGTCGACGACGGCAACACCCAGACCGATTCCCTGGCGCTGGAACGCCAGCGCGGCATCACGATCAAGGCGGCGGTCGTCTCGTTCACGATCGACGCTGTCACGGTCAACCTGATCGACACGCCCGGCCACCCGGACTTTATCGCCGAGGTCGAACGGGTCCTGAGCGTCCTGGACGGCGCCGTGCTGGTGGTCTCGGCCGTGGAGGGCGTGCAGGCGCAGACGCGGGTGTTGCTGCGGGCGGTCCAGCGCCTGCGAATGCCGACCCTCATCTTCGTGAACAAGATCGACCGCGGCGGCGCCAACGAGGAGCGCGTCCTGCGGGACATTGCCGAGAAGCTGACGCCGGCGATCATCCCGATGGGATCGGTGCACGATCTCGGCACACGCGGCGCGGACGTCACGCCGTACGGCGCGACCGACGCTGCTTTCGCGGCCAGGCTGGCCGCCCTGCTTGCCGAGCACAACGATGCGCTCCTGGCCGCGTACGTCGACGAGACGACGGTTTCGTACCGCGGGTTGCGCCGCCAGCTTGCGGCGCAGACCGGGGGGGCGCTGGTGCATCCGGTGTTCTTCGGCTCCGCGATCACCGGCGCCGGCGTCGCCGCGCTGATCGCCGGCATCACCGAGCTGCTGCCCGCGACCGCAGGTGCTGGCGACGGCCCGGTGTCGGGGACCGTCTTCAAGGTCGAGCGGGGTCCGGGCGGGGAGAAGATCGCCTACGTGCGCCTGTTCTCGGGGACAGTACGCACGCGCGATCGGCTGCATGTCCACCGGGATGACCGGCGGCAGGACGCCGCCGACACCGGGCGCAAGGTCACCGCGATCAGTGTGTTCGAGCACGGCGCGGCCGCCCCGCGTGGGTCGGTGGCCGCGGGGCAGATCGGCAAGCTCTGGGGCCTCGGCGACGTCCAGATCGGCGACGCCCTCGGCCTGCCACCGCCGCCCTCTGAGCGGCACCACTTCGCCCCACCGACCCTGGAAGCGGTCGTCGTTCCGCGCCGCCCCGCCGACAGTGGCACACTCCACGTCGCGCTCACCCAGCTCGCCGAGCAGGACCCGCTGATCAATCTCCGGCAGGACCCGGTGCGGCAGGACATGTTCGTCTCGCTGTACGGCGACGTGCAGAAGGAGGTCATCCAGGCAACGCTCGCCAACGACTACAACCTGGAAGTCGATTTCCGCGACACGACGACGATCTGCGTTGAACGGCCCAGCGGCACTGGCGCGGCCGTCGAGGTTCTCGGCAAGGCGCCCAATCCCTTCTGCGCCACGGTCGGGCTGCGCGTCGAGCCAGCTCCGCTCGGGAGTGGCGTGCAGTTCCGACTGGAGGCCGAGCTCAGGACGATTCCAATCTTCGTCTACAGGGGTGTCGACGAGTTCCGGAAAGCCATGGAGGACACCGTGCAGGAGACGCTGCATCACGGCCTGTACGGATGGCAGGTCACCGACTGCACGGTCATCATGACCCATTCCGGCTATGTGGCCCCGGCGAGCACTGCTGCGGACTTCCGGAAGCTGACACCGCTGGTGCTGATGAGCGCCCTGAAGCAGGCTGGCACTGTGGTCTGCGAGCCGATCCACCGCTTTCGCCTGGAGATCCCGACGGACAGGTTCGGGGCGACAGCGCCGGTCCTGGCACGGCTGCGGGCAGAGCCGCGGACACAAGAGATGCGAGGGGCGTCGTCCGTACTGGAGGGGGAGATTCCGGCCGCTCGGGTGCACCAGCTCCAGCAACAGGTGCCGGGGCTGACGCGCGGCGAGGGCGTGCTGGAGTACGCCTTCGACCGCTACGCACCGGTGCGTGGCGCGATCCCGACCCGAGCGCGGACGGACCAGAATCCGCTCAATCGGAAGGAGTATCTGATCCACGTCATGCGGCGGGTCTAGGGGAGGATGCAGGATGACTATGGACAACGCGGTAGGTTAGGACGGCTGCTTCTGCTGGTCGCGGAGATCGCTGCCTTCTTGGTGGCTGGCAGCGACGCGGTGTACCAGTTCTTTGAGTTTGCGACCCACGGCCATACAGGCAAGGCCTTTGCTGACCCAGAGCGAAGGCGGCAGGCATGGCGCGCGTGAGCCGTATGGTCTGCGTGCTGGACCGTCCGCCCCTCTCGGGCTGACTGCTCATGGGCTACCTGCTCCCGGATCGCCCCATTGAGTGGGGCCATTACCGGTTTGCTCCCCACTTCGCGTCTTCGGCATTAGGACCAGCCCGAACGCGGGGAGTGCATTTCGCTGTTCACCTCAGCGGTGGGGAAATGAGCATGGCTAAAGCTGATAGACGTTGATCAGCCGCTCGGCAGTCTCATCCACGGTCATGAAGCCTTGGGTGCGCCAGAAGGCAAGAGCGCGTGCATTGAATCGTAGCGTGCTTGCTTCGATGGACTGGTACCGACCGTCTTGCCGACAGAACTCCATGAGAGCTGTGACAGCGGTGGCACCGACCCGCTTTCTGCGGTGCATTGGTGCGACGAAGAACTCTGCGATGCTCCATTGCTCCCCGGAATCGCGGAGCAAGCAGAAGCCACAAATTTTGTCATCGACCCAGATGTTATGGCAGCAAACTCAACGAGGTACTCTGTGAGTAGATGCCTCAGATCTGGCTTTATGTGGATCGGAGCCCGTGCTAGCCGCACGGCGTTACCTTTCCGCATACGGCCAAAGCTATCACGGGCCCTAGTCCATTTGACGCTGCCGCGCAAGTTGGTCAAGCCGGCCCGGCCTCACCCCACATGGACGTCACCTTGTCAAAGGGGGAGTTTGCCCCAGCGGGCCAGATCGGTACCGGGCTGGCCGTGATTTCGGCAGAACGGGTCGCAGCGTGCTCAGTTGAGCTGGAAACTGACGACGCTGAGGAGGCGAACACAGATGACGTCCTCCGGGGACGGCTCGCTCCCCCTGCCACGCGGTTCCGAAGGGCCGCGGCTCGGGGTCCGCTCACACGCCCGCTACAGAAGGTCGGTGCGCTCCGTAGACCAGGGGCCATTCGCCCCTCGCGGTCAAGGGCACGCCTCACCGCATGATCGCGCCCGAGGACTGCTGTGACCTGTACCACCAGCCGGTCGCAAGTGATGACTCCGACCTACGGCGTCGGAGGCGCTCTCCACAGGAAAGTGGTCGTGCCATCAGTCGCATTAGAGCTCGTCGACGTGAGCCGCGGCTCGACGTCGGGCGGGCGATCCTCTGGCCAGCCAGCCCAGCTTGCGCAGGGACGTCCACCGGCGGAAGTGATCAGTTAGGCGCTCGGTCCGTTATGCCGCCACTCGCACCGTGGCGAGCTCGGGCTGCTCCTGCTCGACAGGGACAGGCTCGCCGTCGGCGACCAGGCCGGCCAGGTGGGCCGTGATCGCTTCCCTGGCGCGCTCGAGCGCTTGGCCGCGCGTGTGGCCCTGGGTGAAGCAGCCAGGCAGTGCAGGCACCTCCACGCCATAGCCGCCCGATCCCGGGTGGGGGTGCAGGACGATGGTGCACTGAGACTCGGCCATCACTGTCCCTGGAGAGCAAGTCGCGCAGGACTATTCTTATAGCGTGTGGGCGAGCTGGCCGACGGCGCTCTGGCGGAACGCGTTGAGCGACGAGCGGTAGCCCTCCGTCAGCGCCCGGGCGTCCGAGGAGTACAGGATCCAGCGGCTGCCGCGCTCCATCCAGAACTGCACGTGCTCCGGCGTCTGCCAGTGGCCGCCGGCCGCGATCCCCCGCCGCTGGGCGGTCGCGATGATGAAGTCGCTGGCCTCCACGAACTTCGGGTCGTCGTACTTGTCCGGCACGCCCAGCGACACCGACAGGTCGTTGGGCCCGATGAAGATGGCGTCGATGCCGCCGACGTCGAGGATCGCCTCGAGATTGTCCATGGCCGGCACGCTCTCGATGCCGATGATGACCACCACGTCGTGGTTGCGCTGCTCCAGGTACTGCTGGGTCTCGGGGCTGGGGAAGGAGCCCTTGTCCCGGGCCTGGTCGTGCAGGCGGCCCTTCAGCGGTCGCAGGCGCGCGGCGTGGACCACCGCCCGCACCTGCTCCGGTGTCTCGCAGTACGGGACCAGCACGCCGTGGAAGCCGGCGTCCAGGGCCATGACCGTCGCGTGCGGCTCGGAGTCCTTGACGCGGATGATCGGGCACACGCCGGCGCCCAGGAACGCCACGGCCAGGTCGGCCGTCTCGGAGCGGCCCGTCGGCGAATGCTCGGTGTCCACTATCACGTAATCGAAGCCGAGCCGGCCAAAGACGGCGGCCCAGCGCGGGTTGCGCACCAGACTTGTCATCGTGCCGTAGACGCGCTCGCCGCGGCTCATCTTCTCGCGCAGTTCAGCGCCTCTCATTGTCCTGTGCGCTCCTCTCTGGTCCGTCGGACCATGCCGTGTGGTGTGTCGCGCGCGCCTGGTTGATGCACTCCGGCGTAGAACCTCAGCTCCGCGCTGTGGGGCGCGGGCGGGCGTTGCCCCAGTCCGTGTCGGCGCCGAAAAACGGCGGCGCGCCGCGGCGCACGCACTCGTAGGCGTAGACGTACAGTGCCGCCGACCACGACTGGCCGGGGAAGCCCATGGCGCGGCCGCTGACGCCGTGGAACCACTCGTTGAACTCCCACGGCTCCTTGCGACCCAGGCTGTTCAACTCCGCCAGGCGGGCCAGCTCGGCCACGGCCTCCGCCTGTCGGCCCGCCTTGACCAGCGCCGCGGCGTAGAAGCCGCCAATGAATGGCCAGATACCACCATTGTGGTAGTGGTGCGGCTGGTTCAGGTTGCGCACGCGGTAATACTCCCGCCAGTCCTTGTCGCCGGGGCGGATCACCGGGTAGAGCGCCTGGATGGGGTAGGGGCTGTCCAGCCCGGTCCCGTGGGCGTAGTCGAGGATGCGGTCGGCCTGGGTCCGGCTGGCTACGTCGAGCAGGATGGCCAGCATGTTGCCGAGCGTGTCGAAGCGGTCCGCGTAGTCGCGGAAGCCCATGTACGGCAGGTAGTAGGGCCGCGCTACGAGCTCGGTGTCTGTCAGCTTGACAGGAAAGAGCCACTCCTTGCGGTGCTCCTCGACCCAGGCTAGGTCGCGCGGCGCCTCGGGGCCGACCCACAGCAGGAGATTCAGCTTGAAGCGGCACGCCTGCGCCTCCTCGAAGTACTGTGCCGAGTCCTGGCCCAGCGCGTCCGCCAGGTAGCCCATGGCGCGGTGGGCGGCGTACCAGAGGGCATTGTCGTACAGCACGTTGTACCGATTGGCGAACAGGTCAGCCCAGTCCATCGCCTCGTGCACCTCGAGCAGGCCGCACTCGTTGACGTCCTGATACTGGAGCCACAGGTACGCCTGCTCGATGGTGGGCCACCACTGGCGCAGGAACGCCTCGTCGCCTGCGGCGCACTGAGCCAGGTAGTGGCCGACGACGTACCACAGGCACTCGTCGACGCAGCCGGCGTGGAGCGTGTCCACCACCGGACGACCGCGCTCTTCGGCGCTCCGGCTGCGCGCGAAGGTGCCGCCGGTGGCGACAAAGGACTCGTCCTCGATGTCCGGGAACCCGACCCCGAACGGGATGTTGCCCAGTCGGCTCTGATGGCGGCCGAGTGTCTCGAGCGAGCGGCGGTGGGTGTCGGTGGCGGCCGCGTCGCCGAGCAGGAGCAGGCCCAGGGCGCAGATCATGCTGTCGCGTCCGTTCACCTGCTGGTAGGCGTGGCGCCCGCTCAGGACGCCGATCTCACGGGAGTTGCTGCGCAGGATCGCCCCGGCCCGTCGGCGCGCCTCCTCCACGAGGTCGGTCGGCGGGGCGGGCGCAGTCATCTCCATGAGCGCGTGCTTGCTCCATGGGTCAACGGTGGTCCATTCTAGTCCAAGCGGCAACCGCGAGAGCCGCCGCGCCGATGCGCCGCTCGGGCCGCGCGCGCGGCAAGCTGCTGGGCGGGGTGCGGTGGCGCGGAGAGGAGCGTCGGCAGATGGAACACTGGCGGTACAGTCGGGAGTATCTGGAGCTTCGCGACCAGGCGTTGCAGGGACGTGTGGGCCGCCGCGAGCTGTTGCGGCGGGCGGCCGCGGTCGGGCTCGTGGCGCCGGCCCTGGCCGCGCTCCTCGCCGCCTGCGGTGGCAGCAACGGCGCCAGCCAAACGGGCCAGCAGCCGGCGGCGCAGCCGACCGCCGCGCCAGCGGCCGCGGCCGCGCCGACGTCCGTCAGCATCGGCGGCCAGGGGGCCAAGACGAAGGTCAACCTGTGGGAGTCGATCCCGCCGGAGACGGAGAAGTTCTGGCAGACGGACCTGCTCCAGAAGTTCATCCAGCAGCACCCTGAGATCGCCATCGTGACGCGCCAGCTCGGCAACGAAGACCCGGCCAAGATTCGGGCTGGCCTGGCGGCCGGTGGGCGACCAGGCGCCGGCGATGGCCTGGATCGCCAGCTCGGAGACCGGCGCGTACGTCCAGGGCAACGTTCTCGCCGACGTCGACACCTGGCTGAACGGGAAGGCGGCGCTCAAGAGCGACCTCGTTCCCTCTCTGCTCGAGCTCTCTTCGTATCAGGGGAAGGTCCGCAGCCTGCCGTGGATGACCAACAACATCGGCATGTGGCTCAACCTCGACGCGTTCACCAAGGCCGGCGTGCCGGTCCCGTCCCAGGACCCTGAGAAGACCTGGACCTGGGAAGAGTTTGCCGATGCCTGCAAGAAGCTCAGCACGGGGGACCAGAAGGGCTTCCTGGTTACCGTTGGCGGCGGCTGGGACACCTGGCTCTTCCACGCCTGGATCGCGCAGGCCGGCGGGCAGTTCATGACCGAGCAGGGCGACGCCAGGTTCGCCGACGCACCAGGGATCGAGGCGATCACCTTCATCAAGAGCCTGGTGGACGCCGGCTCCACCGCCTTCTCCGAGCCGAACAAGGGCGCTGACGCCGGGCCATGGTACGCGGGCAAAGTGGCCATCCACGCCAATGGGCCCTGGAACTTCCCCACCCTTTCCACCTTCAACAAGTTCAAGTTCACAGTCGTGCCCTACCCGCGCCACAAGAAGCCGGCAACGAACCTTGGGGGCGACCAGCTCTTCATCTTCACGCGCAACGCCGACGTGGACGCCGCCTCGTTCGCTTACGGCGAGTACATGCTGTCCACCGACTTCCAGGTCGCCTTCAACATCCAGTCGGGGAACCTGCCGGTCGTCAAGAGCGCGCAGGACAGCCAGCAGTACCAGGACCACCTGAAGAAGTATCCGTTCATCGCCGGCTGGACCAATCAGACGCCCTTCGGCGTGGCCCGCCAGCCCGTGCCCCAGTTCGCCGACGTCGCCACGATCTTCTCGCAGGCCTGGGACGACGTGATGTTCAAGAGCGCCAAACCGGAGGACCGCTTGAAGCAGGCCGCGCAGCAGGCCGATGCCCTGAAGCAGTAGATGCCTCCCCCGACCGGCCGCCGCCGCGACCTCGGACACGGCGGAGCGCGATGACGACCACGTCGACCGGTGGCAGTAGCGGCGTCCAGGCGGTCCCGGCCCGCGGTACCGCCCCCGCCAGGCCACGCCTGCCCACGCGGACGCTCGGTGCCCAGCTCGTTGCCTTCTCGTTCGTCGCGCCCGCCCTGGTGTTGTTGTGCATCTTCCTCATCTATCCCATCACGACGGTCGTCCTGGTCAGCTTCCAGCAGTGGAGCCTCCTGGGTGCCGGCCAGTTCATCGGGTTGCGGAACTTCCAGTTCATCTTCAACGACCCGCGCTTTGTCAGCGCGGTGCTCAACACGATCTACTTCGTCGGTCTGGCGGTGCCGACGCAGATCGCCGTGGGTCTCTTCCTGGCGCTGTTGATGAACAACGCGGTGGCAGGGCGCTCGTGGCTGCGGACGTCGTTCTTCCTGCCCATGGCGCTGTCCTTCGCCGCCGCCGGCATCGTCTTCCGGTGGCTGTTCTCCACCTCGCCGTTGCCCGGTCTGGTTCCGAGCCTGTTCTCGGCGGTGGGGCTCGCCTTTCCCGCCTGGCTGAGCACCGATGGCGCCTGGGCGATGCCGATGATCGTCGTCATGAACACCTGGAAGGTGGCGGGGTACTCGATGGTGATCTACCTGGCTGGCCTGCAGACGATCAGCGCCGACCTGTACGAGGCCGGGTCGATCGACGGCATCAGATCGGCCTGGCAGCAGCTGCGCTACATCAGCTGGCCGCTGCTGATGCCCACCACCTTTCTCCTGCTGATCACGCATACGATCGGCAGCTTCCGGGCCTTCGAGCCGATGTTCGTGATGACCGCCGGTGGTCCGGCGGGCGCGACGACGACGTTGGTCTACTACATCTACACGAAGTTCCCGAACCTGATGGGCCAGGCCTCGGCAGCCTCGACAGTGCTGCTGGTCGGGGTGCTGCTGATCACGGCACTGCAATTCAGCCTCAGCCGGCGGGCCGAGGCCTACTACTGAACAGGGACAAGGCGGGCGACGGACCATGGCATCGACGACCGGAGTCGGGGCCGCCACTGGAGCGGAGCGGGCGGAACAGCAGTCGCGGCCACGCGTCGCGCTCTTCGGGGGCCTGTGGCTGCTGGCGCTCCTGTTCCTGTTCCCGCTGCTCTGGGTGGTGCTCAGCTCGCTGAAGACGAACTTCGAGGCGCTGGCGAACCCTGGGCAGCTCGTCCCCAGCGTGCCGCAGTGGTCCAACTACCCGGACACCTGGCAGCTGATGGACTTCCCGCGCCAGACGCTCAACTCCGCGATCATGACCGTCTCGGTGACCGTGGGGCAGGTCATGCTGGCCGCGCTCGCCGGCTACGCCTTCGCGCGGCTCCAGTTCTTTGGCCGCGACGTCCTGTTCGTCCTGATCCTGACCACGCTGATCATCCCGTTCGAGATTCTGTTCGTGCCGCTGTTCATCATGATGTCGCACTGGGGGATGATCGACACCTACGCGGCGCTCATCCTCCCCAGCCTGGCGAACCCTTTCGCCATCTTCGTGTTTCGCCAGTTCTTCCTCACCATCCCCCGGGAGCTGGAGGAGGCGATGTTCCTCGACGGCGCAGGACATTACCGCACCTTCTGGTCGCTCGCCCTACCGCTGTCGGGTCCGGCCGTGGCGACGGTCACGATCCTGACCTTCTTGTCGGAGTGGAACACGCTGCTCAAGCCGCTCGTCTTCACCAGCTCCGAGGCCATGCGCACTCTGCAGGTCGGGCTGTCGTTCCTCAACTCGGGGGCCTTCGTCACCGAGCCGAAGGTGGCCTGGCTCATGGTCGGCGTCGTTCTCGCCTGCATCCCGCCCATCATCGTCTTCCTGCTGGCCCAGGAGCGCTTCGTCAAGAGCATCGCGTCGACCGGCCTGAAGGGCTGAGCCGCGCTGCCCGCGTTCGGCTGTCCTGATTGTTGGGGGTTGGGCCCATCCGTGCGTCGCGAGGCTAACCAGCTGGCTCGCCCCGCATCAGCCTGGCTCCACGGCCAACGCCTGTGGCCACGCAGGATACCAGAACAGGTGTTCGCTTTTCTCACGCGGGCGTGCCTGTCCCAAATCGTGGCTCTTCCCTCGGAGCCCGGCTCCAGGCGCGTGAGCTTGGCCTGCCCGGCTGTGTCCCGCGCCATCCTGTCAGGCGGTGCAGCGAGCGCGCAGGCAGCAGATCCGCCTTCCCTCGTTCGCCGCGCATGGGGAAAGGCCATGTGTCAGCAGGCGGCTCCGCGGCTGGACCCGCCGCCTCACGACGTCGGCGCTCAGTTAGGGTGCGACCGATCGTGAGAGCATCCTGCGTGCACCCTAACACGGGCGCCTGTGGCTCAGGCGGTGCCAGGCTTGCGGGCGCGGAGCGAGAAGAAGAGCGGCAGCTCCCCGGGCTGCTCAGCTGGCAAACGCCACGTGCGGTCGTCGCGCTGCTCCAGGAAAGGGACGGGCCAAGCCACGAACGGAAACTCGTGCAGGAACTCGATGTGCAGGCCGGTGGCCGCCACGGCGCTGACGATCTCGCCCAGGCTGTGGGACCAGCCGTAGGAGACCGGCTCCTCCACGTACGCACCGGGGTCGGCATACGAGCCCTGGACGGGCTCCGCCAGCGGCTCTGGGCGACCCCAGTACCGGTAGCGCAGCCGCAGCTCGCCCGGTCCCACGCCCTGGTCGTCCCACACCTGTGCGACCGGATGGATCTCGGTCACGTAGAAGATCCCGCCCGGGCGGACGAAGTGGGCAACCACCTCAGCCCAGCGCGCCAGATCCGGCAGCCAGCCCAGCACGCCGAACGAGGTGTAGACGACGTCGAAGTCGCCGGCCAGGCTCTGTGGCAACGCGCCGAGCTCGGAGCAGACGAAGGTCGCCGGGATGCTCAGCTCGGCCGCCAGCCCCTGCGCGCGCTCGATCGCCACCGAGGAGAAATCGGCCCCGGTCACTCTGGCCCCCATGCGTGCCCACGAGAGGGTGTCCAGTCCGAAGTGACACTGGAGGTGGAGCAGATCTTTGCCGGCGACCGCGCCCACCTCCTCGATCTCGTAGGGGCGCAGCCGCGGGCCACCGGTCTTGAAACTTTCGACGTCATAGAAGGCCGAGGCCGTGTGGATCGGGGTCCATTCGTTCCACAAGCGGCGGTTGGCCGTCAGGTACTCATCCATGCCTTCTCCCAACCGTCCCTTGTACTGGGGCTACCGGTGCCTCTCTGGAGTCCTGCGCCGCACCTGGTCTATAGGCACTCCCCTGCACCCACGGCGCCATTGAACACGCCCGGTTGGTCGCGCAGAGCCGTCCATCAGCTACGTCATGCTCCGTGTCGGAGGTACCAGCGCAGCCTGACTGTTGCATGCTCTCTGTGGCCGGCTCGTCCTCACTGCTTGAGCACACTGTCGGTCACAACCTGTTCGCTGAGCAACAGCAGTGGCCTCCTTTTTTGCGGCTCATGGTGGACGAGCAGACTCCGAGCGGGTACTCCCGTTCTCCAAGTTGGCGCTGGACGCCGTCTAAGCCGCCACCCACCACGGACGGCGTTGCCCCCGGAAGTGGCTGCTGATGTACGAGCCGCTCGGATGGCCAGAGCGCTCCACGGCCGCGACGACGGCGTCGTGGTCGTAGTCGACCCGCCGGTGCTTCACGTGGTACCCAGCGGTGCTGGCCTCCAGCACGACGTAGCTGGCACGCAGGTCGGGGGCCAACGGATTGCTGATGCTCCCGACGTTGACCACGCGCACCCCGTCGACCGACCGGTCCTGCGGCCAGTGCGTATGGCCGACACAGACCAAATCGGCGTCACAGCCGGCACACATAGCCCCCAACTGTTCGTCACTCAGGGTTGGGTTCACACCAAAGCCGTCGTTCTGGCCGGGCCCGACGTGCACGCCCAGCAGCTGCGTACCGTCGGGCAACGTTGCCCGCTGCTCAAGCGGCAAGGCGGCCAGCCAGTCCAGCCACCCTGCGGCGCTGACATAGCCCTGAGTCCACGCGAACGACTGGGCGACCTCGACCAATTGGGGAAGCAGCCGAAGGTTGGTCTGTACGTCTTCAGCGGTCGGGGGTGGGCGTTCACCTGTGACCACATAGCGGTCGGTATTCCCCTGCACGATGCGCACGTTCGGCAAAGTCACCAGCCGCTCAAGAACTGTGACCGGGTCATAGCCGATGGCTGCCAGGTCGCCCAGGATCCAGTAGCCGTCCACTCCACCGCGGTCCTGAACATCGGCAAGGACGGCATCCAGGGCGATGGGGTTGCCATGGATATCGGAAAGAAAGGCCAACCGCATGGTGCCACTAGCGTAGATGACCTCGCCCGCCGGCCGTGCGTCGTCCAGCACGGGTGGTTGGGCTGCTCAGAGGTTCAGCTCGGCTTCCAGAGCTTTTCGCTTCTCCGAGGTGCAGGCTCAGGCACACTCGGTGAGCGGCCCCGGGTAATCCCCGACCGACTCGCCGAGCCGCCGCGAGCGCACCGCCGCGATCTCCCCAAGGTGGAAGTAGTGGTGCGCCGTCACGCGTGCCAGCGCGTAGTGCAGGGTCACCATCCGGCCTTGCAGCGCAGCCATGGTACCCACGTAGGGCACCGCCCGATCCAGGTCGCTGTCACGGAGTTGGCCCAATGCGCGGCGAGCTGTCGCGCGCACGTCCGTAGCCGCCTGCTGGATCACCTCCCAGTCCTCGGCCGCCCCAGTGCCTCCCACGCGCCAGCGACCCTGACTCAGCAGCGCATGAGGCACCTGCCCGAAGAAGCGCACATTCAGCCACGTGTCCACCTGGTTGCTGACATGCGCCAGGGTCCAGGCGAAGGAGCTGCCCCCGTCCACCTGCCGCGTCGCTGCCGGCGCGTCAACACCGGCGAGGCCGCGGTCAAGATCGTTCCATGCTTCGAAGACCAAGCCCACGAGTGTGCTCCGTGCCACGCGCCGGCGCTCCCTTCATGCTGATGACTACGCCATTGAACCAGGCGGCGCCAGGTGCAGCGGGAGGTGCGCCAGCTGGGCGGAGAGGCGAAAACCCGTGCCCTTCAACAGACACGTGAACCCTAACCCGTCGGCCGCCACCTTGAGCCGGGCGCTCCGATGCCGCTGGCCACCTGCCGATCGGAACGCACTTCTGTTTGGCCGGCGTCCCACGTCGCCGGCGCTCATCGCGCCGCACATCACCTACCCCCGGAGGTTTGTCCCTGTGACACTCGGCGTCCCTCCCCACCGCGATCTGCCGCTCCTTGGGCCGCGGCTCGGTCAGCAGCTCAGCCCGGGTGCCCCCGGCACGTGTCCTGGCGCACCAACGCCTCCACTGTCGTGGTCAACCCTCGTTGAATTGGGCCGTCTCCCGGCTGAGCTGCTCCCGCAGGCCCCTCACGGGCGACAACAGCACCCACAGTGGCGCGACCAGGGCGCCCACGCTGCCGGCGCCGAAGGCGAGCCCGAGCAGCTCGGGTGGCAGCCCCAGGTCGCGCGTGGCGTACAGCACCAGCACCGCCTGCACAGCAGAACTGAACAGGTTGGACGTACCGGTGCAGCCGGCGATGGAACGCAACAACCGATTGCCGAGCACCACCTGGAGTCCTTCCCGCATCTCCGTCCACAACCCCTGCCGGGCGCGCTGGGGCGGTGGTTCGGTAGCTCGGACAGCAGCTCCGTCAGCAGCGCAGTCCCGCCCTTTACCCGGCGCCACCCGTCCGCCGGTCCCGATACGCCGACCACGCCGCCCATCACCCAACTGCAGGAGGTTCTGCCTGTGACACCTATCGTCCTTCGCCATGCCGATGCACACCTCTCGGGAGGGCGGATCGGTCAGCAGCCCAGCCTCGGCCCCACCGACATGTCCGCCGGCGGACAAAGGTCCGCCATCAGGAGAGTGGGCCGAGCGCGCCGCAGCCTGCCACGTGCCAGGCTGCGCGGACGTGGCGCCCACCGAGAGACAGCCCCCCACCAGGTTGCCGTCACCTCGACGACGCTGGGCGCTGCGCGCCGTTTCTCACTCCGACCGCTGGGGGCCCGGTGATGCGGCTACCGACACTGCCCTGGCGACAAGAACGGCGCTGCGAGCGCGTGAGCAGTGTTCTGCCCAAGCACGGCCTACACCGGGCGCAGCCGCGCCATGTAGTGCGCATCGACATAGCTGCCGTTGCGCAGCGCGAACTGGTGGGCGGTGCCCTCGATGACGAAGCCGAACTTCTCGTACAGGCGGATCGCCCGGACATTGTCGGTGTAGACGGTCAGCTCAACGCGGCGCAGTCCAAGCCAGTTGTCGGCCAGGTCAAGCATCGCCACCATGAGTGCGCCGCCGATGCCTTGCCCCTGGTAGGCGTCGTGCACGCCCATGCCGAAGTTCCCGCAGTCGCGTCGACGCGCACCGTGCTCGACCAGCAGGACCAGCATGCCCACGGCCCGACCATCCACAACCGCGACGAGCGGGTGGCGGTCGGGGCTCCGCTGGAGGAGGCGCTCCCGCCGCTCCTCCAGCGACCGCCACGGCAACTGGAGCGTGTCAGCGATCACACCCGGGCAGTTCCACAACGCGGTCAGATCCTCCGCGTCGCGCGGCTCGGCGGCGCGGATCTGGATGTCCGCCATGACGCGACCATGCTACTGAACGCCAGCGCGGCACACAGGCCAGGACACGCGTGCGGTGCGGCCGTGTTGCTCTGGCACTCCATCAGGCGACTCTGGCGGGCGGACGTCGGAGCGCACTACCGCGGCAGGAGGGCCACTGACAGCGGAACCCCAAAGACTAAGTGGCCCCCCTGCCGCGTGAGCGAGATAGAGCCCCGTGTCGGCCTCCACGCTCTCCTGATCGTCGCCCTGCTGACCGCGCTCCTGCCCAGCGGCGCCGCCGCGCTGCCTGCGCCAGCGCCCGCACGCCCACGCGTGCTCGCCTACTACGTGCCCTACGATCCGACCTCCTGGGCCTCGCTCGCGGCCAATCCCGACGCGATCGACGCGCTAGGCGTGCAGTGGGTCACGATCGACGCCTGCGGCAACCTCGGCAGCCGCGACGACCAGACGCTGAACCAGTTCGCCCGCGCGCACGGGATAGGGCTGTTCCCTTCGCTGCTCACCGGGTCCCGGGGGCTGAACCACGCCCTGCTGGCCGACGACGACACGGCGGCGCACGCCATCGACCAGATCGTGGCGTACACCATCGCGGAGGGGTACGACGGGTTCGACCTCGACCTGGAAGGCATCGCCCCCGAAGACAGGGCGGCGTACTCGGCATTCGTGGCAGCTGTCGCCGCGGCTCTCCACCAGCAAGGGAAGACGCTGGCGCTGGCGCTGCCGGCCAAGAGCCGCGACGTGACCACCGGCTGGGCGGGCGCCTACGACTACGCCGCCCTGGGCGGCTCCGCCGACCTGGTCACCATCATGACCTATGACGACCACGGGTCGTGGGGCGAGCCAGGACCGGTTGCGCCATTTGACTGGGTCGAGGCGGTGATCGCATTTGCCACCAGCCAGATCCCGGCGGACAAGGTGCTCATCGGGCTGGCGTCGTACGGCTATGACTGGAACGTCACATCTGGCGGAGCTCGCTCCTTGAGCTACTCGCAGGCCGCGGCGCTCGCCGACCGTTACCAGGTGCCGATCGTCCTGGATCCGGCGACCCAGTCGGCCACCTTCGGGTACCAGGCGCCAGCTGGCGACCCCGCGCCCACGCGTGCTCAGCCGCCACCACTACAGCACCAGATCACCGAGCGGCTGGCGCCGCCGTGTCCAGTTCCGGGGCCGCCGCCAGCCCCGCCACCGGCCCCAACGCCAAGCCCACCCGCTGGCGAGCTGCAGGATCACGTGGTCTGGCTGGAGGAGAGCGCCAGCGCGGCGGCGCGCCTGGGGCTGGTGGACCGCTACCACACCGGCGGCGTGGCGGACTGGCGCCTGGGTCTGGAAGACCCGCGGCTCTGGTCGGTCCTGCGCCGGCAGTAGGCCACTCATATGGCTAAAGGGGCGGTGGGTTGGCGGGACGGCCCGCTTGCGAGTACGCTCGCCGCACAATGGCAAGCGCGGACGAGCAGGACGATGGCAGCCAGGCGCCGACGAGCCTGGAGATGGCGCTCAAGCGGACCGAGGGGGACACGGACGCGAGCCTGAAGGCGGCGGCGGCCGTCTCGACATCACTGAAACGCCTCCGCTCGGTGATCCACGATGGCAACCTGCGGGACGTGCCGGGCGCTCTGGCGGCTGTCGAGCAGACGCTGCGCGCCCTCCAGCAGCAGGCCGAGGCAACGCGTGGCCGCTGGGATTTCGACGACGCCGCGTACTTCGCCAGCGGCGCCTACACGCGGGAGCTGCTCGAGACGGCGCGGCGCCTGAAGGTCCGCGTCTTCGAGCAGGACGACAGGCTGTACTGCTACCCGTCCCTGGTGCGCGTGCTGCCGTCAGAGCGCACCGTGCTGATCGACCGCGCGCGCGAGCGGCGCCTGCGTCCGTCGCTGCTCGTCGAGCACCTGCGCGACCTGCAGGAGCGGCCGCAGCGCTTCAAGCCGGAGGATTTCCTCAACGCGCTCGCCGACGCCTACCGCTATCTCGTGCAGCGGCACGGCTCTGATAGCCTCAACCGCGGCCGGGTCGAGCGCCTGGTCGACGTGTACAAGCTGCTGACGCTGCTGCCGGGCCAGTCCCGGGAGTACTCGCGCCAGGAGTTCGCCCGCGACATCTACCTGCTGGACCGCAGCGGCGTGACGGAGACACGGGACCACTACGTGGTGAGCTTCCCGGCCAGCACCGGCACCAAAACACCCAGTGGCGTGATCACCGCGGTCACCGAAACCGGCCAGGAGCGCAGCTACTGGGGCATCTGCTTCACCAGGGCCGACTAGCTGGGTAGAAAGGGGGGAGGACGCTGATGAGCCCGCAGGAGTGGCTCGCGGTTATGCGCCGCGAGTACCTGGTCGACTACGTGCCGGGCGGCGGCGCGGCGGTGAAGTTCGCCGTCTCGACAACGAACGACGGCCGCGCCGAGCTGCGTGACGGGCTGCACGCTGCCGCCGACGAGCTGGGCTTCCAGTTCGCCTTCGTCGACGCCGCCCAGGCCCGGCTGCACCTGGTCGACAAGCTCTTTCACGCCGTGGCCCAGCAGATCGACTGGGACGCCCTGGCGCGCGCCCACCTCGAGCGTCTGCTCCGCGTCCGGGGCCTGCGGCTGCCACCCCCGCCCGCAAGCCTATCGTTGTCCCGACTCGCCGAGCTCAACGCGGCGCACGAGGTGTTTCTGCGGAGCGAGCTCACGCGCACGGTGCAGAACGAGCTCTTCGACGACCAGGCGATGAGCCGCGAGTTTCGGCTGGCCATGATCCAGCTGTGCCTGGCTCAGCTGGACCCGACCGACAACCCCACTCTCGAGCAGGCGGTCAAGGCGTGGCTGCGGGGCGAGCTGCGGCTCGTCTCGGAGCTGAAGCGCGCGTTCATCTTCCAGCAGATTGGCCGCCACAACGCGCGGCACATGCTCTTCTCCCTGGCGCACTGGCTCACCCGCGTCGGCAAGAGCGGCCTGGTCCTGGCCTTGGACGTGGCGCGCTACGCCGACGCGGTGCGACCCGCCGAGCGCGGCGCGGGGTACTACTACAGCCTGTCCGCCACCATGGACCTGTACGAGATGCTGCGCCAGCTGGTCGACGCGACCGACGAAGCGCGCTTCTGCTTTGCCGCCGTGCTTGCCGGGCCGGCCTTTCTGCAGGACGACCGGCGCGGCGTCCGCGGCTACCAGGCGCTGTACTTCCGCATCTGGGACGAGGTGCATGACCGCCATCGCGAGAACCCGCTGTCGTCCCTGGCACGCATCGCGGCGGTCGCGTGAGCCAACCCCCCGAGGACGCGCTGCTGGCGGCCGGTCCTCCGCCCGCGCGGCCGGACACGGACCAGGTGCATGCCCGCCGGGCCATCGAGGCGCTGCGGGCCGGGGTGCCCAACCGCGACGCGGTGCGCGCGCTGAGCAGCCACCAGCCACAGGTCGAAGCGCGGTTCCGCCAGCAGCTCGACGCGCTGCCCCAGGATGGGCGGGAGGGGCGCGCCACGCCTGGCCTGCTGCTGGCCGGCGACTTCGGCGCGGGCAAGTCGCACCTGCTGGCCCACCTGGAGCAGATCGCGCTCGACGAGCGGGCGGTGTGCAGCCACGTCGTCATCAGCAAAGAGACGCCGCTGCACGACCCGGCGCGCGTGTTTCGGGCCGCTGTCGGCTCGATGGTGGTGCCGGCGACGCGTGGCTCGCCACTGGTCGAGATCGCCAGCAGCCTGAACCCGGACAGCCCGGAGTACGCCGCGCTCGCCCACTGGGTCAGCCGCCCCGACGTGGGGCTCAACTCGCGCTTCGCTGCCACCCTTTTCCTCTACCAGCAGGTCAAGGACCCGGAGATCCGCGACCGCATCCTGTCGCTGTGGGCGGGCGACCCGCTCAACGTCAGCCAGGTGCGGTCCTGGCTGCGCGCTCTCGGCGAGCGGGCCACCTATCGCCTGGAGAGCATTCCGGCGCGTGAGCTGGCGGTGCAGCGGGCGCGCTTCCTGGCGCGGGTCATCCTGGCAGCGGGGTACAACGGCTGGGTCGTGCTGTTCGACGAGGTCGAGCTGATCGGCCGCTACTCGCTCAAGCAGCGGGCGCGCTCGTACGCCGACCTTGCGCGCTGGGCCGGGCGGCTGAAAGGGGAGACCATCCCCGGCCTGGCGGCGGTGTTCGCCATCACCACGGATTTCGACGCGGCCGTCCTCCAGGATCGCGGCGACCTGGAGGCGGTGCCGGGCAAGCTGCGCGCAACAGGCGTCGACGCCGACCAGAAGCTGGCCAGCCGGGCCGAGCAGGGGATGCGGATGATCGGCCGCGAGGCGGTCCGGCTGCGCGGCGCGGACCGGGCGACCCTCGAGGGCACGCGCCAGGAGGTGCGGGCGCTGCACGCCCAGGCCTACCGTTGGGACCCGCCTGACATGGACGCCGGCGAGCGGCTGTCGACCACACGGATGCGGCAGTACGTGCGGCGCTGGATCAACGAATGGGATCTGCGGCGGCTGTACCCGGACTACGTGCCGGCGACGGTGGTGGCCGAGCTGCACACTGATTATTCGGAACGCCCGGATCTAGAGGCGCCCGCCGAGACCAGCCCGGGCGCCGAGGAGCCCGCCTGAGGCGGCGCCCATGCCTATTCCATTCCAGGACGTCGACGAGGCTGACGTGCCTGGCAGCGCCGGCTTCCTGAAGATCGAACGCTCGGCGGACGGCGCGTGCTGCCTGGGCGCCCTGTTCGTGGTCAATCCACGCGGCGAACCGCTGGAGTTCGCCTACAACCGGGTGACGGCGCCGCGGCCGTTCCTGTGGCGGCAGGCCGACCTGCGGCGGCACGTCGAGCGCCGCCTCACGGCATCCCTGTTGAGCGTGTGTACCCACCAGCCCCGGCTGCTGCTGTGCCTGGCGGACGAGGTGAGCGCCTCGCTGTTCTCGCAGGACATCACGCTGGACGTGCCCGTCGGCCTGGTGGGCGAGCCGGTAGCGCCCCGCCGGCTGGTGGACCAGGAGACGGGCGAGGTGCTGGACGAGGAGGCAGCTCCGGAGCAGGTGTCCTGGCTGCCCGCTCCGCCCGGCGCGGGGTCGGCGGAGCGGCGGCTGTTCGACCACCTGGCCAGCCATGGGCTGCTGCGGGAGCCGTTCGAAAGGGCCACCATCGGGCTGCGCGAGGTCTACGCCTCCGGGCCGCGCCCAGCCGGGGCATCGGACAGAGAGTGAGTGAGTGAGTGAGTGAGTGGGTAGGCGTGCGCGCGCACCCTTTCGACGACTCGGTCGACGTCGATCAGGCGCGCACCCTGGCCAGCGGCTGGAGCTGGGAACCGGCCGCGCGCCGCGACGAGGGTCGTCTCCACGAGGGGCCGCTCGGCAGCGTCGACCTCTCCCTGCGCGTGCTGCACGATCGCTCTTTGTCCCGGCCGCTGCCGCTGCCACAGAGCGCCGCCACGGTGCACCGCCCGGAGGAGTCCGCGGGCGCCGTGGGTCGGCTACAGCCGCCGCTCTGGAAGCGGCTGGCGTACTTGCTCCAGCCAGCCACGGACCTGCTGCTGGCCGAGGCGGGGCCGGTCGAGTGGCCCGGCGTGCTGTTCCCCTACCAGGTCGACGGCGTGAAAGCGCTGCTGTCCCGCGACGCGCTCCTGCTGGCGGACGACATGGGGCTTGGCAAGACGGTCGAGGCGATCGCCGCGCTGCGCATCCTCGTGCTCCAGCGCCGCGTCGAGGCGGGCCTGGTGGTGGTGCCGGCGGCGCTGGTGGGCCAGTGGCGGGCGGCGCTGGCGACGTGGGCGCCCGACCTGCGCGTGTCCACCGTGCGCGGTCCGGCCGCCGAGAGGGCCTGGCAGTGGCTGGCCCAGGCGCACGTCTACCTCATCAGCTACGAGACCCTGCGGGAGGATTGGGCCGCCAGCCCGCAGGGCCCGGCCCGACAGCGCACCTGGGACGTGGTGGTGCTGGACGAGGCGCAGCGCATCAAGAACCGTGCGTCGGACATCAGCCGGCTGTGCAAGCAGCTGCGGCGTCGCCGCGCCTGGGCGCTCACCGGCACACCGCTCGAGAACAGCCTGGACGAGCTGGGGTCCATCCTGGAGTTCGTGGCGCCCCTGGGCGACGATCGCTCGGCGCCGCTGTATCCGGGGCCAGGGGTGGTCGAGCGGCAGCGCGCCGTCCAGCTGCGCCGTCGCAAGGCGGACGTGCTGCCACAGCTGCCGCCAAAGCTCACCAGCACCATCGCTCTGCCGCTCGGCCCTGCCCAGCGGGCCAGCTACGAGCGCGCCGAGCGGGAGGGCATCTACGAGCTGCGCGCCCGCGGTGGCGATCTGCGGATCGAGAACGTGCTCGAGCTCATCACGCGGTTGAAGCAGTTCTGCAACGCGGACCCCGCAACCGGCCAATCGGCGAAGCTGACCGACCTGGGCGAGCGGGTCGCCACGCTGGTGGCCGAGGGCCACCGGGCGCTGGTGTTCACGCAGTTCACGGACGCGCTGTTCGGCGCCCGTGCGGTCGCCACGCGCCTGGCCCAGTTTCGCCCGCTGCTCTACACCGGGGAGATGGACCCGCGGCAGCGGGACGACGTGATCCGCGTCTTCAAGGAGGACCCGAGCCACGCCGTGCTGGTCCTGTCGCTGCGCGCCGGCGGGCAGGGGCTGAACCTGCAAGAGGCGTCCTACGTGTTCCACTTCGACCGCTGGTGGAACCCGGCCGTCGAGCGACAGGCCGAAGACCGCAGCCACCGTCTAGGCCAGAGTTATCCGGTGCACGTGTACGCGTACACCTGCGAAGGGACCATCGAAGAGCGGATCGACGCGGTGCTGCGCCGCAAGCAGCGGCTGTTCCACGAGGTGGTGGACGAGGTCTCCCTGGACCTGGCTGCCGCGCTCACCGGCGGCGAGCTGCTGGGCCTGCTCGGCTTAGGTGGTCGCGACCCCCCACTCTCAGCTGTTCGTCAGACAGTCTGATCCGGCTATGGTGTCGAGAAGGTACCTCCTATCTTCGATGGATGGGGAACCATCCCGTCTGTTTGTGCCAACTGTCTGATGATCGGTCAAACTCCGTTCCGCCCGCGAACAGTGGTCATCGCGTGGTGGCCGACCGTACCATAGTGCCGGTGCTGGACGGGGACGCGGGCGGCCCAAGCTGGACGTGGGCAGTACGGAGAGCGGACGGGCCGCGGTGCAGGACGGTCAGGTAGGAGCGCTGGCGCGCCTGGTAGTGATCGGGGCGTCCGCGGGCGGGGTCGACGCGCTGTCCACTCTGGTGGCCACGTTGCCCAGGGACTTCCCGGCGCCCATCGTCGTGGCGCAGCACCTGGATCCGACGCGCGTGAGCCGGCTGGCCACGATCCTGGCCAAGCGCGGTCCTCTACCTGTCAAGACGGTGCTGGCGACAGAGCCGCTCGAGCCGGGCGTCATCTACGTCGTGCCCAGCGGCCACGACGTCGAGATCACCGACCAGGCGGTCAGTCTTGGCAGCGTGGCCAAGGGCCGCTCGAAGCCATCCATCGACCGTCTCTTCTCGACGGCGGCAGACCAGTTTGGCGAGAACCTGATCGCCGTCATCCTCACTGGGACGGGCTCCGACGGAGCGGACGGGGCGCGGCGCGTCAAGGACCAGGGCGGCACGGTCGTGATCCAGGACCCGCACACTGCTAGCCACCCAGAGATGCCGTTGTCCCTGGCGCCCACGGTGGTGGACATCGCCGCCGAGCTGGACGGTATCGGGCCGCTGCTGCACGACCTTGCCCTGGGTACCTACCCCGCTTTGCAGCCCGAGGAGGAGCGGATGGATCTGCTGCTCGACCAGGTCCGCGCCCGCAGCGGCATCGACTTCTCCATCTACCGGGCGCCGACCATCCGTCGCCGCTTGCAGCGCCGCATCCACGACACGGGCAGCGTCACGCTCGACGACTACGTCCGCTACGTGCGGCGCCACCCCGAGGAGTACCAGCGGCTGGCGAGCAGCTTCCTCATCAAGGTGACTGACTTCTTCCGCGACCCGGACCTGTTCGAGTACGTGCGGGCGGAGCTGCTGCCAGATCTCATGACGGCGATGCGCGCCCGCGTGTCGACGTCGAAGCCGCAGCTGCGGCTGTGGTCGGCCGGTTGCGCCACGGGCGAGGAGGCGTACTCGCTGGCGATCCTCGTCGCCGAGCAGCTTGGCGACGACCTGGACAACGTGGACGTCCGCATCTTCGCCACCGACCTGGATGCCGAGGCGGTCGCCTTCGCCAGACGCGGCGTGTACCCGGCCTCGGCGATCGAGGCGCTGCCGCCGGCGCTCATCGCGCGCCACTTCACGCGGCTGGATGGCGCTTACGAGATCAGCAAGCGCGTGCGCAGCCTGGTGCTGTTCGCGCAGCACGACCTCGGGCAGCGCGCCGCGTTTCCGCGCATCGACCTCGTCCTGTGCCGCAACGTGCTGATCTACTTCACGCCGGAGCTGCAGCGACGGGCGCTCCAGCTGTTCGCGTTCGCCCTGCGCGAGGGAGGGGTCCTCGTCCTGGGAAAGTCGGAGACCACCCAGCCACTGCCGGAGCTGTTCACGGTGGTGCAGCCGCGGCTGAAGGTGTTCCGTCGCCACGGGGAGCGGATCGTCGCCCCATCTGGCCGCCTCGGTGGCGCCGGCGGCCCGCCGCCGAGTGGGGGTGCTGGCGATCAGCGCCTGTCCCTGGGCGGGCGGGAGCGTCTGCTGGCGCTGGCCCGCGCCCGCCAGACCGGACTGGGCCAGGCCCACAGCGATGGCGCCGAGCAGCTGGTGCACTTGCCTGTTGGCATCGTCGTCGTCGCGCCCCTCTACGCTATTCGGAGCATCAACGTCGCCGCGCGGCGGCTTCTCAGCCTGCACACGCGCGCGCTCGACGACGACCTGGTTCACCTGGTGCACCGGGGGATTGCCGCGCCGCTCCGCGATACCATCGATCAGGCGCGGCGCACTGGCGCCCACCTCGGCCTGCTGGAGCTCCCGTCGGTCCCCGACGAGCCGGGCCGACCGCGGTACGTGGAGATCCTGGCAGCCCGCTTGCAGGGCGAGACGGAGAGCGGCGACGGCGCCGTCGCTCTCGTCGTCACGGACCGGACGGAGCCCGAGAGCGAGCGGCGCCGCCTGGCCGACGAAGCCCAGCGGGCACGGGCCGAGGCCGAGCGCCAACGTGGCTTGCTGGACGAGTCCACCATCACAGTACGCGAGCTCATGCGCGCCAACCTGGAGCTGGCGGGCACCAACGAGGAGCTGCGGAGCGCCAACGAGGAGCTGCTTGTCAGCCAGGAGGAGGCCCAGGCGGCGATGGAGGAGATCGAGACCCTCAACGAGGAGCAGCAAGCCTCGAACGAGGAGCTCGAAACGCTCAACGAGGAGCTGCAGGCCACCATCGAGGAGCTGAACGCCACCAACGACGATCTCCAGCTGCGTGCCGACGAGCTCCGCAGCCAGGCTATCCTGCTGGTGCAGCAGCGCAGGGAGAGCGAGGCCGGGCGGCAGCGCCTGCTGGAGGTCCTGGACAAGGCCCCGTCGGCGATCATCCTGGTGCGCGGGCGGGACCACGTCTTCGAGCTGGTCAACCCGCCGGCTGTCCGGCTCCTGGGCCGCGCCGAGAACCAGCTCCTGGATCGCCCCATCGCGGAGGTGCTGCCGGTCCTGGCGCGGCGGCTGTTGACCGAGCGGATAGACCAGGTGTACGCGACGGGCGAGCCGTTCTTCGGGGCGCGGGTGGCGATCGAGCTGGACCCGGACGAGGGGGGAGAGCCCAGGACGGCATTCTGGGACCTTGGCTGCCTGCCGATGCGCGACACCGCCGGGAACGTCGAAGGCGTGCTGGTGCAGGCCATCGACCGCACCGACCAGGTCGTCTCGGGCCAACTGGTCGACAAGCTGACGCAGGCCGAGCAAGCCGAACGCGCCCTGCGCCACCTCCAGGAGGAGTTCCTGGCGCTCGCCGGCCATGAGCTGCGTACCCCGTTGGCGGCGCTTCAGGGCGCCTTGCAGATGGTCCAGCGCACGCTCGCTGGCGGCGGCGCCGACGCCCGCGTCCGCCACTATGCCGACCTCGGCCTCCAGCAGGCGCGCTTGCTGGATCTCCTCGTGCGGGACCTGACGGACCTGGTGCGCCTGCAGAGCGGCAAGTTCGCTGTCCAGCGGGCACCCGTGGAGCTGAGGGAGCTGGTGGCCAATACCGTCGAGCTGGCGCAGCCGCTGGCCAACGGCCGGGAGCTGCGCACGGAGCTCCCCGAGACGACCCTGGTGGTATCGGGGGACGCGCGTCGGCTGCAGCAGGTCCTGCTCAACCTCCTGGTGAATGCGATCACCCACGCGTCGCAAACGCCGTACATCGACGTCCAGCTAGGCCGCGAGGGGGACGGGGCCGTGCTGCTCGTGCGGGACTTCGGGCCGGGCGTCCCCACGGAGGAGCGCGAGCGCATCTTTTCTCGCTTTTACCAGGTGGAGCGGGGAGCCACCGGCGGCGTGTCTGGCCTCGGCCTGGGGCTGTTCATCTCGCGGCAGATCGTGGAGGCCCACGGTGGCAGGATCGAGGTGCACGCGCCAGAGGGCAGCGGGGCCTGTTTCCGCATCGACCTGCCGCTGCTGACGGAAGGGCGGTGTGATGCCTGAGCAGGAACGGCGACATGACGTCATAGTGGTCGGCGCGTCGGCTGGCGGGGTGGAGGCGCTCATGCGCCTGGTGGCCGGCCTGCCGCCGGACCTGTCGGCCGCGGTGTTCGTCGTGCTGCACATGCCGCCCGACGCCGCGAGCGCGCTGCCGGCAATCCTGACCCGCGCCGGGCCGCTGCCCGCGCAGCACCCCGAGGACGGCCAGGCGTTCGAGGTCGGTCGCATCTACCTGGCCCCGCCGAACCGCCACCTGCTGGTGCGGGAGGCCCACGTCGAGCTGACGGTCGGCCCGCGCGAGAACGGCGTCCGTCCCACGGTGGACGTGCTGTTCCGCAGCGCGGCGCGGGCGCATGGCCCCCGCGTCGTAGGGGTCGTACTGTCCGGGACACTCCGGGACGGCACCCTGGGGCTCACGGCCATACGCCTGCGGGGCGGCATCGCGATCGTCCAGGACCCGGACGACGCCCTGTTTGGCGGCATGCCCACCAGCGCCATGGAGCGCGACCACGTCGACTACTGCCTGCCCGTGAGCGAGATCGCGCCCGTGCTGGCGCGGCTCGCCCGTGAGGGGGCCCGCTCGCTGGACCCAGAAACACTTGCAGGGAAGGAGCCCGAGATGAGCGCCGGGAACGGCCCCACCGCCTACGACCTGAACGGCAGTGACGCACGATCGGGCAGCGCCAAGCGCCCGGGCCAGGCCTCAGGCCTGAGCTGCCCGGATTGCCTGGGGTCGCTCTGGGAGCTGCGCGATGGCGGCCTGGTCCGCCTGGAGTGCCGCGTCGGCCACGCCTACAGCGTGGACGGGTTCCTGTCGACGCAGGCCGAACGGATCGAGGACGCCATGTGGACCGCCGTCAACACGCTCCAGGAGCGCGCCGCGATGCTGCGCGAGCAGGTCGCCAGACAGGGGCCAGAGTCGGCTCTCACGGCCCGCTTCCAGGAGCGCGCGGCCGAGCTTGACGAACAGTCCAGGGCCGTACGCGAGCTGCTGTTCCGGTTCGTGCGCGGCGCCGGCTCTAGGTGAGGTGGGCGTGCGCGTGGCGAGCCGACGGTTAAGAGAACAGGAGAATAGAGGAGCGGCGACATGACGGCGACGGGCGTGGCGCTGTGGTGGACTGCCCGGGGTCCGGCCTGACGGCCGTGGTGGCGGCGCACGTCAGCCGGGCAAACGCCTCCTTCCAGAGCCAGCAGGAGATGATCGACCAGTCATGGGCGCTGCTCCGGGCGACGCGGCGGCGGCTGCTGCCCGCCGGCGTTCGCCCCAGCTGCTCGGCGCAGCCCCGGCCGGCCGGGGCACGGGCAGGCCTGTCAGCGCGGGACCGCGACACGCTGATCGTCTCGGCCGCCTACGAGGTCGGCCCAGCCGAGGTTGCCCGCGACGCCGACACGGTGATGGCGTGGCGGGGGCCGGCGGACGAGCTGCTGGCGCACCTGTGCGGCCAGCACGCCTGGCGGGCCGAGACGGGGGTGTTCTACCTGGCCGCGCTGCGACAGGCGCTCCACCTGAGCCCGAGCTCCTCCCCGTGGTCCAGCTCCTGAACGGGTAGCCGGGTAGCTTGACATGGGGGGGGTGGCTGTAGTACCAAGCGCCACACGTCTCGTCAGGACAGTAGAAGCAGGGGGTCACAGCATGGACGGTTCTCCAGTGAGTGGTACGGCGACGCGCCGACGCTTCTTGATGTCGGCTGGGCTACTCGGCGCCGCCGGGTTGCTCGCCGCCTGTGGCCAGGCCGCTCCGGCCGGCCCCGCGGCTACGGCGGCGCCAGCGGCCCAGCCGACGACGGCCCCGGCGCCGGCCGCCGCCGCCACCACGGCCCCCACGGCCGCCGCGGCGGCCAAGCCGACGACGGCGCCTGCGGCGGCCGCGACCACCGCTCCGGTGGCCACCACGGCCCCGGCGGCGGCCGCTACCGCCGCCCCAGCCGCCGCCAGCGGCGGGCAGCTGAAGGACGTCCCGCGCAACCGCACGCTCATCCTTGCCCAGGGCGGCGTGCAAGGGAAGTACCAGGACTTCGACCTCTGGAACGCGTACGCGCTGGGCGCCAACCACCAGACCGGCCCGAACATCATCCACGAGCCGCTCGCCTTCTACAGCGCTTTCGGCGACAAAGAGATTCCCTGGCTCGCCGAGAGCTACGAGTACACGCCAGACTTCAAACAGCTCACCATCAAGCTGCGCAGCGGCGTCAAGTGGAGCGACGGCCAGCCCTTTGGCGCTGACGACGTCGCCTACACGCTGAGCACGCTGAAGGACCTCGGCTCCAAGGTGCGCTGGGGTGTGGACGTGCAGCAGGCTGTGGACAGCGCCACCGCCACCGATCCCACTACTGTCGTCGTCAAGTTCAAGGTGCCGGCCCCGCGCTTCTTCGATCTGCTGACCTACAAGTACGACATCGGCGTCTACATCGTCCCGAAGCACATCTTCGCCGCCGCCGGCGACTGGACGAACTTCAAGTTCTTCGACACGAGCAAGGACTGGCCGGTGACCACCGGACCGTGGAAGGTCGTCGCCGGATCGCCGCAGCAGAAGGTCTTCGACTTGCGCGACGACTGGTGGGCGGTCAAGGCCGGGCTGACCGAGATGCCCAAGATGCAGCGCATGATCTATCTGCCGATCACTGACCAGACGGCGGGTGTGCAGGCGCTCGATTCAGCCGATATCGACTACTCGGCGTTCATCATTCAGAACGTGAAGGAGGCGGTGAAGAACAACCCGAAGGTCGTCACCCACTCCGGGCGCAAGGGGCCGTACGGCTACAAGGACTGGTGGCCGCTGTCCCTGTACGCCAACTGCTCCACGGAGCCGTTCAACGACCCGGACGTGCGCTGGGCGCTCAGCTACTACCTGAACCGACAGCAGATCATCGACGTGGCTTACGGTGAGGAGAGCGGCATCGTCCCCACGCCGCTGCCAATGCCGCAGTACCCGGCGCTGACGCCGTACTTCGATGCGGTCAAAGACCTGCTTGACAAGTACGACACGACGGCGTTCGACAAGGCGAAGGGCGACCAGCTGCTCCAGGCGAAGGGATGGAAGAAGGGCGGCGACGGCATCTGGGTTGATCCGAGGGGCAACCCCGCCAAGTACGAGATCCTCGGCTTCGAGTTCCTATCAAACATCGGTCCGGTCGTCGCGACCCAGCTCAAGAAGGCCGGCTTCGACGTGAGCTGGACGATGCCTCCCGACGCGCTCGACCGCTTCCCGAAGGGCGATTACACGCTGTCGATCTACGGCCACGGCGGCAGCATCCGCGACCCGTACAACACGCTCAACCTGTACACGACGGCGAACCTGGCGGTCCCTGGGCTGCACCAGTCCAACTTCCCGCGCTGGAGCAACGCGGACTACGACAAGATCGTTACCGACGTCTACCTGGCCTCGATGAACGACAAGGAGAAGCTGAAGGACCTCTTCCACAAAGCGATGGAGATCTGGATCCCTCAGCTGCCGGACGTCCAGTTGAACCAGTTCTATCACAACATCGGGATGAACACGCAGTACTGGACGGGCTGGCCATCCGACGAGGACCCGTACGTGAACGAAGCGTCCTGGCACCTCACCTGGCAGCTCGTGCTGAACAAGCTCCAGCCAGCGGCGGCGTAGTCGACAGCTAGCGCTCAACTCTCGGAAGCAGGCCCGGTGCGTTCTCCAGAGCAACGCACCGGGCCGCACGAGGTAAAGGGTGCGCGGGGTCTGGTCTGACTAGACGGTCTTGCGCAGGCGCGGGTTAGCGATCTCGTCAAGGCCGCCGGCCAGGTTGAACAGCGCCACGAACAGGATGGTGATGATGACGATCGGCGGCAGCCACCACCACCAGTAGCCGTGCAGCAGCGCGGCGTAGTAGATCACCCAGTAGATCGTCATCCCGAGCGTCGGCGAGTCGGCCGGGCCGAGGCCGAGCGCTTCGAGTCCGATGGAGGCGAGCGTCGCCGACGCTACGGCGCCGACCAGCGCCGCGGCCAGGAAGGGCAGCAGGTTCGGGATCAGCTCGAAGAAGATGATCTTCATGCCGTTCATGCCGGACAGCCGGGCCACCTGGACCCAGGTCCGCTCACGGAGGGTGAGCACCTGGGAGCGGATCGTCCGCGCCGGCCACCGCCACGACAGCACGGCGACGATGAGCGCCATCTGGTTGACTGACAGACCCTCGCGCAGGAAGACGGCGACGATGATCAGGACCAGCAGGCCCGGGACGGTCAGGCTGATGTCCACCACCCCGCGAATCACGGCGTCGATCATGCCGCCGTAGTACGCCGAGACGAAGGCCAGCACCGTGCCGATGCCCACGCCGAGCAAGCCCGCCAGAATGCCGATGCGCAGCGTGAGCGGTGTGCCCGCAACCATCACCGCCAGGAGGTCGCGCCCCTGGCTGTCCGTGCCGAACGGGTACAGCAGCGACGGCGGCTTCTCCGGCGACACCGAGAGGGGGTCGGCATTGCTGACGTCGACGAAGAGGGGGCCGATCACGCTGAACAGGACCAGCAGCAGCAGCAGGACTATCCCGACGCCGAGGTTCGGATTACGCCGGGTGTAGCGCCACAGGCTCAGAGCCACTGAAAAACTCACGCTTTCCTGTAGTTGATCCGCGGGTCGAGGAGCGGGTACAGCATGTCGATGGCCAGCGTCGCCAGACCGATGGAGACGACGATGGTGAACACGATCCCCTGGATGAGGTAGTAGTCGAAGTCTCGGATAGCGCTGTACAGCACGGTGCCAATGCCCGGATAGCCGAAGACGACTTCCACCAGGACGGCGCCGGAGAGCGTCTCGCCGAGGGCCAGCGCCAGCGCGGTGGCCTGCGGCAGCAGCGCGTTGCGCACGGCGTAGCGCATGAACAGCGTGCGCTGTTTCAGGCCCTTCGCCTCGGCAAAGATCATGGAGTCCTCACCCTGCATGGTGACCATCATGGCGCGCATGCCGAGGGCCCAGAAGCCGATAGCTGCCAGGATGATGGACAGCGCCGGCAGGATGGCGTGGCGGGCGGCGTCCAGAAGAAACGCAGCGCTCATAGCCGGCAGCAGACCAGGCGAGTAGCCGCCGAACGCCGGAAACAGGCCTGCCCGGAACGCCAGCAGGTACAGCAGGACCAGGCCGAGCAGGTAGTACGGAATAGCCGACAGGGTCAGCAACGGTGGCAGCAGGTACTGGAGGGCCCGGGGCGAGCGGGGCCAGGCCAGGATGGCGCCGAGAAAGCTGCCGAGCAGGAAGGAGATCATGGTCGTCATGCCCAGCAGGACGATCGTCCAGGGCAGAGCCTCGGCCATGATCTCGTTGACCGATCGCGGGTAGTTGGCGATGGAGGGGCCGAAGTTCAGCCGCGACATGTCGCCAAGGTAGGTGGTGTACTGCGTCCACAGTGGCTTATCGAGGCCGAACTTGCGCTCGTACTCCTTGGCCATCTCGTCCATACCCTGCTGGACGTACCCGCCGACGGCGGCCTGCTTGAGCAGGCGCGTCTTGATGGGGTCCTTGTTGGTCAAGCGCGGCCCGATGAAGTTCAGCGTCGCGGCCACCCACACGAGCACTAGGAACATGGCGACGCGCTTGAGGACGAAGTCAGGCCGCATGTATTCGTCCTCCCTCCACCAGAAGCCCCGGCCGCCCGTCTGGCATCGCCAACGATACTGAGGTGCCCTGGAGGCGTCAAGAGCGCCAGGCGCCGTGCCAGCAATGCGTTCTGCACGGCGTGGAGCACTGGTACAGTGGGCGCTCATGCCGCCTTGCCCCACCTACCGGCAGCCGGCCGCCAGGTGTATGGCCCGCGACCGACGCCTGTTCTCCCGCCCGACGCGCGTTCACGGGGCCAGGTCGTTGAACACGCCGGCGTCTACTGGCACACCGCGCCCCAGCAGCCGCGCTGGCTGGCCAGGCGGATTGCCTCGCCCGACGTCCAGGCCGCGGCCCACATCGACGAGCTTGTGGAGCGCCAGGGGCCAGCGTTCTAGGCGTCCTCCCCAGGTTAGTCAGGCAATTGGGGCGTTCTGAGTACGAGCTTTTGCTGCTGCGGCGCGGACCGCTGCCGCCCGAGCTCTACTTCCGCGCTAACTCCTCCTCGGCCGTCGGAGGCGTGGGTTCAGCGGAACCTCGATGCCCGTTGCGCTCGCTACCGGCACGCGACAAGTCATCCTGTGCAGCTCGGAGCGCCACGATCTTGAGGTAGGTCTGGTACGGCACGCCGTACATTGCGGCGGCGCGCCTGAGGGTGTCCACCTGGTCGCGGCCCCAGCGGAAGTTCACACGGACCTCCGGGTGCTCAGCGATGTCGTGCTCGGCCTGGTCGATCATGACCTGGACGCGAGCCTCGTCAGCGGAGTCCATCACGTATGTTTCGGGCTCGCTCAACGGGCGTCGGTTCATCGCATTAGACCTCGGCTAGGCGGAAGCAGGTAATCACCAGAACGATCCGCTGCGGTGTTTTCCAGAACCAGTACAAGCCATGGGTCCCGCTATAGGTCTCGAACCGCTCGCGGGCCGGGTTCCAGGTTGTCTCCGCACGGGCATCGAAAATGTCTCGATCGCGTCGTCAGGCTCGGTGGTGTGGCGAGCGAAGATGTGCAGCAGCTCGGGGGCAGCGGCATCTGGCGCAAACAGGAAGACAAGCCCCGACTCGCGGTCGGTGATGCGGACGTATGGTGCACGGCGCTCGGACATGGTCTTTCCTTTCCATATCTAGTGCGTGTACCATCCCAGCGGCAATTTGCCACACATTGCACCCGTTTGTCAAGTGATGCCTAATACCAAAGTACCAAGCTCGCGTCCGCCAGCAGCGGCCGGCACGCGGGATAGAACGCGCATGGCAGCTAGAGTCGTCTCGGTCAACGTTGGCCTGCCGCGGCTTGTTTCCTGGCAGGGTGGGCAGGTATCGACCGGGATCTTCAAGACGCCTGTCGGACACCTCCTGAACCTGCGAGCGCTGAACCTCGACGGCGACGCCCAGGCGGACCTGTCGGTGCACGGCGGACGTGACAAGGCTGTCTACATGTACCCGGCCGAGCACTACCCCCGCTGGCACGCCGAGCTGGACCGTGCCGACCTCGCGTGGGGCCCGAGAGCCTGCGGCCCGTGCTGCGTGTGCCGGCCTTGCCCCAGGGTTGGGGCGAGTACTTCCAGGATCGGCTCGCACCAGGCGCAGGTACCATTGTCCCGTGACCGCTGAGCCAGAGCCCGCCGTCGGCATCGTCGTCGGCAGCGCGTCCGACCTACCCACCGTGCAGCCCGCGACCGAGCTGCTCCAGCGATTTGGCGTGGCGCACGAGCTGCGGGTACTGTCGGCGCACCGCACGCCGTCCGAGGCCTCCCAGTACGCGCGCGACGCCGACGCCAGGGGTGTGCGCGTCCTGATCGCGGCCGCCGGCCTGGCCGCGCACCTGCCGGGCGTGCTCGCCGCGCACACGCCGCTGCCTGTTATTGGCGTGCCGGTTGCCAGCGGCTCGCTCGGCGGCATCGACGCCCTGCTGGCTATAGCGCAGATGCCGCGCGGCGTGCCCGTCGCCACGGTGGCCATCGGTGGCGCCGCCAACGCCGCCCTCCTCGCTGTTCAGATCCTCGCGGTTGCCGACGCGCGACTGATGGCGGCCGTTCAGCTGTACAAGGACGAGATCGCCGCGGGTGTCCTGGAGCAGGACGCCAAAGCCCGGCAGGTCTGGCGCCCGTCCGCTGCTACTGAAACCTGACCCGACCCGGTCCGTTCGCCTGCTCATCCTTCGGGCGACGCGGTGTGTCGCTGCCGATGGGTTGATTTAAGAGCCGGTCGTGATGGCGCGGATACCGAGCCCCATGATGAACAGGCAGCCGAGGCCGTACGCCAGCGGGGCGCGCCAGCGGCGCCCCGCCAGATACTGGTGGATCAGCGGCAGCGTGATGATGACGGAGAGGCCGTACAGGTAGTGCAGGTCGTCGCGTGGCCGCAGTCCGGCGACCACCAGGGCCACGCCCACCAGCAGCTGGATCACCCCGAGCGCGCCCCCGACGACGAGGGCGCCGCGGTAGGCGCTATCCAGGGGCGCCTGGCGCAGCCCCTGGACCACGCCCCAGAGGCCGACGAGAGCGAAGTAGAGTACGACCGACTGCGCGATCAGGCCGTGGATGCCCACCATGTGTCAGCCGCGGTCCCCGGCGACCGACATCTGCTCCGGGTCCACGAGCAGGTGGAGAACCGACGGTCGATCGGCCGCGAGCGCCTGGTCGAGAGCAGCGGGGAGCTCCGCCTCGTCCCGGACTGTCCAGCCGTAGCCGCCGAGCGAGCGGGCGAACGCGGCCGCATCCACCGGCCCGAGCGCCGTCGCGACGGGGCGGCCCGGGTGCTCGCGCTCCTGGTGCATGCGGATGGTGCCGTACTGCGCATTGTCGTAGACGAGGCTGACGAAGGGCGCCCGTGCGCGGGCCGCGGTCTCGATCTCGGTGCCGGTCATGAGAAAGCCGCCGTCGCCGACGAGCGCCACGACCGGCTGGCCCGGCCGCGCCAGCTTCGCCCCGATCGCCGCCGGGATGGCGTAGCCCATGGCGCCGGAGGTCGACCCGAGGAACGTACCGGGACGCTGCCAGCGGAGGTAGCGCGCCGGCCAGCCGCTGAAGTTGCCGGCGTCGGTGGTGACGATCGTGTCCCGGGGCAGCGCGCGGCGCAGGTGGGCGCTGACGGCTTGCTGGTCCAGGTAGCCGGGGCGGGCCTTGCCGCGCGTGGGTGTGGTCTGCTTCTCCCAGGCCGCCCGGTCGGCGGCGTTGCGCGCGCGCCGCGCCGCCAGGGCGTCCGGGGAAGGGGGCTCGGCGGCGAGCGCGGCCAGCAGAGCCTCGGCGAACAGGCCCGCGTCCGAGACGCACGCCACGTCTGCCTGGCCGTGCCCGCCCAGGACCTCGGCCGACAGGTCAACGTGGACCAGGCGACTCGCCGGGGCCGGGACGCGGTACTCGAGGCTGGTGTACTGGTTCAAGCGCGTCCCGACGGCCAGGACGAGGTCGGCAGTCAGGAGACGGTCGACGATCTCGGGCACGGCGCCGATCCCCGAGTGCCCGAGGTACAGCGGGTGGCTGTTGGGGAAGACGTCCGGCCGGCGCCAGGCGGCGAGCGCCGGAACTTGTGCCAGCTCGGCCAGGCGGACGAAGGCGTCGCTGGCGCCGGCCGCCAGGACGCCAACACCCAGGAGCATCACTGGCCGCTCGGCCGTGCGCACCAGCCCGGCGGCCTCCCGGACGGCGGCCGGGTCCGGCGCTGGGCGCGGCGCGACGAGTGGCCGCGGCGCCAGACGCGGGACCGCCTGGTCCAGGAGGTCCTCGCGCAGGACCACGACGACCGGGCCCGGCCGGCCGGAGACCGCCAGGCGGCCGGCGCGCAGGGTGAGCTCGCCGAGGCGGTCGGCGGCGGGGGGCTCGACTGTCCACTTGGCCAGCGGCGCGAATGCCGCGGTGAGCTCCGTCTCCTGGAAGGCCTCTCGGTAGCGTTGGCCGGTGGCGACCTGGCCGACGAGGGCGATGAGCGGCGTCGAGTCCTGGGCGGCGGTGTGGATGCCGATGGCGAGGTTGCCGGCGCCAACGGCGCGGGTGCCCATGCAGACGGCGGGTCGGCGGGTGAGCTTGGCGAAGGCCTCGGCCATGAAGCTGGCGCCGCCCTCGTGCCGGGTCGCGACGACGCGGATGCGGGGCTCGTCGAAGAGGGCGTCGAGGACGCCGAGGAAGCTCTCGCCCGGCACGCAGAAGGCGTGGTCGACGCCGACGGCGAGCAGAGCGTCGACGACCGCGCGGCCGCCCGTCGAGCTATCAGCCATCAGCTGTCAGCCGTCAGGAGTGAGCTATCGGCGATCAACCCCACCATACTAGCGGGCCATGGGATGTCCACCCGCTGCCCGACCAAAAAGCTGATAGCTGACGGCTGATAGCTGAGAGCTAGAAAAGTGCCGACTGCTCGAGCTCGTCGGCGGGGACCTGCATCAGGTCGATCCGCGGCGGCGCCTCGACCACGTCCGCCTCACCCTCCTCGCGCGGGCGCACGCGCGGCTCGTACGGGCCCTCCTCGTTCGGGTAGAGCAGGGCCCCCCGCTCGTCCAGGCGCAGGCCCTTCTTCTCGGCCCAGCGCGGCCACTCCGGACAGACCGGCGCGTGCTGGCGCCGCCAGTCGATCAGTCGGCCGCCAAGCGCGTGCTCGCTGGAAGCGGTGAAGCCGACCGCCCCGCACAGCCGACAGCGGGCGGACACTTCGGTGAAGGGGTAGCGCAAGCGGCTCATCGCGCGTGTTCCGCTCACTGTACCCGAGCGGTCGCGCCCCCGCGCCAGCCGGCACAGGGCCGCCGTTCTAACGGCTTTCTTACACGTCCTCCAACGCTCCTATAACGGAGCGCCGTGCATGCTCACCGTGGTGATCCGACCGCCCCGTGCAACACGCGGGCGTTGGACCAGTGATCCGTGTATCCAGCATCCAGTTATCCGAGGAGGGACGCGAACAGCTATGGCAACAAGTCTCAAGCCGCTGGGCGACCGCGTGGTCGTCAAGGCAAAGGCCAAGGAAGAGACGACCCGGAGCGGCATTGTGCTGCCCGATACCGCTACTGAGAAGCCCCAGGAAGGGACAGTGCTGTCCGTCGGTCCGGGGCGGCTGCTGGACAACGGCAAGCGGGTCGATACCGAAGTGAAGCAGGGCGATTCGGTCCTGTTCGCCAAGTACGCCGGCACCGAGGTCAAGCTGGACGACGAGGAGTACCTGGTGATGCGCGAGAGCGACCTGCTGGCCGTCGTGACCGGCAACGGTGCGTAGTTATCAGTTATCAGCTACCAGCTATCAGCTATCAGTGATCAAGAGAAGAAGGAGCAAGGATAGAGCATGCCTGCCAAGGATCTCGTCTTCAACGCCGAGGCGCGCCGCCAGCTCAAGTCTGGCATCGACGCCCTCTCCAACGCCGTCAAGGTGACGCTCGGGCCGCGCGGCCGCAACGTGGCCATCGACAAGAAGTGGGGCGCCCCCACCGTGACCCACGACGGCGTCACCGTCGCCAAAGAGATCGAGCTCGAGAACCCCTTCCAGAACATGGGCGCCCAGATGCTGAAGCAGGCCGCCACCAAGACGAACGACGTGGCCGGCGACGGCACCACCACGGCGACCGTGCTGGCCCAGGCGATCGTCACGGAGGGCTTGCGGAACCTGGCAGCGGGCGCCAACCCGATGCTCATGAAGCGCGGCATCGACGCGGCAGCGACGGCGGTGGTCGCGGAGATCAAGCAGGTGTCGACGCCGGTCAACGGCCAGGCGGACATCGAGCACATCGCCACCATCTCGGCCAACGACAGCGAGGTCGGCCAGCTTCTCGCCGAGGCCATGGAGAAGGTCGGCCACGACGGCGTCATCACCGTCGAAGAGGGCAAGGGGCTGAAGCTCGAGGTGGAGTACACCGAGGGCATGCAGTTCGACCGCGGCTACATCTCGCCGTACTTCATCAGCGACTCGACGCGGATGGAGGCGGCCGTCGACGAGCCCTACCTGCTCATCACCGACAAGAAGATCAGCGCCATCTCGGACATCGTGCCGGTGCTCGAGAAGCTGGTCCAGACGGGCCGCAAAGAGCTCATCATCATTGCCGAGGACGTCGACGGCGAAGCCCTGGCGACCCTGGTGGTCAACAAGCTGCGCGGCATCCTGAACGTCGTGGCCATCAAGGCGCCCGGCTTTGGCGACCGCCGCAAGGAGATGCTGCGCGACATCGCCGTGCTCACCGGCGGCAGCGTGATCTCCGAGGAGGTCGGCAAGAAGCTGGACCAGACGAGCCTCGAGGATCTGGGCCAGGCGCGCCGCGTGGTCTCCACCAAGGACGACACGACGATCGTCGAGGGCCGCGGCACCCAGGACGAGATCCAGGGCCGCATTCGCCAGATCAAGGCCCAGGTCGAGGAGACCACCTCGGACTACGACCGCGAGAAGCTCCAGGAGCGCCTCGCCAAGCTGTCCGGCGGCGTGGCGGTGATCAAGGTCGGCGCGGCCACCGAGGTCGAGCTCAAGGAGCGGAAGGCGCGCGTCGAGGACGCGCTGCACGCGACGCGGGCGGCCGTCGAGGAGGGCATCATCCCTGGTGGCGGCACCGTGCTGCTCGCCGCGGTCCCGGTGATCGACCGCCTGGGCCTCGAGGGCGACCAGAAGCTTGGCGCCAACATCCTGAAGCGCGCCCTGGAGGAGCCGGTCCGGCAGCTGGTGGCGAACGCGGGCCTCGAGGGCAGCGTCGTCGTCGAGGAGCTGCGCAACCAGAACAAGAAGAACTGGGGCTTCGACGTGATGAGCGAGCAGTACGTCGACCTCGTCCAGGCGGGCATCATCGACCCGGCCAAGGTGACGCGCACCGCTGTGGAGAACGCGGCCAGCGTGGCCGGGATGATCCTCAGCACCGAGGCCCTGGTGACGGAGCTGCCCGAGAAGAAGGCGCCGGCGGCCCCTGGTGGCGGCGGCGCCCCTGATATGTACGACTAAGGGTCAGCCACTCTCGTACTGCTCAGGTTTAGAGTCGAGGTCGCGCGTGAGCGCGGCCTCGACTTTTTGGCGCCCGGCGAACTGGAGGAAGCTGTCGTAGCCGGCCGCCCGCATGAGGCCGGCAGCTGCCGCCAGATCGGCGGCAACGTCCTCGGGCGCGTGGGCGTCCGACGCAAAAGTGGTCGGGACACCAGCCCGCTGGCATGCCCGCAGCAGGTCCGGGTGGGGGTACACCTCGGCGCACGGCTTGCGCAGACCCGACGTATTGACCTCCACGCACACCCCGGCGGCGCGGAACCGGCCGGCCAGCCGACTGTACGCCTTTGCCAGCGAACCCCGGGGCCGGTGCCCGAACTTCTTCACCAGGTCGGCGTGGCCCATGGTCTCGAACAGGCCGGTCTCAGCGGCGCCGCCCATGAGGTCGAAGTACCGCGCGTACAGCGCGTCGACGTCCCAGGCGTCGTAGCCGGCCAGGTACCGGCTGTCATCCAGACCCCAGCCATCCACGAAGTGGACGCTGCCAATGACGTAGTCCCAGTCGTACCGGCCGAGGATCGCCTCCAGCTGCCGCTCGTGGCCCGGCACGTAGTCGGCCTCCGTCGCGAGTCGGATAGTGATGTCGCTCGCGTAGCGCCCGCGGCACCGGTGGACGTCCTCGACATAATAATCCAGCTCCCACTCGGCCATGGCCAGCTCCGGATCACGGCCGTCGGCCGGCAGCCAGTACAGGTAGAGATGGTCGGAGAACCCCAGCTCCGAGAGGCCGGCTTCGATAGCGCTCTCGACGTACCGCTCCATCGCGCCGACGGCGTGGCCGCAGCGGGCCGTGTGCACGTGGTAATCCACCAAGGGGGACAACACCGTACGATGCTACTTTAAGCTTCAAGCCTTGAGCTTTGAGCTTCCCGCTTCCTGCTTCGCGTGTCACGTGTTAAGTAATTAGGTAAGTGTGCAGCCTGTCGCCGCCGTCGCCCTCTGCCTGTTGGCGCTCATGCTCATCGCCCGGTTGGCGCGCGGTGGCGGACCGTACCGCCAGGGACCGTGGCCTGGTCTGACGCCCCGGGGTGGTGGCCTCCTGTTGGCCCACGCCCTGCTGCTGGCCGGCGCCCTGCTTCTGGCACCGGGCGACCTGGACGCGGCGGCTCGCGGCGCCCTCCCGTACCTCCCGCTGGCGACCGCCGCCAGTGTGGCCACGCTCGTCCTGGCCGCCCGGCTGACCGGCGCCCCAGGCGCTGGCGCGGCGGTGTGCGGCGCGTACCTCCTGCCCCGCGGCTCCCTCAGCCTGCTGGCCCAGACGCTGGCGCCGCCGCCCATGCTCGTGGCGGCCGCCGTTCTGTTCGAGCTGGCCCTGTGGCTGCGGTGGTACGACCTGGTAGCTGTTCTCGACGTGTGGCCAGCGCGTGCCCGCGGGCGGGTGTGGCGCCAGCGCCCGTGGCGCTCCCGCGCCTTCTCGCCTCGGCGGGCGCTCGTGGCCGGCGGTGTCTTCGGCTCGGCGCTGGCCCTTCTGGAGCCGCCGATCGCCCTGCTGCTGGGTGGCGACCCGAGCAAGTGGCCCCCCGATGCCTCCGCCGCCGCCGTGCCGCTGTCGGCCGCCACCGGGGCGGCGGCTGCCTGGCTCGCCGGGTCCGTCAGCTCGCGCGTCAGCTGCCGCTGCCGAGGTACAGCACGGTGACCGCCAGCAGCGCCCACACCACGACGGCGACGAGCAGCGGTCGGTCGCGGAACAGCAGGTCCTCGGGCGCCCCGCTCAAGCCGCCGACCTTCAGCAGGAAGAGGTAGCGGAAGACGCCATACAGCACGACGGGGACGGTCAGCATCATGCTGTGGTTCTTCGGCAGGTTCTCGGCGGAGAACGTGTACAGGGCGTAGGTCATGATCGCGCCGCTGGTGACAATCACGATGAGCTGGTCGATGAACTCGACGGTGTACACGTCGAGGTTGCGGCGGTGGCGGCTAGCACCCGCGCCGAGGCCCTGGAGCTCGGCGCGGCGTTTGCCGAGTCCCAGCAACAGAGCGCCGAGCATCGTGGCCGAGTACAGCCACGGCGAGATGGGCACGCTGATAGCGACCGCTCCCGCGGCAGCGCGCAGCACGAAGCCAGCCGCGATGGCGAAGATGTCCACCAGGACCACGTGCTTCAGACCGACGGAGTACACCAGCGTCAGCACGAGGTACCCGACGGCGACAGCGCCCAGCGTGGGCCGGATGGCGAGACACCCGAGGACGCCGACGGCCGCCAGGCTGCCGCTGACCGCCAGGGCCAGCGGCACCGACAGCGTGCCGGCCGCCACCGGACGGGACCGTTTGATGGGGTGCAGGCGGTCGGCCTCGGCGTCGACCACGTCGTTCAGCAGGTAGCCGGCGCTCGACACGGCGCAGAAGAGGGCGAAGGTGGCAGCCGTCCGCAGGAGCAGGCCCGGGTCCTGGAGATTCAGGGTGAACGCCAGCGGCACGAACACCAGGCCGTTCTTCGTCCACTGCCGCGGGCGCAACGCCACCGCGAGCGCGCCGAGCACCCGCAGCAGCTCCACGGGGGCCCGTCTGACCGGCTGCTGGACCGCCTGACCCACCCCCGGAATTCTAGTCAGTGGGCGCGCTACCCTTGCCTGTTACCCAGCACCAGCGCGGTGGCCTCGGCCAGCGGGTCGGCGGCGCGCATGTCCAGCCAACGGACGCGCGGGTCGCGGCGGAACCAGGTGAGCTGGCGCTTCGCGTACTGGCGAATCGCCAGCTTCAAGTCGGCCACCATGGCGTCGTACGCGAGCGCGCCCTGCAGGTACCGCGCCACGAAGCGGTACTCGAGGCCGAGCTCCAGCAGCCGCGCCGCTGGCACGCCATCGGCCAGCAGCCCCAGCACCTCCTCCACCAGGCCGGTGGCCAGGCGCGCGTCGAGCCGCTCGTCGATGCGCTGGCGGAGCTCCTCCGCCGGCCACGTCACGCCAAGCTGCAAGGCGCGGGCGCGGGCCGGCCCGTGGCGCTGCTGCGCCGAGAACGGGACGCCAGTCCCGAGCGTCACTTCGAGCGCCCGCACCACCCGCCTCGGGTTGGCGCGGTCGATCCGCTCGGCGCCGACCGGGTCCAACCGACGCAGCGTCGCCACCAGGTCGGGGAGCGGCCGTCGCTCGAGCTGTGCCCGCAACGTGGGGTCCGGCGCCACGGCGGGGTACGTGGGATTGTCGATCACGGCCCGGACGTAGAGACCCGTTCCGCCGACCAGGATAGGCAGGACGCCTCGGTCCCAGACCTCGTCTAGCGTCGCTAGAGCGAGGGACTGGTATTCGGCGACGGTGAAGCGGGAACGGACGTCGGCCACGTCCAGCAGATGGTGCCGGACCCCGCGCTGTTCGGCCGGCGTCGTCTTGCCGGTGCCGATGTCGAGGCCGCGGTAGACCTGGCGGGAGTCGGCCGAGACGATCTCCCCGCCAACGCGCTGGGCCAGGTCGACGGCGAGAGCCGACTTGCCAGACGCCGTGGTGCCGACAACGGCGCACAGAGGCGGCAGCGGCGCGCCGGGCGAGCCGTGCGCTGGGCCGTCGTCCGCCGCCAGCAGCCGCCCGGGGCTCACCGCGTCTCTGGGAGTGGAGCCACCGGAGTGAGTGGCGGGAGTGGAGCAAGTCGGCCGTCCCGCACGATCTGGACGATGGCGGGGTAGTCGGCGTTCCGGTCGTCGGTGAACGAGAACGGCCCCAGCACCGTGTCCAGGCCCTTCACCTGGGCCAGGCCGTCGCGCAGCGCGCGCGGCTCCCTCACTGTCCCGGCGTTCTTCAGGCCCGCGGTCAGGATGTAGACGCCGGCGTAAGCCTGCGCGGCGTACTGGTCGGGCTCCTCGTTCCAGCGGTCGGCGAAGCTCTTGACGAAGGCCTGGCTGCGAGCTCCCCCGTTCGCCGCGCTCCAGGCGCCGCCGCAGATGAGGCCCTCGGCGGCGCCCGCGGCGCCGGCGCGGACAGCGGCCGAGGTGAAGACGTTGCCACCGACGATCGGCGCGCCGAGGCCCAGGCCGCCCGCCTGCGCCACGATGGCCGGCGCTTCGCCGATCGCCGCGGCCACGAACAGGACGTCCGGGCGCGTGTCGCGGATGGCGGCCAGCTGGGCGGTGAAGTCGGTGGCGCGCGGCGCGTACGAGACCTCCGCGACCGTGCGGACGTGGTCGTCGTGCAGCGCCTTCTTGAAACTCTGGAACGTGAGGCGGGTGGAGGCATCGTCGCCGTAGAGGAGCGCGGCGCGGCGCAGGCGGAGCCGACTCCTGACTGCCTCGACGGTTGGCGGGATGACCTGCGCTTCGCTGAGATTGGCGCGGAAGACGAAGCTGCCGGTCTCGGTGATGCCCCCAGCGGTGTTCGAGATGCTCAGGACGGGCACACCGGCCTGCTGGGCGATGGGGTCGGCGGCGAGGGCCGCGCTGGAGAGGGTTGGGCCGATGATGCCGACGACGTGGTCGCTCTCGACGAAGTGGTGGAACAGGTCCCTGGCCCGCTCCTTGTCGGACGCGTCGTCGGCGAGGGCGAGCTCGAGCCGGGGTCGGCCGAGGAGGTGGGCATTGTTGATCTCGTCCACGGCGAGCTGGACGGCGCGCTGCTGCATGACGCCGATTGGTGCGCCCGGGCCCGAGAGCGAGACCGCCACGCCCAGGCGGACCACCTGGCGGTGGCTGCCAGTGGGCGCGTCTGTGGCCAGGGCGGCCGGTCGTGGGGGCTCCACGGACCCGGGGCGGCAGGCGCCCAGGGCGAGCGCGAGCCCGGCGACGACGCCCGGAAGGAGGCGGGGCGCGTGACGCATGGTCACAGCATAGGGTGCCTTAACACGGCACCCCCGCACCATGGCCCATCCGCCCGGGTGCGACCGATGACTGGCAGATCCGCTCGTCCTGAGCCTGTGGTTCGACAAGCTCACCATGAGCGGCGCTCACCCTGAGCCTGTCGAAGGGTCCTGGTTCGTCAGGCCGCAGGCCGCAGCGTAGCGCGACAGGCTCACCATGAGCGGCTCTTGGCAGGCCCACCCTGAGT
>JAABUZ0100000309.1_pt1 | contig 124695 bp, 107 predicted proteins | sample 5562091 | NCBI WGS metagenome assembly JAABUZ01 (sample SAMN12813069, study PRJNA571459) | rock metagenome | isolation source: Antarctica rocks | place: Antarctica: Victoria Land, Linnaeus Terrace sud | collected 2015-12-21 | reverse complement strand
TACTACTAGGGGGGCGGCGGTCACCCAGCGCAGTGAACCTCCCCAACCTCGATTACTAGGTCAAACCTTGACATTATTCAATTATTTCTGAAGCGTTGAATTCAGCTGAATCAGAGCTACAATTATGTCTCCCAAAGTATGTGGGGTAGTCAGCGCGCCGAAATCAATCCGGGCGGGGGAAGGTGAGGGCAGCTGGGCGATCGAGTCGATCAAACCCCTCATATCCTCGAACGCATTTGCTGCATCAAACCTGCGTATTTTCCGGGGATTTTTGAAGCGTTGAAGTCGTCTCGGCCGACTCTACGATTCATGTCATAGAAAGTACCGAGCTCGAGGGCGTCTAGTAGAAGTTCGACCTATATGACGGATTGATCGAGGAGCATATGACGAATCGTCGCGCCAAGACGGATCGTCGCCGGGGGGATTGAGAGCGTCATATGCTCATATGACGATCGAAAATAAGAGGTAGTTACAAGCATCTGACTAAATTAAACATCATATCAACATTCAACAAACTTTAAATGCACTTTGATAACAAGAATTACATCACTTTTATCACTGCTTTAGAAGCATATAAATACAAGATGTTATCATTCAAACTGACTAACAAATTGATCTTCTTTCAGTAATATATGAATGATGTTTTATGAAACTTTCTGAACGACTTTTGTCAAGTCTATCTAGATGACATTCTCATTTATAGCAAAATGAGAAAGAAACATAAAGATCACGTCAAACTATTATTGAGTCAACTACGTGAAGCTGAACTGCAGATGAATATTTGAAAGTGCAAATTCAATGTAGAAGAGACTGTCTTTCTAGAAGTTATTGTATCAAAACTAGATCTTCATATAAATTTCAGTAAAGTAACAATCATAGTCAGCTGAATGACTTCAATCAATCTAAAAGAAATTCAGAGCTTCATGAAATTTGTTAACTTCTATCATCATTTCATTAAGAACTTCTTAAAGTTAGTCAAATTATTCATTCAGCTGACTAGAAAGAACACGTTTTTTGTTTGAAATTAGATCTGTGTTCAAGTCTTTGACAATCTAAAGAAACAAGTCAGCTCAATCTCAATACTTCGTCACTTCAATCTTAAACAACAAGCTATTCTGAAGATTGATGCTTCAAACTATGTAAAAGATGAAATATTATCTCAGTACAATGACGAGAAAGTTTTTCATTTGATGATCTTCTACAGCAAAAGCATGATCTTCACTGAAATCAATTATCACATTTATAATAAGAAATTGCTAATCATTATTCGATGCTTCAAACACTGACGATTCAAGTTGAAATGCATTGAACTATTCATTCAGATGTTCATCAATCATCAGACTTTGAAAATCTTCATGAAAAATAAACAGTTGAGTCAATGACAAGTCAACTATCTGAACATTCTATTGAAGTTCAACTTTCAGATCATCTTTAAATCAGGCAAAATGAACATTAAAGCTGATGCTTTAATCAGAATGTCTTTAGCAAATGTCTCTGAATCAGCTCAGTGTCTTGAGAATTGTTTTCAAACTATTTTGATTTTTAATAAAGTCAATGTTTTATTTATTAAATTGAAAGCAAATCTCTATCAATAAGTATGAATGATCAATCAAACAAATGAGTTTTGCAGCGAATATAGACAAGCTATGAATGAAAACAAGCTCAAATTTCATATCATTAAACTGAAGAACTGCAAAATTATTGACAACATTCTATTTAAAACAGATTTACTGTGAGTTTCTGAGAATATGCACATGAAATTACTACAAGAAGTGCATGATCAATCTTCAATCTTTCACTTCAACAATAAATGAATCATTGATTTAGTTCAGCGTTTTTACTATTGATCAGATCATTGAGCTACTATTCAATGATATATTCAAAACTGTCATGCTTATCAGCGAAGCAAAGTCTTTAGAAATAGCATCAATGAACTTCATCATTCTCTCTTGATTTCACAGAAATGCTGAAAAAATATAGCTATGAACTTCATCACTGAACTATCTCTGTCAGAAAGCTATAATGTTATTTGCACAATCATATATCATTTCATCAAAGAACATCATTATGTTCTCTGTCATTGAGAAGACGATGACATTTCAGTTGAAGAAATGATTTGAATCATGTTATGAAATAAACTGATCGCATCGAGTCGAATACTTGAGTTCGAGTCGAGTACTCGACTTGAAAAGTGTCGAGTTGAATTGAAATTTTTTTGAAAAAGTGTTGAGTTGAGTTGAGAAGTTGAACTCAAGAACTCGAGTCGAGTTGAAAAGCTTGACTCGACAACTCGACTCAACAACTCAATTCGATTTAACAAGATATTAGTTAGATGTAAATAGCTTGATTAAACAGTCTTCATCATGAAGACTTCATGATTTTCATCATGACTTTCTATTGAACACTCTTCACAATAATGCAAAAAGATAATGCACTATAAATTTATAAGATTATGAGTTATGATTAGAACGTAGAAAGTAAGATAAGCGCTGTTCGCTAGTTGAACAGCTCTATTATTTTCTTTTCACTTTCATTATTCTCTTTCTTCTCACTACTAATTATCTCATATTCATCATGTTGTAGTTTCTTCTCATTCTTCTTTGCTTCATAGCACATCTCTGTATCATTGTTTTCTACTATGATGAGATCATTCAAATTAGAATTTATTGCATGTATTGAATTCTGAATTTCTCATTCTTTGACAGTTGAAAGAGTGACAAATTCTGTTGCAAAATTCTGAAAAGCTGTCATAGAATTAATATCATCAGTCTGCTTTAACTTCTTTAGATCATCATGATGAAGAATTCTTTGTTGAATTAAGTGAACTATAAAGATCATAAATTTTGATATTAGTTTCTACAACTGAGAGATAATGCATATAGATAATGCATATCTTCGTTGCTTTTAAAGCAATTTTCTCTGCAGTAGTATTTGCATCTTGTGTCGCAGCAGTTATATTGAAAAGCTTTATCATCTCAGCAACAATCTCAGCATTCGCTTTGCATCTGATTTTCGATTCAAAGCATTCGACTATAAACAGATCAACGCTTTATCTAGTATTGCATTACTGAGATGCATTATCATGAATATCTTTGTTCTTTCACTCTTGTTCTATCTCGTCTTTTACATTGTCTTTCATCGCTGCTTTGTTGATTTCATTCGCTTCTTTTCAAACATTGAATTGTCTTAGTTTGTGTAGTCATTTGAATATGATTACACGATCGTTGTTCTGTCACTTGTAGTATTCTTTAATCTCATTGAATCAATTTTCATCACGATTTCAACTTGCAATAGACTTTGAGTTTACAAATAAAATGAACATTATCTGTTAAAGTCAACATTGTTCTTTTGATAATGCATTTGAGTAATGCAACAGTATTAATGAAATTTGAGTAGTTTGATAGAATATGAACAGATAGAGAATTTGAGAAAGTAAGAGATAGATTGATAGTTCATCAAGTGAGATGAATTAATTTTCACGAAGAATTATCTCTGAACTGTTAAACAGAGTGAAAAGTGTCTGTTAAAGTCAGCATTGTTCTCTTGATGATGCATTTAAGTAATGCAATAGTATTGATGAAATTTGAGTAGTTTGATAAAATATGAACAGATAGAGAATTTTGAAAAGTAAGAAAAAAACTCATCAAGTGAGATGAATTTGAGTGCAACAAGAAAAATTTAATTATTATTCTTAACACTTATTTCTTAACACTTATTCAATATTTTCTTCAATGTCTTTTCTGATTTTTCAATCACTTCTTCTATCATATTTTCTTGAATCGTTTTAGTAATCAATGCTTCAATAAATAATACTTTCAAAGATAATACTTTCAAAAATCAAGTTTATATAAATCAAATCAATCATTCTTGATAAACAATGACATGCAGCAAGCATGTTATCGATAATGCATACTGATAATGCAATATGACTTGTTTATTGCTGACAAGTTCATTTTTAGCATGTGCATCAGCACGTAAGATGTCTAAGAACTCAATGCATTCAACTGATCATTATGTTATCAAAGAAACTTCAGTCTTTAAATCTATTATTACTATTAAAAAGATAATGCACATGAGTAATGCATTATCTACTGACATACTAATGCTTTGCAACAGAAAAGACGCTACAAATCAGACACTGTTACGCTGCGTGAAATTCGAAAATATCAGAAAATTGCAAAAAATCTCATTCTCAAAATGATCTTCGAAAGACTGATTAAAGAGATTATGCATGATTATGCTTGAGTGAACATGCTACAATATGATTTTCGCATTCAGCGCTCTGTCTTGAGTGCTCTTCAAGAAGTCATTGAAGATTTTATATGCTTCTTTATGAAAAGTAAGTGCATTACTCTTTCACATTATCACTCTTGTTGTAGAATTTTCATTGACATTTTGCTCTATGCAGACATCAACTTAACAACAATTCATGTCAAATGCATCATCATTCAAGATAGAAATATGAGATTTATGAAGAATCTCATGATGAATCTTGATGTCATGTTTTTCAAGACAGACTAGAAAATGTCTGTCTTCATCAGTTAGATAGACAGTGTAATTCTTGAAATCACATTCACATTACTCTTGTGCATTATTCTTGTGCATTGACTCAATTGTACTTCTAATAAGTACTTGCTTTAAATGCAAGACTTTTAATAAATGAGATGATATTGCAAATCTATGAATAAATTTGCATCAGAACAGTCTTCAAAGATACTTGAAATAAATCAGCAGATTTGTTGATCTCTTGATCATCATTCTTCTCTCTGTGATAAATATCTCAGAGCTAAGTAATAGTCTCATCTGAATTCAAATTCATAGTTCGATTGTAATACTTCATCAGCATTATTTGTTTCATCATTTTTGAACTCATCTGTGATTGATCTCATCAACATACTCTTTTAGCAAGATTGAAAGTTCGCTCAATATCTATCAAGAATATTAAGCATGAAAGAACATCTTTAGTCATTTGCATCAATCTAGAAAAATTTGAAGCATTGTCTTTTCAAAACTGTCATGTCAAACATTTCTCATTTATAACATCAGTGCAAAAATATTGATCATCTTCGTCTTGAAAAGAATAAGCACATTGAGATTGTTGAAGCAATGATCTTCTAACAGTTGCAACAGACTACAAGATCATTAGTAAATGATCAAATGCATTATCATAATGCATTATCTTATCAGCATCACTTCTTGCTCTTTGTGCTTCTGCTCTCAAATCAACAGCTGAATCTTTATAGTAACGATGAAAATACTCTTTGAACTCTGTCTTGTACTTGATCTCGTAGTGAACAGACTCTTCATCATGATCTGTATTTTCATTGTCTTTGTCATCTCAAGTCTTGTAAAGATCTAGCTTCATTGTAGAATTCAGAATATTTGCAAGATTATATATTGTTTCATCGCTGTCTTCAATCTTGACATAATACTTTGTAAGTTTGATTGAGACTTTTTTGCAAGTCTTTACTATAACAGCACTCAATGAGCAAGTACTTCTTCTTATATTCTTTTCAATCTGCTCAAGATGATTGAAAAGTGCATCAAATATTCGAAATTTCAAGTGAATATCTGCATTAGTTGTTTATGACACTATTAAAGTGCATTCGTAAAAGAGATTTAATAGATTGTCAACAAGCAAAATCATGAATCACTTATTTTCATCAAGTTTGATTCTTGTGATCTTGAAATCTTTGCAGTATTTCTCTGTTCAAAGATCAACAAATTCATGTAGTTGATATGCTTGATGAAGCATCAAGTACATAGAGTTTCAACGAATGCAAATATCTTGTATCAGTTTTCTAAATCTTTTGTCATTCTGCTCTTGAAAAGCTCTGAAGCGAATCAATCGTTGAGAAGAGTCGTTGACAGCTATCATCAGAGCACAAATTTAATTTCATGATTAATAAATGCATTACTTTTTTGCATTATCATTTGAAGCAATATCTTTTTGATCACAACAGATAATTCTCTGCTTGTTTCAATATCTTGCACTTGCTCATTCTTTAATTGAGCAATAACATTATCAGTTATTGTCTTTGATTCAAGAGCTTGAATAAAATCTTAAGTCACAAGATTGATGATGTGAGTCAAGCAATTAATGAAATTCTGTGTTCTGTCTCATTGAAACTCACAACGACTTATGATCTTTTCAAGTTTCTCTTTCAAGATACTATTATTGCTTGCATTATTGATAACAACTTCGATAAGCTTGTTCTTAATAGCGTAGTTCTTCAGAATTTTCATTAGCTTCATCATCAATTGACGCTTGATATGCTCAATATCAAGAGACATAAATTCAATAAAATGTTCACAAAACTGAAATTTAACATCGACTCAGTATATCAACACTCTCAAGTACGCTACTCTTTGAGAACTAAATCATGCGTTCAAAGCAATAGAGACACGTCGTGACTCTGTAAGATTCAATCTGATCTTATCACAAATCTTCTTATAGTGTGAGAGAATCATGATTGTCATCTTTGTGTGATGTGCAATCTGCAGATCTGAACGAAGCATTTGTAGCAGCTTTTGAAATTGCTCATTATCAACGATTCGAAAGAATAAATTCAAGTCAACAAAGATCTTGCATAATTGATCTTCTCAATTCTCTTGATTGAAGACAGAAACTAACTTGATATGACTTTTCTTCTAATAGTTTGTCAATTTTGCATTATCAATTTGCATTATCAGATATGACTTACTCGTTCGAAAGTCAGTTCAGTCTGTGATTGCAAGTGTTTGCATTTTCGCTTTGTCGCTGTGCAAAAGTCTGATTCAAGATGCTTTTTCATAGCAGACGTGTTAAAGCTATCAAAAGCTGTTGAATGATTCATAATCTTATGACAGATTGTGCATGAGATTTTAGACAATTCTTCAACAATCGAAGTCAACTGTATAAAGTGATTTCATATATCAAATTGCTTATCGTTTTTGACTTTTTTGAATCAGAGCAAATTGACTATCTTTTTTTGAGTCTTGTTTTAAATACTCTCGACAACAGAGATTTGAGATCATCATCATAGAAAAGAGTCATCTGTATTCAAAGTTCATTGAACATACTTGCTATTCTCTTTTATCTTGAGCTGTGAGAAATTCTGATGAATTTTGTTCATCGCTTCTTGTTTAATCTTCTTCTTTTCAAAATGATGTAAAGAATTTATAAATCATTGAACTTGACTTGCAAAGTCTTCAGAATGAAGACTATCTGAAAATGAACTATGTGAAATGCTTTCGTCAGACAGATTGAAAGTTGTCAATGAACTAGACATTTTATAGAATAGTTTGTATTAACAACAATAGTTGTTAATAGCTTGAAGATAGTATATAAATGATGTAATGAGTAATGCGAAAAGATAATGCAATATATAGACAATGCAATGAGTAATGTGAAAAGATAATGCAAAGAACAAGCAAACGTGTTATTCTATGTTTCTATTCTTAGCGCTCTTGACGTCAAGTTCAAGTTCTTGATGAGTCAAGTTGAGTTAACTCGATTTCTAGTTGAGTCGAGTCACGTCGAGTTGAAAATATGAGCAACTCGACTCGATCTTGATTCGAGTTCAAAATGTTAACTCAAAACTCGACTTGATGATCAGTCTATTATGAAACGTCTATCGACTGCATAATCTACTCAGTTCTATTGTTTTGAACAGAGACTTTCAATTCATATCGACTATGTGAAAAAGTCTTTGCAAGTGACTGAGAATCACAGCTAGTTTATTCACAGTTTATCATTCTGAAATCAATGATTAATTGAAACAAGTCAATCAAAATGTTGAACGCGAACTTAGAATTTACTGCAATTACATGCAGAACGACTGAGTCAAATGAATATTTATGACGAAATTCAGCGACAATTTCAATATCTTTTCAATAACTTCAATGATTCTCTTTTACTTTAATAAAGAATTTCATTCTTGAATGAGTTTCGATTCAGATACAACTGACTACAAAATAACTCATGAACGATTTAAAGCTAAAAAAGCAGATGATATTATCATTTGAATGAAAGAATTACTGAACTTTAATCATCAACAATTAAAAAAGATGAAGCTGATCATCAAAGTTCAGATCAATAAACATAAATGAAATATCATTTATGAAGTCAATGATTGAATTTGACTATCTTTCAAAAACGTCAAGACAACAAGACTTTGCAAAGATTTGAAAGATAAACAGCTAAATCTTTATCAAATCACTGTCAAAGTGAATATCTTCTATCATCTTCATTTATCAATCAGCATGAAGCATCTGCATTCAATGTTCAGCTTAAAGTTACTGCAATCATATTCAGAAGATCTTCTATCAGAACAGCATTCAGAATCACTCAGATCAATCACTATTGAAGATGATGAACATTGAAAAATAGATGATATATTGAACTTCAGATGCTATCAAGATCAAATACAGTACAAAGTCAAATGAACAAATCTAAATAGAAACGACAAATGATACTATGTTGATAAAGAGAAATTCAATGACTCAGAGAAAGTTTTGAATGAATTTCATAAGCTATATTCAAACAAATCGCGCTAAATATCGAAATAATTATCAACAAAAGCAAGCAAATGAACTACATTCATGCAAATATGAATTTTTGAAGAAGAGAGTAATGTTACAAGCATATCAAGATTGACAAGACTGAAGTTTTAATCAATTTGCAGTGAACGCTAGCGAGTTTTCTGCGTAATGATTAGAACTAATCAGCGAGCTAGTCAGGTTTGACTCAGATATGACTCAAATGTGACTCAATCTCTTTTTTCTTTCAAAACTCTTTTTTCTTCTTTAACATTCTTTTCTTTCATCAACATCTTGTTCATCTACATCACATTCTTTTCATGTCACAAACATATCTCTTTTGAGTCTAGCGCAGTCTTTGAACATTACATAAATAAAAGCTTTTGTATCAATCTTCTTCTGTATTCTTAATATTCAGTTATAGTTATCTTTAAAGATCAAGCACTATCAATTCTGATCTTCATTGATTGTATCATTTAAACATGATTCTGACAGATGTTGAGAAAGAAAAAAGAGATTGAGTCATATTTGAGTCAAACCTGAGTCAGATCTAGATCAGATCTCGACTAGATCATTGACTAGCTCTAATCAATACACAGTGAACTCGCTAGTGTTCACTGTGAATTGATTAAAGTTTGATCTTTGACACATTCATAACATTCTGACACATTCGTAACACAGAGTAACTCATTTACTACTTCGTAAGATCATGCAACTATTTAAATCTTTCGTCACTCTTCTGCTTCAAAGTCTATCTTCTATGAAGTCTAGTCATATATCTCGTCTTTGTCTCAGCATTCAATCTCTCAGCAAGAATTTCGCCTTGATTTATTTAAGTCAGAATCATCTTCTGCTTCGCAGTTTATTCTCTACGAAATCACGTCATATATCTCGTCTTCAATCGTACAGCAAGAGTTACTGAGAGCTTTGCTCTTGTTCTATCTAAGCTTGAATCATCTTTGCTTCAAAAGTCTATTCTTGAAAACTTTATCTTCTAGCTATCGATCTACTGACTAGTAAATGTTTAAATCTTCGCCTTTGAATATCTCGTCTTCTAGCTATCGACCTACTGACTAGTAAATGTCTAAATCGTCGTCCTTGAATACATCATCATCTAGCTATTGACCTACTCGCTATTCAATATCTTCCCTTCTTGTCACTCTGCTCGAGTTTCTTCTATATCTTTGTCTTTCGTCTTCGCTTTTGCTTTCGGTTTCGCCTTCGCCTTCGCCTTCGCCTCGCTGGTACCATCAAACGGTCAGATTGATGCTCAAGGGACGAGCATTAAATGGGTGGGGAAAGAATGTCCTGAGGTGAAACCTTGCACCTTGATGACCCAAGGAACAGCATTGATCCGGCCGCACCTTCAAGGTTCATGGGGATATTGGCTACTACTGATAGGGGTTTCCCGAGCGGTTTTTCCTTTTCCTTCATCATATACTTCTACATGAGACACAGGCATCTACTCTTTATCTTACCTTTTATCTATTCATTCATCTATCTACCTATCTGTATCTAGCCTACCTTCTAGAGCTACCTATCTACTAGAGCGATCATTGCATGTGTTCGTTGTTTGCTCACCCTGTTGCTTCTACGAAGCTCTCTATACCGCACCTGTTCCCCTATCCCTCGACAAAGTCACATGCAATCTCATTTATCTCATCGACAATGCTTTTCTTAATTGATGATGCTTGAATTTGATCTTTTGAGTATATAAAGAACGATTTGCTTCTGTACTTTATAGCTTAGTGTTAATTTTCCATATTATTAGCTTTACTAAGCTATCTACCGAATTTGATTCTATTACCTACGCGCACATTCTCTAGTGAAGTCGAGCAATTCTTAAGCTACTCACACGTACTGCAAAAGTAATCACATCAACGTTTAAGATATATACATGAAATTGCAGAAGATGTTTCGAATAGGGTTGAAATAGAAACGCGCAAAGTATGAAGTCAATCAAATTTGTGGTTGTTGAATTGTGCTGTCTATCTGAATCGCAGATGCAACAGCCATGGCCCGAGCTCGGCATACCCGATATTTTCAAGGAAGTTTAATCTATCAGTCTTGTACGAAAGTTCATATGCCCGCAAGCAATTGCGGCAACGCTATTTCCTCCGAGAACCTCCAGATTAAACTACTATCCTCCGCCCTGAACGCTGCGCCAGTCCAGTATGTATTTTTTAGGCCCTGCAACGCATACAGCTTCTTATAAAACCCGTTCTTGATATCCTCAGAACTGACTTGAAGAGTATACGGTGCATGCGATCTATAATCAACGAATTCCGGCTCTGTTTGGCTAAACTTGTCCGGATTCTGCTTGTGAAGCCTCTTGATGGACTTTATTATGTCCGCCTTCACTGGCGCGTCAGGCAGGGGAGAGGATTTGGGACTCTGCGGAGTGGCGTAGGTGACCATTCGCAATCCGGGAAGTCCAGCTGGGGCGAAGCTGTACACTCCTGGAAGAGGAGGAAAATTGTACTCCGAGTTCTGGGCTGCATTCGTGATGCTGGTGTTGTCGGGGAAGCCCGTGTTCTTTACGATGCCAACGTAGTAACCCGCATCAATAAACTTTCCAAAGACTATCTTCTCTTTGTCGCTGAGGTCCAGCGGGGCCAGGAAGTCAAGCTTTGGGGGTATGGCAACGAGGAGCTTCTTTGTGAGAATAAGCTTGTTGCCTTGGGGTGTACGAACAACGAGCTTGATACCTGCCCCTCCTTCGCCTCGATCCGCATTCGCGACTTCGGAATTAAGGAGGAGACTTGAGGACAAAGACAACTCTGCTTCAGCTTTGGTGTACAGTTCGCTGCTGTTGTGGTGGGCCGTAGTCAGAAAGCCAGTCGATAAGGACTGCACCATATTCAACCCCCAGTATCGGAATTGTTCGACCGTCGGGTTCGCCAATATATCTCCGACACCTGGATTGTAGTTGAACATGGTGGGAACCGCCGCTTGAAGTCCATACTTCTGTACGAACTCCCCAAACGGTATATACAAGTCCTCGGGCACAGGGCTTGGAAGGAATATCCCATCGTTCAGCCTGGGGTATTTGGAACGCTGTGCCGTATAGGCAGAGAAGGCTGCGGATACCTCCGCTGCCGATGGAGTGAACGATAGAGTGACTGCTTTTCCGGTACGAAAATCATAGTTTAACGTTGGTTGAAAGAAATCAGCAGCATTGGTGATTGGAATACCAAATCGTTTGAAGTAGTCCTTTACAACGGTAATGTTGTGCCAGATCATGACTCCCATATCGATAGGAGTGCCGGTCGCGGGATCAATATATGTCTCAGTGTGGCCACCCAACCTTTCTTTCTTTTCAATGACAATGACCGATTTGCCTTTATCCTTTAGGCTAATGGCTGAGTATGTGCCTGCAGAGCCGCCACCAATGACAGCCACATCCCGTGTGATAATGTCCTGGGGTTTAAATTTCTTTAGATCAAATATTGAAGGCGTACTTGAACCAACAACAGTCGATGCGAGGATACAGGCCAAAAGCGAAACGAAGGAGGAAGTTACGGGATGCATCGCTAAGTTGGTGTGATCGGGAGGGCGAGTAGGCTGATGGTGGATAGATGTTATATAACCTCAGAGCGGAAATCCAGTGCATTTTTAATAGTTGGGCCGAGGCCATGGATGAAAAGAGGGCGACGATAGCGCAGACGAATTTCCGTTGCTCAGAGAGGCTCAGAGAACTACTGTGCTGTCATTATTCGGAATATGTTTCTTTAGGGACTTGCTTTTCTTGAAGCTAGCATGGATCGGCATGTGATCGGTAACTCGCCTAATCCGGCCATTCCCCATTACTCGTATGCACGGGGTTTCCGCGCACACTGGGTTTCCGCGCACGCTAAATATGACTGATTATCTTAGTGCCCTTTTTAGCACGCTAAACCCGATACTACCAGTAACTAACATTTCTAGGTTAGAGTGCGCGGAAACCCAGTGTGCACGGAAACCCCGTGCATACGAGTAGGGTTAGGGTCAGACGAGAGACGGGCATAATCACTCACTGTTCTGCAGGGGACACGATTTCAATGTCCTTGCTATAGGTAGCAGAACTGAAATCTGAGAGGATACGGTTCTTTACTTCTACCCTTTTGCCAAATATGCCTTGAAATCTTTTTTTGACACCCTAGGGATATCTACTACCTCTCATGGGTATTAATTGGTCGTCGTTAAAGATGACCAAATCCACATGATGACGCCAAATTTTTTTTTTAAATCTCCTCATAATTATAAAGTATGCAGCTAGTGGTTAAGCCTGTTGTAGAATCAGATTTAATTTCATGGTTGAAGATTTAATGCTATTGTAAACCCTTTGTAGCCGACCACGCTAGACATTGATCATCCTTGAGATATAGTATGACATGACGAACATTCACGGCGTGCAAGACGGAAGCTTGATAAGATGCAAGTAATATCACATTCTATCTATGGCCCTCTGTACGCATATATAACATTCAGAAGCCGCACAGTGTAATTACCATTACTGAGAAATGCACAGATCCTCAAATTGAGTCTTAACCACAAAGTTTGTTATGTCGCATCTAAGAGCTTGCCTGAAAAGAAATATGCAATCGCGTGCGTAAGATAGTGTTATCTGTGCAATCTCCAAAACGCGGGATGACAAAGTGAAACCTCGTTGTTGGATAGGGAGGGTGATGAGAGAAAGAAAAACATTCGTTTATGGGGGAGAGAAAAACATCCAGGAAGAGAGGGAAGAACTAAGCCTTCCTGTACTTCTCAGCATCCCTCGTCCCCGCCTCCTGTCCTTCAACCATGGGCTCATACTGCCTCGCACTCTTGTTCTCCTTGTGCTCGACGATCTCCCCCTCCCGATCAGCCTCAAACTCACTGTCGATGGGGTCCTGCGTAGCAGCAACAGGGATCTCATTCGCCTTCTCCTTCTTGACCTTCGGGACACGCACCCACCAGTACAGCGCACACGCCGCAAAAATATTGAAGACGATGTACACCCACATAATGCCGAAGTTACGCCACACATCCGAGTAGTTGGCTGAGACAGCACCAAGGAACACGTTTGTGTCGCTGATGGGGCAGAAGCTGCAGTTTGAGGTCGCGAGTTCGTTTTCGATGTAGCCGCCCATAGTGGACTTGTACGCTTCCATGTACTCGCCGCAGCTACCGTTAAGCGGGTCGAAGTGCAGGTACTCGTTTGGCGCGCATATGACTTCCGTGTTGGAGATGCCGACGGACAGCATACCGCTGACGAGGTACGTGAATGGCGAGACGCGGTACATAAAGATCCAGAAACCTGGGAGCCGGGCGGGGGTAGCGAGGACACCGCAGAACAGGAGACAGAGCATGAAGAGCAAGTTACCCGTGTTACCGGCGTTCTCAGCGGTTTCGAAAGCCGCGATCATGAAGTGTGCGAAGGTGGATGAGAAGAGAAGGAAGGTCCAGATGAAGAGCCACATTTGCGCGCTGCGGAGCGTGATGGAGTCAGTGGGTTCGGCGTTGCGGTACAGACCGATGGGGTAGTACCAGCAAACGAAGATGAGGACGGACATGAGCGAGTTCCAAGGGAGTTCGACGACGATGTTAGATATCATGAAAGCTTTCCAAGAGTAAGCTTTAGATGGACGTTCGCGGACCTCGTACAAAGCGCGCTGGGCAACGAAATGTGGCATGATTTGCTGAATGAGCTGACCGAAGAGAGTCAACAACATAAAGATAGCAAACATCTGGTTCTGAAGTCCCTGGATCGTGTTGGGCGTATTGTACAGAGAGAAACCGACGAAAAGAGCTGAGCTACCGCACAGTACGGTCTTGGAGTAGATGTACGTTGGTGAGCGCCAGATTTGCTGGAACACTCGGATCTGAACTTCGCGGAGCTGTGCAACGAAGGGAGCGGCGAATTCGCGGTAGCTGGCCTTGTCCTCGCGCTTCTGGCCCGAGACGGTGCGGGCAAGGTTGACCTGTTGGGAGCGTTCGAATTTCAGTTCGGCGAGATGTTCTTGGACGTGTGCATATTCGGGGGAGTTGCGCCATCTGTCGTACCAGTCGATGTCAGTGTGGGATCCAGGAGCGGCGCCGATGACGTCGAGCATCCATTCGGCGGGGTTAGCGGCGGAAGGGCACGGGGGGCCACCGTTGCGGACGAAGTAGTCGATAAGGATTTGCGAGTTCTCGCCAACATCTCCATAGTACACGGTGCGACCACCGGCCTGAAGGAAGAGGAGACGATCGAAGCGCTGGAACAGCATGGCAGAGGGTTGATGGATGGTGCACAGAATAGCCTGGCCGTTCTTCTTCAGTTTGTCAAGGAGATCGAGGATAGCCCATGATGTCTGAGAATCAAGTCCAGAGGTAGGTTCGTCCAAGAAGAGAAGTAGAGCTGGCCTGGCGGCAAGCTCCACACCAATTGTGAGACGTTTGCGTTGCTCGACATTGAGACCTTCGCCAGGAACACCAACGACGGCATCAGCGTACTCGGTCATTTCTAGGAGCTTGATGACTTCCGTAACATAGTCGATCTTCCCTTGACGAGGAACGTGAGCGGGCTGGCGTAGAAGAGCAGAGAACGTAAGGGCCTCGCGAACCGTGGAGGTGTTCAAATGCAGATCTTGTTGTTGAGCGTAGCCGGTCTTGCGCTGGAAGGAGTCATTACGAGGTTTGCCATCGACAAGCATCTCTCCAGTAATAACACCCATGGTGGTACGAGTAGCCAGGACATTCAATAGCGTGGTCTTTCCGGCACCAGAGACACCCATAAGCGCGGTCAAGGTACCCGGTTTGACCCATCCATCGACGTGATCAAGAATCCTGCGATGCTCCTTTCCAATCTTGATATCGTAGCAAACATCTTTCCACTGGAAGATAGCAGTCTGGCGTTCGATGATGGCAATGTCGTCCGATTGAGTCTTCTCCACAGCAATGCCGCGGCCACTACCGCCTTCGAGATCCTCCTCTAACTTGCTCTTTTTCAGGGCCTTGTGTCCGCGACGGAAGACTAGGACCTCGCCCTTCGACTTCTTTTCGGTGATAAACTCGGTAGCAATCAGATAGACACTCATGAGGACGAACATGAGGACAAATATAATGCCGATGTTCCTCCACTTGTGCAAGGCGGTATAGCCGTAAGATGACTCAATGAAGTCGTCGCCATTGACATAGGGCTGTCCAGGTACTGATCCGACTGTGGAGCAAACACGGTTGTTAGGCCCGACATACGCGTAGCCAGGACCCGACGGGACGTAATTGACACAGATGAAGTCGCGGTTGTGGAACTCATTGATCATTAAAGACTCAAAGCCATAGCTGACAGGATTGATATAGGTAATCCAGTGGGCCCATCCGAGCATGTACTGTGTCGGAATGGTGAAACCGGTGTACATGATGAGAGCCAGAATTAGAATCGCGGCGGGGGCCAGGGCTTGAACGAGGTATCTTGTCAGCGATGCAATGGACCGGAAGAACATGGACATGGTTAGAGTCAGGACGAACGAGGTGAATACAAAGAAGAAGAAAGGACCAGGCTCTCGCCTTAGGTTCGTCATGAAGTAGAGAACCAAATTGTAAGTGATGGCGTTAAGGACCTTGTAGGGCAAATCCATTAGCATAGATGCGAATGCTTCAGCGGACGGGTGGTAGAGGGCATATCGAGAGTGTTTCTCCACAATCGGTCGTTGAGCATAAAGAGTGAGCATTTCGAGGCCGGAACCGAAGGCATTCATGAGAACGGCAAAGAAGATGAGAGCACTGCGCTGGAAGAAGCTGTTGGTGTCGGCCTTGAGGTTGTAGAAGATACTGGCGATGACAAGAGCCATGATGGAATTTGCGATTAACGAAGAAACTGTGATACTGGGATCACCTTTTAATCGTTGAAATCCACGCCATAAGCACAATTTGACCTGTTGTACGTATGAAAGAGTGTAGGGTGACGATACACGCTGGGCCTTGGCTTGCTGAGCTCTCCGGGATTGCTTGAACTTGTCCAGGTATTCACCACCGAGTGCGAACTTTGCGTTGTACACCTCAATGTCTTGCACAAGCTGTGCTCGCTCTGCTGAGGCTTTCCATCGTGCGACGAACTCATCGGGCGTCCGGGGCACGCGGTATTTGTAACCTGGCTGCACGACACGCTCGAGGTGGCTAGTCATAGAAGTGAGGAAATCGGCATCGGTTTGTCGGTCAGGGCAGATGAAACCCATGTCAAGGAAGTACTTCTTAGCCGTGGTTGTGCGACCAAAGTAGATCTGGTGACCGTCGTATAGAACCAGGACCTTGTCGAAGTGGTCGTAGGCAGCCTGAGGAGCTTGGTAAATGGCAACGCAGGCCGTGGCGCCGTTGATGTCTGTCTGCATGCGCAGAGTCTTGCAGAACTCGATGGCATTGGCACTGTCGAGACCACGAGTGGAGTTGTCCCAACATTGCAGCGGCGCCATGCTGAGGCAGGCTTCGGCAATACTGACACGCTTGCGCTCTCCACCGGATACACCGCGGATGAAGTCGTTTCCTACGATGGTGTTCTTGGTGTGGCTGATACCGAAGCTGGCCATGATGACGTCTCGCATGTGTGTGGCATACTGGTTCACAGTTGCTCCTCCAGGAATGTGGCGTGGTGCTCGGGCCCGGGCAGCAAAGAAGAGGGTGTCTCCAACCGTGAGCTTGGGGAAGTGGACGTCGACCTCAGCGGTGTAGATGGCTTCTCCACTGAACTCGTTGGCCATTTGCTTTGCGCTCACACCTGGTGACTATTAGCAGGAAACCTTCACGTGAATGACGTCGGACGTACCTTGGAAATTGATGTTTGAGTTCTTGTCGACAAAGAAGCCGTGTGTCTCTCCAGTGATGGTCTTCAAGAAAGTCGAGCATCCCGATCCAGGTGGTCCAAGAACCACAAGCATCTCTCCAGCCTCCACCAATCCATCCAAGCTCTGCAGAATTTCGATTTTGCGCTGACGTTGACCCATGACCTTCCTCGCCAGACCGAGAGTCTCTAACCAGACGTTGCCTACGCTCTTCTGATAATCGGTATCGGAACCGAAACCGTGCACATTCAGGTTGCTGAAGGCTACGCCCACGGTCCGGAGTGGATGTGCTTGGTTGTCCTCGGTGTACATCTGCAGCATGGCCTTGCACCAAGCCCGGGCATTGAAGTGTTCACCATTGGGGTCCAGGGTCGATCCAGGCTCCGCAGCAAAGGGGTTCTGTCCAGCCGTTGAATAATTGCTCTGCTCTGTGAACCGTCTGGCCAGCTGATGAACCTCCCCTTCTCTCCTCTCCACACTGGAGACGCCGTCCTTCGCACTTTCGGCCCTGAAATGTTGGTTGGGTTTGCGCGAACTTGTGCCGCCTGCGTTTGCAGCAATTGTGGAAGCATCTGGGTCGGAGCCTACGGTGCCAGTGCGGTGGGATGGACGGCATTGTACTGTATCTGAAGGTGGCACGCCGTTGTGTGCAGCCTCGCGGTCGCCATTGGCCACGAAGTTGCCCACCAAGCTCATGTTTGTGGATGTCCTGGTTCGAATGCGCTAATGAGCGTCAATCGAATGTATTAAGTATAGTAAAGAAAGAAGGACTGAAGTTGGAAGGGTTGAACACGGTTGTCGGGGTGGGTGTCAACTGTCGGGAGCAGAAGATGCCACAGGGGAGCAGGGAGCAGGTCATTAGGTAAAGTAGCACGTTGCCTAGTGCGCGCCCCCAGGCTCCTTCGCTCTCGGTTTGGGCTGAAGGCGTGGATAACGTGATCCATGCCTGACGGGCAACAAGGCCTGCAGGTGTTTCGCGACCGTTTTGGTCCGTGTCATGCAAACAATGGGATCCATGATAGAAGAGGCGCGCCGCGGGGCAGAGAAAGCAGCAAAAGGTAGTACGGCCCTTCTATCGACTCCCGCTTTGGGCGCTCTGATGGCTGACGAGATACATACACAGTCGTAAGCGCGTGCAGCGCACATTCTCTGGTTGTTGAAACAATCTCTGCAGCAGAACCGGGGACGAGGGCGTCCGTCGGTGAATTGTCGGACCGGAGGCTGCTGTGTTCAAGAATTCACACAACTTGGGAGATGGGCGGATGATTCTCTAGGAATCGTACAGAGAGGGGCGCTGATTGGCCTCGCTCTCGTATTTCTGACCTCCACTTTGTTCCTCTGGAACACGCAAGCGAGCAGCCGCTCGGATGAACAGGTCGTCCGCATCCCGTTCGCGGGCAAAAGCCAAGCAGCCTCCCGCTCGGCTAGCCCAGAAGCACCAGCCCTCGGGTAGGGTTGCACTCTTCGCGCTGCCGGGTTAGCGTCGCGGAAGTGTCACCTTATCCGGTGGTTGGTCCCAAGCGCGTCGCCCATGAGCGGTCAGTCTTATTCTCCGCTCCCGCTACAGACGGAATTTCTCTATCTGGACCTTATCTAGGCACCCACCTACAACTCTATTTTAGATTGGGAGCCCAAGCGGGCTTGAGCCGTTTCGGACCAGAATCCGACTGAGATCCCTGTCCAGTGATCGGCTCTGCCCACACCCCGCGCCCGGTGCTCACACCGCTCCCCACTGCCCCACCTTGCTCTTGCCCATCACTGCTTGCCGCAGTATGCTAAGCCTCTTTGAGACTGGTGCCTTTGTCCGGGAACAACAACATCATGCCAAGCATCTCCATCCAACTTCAACTTTTGAGAACATCTCTGGTGTTGCAGTGTTCTGATTTGGGTTTGATTCGCCTATACTGTGCAGTTCGAGCTTTCACATTTGACCTTTGCCCTTGGAGTCATCTTCTGGATTGCACCTACCTCATCAGCGTCACAGAAGGTTTCGGCGTTACTTTGGACACCACTGCTTGCTCAGCTTTCTACTTGCGGTCACCGTATACTTACGCCCTTCCGGTACCTCAAGTCCTTTCAAGCTTTGTTCGTCTATATCCAAAACTCAATCTTTGTTCAGGAGCCGGTGATACCCAGATCGTGCTGTCCAGCCTTCTTCCGCCGAAGCTAAACCCACGGACGAATCACGCACGGGAAGGTACTCGTATTACTTGACGCTGTTTCACCTCATCCCAGTTGCTGAAGCTCATCTCAAGTTTTCCCAAAGTGCAGCTGGGCTATCCATATTTCCGAACGTTCTCTCCTACTTTTCCAGTTCTTCTTCTTGGACCAAGTGTTCATTGCAACAAGGAAACCCAGATCCCATTTGCGTCCTACATCCTACAATCCCGTATCCAGTCGCCAGAGATAGAAGCAGCAATGGTGAACCTCCAAACCGTCCAAGCCCACAATGCGGCTCTCAAATCCCTAGCCCCAGGTCTCGTCGCGGTGTTCGGTAAGTTCAACCTGCTCCAACATTCCACTCTTTACGATGCTCTCACCGAAAACCGTCTTGTTCTTGAAGCAATTTGCCCACTGCAAAGGCTCTTCTCTACCCTATCTCCTCTCTTGGAAACCTTCCGTCTCACTAACAACCCCCAGTCGGCGGCACCTCCGGCATCTCGCTCTCCACGGCCCTCGCCTTCGCCCGTCACACCCCCTTCCCCAAAATCTACCTCATCGGCCGCAGCCAGTCCGCCGCCGACACCGCCATCGCCTCCATGAAAACCATAAACCCCTCGGCCCAGCCTACCTTTCTCCAAACCGACATATCCCTCCTCAAAAACGTCAACAGCGTGTGCGCCGAGATCGCAGCCAAAGAAAAAAAGCTAAACCTGCTATTCATGACACCCGGATACATGACGCTGAAAGGCCGGGACGAGACGGCCGAAGGCCTGGACCGCAAATTCGTGCTGCACTACTACGCGCGGATGCGATTCATCGCCAATTTGCTCCCCCTCTTAATCGCAGCCGCACAAGACCCCTCTGTCAACGCCGACGCCAGACTATCCCGCGTAGTCTCCGTCCTAGACCCGCACGTCTCCGTCCGCGCCGGCGGCTCGGGCACGCTCGACTTCTCAGACCTCAGTCTGAAGCGCACCTTCAGCCTCAACAAATGCGGCGCGCACGCCAGCCTGATGGGTGATTTTTTCCTGGAGGGCATGGCGCAGCGACACCTGCATACCTCCTTCGTCCACGCGTACCCCTCCGGCGTGGCCACGGGCCTGATGCGTGAACTGCCGGTTGGACGCGTGCTGTCGGCTGTGCTGAAGACGCTATTGAGTGCGTTCATGGTGCCGATTCAGGAGAGTGGGGAGAGGCATTTGTTTGCGGCGACGAGTGGGAGGTTTCCTCCAAAAGCTGAAGGGGAGGGGATGGAAGGGGATGTCGTGGTTGGCAGCGATGGGACGAAGGGGAGTGGTTGTTACTGGGTGAGTTGGGACGGGGAGGTGTTCCCGGCGAACAAGAAATTGGAGAAGACGAGGGGCGAGGGCGCGGTGGAGAAGGTGGTGCAGCATACCGAGGAGGTGTTTAAGTGCGTCTGCGAGGAGGGCAAGACATACCCGTGAAATGTCATCGAGGGACAAGGGCTCAGCTGGTCGAGAAGGAGAAGAAGTAGACGTGTGACAGGGGCTAGTTTGTTTCGTGGAATTCTCTTCCTCACGATCGGTCTATCACGCGATAACAGCGACGAGACTCCCATTAATACATGTTAGATACTTACATCGTATATTCTCTGCAACTGCAGGAAGCATTAGCTAGCTGCACCAGAAACAGTGGCTATGACTCATTTCTGTGAGCTAGCCGCGGGGGTCAGGGGTGGGTGCTAATTTAGCACCATGCATCTTGCCAAGACTTTCCCGCCTTGACCACACCATCTTCTATGAAACTCCCCTACATCCATCCAATCTTGTCTTGTTTCGAGCCAGCGCCTGTATAAAGACATCTCCTACGCCCTCGTTCCAATCGACATGGCCCGCGGTCAAATAAAGCCAAACATCGAGAGGAGGATACATTTGACCGGCGAGCGGCGAGCGACATTGGTAAGGACGGCTCTCCAATCAAGTTCTGGACTTGGACAGGGAAGTGGCCTAAGAAATACTTCGAACAAGACAGCCACCTCAGTAAAGAGCACGAACAGGACAGCTGGCCAGAGGAAATAATGGAATATTCTACCCAGGTTGTCCAATACGTGGAGATTGATGGAAATAGATACCCGCCTCCTACTAGGAAAGTTTCGACCTCGCTCCATCGGAAACAGTCGGACTCGAGCTTGACTGGCTCTAGCGACCAAAAGATAAGGGAGAGCAAGAGTGCTCCATACCGAGACACACGTTGCACCACATTACTTGAGGGCAAATGGATTTATATGCGTGGATTTGATGATGATAACATTCCAAAGGAGATGGAGGATCTCTGCCAGATATTGCTGAAAAAGGAGCAAACTGTTCCTCAGGACTCTTTATTTCGCAAAGATATATTCAAGAAGAGTTGCTGGAAGATAGAAGACAGGAATGAAGCGAGGGTTATCCAAGACATCTCTGGATTGATCGTCCCTTCTGCAGTAATCCTCGCCACCTATGGGGCTACACATCTCGATCATCTGATTGAAGGGGTAAACGAAGGCTGGACAGGCAGCATAGCAGTGGAGGGTTCTTCGCGGCCACAGCCGGATTACTCTGTTAGATTCAGGCGGTCCGCATTTACAGACGAGCAGCTCAACAAGCTTGATCCACTCATCGGTAGCATCTATGATACCTCCTTTTTCGTCGCAACCTACCGGATGTACTTCCCCTTCCTACCATGCGAGATCAAGTGCGGCGCCGTAGCTCTTGATGTCGCAGACTGTCAGAACGCTCACAGTATGACTCTGACAGTACAAGATGTCATTGCACTTTACAAAGCTGTACGGAGGAATTTTTTTCCTAAATGCGCGCTACTCGTATTTACGGGGTTTCCGCGCACACTGGGTTTCCGCGCACTCTAACCTAGAAAGGTTAGCTTTAGACAGTATCGAGTTTAGCGTGCTAAAAAGGGCACTAAGATAATTAGTCATAGTTAGCGTGCGCGGAAACCCAGTGTGCGCAGAAACCCCGTAAATACGAGTAGTGAAAACACGTAAATTCGCGTTTCCCCACCAAAATCCCCTATTCTACGAGTAAAGTTTAAACAAGACGAAGTCACTTATAGCAACATTTCGGCGCAGACGTAGAAGTCGTAGAGGGGTGGCGGCGGTAGAAGGTAAGATGACGGTGGGGAAGAATGAGGTTGGAGTTTAATCGCGAGGAATGGAAGGTGGTGTCACAGGGTTTCCGCGCACTCTAACCTAGAAAGGTTATTTACAGATAGTATCGGGTTTAGCGTGCTAAAAAGAGCACTAAGATAATTAGTCCTAGTTAGCGTGCGCGGAAACCCCATGTGCGCGGAAACCCCGTGCATACGACATGCAGGGTTTCATCTTGGCGTTTTTGTATAAGGTAGTGTTTGCGCAAACTCCGCCCCTAGAAGCAGCTTCCTCGGCCAAATTGGCTGTCAAAGCTGCCCCAGGGCGCGAAGAACTCCCTCTGTCTATGCGGCTGAGCCTATGGAGTGGGTGGGCGGGCAAAAGCGAAAATTCTATCAAATGACTGCTTGCCCGAATTCCAAATGGATGAGGGCGAGCACACGAGCAGAATCCCCCATTTTACCAACTCCTTCGGCCCCTTTTATCCCTTCCAAGGCCACTTTTGATCCTTGACTCACCGACAATCCTTCCGCCTAGCCAACGAGCTGAGCATGCTGACTGCCGATAGCCTCGGGTTCAGCCTGATAGTTTAATCCATATATACTAAGGTGGCAGCTGTTTTAGTAATAAAGCGGAAACATTGCTTAGGTGATAAATCCACTTTTACGGGTCCTTACGATACCTGCGTAAGCTGAACTCGACGAAACCTGAAAGGACTCGAGACCCTCTTCGCCGCCATTGGGGTGGCTTTGGGCACGAAAGATTCGTTTCATCATGTTCGGGACTTTGCACTGGAATTCTCATGATAAAGAGGCGAAGTTTGTTGAGAGGCTACATGAATCGTCAAATCCAGAAAAGAATTCAGCTTGCGATCGATGCAGGGCCACAAAGGTAATGTCATGCGAATCTAGATCACATATGGTATAGAAATCAGGACATTCATACTGACAGATTTGGGCTACGTATGTAGGTCAAATGCAGTACCAATGACGACGGTTGCAGCCGATGCAAGCGCCTTGGAAAGACGTGCACTTCCAGTTCCTTAAAGCATAAAGGCAATCAGAGAAAACGGAAGTCAAGCATCAATTTTGCACAGCAGGAGCGCTCGCTGGACTTGTTAGTTCAGTCATCGGCTTCTTCGAGCTTGGAAGACACCGGGCATGAGGAAGGGGTGTGTTCAGACAAGCGGCCCATTGCGTCTTCACTCCTAGCGGACGGCAACATTGATGATAGTGAGCGAGGACAACTACTTACGGAACCTCTAACTGACAGATTGGCCGACATTCAACCGAACTTTGACCTGTCTTTTCTCGCTGAATTTGGCCAACAAACTAGCTATCAAGACGGAGATAATATCTTCAACCTTGCCCTCTCACCATTGCCTTTCTTCTCTACGATTTTGCCCAGCACGCACCCTGAGCCAATCCAACCCGCGGCTGCTAGGACGTCTGGAAATCTCCGATCACCGTCATTAAGCTCAGGAGATGAGATACCACGTTGCATTCCACCTACCGATTTAGATTCTATGATTTCGATTTACGATTCACCTACCAGACAATCCCAAGATTCGTCCCTCTTCGAAATCGGCTCCAACGCTACGCCCACATCATTACACGCATCCACCTTAGTCTCAACGGCGTTTTCGTCTCAGAACCCCTCCGGGCAGTCATGCCAGTGCTTAGCTGCAGTCGTCTTCGCCGTCGAGGAATTTGAGGCTAGTTGCAACTCCGGCAACCGCGCCGAACTGGACTCCATCGTCGCATATCAGAAGCAAGCCATCAAGTGCTGTCGTTCGATGCTCAAGTGCAGCAGTTGTATGGCTAAGAGAGAGAATCTTGTTCTATTGGTTTTCGTGACCGAAAAAATTGTTGCGGCTTGTGGACGGATTGTCGTATTGTACCGTATGAAAGACGGCGACAGCCGGGCAGGCTCGCTACCATCCTCGTTGCTGGGTTGCTTACCCACCGATCGCCTTTCACATCGCGTCAATGTTGAGGATCGTGATCTTGCTACATCCGCTTCCTCCTCTTCATCCAAAACCGACTGCATGCACTCCGGCTCACTCATGTCAACGCGCACGGGCACGTCGTCGGACTGGCGACAACTCCTTCTAGGTGACTACGAGATTAGTTCCCCTCTGGAATGGGAGCATCTAGTCCGCGTTTTAATCATTCTCCAATTAAGGGCGGTGATGGAGTTGTTGGCAGACATGAAGAACATGGGTAGCAAGGATCTGGGAGAGACGCAGACGGCAAGCCTGGCGCAAGCTGAAATAAGAGTTGGCGAACTTGAGAAAGATATATACATTATATAGCTTCAATGCCGGGCCTGCCCAGATGCAAGCGTTCTAGCCCTCCACACACTCGTTATATGCCATTTAACCTTTGCCTCTCACTTTTGCTCTGGATAACACCACGCCATAGCGCGCTTTCCGGGATTTAAGAGACGATTATAGCGACTTTCCACGATATCGCAGTTGGCCATCGCTTCCAAAACCACCTCTAGACCGTTTGTTCTCTACAATGGTTTTCGGGCTCAAAGATGGTTATGGGGCTGTTCAACAGAAGGACCGCATATTTTGGTACGGATCTGTTAACACTGGTTGCCAGCCTGAAGAAGGAAGGCGGACTTCAACGATATGGAGGAACTTTAAGTCCAAGAGTTGAATCAATTAAATTGAACTGGATTGAAATCCTCGAGATATCGCCGACAAATTGCCGAAATCGAAAGAAAAAAATACCTGCAGAGTATCGCCAAATGATTGTGCGACGGCTAGTTTTCGTACCTAAGCCGGAGGACGAATATAAGCGGAGAATAGGACGCTCTTTCCTTGACGGCGCTCCTTCCAGAAGTATAGACTATTTCTGAAAGACCATCTTCAGCTCGAAGACCGTCAGGGCCCGAAAAAAAGGTCTAGAGGTGGTTTTCTATGGGGGAAACTGCTGGCTGCCAAAAAACCCTAATACCTGTGACCGTCCCCTAAATCCCGCAAAGCGCGCTACGGCGCTTAATGGAATATGATCCGAACGCCCTTTGTGCCCAGCTTTGGCATAGGTACTATCAAATCGTGAGCTGGCATGACGTCCGATTCATCTGTCTCGTACATGTCGAAATCGGCACCTCCGGGACGGAAGAGGGCGGAGATGATGAGATTGAGTTCACAATACGCAAGACTATTCAAGTTGGCAAGTCAGAGACATTTTCCCCTCCAATCAACCCGGTTGACAAGCAGGTCAAGGCTAGTGGACAGGCTTACTTCATTCCCAAACAATACCGTGACCCCCTTGAAAAAGGAATAAAGTTGAGCTTCATCTCTGGAGTAACGTTCTCCAGCCATCGCTCGGGTATGAATTCTAATGGTCGCGGGAAAATGCGAGGATCGCGATGCTGGAAGTATGCGGACATGCCGACTGGGACGCCAGCTGGGATCACCCACTGCTTGAACTGGAGAGGCTGTTTTGGAGAAACACGCGGACGGCGGTGCATGGTGCCGTAGCTGAGGCTATTACACAATGTCAGTCAGCTTGTTTTAATGATGGCTCGGCCACGAGGGATATGAGAAAGACTACCGAAGGCACTCCTTAATCAACGCCTGCATATATGCTAGCTGCTCAAGTTGGGCCCAAGTCGGTTTCTTCAGCGGGTAGCCCTTCATGACACCCTTCAGCTCTTCTGCTAGACGCTTCCTGATAGCCGGATTTGCCATTATGTAATAGCAAATGAAGCCTAACGTCCCAGCTGTGGTGATGGTACCAGAACCGATCAGGACCTGGGCTTCCCTTGACAGGCGCTCGTCTGTGAGCTCAGATGGCGGAAGGTCACTGTTGACAAGATGCCGGAAAAGGGTGAGGCGCGCACCCGTCGTTGACGTATCTTTGGATCCTAGGGCAGCCTTTTCACGCTTGGCCACCCTGATATGGCTTTCGCACATCTAAATAAATTTCAGCAAGGTAATGAAGGTAGAAATAATAGGATTCAGGGTTTATTAATACCAGCTTGAACTTGTTGAAGGTCTGGCTCCTGGGATCCAGCCACATAAGAATGCGCTCAGGAATAAGACGGATCAAACTATTCTGATTAACGAATGAACTCTTTGAGTGCGGAGGTTACTTACTGGATTAGCCAAGGCAGACCCATGAACAGTGGCAATGATACGATACCATTGTGGTAAAGTTCAAACCACCCCGGAGCGAACTCCGGATCGTCCACGAAATTGGGCGGGTCATCAATACAAAGCCTGCTGATTACATCGCCAGAGAAGGCAGTGAAGGCATGATCCAGCCTCACTACTTTCCCGGTTCCCTTAAAGCTTTCGAACCGTCCTATAATTAGCTTTTCGCAGAGCTCTGCCACCATGGGTTCCAGCCTTGTCACGCCATTTTTAGAAAAATAAGGGTCGAGTGGCTTTCTCCTCTTGCGGTGGAGCTCATGTCGTGTAGTCGCAAGATGAGATCCCTCGAAGTCGACAACACCCTTTGTGAAACCCTCATATCTGTCTGTTGGGCGGACGGAGCCCGCGACGTAGAGTTCATCGTAGTATTCAGAGTCGCGAATGGAAAGCTCGTACGGATTAATCCTTACAATCGGTCCTACATAGTTTGAAAATATGAGCTTTATTCCTTTGCAACATGCGCAGTGATTCTTGTGCAGTGGAAATTTTGACAATCAGGAAAGCTATAGTACATACCATACTTGTCGTGCATCTTCTCAATCTCAAACAGGTATTTCCCTTTGTAGACAACATCGTAGTACAACTCGTACAAAGTTGTTATTGCGGCAAGCTTGGGACCTGGAAATCTTGCTATAGGAGAGAAGAAGAGCCGATGAATGACTAGGCTGGAAACATAGAACGCGCTTATGCCAAGAACGGCGACGGCAGCACGTAAACCGGCATCTTTGGGCAAGTAGGCCTCCATTTGAGATAGACCGATGGGAGCCTGGGAGGAAAGAAGCCGAGAGACCTTGTATCAAGGGGGAGCTCAGGATTAAACGAGGCCTGATGGATAAGTGGGATAACGACGCACAAGTGAGCTGCGGCGACAGACAAGAGAACAGTCTTTAGTTTACATTTATAAGGGCTTGAACCTGCGTCGCGCTATCTTACCGATATACGCTTCTTTCGAGACTTGCTCTTGCGCGTCCTAATGACGACCCCAGTGGTTTACTGAAGCTGACATGGATCGGTAAATCGCCCACTACGGCCATTCCCCATTAGGTACCTAGGTACCTAGGTAGTTACTGTAGGTCTCCCCATCCTTCAGTACAACTAGCCACATGCCAGGGAAAAGCTGAGTCTTACCAAGCCCCCCCTTTTGAGCGGCGGAAATTCGCCTGTTCCATCGTCGCCTCCCGCTGTCCTCGGTCGGGTCTTGCCCTTTAGGCAGCTTACCAGAAGAAAAAATATCCCTGTTCGAATATATATTACTACGGCAGGTGGCTCTATCCTTACCGCCCAGCAACGTAGTAAAAACGAAATTGACCATTTAAGAGAAGCGGATCGCTCCTAGAAGCGTCTATCGAACCGCCTTCGAACCACGCTGTTCAAATGCTAGCACTGTTAACACTAAGATATCCCGCATGTTGAAAACAATTTCTCAAATCGGAAAAGAAGTTTGGAGTGGTATCATCTTCATCATTGTTATCCATCTTCTTCTGCTGAGCCTGTACGCGTTCGTGTATTACAACTTATCTCATTTCTCTGCGACCTCAAAGCCTCAGTACCCCTCTATCAAAGCAACCATTTTTGGTGTCTGCATATAAAATGGACTACAAGTATTCGCACATCATCGACTCTTCTAAGTACGACACGCAAGGTCTTTGCAATGGAATCGATCTCAGGAGGCACGTGGCTGGCGATCTTGAAGAAATCGGTGCATTCAGGGTTCAGGAAGATTGGCGCCGCTTGGTTGGGCCCTTAGAGAAGCCTTTTAGGGGCGGCTTGGGTCCAGACATTAGTTTCATCACTTGCGCGGTGCCCGAGTGTCTCCCGGATAGACTGGAGATCACCAGTTATGGGCTTGAATTTGGTTTCATTCATGACGGTATGTGCTAATTGTCCGTAGGTCTGTGGGATATCCTGAATGAGGCTAATTCATTGCAGACATCATCGATAAAAATATCGACGACGCATCTTTGGACGAGATGGAGCAAGCCTTGGAACAGGGCGGTCAGACTGGCAAGATCGATGAGAAAGGCGCCTCTGGAAAGCGTAAAATTGCTGCTCAGATTCTCCGCGAGATGATGGCAATTGACCATGAGAGAGCAATGGTTGTCGCCAAGAGCTGGGCCGCCGGCGTCCAACATTCGAGTAGACGGCAGGATGACACAGACTTTAAGACTCTTGAGGAGTACATCCCGTACAGGGCCCTTGACGTGGGATACATGTAAGTCTCCTGCACCTACCAATCCTAGATCAAGCCTATCTAACTGGGACTAATTTTATCCTGCTATCGAGGCTCTGGCACGGCCTTGTCACGTTTGGCTGCGCTATTACCATCCCTGAGGAAGAGGCCGATCAAGTTAGGGAGCTTCTCGCGCCTGCTTTGATCACTGCCTCTCTCACCAACGATCTATTCTCCTTCGAGAAGGAACGCGATGACGCCAACGTCCAAAACGCCGTCTTGGTTGTCATGAAGGAGCACGGCTGTAGCGAAGAGAAAGCCAGAGAGATTTGTAAGGAGCGCATCCGCATCGAAGTTGCCAAGTACGTCCGCGTGGTCAAGGACACCAGGACGCGGACGGACCTCTCTGATGACACAAAGAGATACATTGAGGTCATGCAGTACACCCTTTCAGGCAACGTTGCTTGGAGTACTCAGTGTCCGAGATACAACGCAGGGGCTAAGTGGAATGAGTTGCAGTTGCTGAGAGCTAAGTATGGCGTAGAGAGATACCCGGCAATGTGGCCACCGAAGGACGCAACTGACGGCCTTTCCGTTAAGACCGAACGCAAGGAGCCCCAAGTCAACGGTAATATTCAGGCGAACGGCCACAAGAGGAAGAGGAACGGCAGCAGTACGGGTGACGACATAAAAATGAATGGCACTAATGGTGTCAAGAAGTCGGCACATATCTCGCAACCGAGCAGGGATTCACTCGTTCTTGCGGATGTGGTGTCTTTGACCCTTGATTGGAATTTACCGGAGTTGAGCGATAATGTGAGTTGAACATCTTCCCTACGCTGCATACCCTCAAACGATAGACATATCCTTGGAGCTGTAACTGACAGTGATTATCAGGTTGTTCTCCAACCATATCGATACATTACCTCCCTCCCTTCTAAGGGTTTCCGTGACCAGGCCATAGACTCCCTCAACACATGGCTCAAGGTGCCTCCGAAGTCGGCTAAGATGATTAAGAACGTTGTCAAGATGCTGCATAGTGCATCTCTCATGTTAGTCTTCTTCTGCTCATTCAGGCCAATTCCCTTGCTACCCTTCTTTCTCCCGCTCTTCCATCCTGCCGTGTCTCATTTAAACCGCCTAACGACGCCCAGGCTCGATGATCTTGAAGACGGCTCACCACTTCGTCGTGGCAAGCCCTCTACCCACAATATCTATGGCACCGCCCAGACAATCAACAGCGCGACGTACCAATATACCCAAGCGACAGGTATGGCTGCCGAGCTCAGCAACCCGTCATGCTTTCGTATCTTCATCGAAGAGATGCAACAGCTGTATGTGGGGCAGAGCTACGACCTCTACTGGACGCATAATGCACTATGCCCGTCCATATCAGAGTATCTGAAAATGGTTGATAAGAAGACGGGTGGCTTGTTTCGCATGCTGACACGGTTGATGGTCGCCGAAAGTCCGGTCAGCGAGAAGGTGTCGGACGACGATCTGAACCTGTTGAGTTGCCTCATTGGGCGCTTCTTCCAGATCCGCGACGACTACCAGAACCTCGCTTCGGCTGACTACGCTAAGCAGAAGGGCTTTGCCGAAGATCTCGACGAAGGAAAGTACTCCTTCACACTTATTCACTGCATCCAGACTCTGGAGTCAGAGCCCAAATTCGCGGGTGACGCGATGCAGTTGCGGGCATTCCTCATGAAGAGGACGCTTGAAGGAAAGCTCAGCAATGAGGCCAAGCGAGAGGTGTTGACAACTATGAAAGAGACAAAAAGTTTGGGTTACACGCTCGGTGTTCTGAGGGAACTGCATGGCGAGTTGGAAAAGGAAGTCGGAAGCTTAGAAGCGAAGTTTGGTGAAGAGAATTTTTCGTTGAGGTTGTTGATAGAGATGCTGAAGGTATAGGATAGCTGCTGGACGAACTATGGGTAGAAAGATGGCCGTGGATGATTGATATCTCTCAAGGGGTGGAACGTCAAGCTATCCTTTTGTTTCTCAGGAAGTGGTCAGTTGCTGGCAGGGGGTATAATAGTTAATCCGACGCCGCCTTGGCATTATTGGCATCACAATCCGGGATGATTTACCTCTCACACTGTAATTAGTATGATAATGACAATGGCTTCTCCGCCACCCTTACCGTCGCCTATCCTGTCTACCTCGCATTCTCGATATGGCAGACACCGTATACCCACTGAAAGAAGTCAGCCTACACATCCTACAGCCATGTCCATTATCAAACGTTCCACCAAAGGCCGTAAGCCCAAAGCCGCCGTCCTTTTACCCACTGCCTCTGCTCTGGCAATTGTCGAGGGAGAAGATATCAAGGAAGCTTTGAATGAAGCAGTGACGACGGTGAAACCAGTGAAGATTGTCAATGAGATACAAATTCAAAAGCCTCAGAGGGATACGCAGGCTACAATCACAGTCAGCAAGACAGTTAGATCTGAAGAATTTAAAGAAGAAGAAGATGAATAAGATCAAAAAATACTTCAAAGATCTCACTATCGAGTAATTTCGAGCTGAAGTATGATAGTATCTGACGTGCAGACAGTGATATTTGACGCGCTGTCTACAGACGTTGAGATGAAGGTCAGATCATCGTCAGCTTTTTAGCAATATCAATTCTTCTAATTCATATGCATTTTTCTCTTTATTTTGATCTGAAATTTAATGAAAAGTCATAGCAGACAACATTAATCTGACACTACGTCATCTTGCAGAATCATGTCTTTAATTCTGCAAAGCTTGAATGATATTTAACTGTTTAAATCAATCACAGTGAATTTTATGTTTCTGCTCTTTAATTTTACAATAATAATAATAAAATTAACTTGATTTGATTTGATTTGATTTGAATTCATACACTCTTATGACATCGATTTAGATTCGATTCATAAGAAAAACTATGCTATGTGTATTAAATGAACAAAACTCTTTGAGAAAGAAAATCACTCATTGATTACATGATGACTTCACGTCATCAAAACAATAAAATTAACACTATGTTATCAGTAATGAATTTATAGCTTCTATTCAGCATGTGATGCTTGAGTAAACTCTTGATGAAAGTGTCTGTGCTGTTTGATTATGATGCATCGTCTTTGCTCTGCTCTTCATTGACGATATTCTATACAAACGATGTTTCAATTCAATTCTCGATTCGAAGATGAAAGATGTTTTCTTTGCACTCATGATGCTCGTGATTGTAATGTCGAAAATTGTGTTCTCTTGCTCAATGATTGTCATTCATTGAGCAGAGAAATATGTGATGAAAGAGAGATGTGTACGATGAGAAGATAGAGTGTGATTGTATTAAATAACTTTATTCTGCTCTTGATTTGACTTGTGTCACGTAGATGTTGAATAGATTATTAATATAGACGTGCAATCGCAATCATTCGATGCATGACTCTGATCGATAGTAGAGAATGCGTTCTGATCATTTGAAACAACTATTCTATCTGATATCTTTTCATCAATTACTTGATGACACTGTCGATGTGATGAAGATGTTTCGATATCGACGTAGTCGACGAGTCGCAAATTCTTTGATCACTTGTAGTCACAACTCGCAGACTCTTCATCTGAGTTGTTTTTTTCACTAGTAGTATCTTCTCATCTCTTACTGACATCGACATGTCATTAATCTTCTTCGTAGATCGATTGTGACTGTTAGAAGAGATGTTGTCGCGTGAATGAAAACTCTGCATGATGACTTTCCTGATCACGCAACGTTCTAACATCGTTCGAACTGCGTCGAATTGAGATCTCTTGACTTTTCTGACAAGTTCTATTCGAACAGAATAGAATCAAAAGATTCGTAGTCGACATTATGTACAGATGAATCTCGTCGCCAGCCAATTAACTTGAATTCATAATTAGTTAAAATTTAAGAATTAAAAGAAACATATATGCATATGTAGACAGTAGAACCATAGAATTGAACTATTTTAAAAAGTTATGGCGAAAGAAGTGAAAGATGAAAACTTTGAATTCTCTAGCGTCAGCCCTACAGGGCTCGAAATGGAGATTACCAACCACAGGGGTAGCAATACTGTTCTCTATATTCAACATTAACAAGTTTTAAGAGCTCAGTATTGAGGCTGGCCGTGGGAGCCCAGGGCCATCCCAGGGCTTCCAGGGCCGGCTGGGCTCGCTGAGCCATGCACTTTTCCCGGGCCGGCTCAGAAATCGCCGATGCTGTCAATGCTTTAGTAGAAAGTTGAATAGCAAGCTGAATAGAAAGATTAATACAAAGACCGGTAGAAAGGCTGGTAATGGGGCTGATAGAGAAGTTGATTCGCGAGCTGATAGAGGGTGATAGATATTTATGGTGGTAATTCTGGTGGTAATAGGTAGGGTTATCTACTTCCTACTTCTCCTACTTCTCCCTCTTTACCCCATCCTCTGTATACAATACACATTATATACTTTGCCACCTGAGATTCCTCGCTCAAAGGTCAACCCAGCTCTAGACCGAACCCTACCCATTCGCTAGATCGCTCAACCCAACCGGTTGCGCGGCGTAAGGTCAACGAGTAGATTAAGCGGTCGACGAGGCTACCTTCTCATCTTCATGCTGTATCGTTGCCTGTTGATAGTAATTTAGGGTTGATATTGAAAGTTATGAAAACTCACCATCCGATAAAAGCGTCCCCGCCGGCTCATGAGATTGTCGTACGCACCAAGCTCAACAATGCTTCCCTGGTCTAGAACAGCTATGAGGTCGAAATTCCGGATTGTCGAGAACCGCTGGCAGCAACAACATTTGTGTCAGCGCATACCGATGAATGACGCTAGCCAAAGCAAATTTACGGCGCCCACTGAAGCTCTCTAATAGACATGAATGATGGGTGGTATGAGATAAGGAAAACTTACATGGGCAACAGCCACAACGGTCACATCGTGCGGAAGACGCAGCAAAGCCTCTGTGAATAACCGTTCGCTCTCGACGTCAAGAGCGGAAGTTGCCTCGTCGAGCAAGAGGATCTGCGGCTTCCGCACAAGAGCGCGCGCAATGATAAGACGCTGCCGCTGACCTCCAGAAAAGGCGACACCTCCATTGCCACCACATGCGGTGCTAAGACCTGTAACAAGTGAGCAATGGTCGAAGTCCAAGACGACAACAAGCTACCTTCAGGCAACGAATGAATGAATCCGTAGATCGCGGCTACTTCACATACTTCATGAAGCTCGGTGTCTGATACTGACCGGTTGAGACCAAGGCAGAGATTTTCGCGTATGGTGCCTGGGTCTTGTAAGCTTGTTCTGTGGAAAGGAATTATCTTCTCGGTCTTACCTCGGTACAGAAAGTGGTCCTGAGGGACGATGGCCATCTGCCGCCGGGTTTGCTCGATATCTAAGTCAGATATACGCGCTCCCCCAATACGGATCTCACCGGCATCCGGGTCGTAGAATCTGCATTTTGTGAGCCACTTCTAAAGGCTAGACCAAGAGAGTAGCCAACCTTTGCAAAAGTGACAAAACGGTAGACTAACACTTGTGTCAGACTGATTAAAGAAATGTCAAGTATACAACTTACCTTTCCGCAACCTGAGGGCCCAACCAATGCAACTCTCTGACCTCTTCCGATCTAGTGCAATGATTATCAGTCATGAGGCACAATGTTTTGAAGAGGTGATGTTCATCTGACTAACCTCAATAGTCAAATCATTCAAGATCCGCACGTCACGAGTCGGGTATTTGAAAGACACATTCTGAAATGCGATTGTACCTTCCTTCTCAGTATCAGTCGACAAGTTTATTGAAGACACCTTTCTGGGCTCTTCTGATTTGCCGAGGTTTAATATGTGATTTGCTGCAAACTTGGCCTTGGTGAAGCCTAAGCAATGTTACTGAGAAACCTTTCAACCACGCACGTTCGAGATACGCACTGTGAGAAAAAGCGAATAATTTCGAGGTAGCCTGTCCGCCAAATATTACGGCTGCAAATATCGTGAAGAATTGAGCCAGACTATATTGTCTACCAGTCAAAACAGTACCTCCGTACCTGTGAGATATTAGCTGTGCTCATATTCCAAGCCGGAGCAAGGCTTGTCTTGCTTACCAGAACGATAACGCCATACCACCTATCTCAAGCGAGTCCGCGAGCGCGAGAAAGACCATGGTGTATAATGTCATTCGCTTCGCACCATGCAAAGGGCCTTTGAGTAGCGTGCGATATTCTGACAGAAGCGTATTCTCCAGGCAAAGTGAGGTCACTGTTCGCATAGATCCTATGAATTCTGCTGCAAATCCAGAACTCTCGAAGTAAAGACGCTGATTTTCTTCTTCGCGTGCGTTCTGCAGATGTACACGCACAAGCCCCGCCACGCAGATTGGTGGAAGAGACCCGAACACTGCTACTAAGCCAAATTTCCAACCAGTAGCGATTGCGAGTATCGAGCAGGAGACGATATTGACCAAGATAATTATTATCAGAGCAACATTCATGCCGAGCAGGTCTTGCAGTTGAGTTGGATGTTGCGTCAGCTTGGCCGTCAAGATCTCCGCAAGATTTTTTGGATCATCGAAGAATGTTATAGGCTGCCGTAACATGTTTTGAAGATACTGCAAGCGATAGACTCTGCTCAATTTCTGGTTACCAGGATGTAAGTATATAGCGGCACTAAGGCAGATGTATCATCAATTCTTTCGACTTACATAAGTCAATACTGTCCCGTTGAAACCGATGAGGCCATAAATTAGGACGGTTGCCAGAGCAAGAACGAAAAACATTAGGGCCCAGAAATTGGTTGCGTTGTGCACCAATGCCACAGGCCCGACAAAATTATTTACCATTTCTCCGAAAAGAAAGGCTTCGGCCGCGAATAGCAAGCCTGTTATACTGTCTTAATTTCGAGGCAGACAGTAAGGAATGAGAATTCTTACCGCCGAAGAAGCAGGGAACAAAAACTGCTGCCATCCAAGGCCAGTACTGTCTTTGTCCGTAGAATATGATTAATACGCATCGAAGTAATGAGAGATCCCGGGGCTCAGTCCGGCTGCTGCGGGAGTCTTCATAATCAACGACCCGGCCTTCTTTGATTAGTACGTCATGTGGGGCAAAATCGTCCACAAGAGTCTCTACAGATGAATTCTTCGTTTGGGCTTGTGATGATGTTGCGGTCGCCTGAAACTTTGCGTACAAGCCTCCTAATTCGATTAGTGCTTCAGGGGATCCTTGCTCCCCAATTCCATTTAGGGTGAAAACGATAACATGATCAGCTCTCTTTGAGGTCGCTGCTTTGTGGGTGATACAGATGGTTGTTCTGTTCACTGATGCGTTGTCGAGAGCAGTCTGGACAGCTTCCTCACTATATGCATCTAAAGCTGCTGTTGCCTCGTCGAGGATCAAGATCTTGGGATTCCCGACGACGGCACGACTTTAAGAAGAAGGTTCTATTAGCTATGTACTTCAAGCGTCTTGCTCTTTGGGAGGTAGGACAACACCGACGCTATAGCTATTCTCTGCTTCTGGCCCCCAGATAGGAGCGTACCGCGCCCACCAGTCCATGTATTGTAGGTCTAGAGAACCGGATCAGTCGCCTCGACCGTCAACCGAGAAAATGGTTACAATTTACTTCTGGTAATACCGAGATGAAGTCCTTTGCATTTGCTAGCTCACAGGCCATCTTTACAAGTGACAGCTTTTCCGCGTATGGTTTGTGCTCGTAGATGGTACCTACTAGGCCACGTGCGACGTTGTTAAAAATCGAACCTCGAAAGAGCGTCGGTTCCTTTTCTCATAACACGTTAGCACATGTCCTTATCGTGCGTTTGTGGGGCTGGGATTGTATCAACATACTTGCTCGACTAGACCGATCTGTTTTCTCAGCCAATGGACATCAAGGCGCCGGATGTCCACACCGTCGAGGGATATCCTGCCACCAACTATGTCATACCAGCGCTCAAGCAAGGCGACAATTGTACCTGTATAAATTACTTTTCATCAGCTTTGTTGCGGAATTGGCCCTGTGCCGTAAAAAGGAGTAATGTCTGCGGAAAGATGTAAAGCATACTTTTGCCACAGCCCGAAGCCCCAATAATGGCGGTTGTTTTACCCGCAGGAATCTCCAGTGTCATGTGATTGTAGATGCGCACATCGGGTCGAGCTGGATAGCTGAAATCGACGTCATCTAATTTTATGGATCCTTGAACATCGTCGAGGATGATGTTGTCCTCTTGACTCGAAGGCAAAGATGGCCGAGATTCTTCTGTTATTTCGAAGATGCTCTTTGCCGCTGCATATCCGTTGCTTAGTGCTGCGACCTGGACGGAAATACCAGTCATACAGCTGTTCGCGAACGTAACACAGAAGAAGACTCTAAGGCACGTAAGTTGGAGGTATTCAGGATTTAGAGAACATGCATCGTGTCAACAGCTTTTGGATACTCGATGACAGGCATGGAAAGAGAAACGTGGAAAACTACGTACGTTATAATACTCCCAATAGACACACCACCTCTGCTATAGAGCATCGAGCCATACCAGAAGGCCAAGGAATAGCCGCAGCAGAGGAAGAATAGCTCAAAGGAGTATTGGAATGCGGCCGCAGGGGCCTTCTTATACCCCAGCTTATTCGCTTGTACAAGTAGTTGATCATATTGCGCGAAGATGCTAGCTTCAGCTGTAGAGGCAAAAATGTCTCTAATGTTTCCCAAGGCATCTTTAGCGATGTTCGACGTCGCTTCATAAATTTCCAAAATCCTTCGCTCCAGGCGCACGTCGATGATCACGGAGACGGCTACTGTAAGAACGGTGAGGGGAATCATCGTGGAGACTACGAGCGTCAACTTCCAGTGCCTAGAGCAAGATGTCAGCCAATGCTCATTGATGCACTGTGGGATTATATGATGACCTGGCGAATGCAATGATAAATGCCGACACAATGGCTGAGGTGAGCTGCACAGCTTGACCAAGTTGATCACCTAGTCCAATTTCCACCGTAGAAATAGTGTTTATCACTTCCGTAGCGCCTCCGATGGATTTTGAATTGATCCCGTCGAGAGTCGAGATGTCTTGCTCAAGTACGACATGGACAAATCTGACTCTGAGGTTGAAGCCTATGTCCGCTGCTGTGACAGTGTATAGAACCATGTAGATGTAGCTTAGCTATCAACAGTTGGTGGTGGCTCAAGAAGCAGATTCATTATTAGTAAAAGTTATGCATTGACTTACGACGAATTTCCCAATGAAAAAATAAACGATTTGAAGCCTGCCAAGTATCAATTACCAGCACCGAAACTGCCGCAGAATTCGCCCACCCACGATTTTTTGTTGATCTCATGCTGGAAGTCCGCCGAAGTATAGGTAGGATCTCGCCGCGCAAACCGCAAAAAGGAATTTGCCAGCTCTCCCCACAGCAAAAGAACAAGAGGAATCATGGTGCCTGCTCCCCAGGCGGCCACCGTTGCGATTATTTGAAGACATCGGCCTCTAGTTGAACCGTACTGGAGAATGCGCTGAAAAGAGCGTCGTCAGCTTTTGCGACGGCGTGCATACGGTGGAGCGGACGCAGCACTTACTCGGTAAGTGTGAATAACTCCAGCTTGACCGTCTTTTAAGCCATTGACAGAGGCCATCCCGACGGGCACCAGACGATCAATCGGAGGCTCACGTGGCCCTTTTGATAGAAAGATTGCGGAGTTTTGTGGTGAGTTGTATCAGCGATGTGGACGCAGTAGGGTGAGCTGAGCACAATACACAATGCGTAATGCATAATTCATTGCTACAGGGCAATGTCTACCTTACTCCGTACCTTACTTCCCTTGCTCGTACCGCCAATTTCCTACCATTTGGGAAACTCAATCTCATGACGCGGACGCGGAGGCCGAGCACGAGCCCGAGCCAAAGTACTTCCCAAAATCCGAGCAGCATCCACGGAATCGCTGGAGATGACTGTGCATCCAACAGGCGCCACAGGGTTCCATCTCATCAGATCATAGAACAAGAGTGTTTTTGATAAACCTTTGTTTCCTATTATTGAGTGGCAAGCCTGCAGGTGGTACTGATACGTGACCTGTACTCCGTACTGTTACTGCTACTGGTATTGGTTAACGCGTAATCTTCAAATTATTTCGCTACAAAAGGCTTAGGTCGTACCGAGGGGACGATAGATTATGTGCGCGTCCATATCGCAGTCTGCCTATCGAAATCCCGCCTCACGAACCACCACACAATCGTGGCAAACCAACCGATAACAACGTCATACATGCCATGATGCCTGGGACTGGGTCCACGCATGTTATTCAATAGCAGCTGGCCCTCAAAATTCACCGTAGTAAAGAACTCTCCAGCCTCGAGGCCGCTCACGCACTTCTGCGCGACGCTCGTCACGCTCTCCGTTCTCTTCCTTAGCTCCTCCAACGGCGCATTGCTCTTCTCCATGATCTTCGTCAACTCCGCCTTATTCTGCTGCTCCTGCACGAAGGAGTCCGTCAAAAAGGTGCCTGGAAAGAAGCAGTGGACTTGATACGCGTCTTTATCGCCGTAAAGGAGCAGCTCTTGCCGCAGCGTGTCTGCTACTGCGCGGATGGCGGTCTTGGTCGGAGTGTACGCGATATAGCCTGGCAGGCTTACAAAGGCGGCGGTAGAGGACGTGAAGACAATGTGTCGTGTGGATGTGCTCTGGGGCGCAGCTAGCCAGAGTTTCAGGCAGCTTTGCGCGATGAAGATTGCTGTGTAATAGTTCAGTTCGAGGCAGGACTTGATGGCGTCGGGTTCGATGTCAGCAAGGAAGCCACCTTGGGTCGGTGATCCGCCAGCAGTGCATATCAGGACGTCTGGGAGGATGCCATATTTCTTCAAGACGAGATTCACCTAGGAACACCACTGTCAATGCGTTCAATAGCCCTCGGCAAGCCCTGATATACAGGAGAGAATTTCCTCCACTTACCTCTTCTGGAACGGTGAGGTCCACCGAGATAGCATCTACCAACTGTTTGTTCGATTTGCGCACCAGAAATATCTCTTCCCTGGCAGCATCCAAAGTGCTCTGTGTCCTCGCCAAAACCAGTAAATTCGCGCCTTCCATCAGTGTCAATTAAATTCAAAGAACGTCGCTCTGACACAATTAGGCTCGCTGCTCACCTTTTGCTGCAAGCTCTAGCCCCAAGGCCTTCCCCAAACCTTTAGAGCCGCCGGCAATGACGACTAGCTGTCGGATGTGTGAGCTTCTTGCGTCCTTGATGCGCTTCACAAAAATGTACAAACCTTGCCATCCACATCGTACTTTGTCATTATTTTAGTGTCTATACGAGAAGTTCTATCGCAAAAGCATGGCACAGGCGACATGCTTCCAATATAATGAGCAGCTGACAGCTCGGCCTCGGCAGCCGGACCTCCGCAGAATATTGAGATACTGCGAGACCGCCTCATTGCGGTTTTACTTTGAAATCCATTTACAATAAGCAAAGTTTAGTCTTTCCCATGCCTACCGAGCATTTGTGAACAAGCTCATGTCCGGAACTACTGTTGGACCAAAACGTCGTCGCCAGGTGATCACCGCAGTACCAGCATGGGACCACCCTACGTACGGCCTGATATGTCTGTATTGTCTGACAGCTCATGAATGACTAGAGGTGTTTTGAATCCATGTTAAGATAGACAAAGACTGCAGCCAGAAGAAGCCGATAAAGCGTATCATGTGACTATCAGCCCAAGTCAATGGATCTCTATACAGGCGAGATGTCTAATGATAGATCTTCGTGAATAGCAGAGGATACATAACTCCGACCGTGAAACGTCCCACGCCTTGTCCGCACCGTACAATAGCCAGAGCACAAAATAGGTGACGAATTTGATCACTTGTCACTGCTCGAACCGGCACATATAACATATCAGTCTGCTCGCCAACAGCCGTCGTCCTGATCCAAGCCTCCGCTTTTCACCAGGACTAATTTCAGTCCTTCCGCTGTCGAAGCATTTCATTTGACGTTTTGCTCAGAACAGGATTTTTATCGTGATCAACAGCTACTCCATCACGCATCTCCTTCTTGGCCGCTTTCTTTGCCACCAAAGGCCTCGTTCCTTGGTACATGGTGCTAAATATGCGGTCCCAGAACGTGAAGTACAATGCAAAGTTCGTCTTCAAATCACCCCATTAGCAGCTACACATGCGATCAAAGTGGGCCAGATTCACTCACCTTTAAACCCCATGACTGATGATGCACGTTGTGGAAGTAAAGCCCGTTCCCAGTCAGGTAGCCAAAGATCCTGATCGGGTCCCATGGGAGATCGTACCCGCAATGGTCGCTGGTTCCTTTCACGGTTGCAAGCGTGAAAAAGAATGTGGCTTCTCGGTGAGAAAGGCCAGCCGCACTCTTGCCGACGTAGGCGCCCACGGTGTCGAGATAGAAGCCTTCGAGGGGATGATTGTATAGTGTGCCCCACGAATATGGGTTGTAGAGGTGGTGGTGCACGGAGTGTATGTTTCCTAGATCTCGCATCAGCTTCCACGCAGCGATATCAAGCTGAACTCTCTCATCCTGGAATACTTACTGTATATATACGCGTTGTTATGCTCGACATAATGGACAAAATATGACCAGGCGTCAAATACCAAAAAAGCCGCAAATTGACGTACCGCTAGGTAGATTAGTCGAAGACACCAGGCCAGGAAGGTAACTTCAATGGGTTGCAGAGCCTGGGAGCCTTCCAAGAGCATCCGAAAATAAAGGGTCTGTCCGAAAGCGTCATCTGGGATTGGGTCTGGATTTTCCCAGCTTGTCATGACCAAGGCGAATATCATCTGTATGGTTTGCTGGATCATAACATATCTGATTACTTGGCTCTTGGGTGCTATATTTTTCTTCTGCTCTTCCTCCGTGGGGTAGATCTTAAATTTTTTGAAAAGGCCAAAGTATTCGATAGTCTCGAACAAAACACACAGCGACCAGTAAGTGATGACGGGTACGATAGCAGCTGCCTGGCCGTCGTTTAACCACCAGCTAAATAACCGCATTTCTGGTCTGCTTTCGGGACCGAAGATCGTGTCGTTGACCATGGCGTCTAAATCAATGTTGGGAAGCGGAATTTTGATTTTCTCCAGTACTTTCAAAAGCACAAGTAGGATCAGTGGACGTGAAACATAGTTCATTGGGACTCAGAGAGCATTAGGCATATTGCGAGCAGTCCACATGTATTGGGAGCCTAAATTCCAACAGCATCCAAACGACACCACCATTGCTCGCTCAGCATTGTGACCCGTCTCTCGCACGGTGTCAGTCACGCCTCGTACGACGGTTGCCGCAATGTCCTGTAAATCAAGAGGTTGTGGAGACGTCAAGCAAAGCCATCGGGTTCGGCACCGAGGCCGAGCTGAGGGTCCGTCCATGCCTGGGCCAATAACAGCGGCATTGAAAGCGAGAAGAAACTCAACGGAGGCAGATTCATAATAGTAGATCCTTGATGCTGATTGCGGAATTTTTCTCGCATGTCTCGCCAGCCAAAAGTGGGGACGTTGGAGCAGAGCAAGTCTCGTTCCTGCAGGTCCTTCACCACGCCGGGAAGCACACAAAGGCGAAGAAGACCGATTGGAGCGAGGTGCAACCCAAGTCTCGGGGCAGATGAATGTCGTAACTTTCTGCCATCTTCAAATAGGATGTTGAATAGAATATCAGAGCACAGCACAAATATAACAATAACCGCGAAATGTCGTCTAAACCCAAGCCAAGCCCCAACCCTAAAGATTCCGATTCCGTCGTTGTGCACGATATAAGCGATTGCCTAAAAGCGGAACTTCTAAGGGGTGTTCTGACGGAGATTGTGAAGTCTCTCTCTCCTTTGATTCAGTCTGCCATTTCTCTTTATCAGCGTGGCTGAAGACATGGGAGCTGGATGGCTAAACGATATTCCTGATAATACAGAAACCCGCGGAAGATCATTCTCGTCTGTGGCTCAGACGACAGTTGCTTCCATGATGGCATCCTTCAGCAGTAAGAAACATCAATGTTATCCGGCGATGAGATCTTTTAGCGATCACAGACGTCATCTTTGCGCTAGCTAACCAGCTGGAAAGACTGCGAGTCGCGTGCTCTGCGTCTTCTACCAGTTCGAACATGGAAACCGTTCATAGGGTTATCGACCTTGTCTTCCATCACTGCTGGGGTCTCATCAGGGAACTCAAATCGCCCGCTCTGCGAATGCTCAAATCTGCCGAGCTGACCAACAGCATCGACCGGTTGAAAGAAGACATCGGAGCTGGCAAGGTGACTATTTCCCGGGTTCCACTTCACAAGGAAACGACCTCTCTCATAGAACAAACGACTCCAAGTCTTCACGAATGGCTTGCTCTCTTTCAGTTGCACTTGATCTAACGGCCCTATAGATATATCAGCTCGTGGAAGATGCCATGTCCTTTGCACACAGTCAAATCGTTGCCGCTGTTGCGCGCTCAGCTTGCCACTGTGTGCTCGCCATGCTTCAAGAACAGGTGCGTCAGATAAATCGATGACCTAGTCGCAAGCTCGATCTTCCTGACAACCCTGCCCAACAAAGAACATGCCAGCCGACTACTGCAGCTTCGACGCTGCACCTCCCCTAAATGAATACTACAGCCCAAGCGCAGACGAGCCACCCGACTTGCTTGCTACACACATGACCCATCGTCTGCGCAGGAGCCAATCACGCATCGCCGTAGTCTCTGGCAAAACCCTCGTATCCCCCATCGCTTCGTAGGTCCAGCTAATACCAAAAACAGGCTACATAACCATGACCTCAGGCCGCGCCTTCTCGACCTTCGGGCCCCGCTACAGCAACATCTGCGCCTCCCTCCTACTGACCAGAACCCACACACCCTCTACAATCACCATTTGGACCCAAACCGCCACTTTCTACACCGCCCCGCCCACCCAAGTCCCCCCCGCCAAGCCAGTCCCCAGCCTCACCTGCGCCGAAGCCCATGAACTGCTGCAAAACACCCCTCACCTGCTGCACCCGCTAATCCTGACGCGCGCGCAGCAGACTGGCGCTCGAATCCGCCTCTGCAGCACTCACGACCCACTCGCCATCGGCACAATCATCGAGCCCTCTCCCGCAACGCCAAAAAAGGCCGCTACCATCAGCACTCTCCACCCCCCAGCTATTACGCTCCGCTCAAACATAACGCTCATCAGCATCGCCTCTAACCGGGGTCTAGCCCCGACGCTCTTTTTCAAAGACCTCTTCGCCCTCGTCGCCCGCCACGCCCTCCCCACCCTCCTCACCACCACCTCCATCGTCAACGTCACATTTGCTTTGCCAGCAAGCAGTAACCTCGGTGCCGCAATCGCAGAGCTCAAGTCCTTGCGTCACGAGGCCGTTACTGTGGAATCGGGGTATGCAATTCTATCCGTTGTGGGCGAAAAGATGTGGTACGTACAGATCCCACGTGATTCCTGATTGATATAGCCCATCTGAGTGGCAGAACACGTTTCGGCAATTAAAACTGCTCTTTACCCAAGCTTTGCTCTCAAAATTGGTCTTTTCAGTTCATATTCTTTTGTCCTAAAAGAGGAATGCTGACCCGGACCTGGCTTTCAGGAATGACGCCGGGTTGATAGGAAGGTGTTGCAATGCGATTGCCGGAGAGGATGTGAACATCGAGATGATTTCGCAAGGGGCTGTCAAAGGCAGTATCAGCCTTGTGGTGAGACAAGTCGAGGGGCAGAGGGCCGCAAGGGCGCTGCACAGAGAGTTGTTCGAGAACAAAGGGAAAAGTTCTGCGGAGACGAAGGTTTCGAAGTCTGCATGCCCCTTTGAGGACAGGAATGGAAGTTACAAGATAGATTAGAGAGAGATATTATTGAGCTTGTACGTTGAAAGTCTTAATATTTCCTTTTCATTAAATACACATTTTACACTGTATACTTTTAGAATGTTCCGATACATTTCTTTCGATTGGAAAAATCGACTGAAAAGTAAATTCAAAAAATTCAAAACCTTTGTGTAATGATTGTAAGTAAACAATTATGTTAATGAAAGGGTTTATATGAATTTACTTGTGTCGAGAGTAAAGATTTTCAAAAGGCTAGTCGATGGAAAGAGCTGAGGAAGAACTAAATCTGGACTGAGCTATTCATCTCTTAGTCTTAAAGACCATTGTTCTGCTGCTGGGCCAGATCGAGCAATGAGCACTTCGAGAAACTCACCGCCTGTTCCTCAGCGCACCTATCTCGCCACCGTTCCCTCCATCCCCCGCACGCTGCATCTCCACCCTAGCCCTCTCGACAACATCCACCCATATACCCGGCCTGCGTCTCCTATCCGCTCCTACAGCCTCCGCATGCGCCCCCCACTCCAACAAGCCCTCCTCCTCCGCCCACTCTCCCATCCCCATTAACCCCACCGGTATACCTCCCTCATCCGCTTCCTCCCCAGCCCCTTCTTCCCGTTGAGCCCCCACAAACCCCACTGGCACCGACAAAGCCGGCACGCCCAGAAAGTTCGCCATCCACACATACTCCATTGTCGACTGCGTCGTATCCCCATCGCTAATGCCATACTTCAAATCCACCTCTGGCCGTCCAATAGGCCAACCCGCGCAGGGCGTTGTGGGCGTCACGATGATCATGCCCGGATGTTGTTTCCAACAGTGGGATAGATGCTGCATCAGCAGCTGCCGCAGCTTCTGCGCCAGGATGTAGTCTGTAGACGGTGTGACGGTGCCGAGAGCGATGAGGATTTTGTTTGCAGGGGTAAGGTTGTGAGTAGATGGTAGTGCGGTGGCGGCGTCGGAGAGAACGGTCATGGCATGGGCGGATTGACCTTCTGGAAGGAAGGGGATACTGATGGGGACGAGGGCGTAGTTGTAGGTGGAGACGAGGCGGTCGAGTAGGGAGCGGCAGAGGCGCTGGATAGTGGGGGTGGAGCGTGCGAACCAAGGTTCGGGGATGCCGAGAATTTTGCCATTGCTGCTCTGGGGCGGAAACGTGGGAGGAAATGCGAGGGGATAGAGAGGTGGGAAGCGTGAGGAGGTGGAACATGCGAGATCAGGGGCACCAACGACGCGGTAGAAAGCAGTAAGGGAGATGATATCGGCAGCAAGAGCCGCGTTGACAGCGCAGGTGTTTGAGTGGTTGACGCCTGGTTTGTGAGAGAGTCGCCCGTGCGAGGGCTTCAAACCGTAGGTTGAACAGAACGCCGCTGGAACTCGAATACTGCCGCCGCCGTCACCGCCTAGCGCGATGGGTATCAGGCCTGTGCTAACAGCGTAGGCACACCCGCTTGAAGAGCCACCAGTGTAGTATTGGGGGTTGAAAGGATTTGGGGGCGTGCCGTATATGTGGTTGTTGCCCGAGGTGTCTATTTTGGTAATGAATAGGTTGGCGGGACATGATATACAGACTGATGGTATATTTTGACACGACGGTAAAGAGGGAGAAGAATAAAAGTCTCAGAGGAACAATTTGCGAATAAGGTAATTAAGATGGAAGCGAGTACTTACCTAACCCAAACTCGTTCATTGAGAGTTTTCCAAGATTGATAGCACCAGCCGCTTGCAACTGCTTCACGCACCAACTAGATATGGACTGGCCTCGAGCAGCCTCCGCGGTGTAGTCATTCTTCGAGCCAAGACAGGTCCGGTAGCCATCGACGTCGTACTCATCTTTGATACCTGTAGGAACTCCATCGAGAATGCCGATTGGCCGCTTATCCTTGTACCGAAGTGTCGAGGCTTCAGCGGCGGCCAGAACCAGATCGACGCGACTATCCCACCATGCTATCGAGTACTCGCCGGGTGGGGAAATATCCCGGCGGATCAAGGGAAGTATAGCTTTCGCGACAGCTGTTGGTGTAAGGTCACCTGAGAGGTAAAGGGCATGGTAGTCGGCTACGGAGTAGTACTTCTTCTTTGACAGGTTCTCCAAGATTGAAGTGCCTGAGCTGGAATGAAGAACATCTCCAGCATTGACACTAGCTGATGAGTCGGCAACGGGGATAACCGTTGGGTCGTATCGAGGCTCGTAATCGTCCAAATGCCTTCGAATTTTGCGCAAGTCTCCAAATCCGGAGTTCTGCCATATGAAAATTCGAAGGAAGCTTAGCCACTCCAGCCTGCACGAATGAGTTACGGAGCTGTAGGATAAACTCCGGTGGAGGCAGGACAACGAACAGGAAAGCAGCAACTACCAAGGTCAAGCCTCTCAATGCAGGGTTACTCTTCTTGTTATTGCTGTATCGAACTTCGGGTCTGACTTGATTCAGTATTTGCATTCGATATCCGTTGAGGATTAAGGCACTAACCCGCGCCTGGCCTCTGGATAGTCAAAGTAGCTCAGTCTCGGCGTTGCCTCTGAGGTGCTCATTTTGGTTTGGATCCGCAGAAGATACCGAACAGAATTTCAAGGAATTGAATTGGGAAAGCAGAGAAGCCCAGGCTATCGCGCTTATCGAGACGTCGATGGTTTCAGCATCAAGAGTCGCTTTCGTACCTGATTTGCCCCAACTCTTATAGTATCAGCAAGCCCGCCAATCTGGTTGAACTCAGAACGAAACTGCTTTGACTCTCCTCAGCTTCAAAAACGAAAGAACAAATTGCGTATCGACAGTGAGTCGTACGACTTGAGGCTAATGATTACCTTAAATTCTTGAGATGTACCTACAGTAGGTAGTGTGACCGTCAGGCTGTTGGGTTGGCACGGTTCGGTCAGCCCTGACCCTAGCGGGTTGGGCGGAGGCTACAGTAGAAGATGACCCGAGGCTCGACACCCGACGGGTTACTGTACTCGTACTAAGACCCTCCTGTAAGTAAGGTAAATCAGATACCGTAACAAAGTACTGTATCTTACTGTAATAAATATAATCCTACCTTACGCAGAAACGATGAGGGTTTTTATTATCTTCACATCGTTTGAAAGGTTTCATGCAGTTCCTTCTGTTAAATTATCTAGATATATAGATTATTGAATGCGTTTGCTTTCGCTACGCAATGTGGTGGATTGGGATGGGTCATGTATACCCCTGCTTTTACATGATACTACTATTTCTGCTCCCCCTGCTTCTACTGTTGCTTCTATCGCCCCTAAACATTTAGCATATCGAAGGAGAAATGGATCTATCGTCGCGCCGCGGAGTTAGTAGGCCTAGGTAAGAAGCTCGGGTGCAGCACCGTGGCCGAGGACCTCTCTGTGTCCGCACTGCAGTAGGTGCGCACTCCGCCTAACCCTTAGCCTGATTTCTCAATGCGTCATGGAGGATGACTACATCCCGGCCTTCGGCCTTCAGGTGGGAGCGCGTTTCAATTCAAGAGGGTTTTGGAAAACTCAATCTAACTTGATGCGACCAAGGAAGTACAAACACAGCGAGACCAAAGGAATAGGTAGTTCAAAGAGAGAGGAGCATTTTTCAAACGTATATAATTCCCTGCCACTTCAATATGCCCAACACCCGTCGTAGCTGTTATCCTGTCGCCATGCTCAGTACGTCTCGATACCACCGTTAATCTCGACAGGAATCGCGCGAGCCATGACCTCAACTGCTGACTTCTCTTCGTCAATAACGCTCGAATCAGTCGTATACACTGCCATGCCGTGCTCATTTCCATGTGCAGCATCGATAGTAGCACCCACAGTCTTTCCAACCGTATCCCCACTCATGATACCGTGCATGTCACTCTTCGTCGAATCCTCGAAATGGACGTTCCTGTGACCTTTCGTGTGATCGTTGCCAACACCATTCACCTCCGGCCCATCCTTCTTCAACCCCTTAATCGTCCCATAATCCTCCCACGTACCTGCAAAGCCAGCCTCAACACCCGCAATGCTATCGCCCTTGAAACGCTCTTCAAGCCACTGGCCAATAACCTGAACCAAACAATTGACATGCTCCTCGGTATTGCCTGCGTGGAACACCAGACGCACGCGCTTGGAATTCTTGGGTACCGTTGGGTAGGCGACGGGATAAGCCGTAATTTTGCTGATCAAGAGGCCGATTGAGAGAGCGTCGCTGGCGGGCGACCAGAGGGGGACGATGTGCGACATCGGGTGTTTCTTCTCGAAGCCTTCCGCGACGGGGATGGTGAGGTATTGGGTTTCTTTGGCGCGCTGGTAGTGCGGGAGACTGCGGACTTTAACGCAGAAGAGGCGGACGAGCCATTGGATGCGGTGTTGCATCTGTCCATAGCTGTTAGCATATTGCTAGATAACGCTTGGACATTTGAACGAAGTGGGCTAATAGGCAGCTTACGACAATCAACTCGTCAGATTCTAGAAGATCATATGCGCATTTGATGGCAGCCATTGTAGAAAATGCCGGCGCAGCTGTGTACATGAAGCATCGAGAGAAGTTGACGAGATAATTCCGGACGGTGCTGCTGCACAGAACGACACCTGGCGCCGAAACATGGTCAGCGAAGTGCAACATGGACTGTGATGAAAAGGAACGGTGAGAAGTGGACGATGTTTGGTCGACGAATCGGCCAAAATGTGAGCACACTTTGGAACAATTCTCTTCGAGTATGTATAGCATATTTCAACAGGCGATGGGTACGGTGAGGGCATACCTCCATAAGAAGCCAACGCTTTACTGAAGGTGTGAACCCTTATCGCAATCTCCTTGTGAAGCCCCAACATGCCCACGAGTCCGCACCCCTGGTGGCCCAGCAAGCCGGTAGCATGAGCCTCATCAACGATGAAGTTGGCATTGCCACGTGGATAGAATTCTTTGGCAATCTGTACCATATCCGTGAGCGGTGTAATGTCCCCATCCATGCTGTAAATGGCTTCGACCGATATATAGAGATTATTTTTGCAGTCCTTCAAACTGGGAAAGTCCTCGCGGATTTTCAACAACTTCTCCGTGAAATCGTCGAGGTCATTGTGTGCGAAGCGAAATTGGTTTTTACACTTGGAAGAGGCCATACCGTCATGGATGCTAGCGTGTACGAGCTCGTCATGAAGAATCACGTCGTCCTTGGCCGGGAGGGTGGTGAAGATCGCCACGTTGGCCTCGCACCCGGAATTAAGGATCATGGCACCTTCAGCTCCATGGAAGTGAGCTATTCGCTGCTCGAGTTCTTCCGTGTAGGGATGGGATCAGTCGAGGAGTCGTGATCCACCGCTTCCAATCTGGATGCCGGGATACTTGGCCATCTCTGCGTCCCATGCTTTGCGGAGCAGACAGAAGAGGAAAGAGACAGGACATCGTTGGAAGAGAAGTCTTTGGAGCCCGGAATTGCGAATCTCGTGCTTAGAACTTTGAATTGCTTTCGCCGTTCATCAAGTTTTGACTCCAATTGATAGTGAAGAGGAGATTCGTCTTTGACCAAATGAGCTCTCAGCTCTTGGTTCTTCATCACTTGGTCCAGCAATTCCTCGCCGGAACTAAATGGTGCAATCCCCATCTCGCGAAATGTCGCGAGTAATCAAATGTTGCTGTCTGAGGGTGTAGTGGAGGAAAGGTTATAAGACTTATAGGGCTGCAGCAGCGGGAATGTAGAAAGCACGATATGCGACGCGAGATCGGAAGATAAAGCAAGACCTATAGAGAATATGTACCCGACATATGTCGACCCGCAGCCGGCTAATAGACCACGTGGGAAACGTGCATCCAAGCTGAGGAACCGGGGAGGGCTCGGCCTCGGCCTCGCAGTCCGTGCCCACGGTGGTCGTTGGGGGCATGCCCGAGGTGTCAGCCTGGCCATTTTGAGCTTGTAATCGCACTATATGACTGTATGTTGTGTTAGGTAGATTCCTCTAGCAAGTTCTCCAGTGTTCCTCGTATCTCCGGGACAGGCCGTGCGTGAAGTTTCTCACCATCGGGACTTTCTGATAGCGAATTCACGTTTTCTTTCCCAATGATTTCTCTTCCAGCTCTTAGGGCTCTCACAGATTCCGAGGTTGCAACGATTGCGCCGCCTCTGGTTTTCTGGGTGGATTCTTTGATCTTCCACGCCTTTGATGAGTTCAAGCTATTCCAGAGGTACAAACTTATCCCGGAAGAGGAGGCGCAGAGGCGGAATATCGCAACAAAGTATGAAGTGGTCACATCTGTGCTGATGCAGCATGCGATACAAATGTCTTTGGGGTTGCTTGCGCTTAGGTGGGAACCTATGGAGCCACCACTCGATGATCCTCTGGGCCTTACGGCATGGTTCATGAAGTGGCTCATCAACGACAATCCGGCGGCGCGAGAGAGTCCGATAATCTCAGGCTTCTTATATTTCGCGATCCTTTTGGCACGTCAAATGGCAGCATTCATAGTTTATGATACTTGGCAGTTCTGGGTTCACTGGTTTGGGCACGCAAACTCCTGGGCTTATCGTAAGTGGCAGTCTTTCATTCATAAAAACATTCTCCCGCCCACCGTCCTGCAATCTTGGAAAGAGCATGGGGAAGTTCCACGACAAGCGGTCGAAAGACTCTATCAAGAAGGATATACGTCGCGAAGCTGACTGGCATCTAGGTAATATTCATTCAAGGCATCACAGGCTATATGTACCTTACGCGTTCGGGGCGCTGTACAGCCACCCACTAGAAGGATTTTTCCTCGATACTTTGGGAGGTTGGGTCTCGTACCAACTCTTGGGTCTGACTCATCGCGAGAGGACGGTGTTTTTCACAGTCTCGACCCTGAAGACCGTCGACGACCATTGTGGCTACCGATTTCCATGGGATCCCATTATCTGGTTGGGACACCTTACCGGTAGCGAGATGGTTTATCACACCATACATCATCAGCCGTGGGGTATTAAGGTATTTGCAACGTGGTCAACTTGACCAGATTTCTTGATAGGTCTGACAAAAATGGCTAGACAAACTACGGCCTCTTTTTCACTTTCTGGGACAATTTTATGAATACGAGGTATCGTGGCACAAGACGCGTGGGCGAAATTAAACGCAAAGTGGAGGAACCGCTCCTCTGCCAGACCGAGAAACCTTACTCAACGGCACACCAGTACAGCCAAGTAAGGAACCGATGCCAGTTGAGTCCATCGTTATTGGCAAGGTTGCCTCGAGTGACTTGGCTGGTAGTGGAGGCGTGAGCACAGGTTTGAGTGATAAGGCATTCGGATTGAACATGACTGTTGCAGCTAGAGCGTAACATATGATATGCGGGAACAACGTCCTCCTGGTGCATCAGATAAGTGATTGTGTGATCTGAGACTCCCGTTTCCTCTCGATTTTTCAGTGGTGGTATCCTTGGATTGGATGACGCTCACTGGTGATCTTGCTGTTAGATACAGTACCCCGCATTAAGTCACGGTCGCGCGCTCCCCAACCAATACACCCCCCACCTGCATCAACCATTGAACCATCAAATTCAGCTGGGGAACTTCAATATTTGGGCTAGTTATTTAGTAGTATATGACTTATAATTCCCCGATCAATATTTAGTATGCCAGCCCTTCGCTATAATTAGAGCTTCACATCTGCGTGGCATACTGGAAATTAGCCCCTCTATTACCTTCTCCCGTATGTTCCCCCAGGCCTTCTGTAAAATCTGGAACAGTTGGGTTTCAGCTTCCTCGCCTTTACCCTTCAATTTATCCAAATCCGGATAGACTTTATAGGCTTCCTTCTTCAGTAGGGCCCAGAGATTTTCGATGAGGTTCAAATCGAGGCTGTACGGAGGTCACTCCATGACTTCTATATCCATTTCCTGAAACCAGAGCTTCGATTTCCTGGCTCTATGTATCGGAGCGTTATCCTGCATGAATACTAGTCCTGGCTCCCATATGCCAGCCAAATTGTGATCCAAAATCTGAATGTAGAAGGCTGCTGAATAGCCGTGTTTTTTGGATTCGAAGTCCCGATCAAGCAGGTATAAATCCGATCTTTCAGAACCTCAGAAAGCTCCCCAAATCATAATGAAAAAGGGCTTTCCACTGGGAATTTTCATTACTTTATCTCTATTCCATTTCTGTTTGGGAATTCCAAACATCCATTCTGGTGTTTTACCTGATCCCCGAGCCACGGATGCTTCATCCGACCAGATGACATTGTCTCATTGATTCACGGTCCAATCCTTATGCTTTTTAGCCCATTTTAACCGAAGCAGAGCAACTTCAGGTGTTAATTTCGGTCGCCGAAGAGCTAGCCAGTGAGAAATTTCGTGAGCTCGTAGTGTTGCGTTGAGAGTTCTCGCGTCCAAATCGATCCCGGTGTTCGTTTTCAGCTGTCTTCAGGTGATTTTAGGCTCCGATCGTAACTGACGTAACAGTACCCTAGCTGCTCGAGGGGTAATTGATAAAGGCCTTCCTGATCTGGGTTTATTGACTCCGGAGGGTGCAGTGCAAAGCCTTCCTAAAACTCCATTTATGGTGGTGCGGAGAACGTTCAAATTGCGACTGATTTGGGTGGGTGTAGCTCCTAGCTCAGCTTGCCCCGTAATTTTCCCTTTAGTCAACAAATCGAGCTCCTTTCTTGAGGTCTTATTACCAGAAATTGTAGTTAACGGAGCCCTTCTGAGCATGGTGAATGTGGTTGAAGAAGGTTGATTGTTTTGAAGGTACGCGATTTTACGTGTTTTCGCTTAAGTGACCGTGACTTTTTGCAGGGTACTGTAGATAGGGCAACGGCACTGAATTAGTAGCTATCGTATTGTTCAGACAGAGGAGGGCAACGGCACGGAACGTGATGGCCAACATTTTCTTCTATGTGAAATGACAGTCTTGAGAAAACTATGGGCAGCCAAATGCAGCTTTATATGAAATTGCTTGTGTTTATAGGATACCAAGGGTCCAGAGATTGTGCCATAGCGAGATCTTGCGGTGTCATGTTGCCGCTACCATCGCCGAACATGTTTTGAAAAGAGTCTTCTGTCAAGTTTGAGAAGGCCTCATTCGTATGTAGGGATGCTAGCAAACAAGTCAGTGCAGGTTCGCAGTGGATAGAAAATGCAGGCTCTTCCGAAAAATTGAGCTACCTGCATATTGACATGACTTACGACTAACTCCTCGGATATCATCGAAGTCGTTGAATACATCTTGATCCGCGTTGTCATGTTGCATTTTTACTCTCGCGATCGTATCCATCAAAGCGCAAGCAATCGGCAAAGGCGAGCAGGATCTTGCAGAAGGACTTTTTTGGCTTTGCAGGTCGCGGAGGCCGACTATAACCTCATCCAAAATCTTGATTTCGTCACATGCAGAGGTTTCGTTCAGTACGTAACAAAAGAGCTGGAAGAATGCGACGAAGGGGTAATTCTCAAAAATCCTTTGCTTACCGTTAATAAGTATTGCTGGAAGTTTATAGAGCATCTCTTGGCTCAAGTTTTTTGCCAGATGTGTGCTCAAGAAATGGGATAATGATAAACAGCACGTACCTGAGAAGGACAGAATTAGCTCCGACACTACCTTTCTCGTCCCTAAGGCTTAAGAAGATGTCCAGACATCTTGCAGCTTCGTTGAGACCGCTTTGGGAATGAAGATTTTCCCTTCGGGACCGATAAAGTAAGATACGACTGGTACAGAAGGCGAATTCGAGTTCTTTCTGGAAATGCTCCAATCCATCCTGTCCCAGACCGCTCGTGGTTTCACTAAGACAGGTCGTTCCTAGTCGTTCTAGGTCCCCGGAGAGCTTCGCAAATTGTTTGCGCCGCTTCGATGAGCTGCATCGGGCGGCTTCTGCCGAGTACAGACTCTGGTATATATTTTCCTGTAACTCCGCCAGACGAACTTTTGCTGTAAACGTCGCACCAGAGATGTCGATCGGATTGCTGGATGGCGGTAGATCAACGTCACAGTCAGCCAAGGGTAAATACTTTGGCTTCTCTCTGGTGAAAGAGGTTGTGGTGTCAAGAATGTACAATGACCAAAAAACGCTTCTTCGTTCTTCTTGTTGCCAAGCTTCTAGTCCTGGCGTTCCGAGCCTTTGCTGGTGAAGCCCCATACTCCTGGCCAAGGAACAAGCCTGAGACAGAAGGAAAGCACTGACACTACTCTGGAAGTTCTCCTGCGCAACTAAGACCTGCGGACCAGTCAGCATATGTTGTCTGACAACAGCTGACTATCGAGTCTTCTGCTAAGTCTCGCTTCGAGCTTACCATGGTAATTAGCACTTGAACATTGCAAAGGGTCGGCCGAAGAAACTCATCAAGATGCTGGTATCCTCTTCGCAAATTGTCAAGGAAGGATTTGACAAGGCCTGCATCCATGTGCGTATGTTGTTTCTGGCTTTGGATTGTTTTCGGCATCAATGTCAGAAGGACGATGTTGTTGAAATACATAGTCCATGCACGGTCCGACCCAGTGGACCTGCCTGCGTAGATCGCCTCGAGTTTCGCATCGAAATTCTGTCTGTTGAAAATCGGCATCAGTCCATGGATCTCACTAAAAAATGGCCCGACCGTAGCGTCCAAAATAAATTTCGGCGGCAAGACGAGCGGTAGACCGTCGTGGGAGAGGTCGACTTGATCGCGTACACTGATGTCACTACAACATGCCAGCAATTGCCTCGAGGACTCCGATAGGGATTGAGAATTGGACGGAGTTTTTGCTGATACGTTTCTGGTATCAACGATGCAATGAGCTTCCCACATCAGCGAAGCTAATGAGATTGACCTGAAGTAACGCTCATGGCCATTGACGTCTCGCAAAACCTGTCCATGAAGTACTCCGATACTTTCCAGATCCTGTAGGTCGTCTTTGAAAGAATCATGGATGCTTCTGGGATCCTCAGTCTTATCCGAAGAGCTGCCCGGAGATGATTTCGAACTCTCCATTCGTAGTAGACTATCGGCCAAACCGGAAAGCGTTCCCTCAATTCGTTCTAGCCGGTTCTCGACGTTTCCAAAGTTGTTGGATCTTGGTCCAACCGCAATGAGTTCTAGTTCTTCGTTTGGTTTTTAATGAGGGAAGAAGAAGAGATGAACTGACAGTCTCGTAGCTTGGCTATTTTTTCTCCCCTTTCCGGAAAACTGGCACTGCACGGATGACCTCTGGCAGTGATAGCATTGCGGCCTTTCGCGCCCACATTTAATCTTCCTAGCCCGACACTGATCGCAAGCTGGATCGCTCCCGAGCGAATGCGCAATCGAAGACTATTTAGAGTGAGCAACAGAACAGCCCACGCTATGAAAATTGTACGCCTTCTGTTAGATCTGAGATCTGTAGTGTTTCGTTTATAGGAAAAGGAAAGAAAGACGTAAGACTGGTATATTTACATCTGAAGCCATCCTATAATCCACTCTTTGCTTTCGAGTTCCCGGTCCCACACAACACTCAGCTTCTGAGGATATTTGGTCACTTGAGATCAATAGCTCAGGTAGCTATCCTGAGAGTTTCGGGACTTTACGTTGAAGCCTCATCACTGATCAACACTACACCGCCTCAACCGTCGGCTCGGGTTCTTATACCCATACCGGCAGAGCATCTTCTTGCCTGTCTCATTCTCCCGCCTTCACAACTATAATAATGTCGGCAATCTTGGTTACAGGGTATGTGCTGAACATCGTGCAGCGTATCATGTGCAAATTAAAACCCAGTGAGCGTGGCATGCCTCATGCGGGTCAAATCCAATTTGTTCATGTGCGGCACCTCATCCTGGTGTCAGCGTATGGCTCACCTTTTGCGTGAGCCAAACCCAAGTCCAATGGGTGGGGCCGGGACCGGAAATTTATCGAACGCATGGACGAGACATAGCCCTGTAGCTGTGCCCACTTTTGCCTTGAAGGGGTGCAGTAAGGCATGTTGAAGATAGATTGAGGCGTAGTATCAGATGCATGCATCTGCTCTTGGCAGATAGCACGGACTCTTTCTTATCGCGTGTTAGCCTCGTGGCGCATGACGATCACGACACGTTGGTCCGGGTTGCCTCAGGTCCCCATGACTCGTGGAGTCGTGAGACACGTCTGACTCCTGAGGGGTAGTACTGTATATACCGGGTAGCTGACTTAAGGTAAGCCAAGCTCGAGGCCTCTTTTCACGCCTTGCCACGCTTGCATACAAATAAGGAAGGAAAAAGATTCAAACTTTGCGATCTTCTATGTTTTAGTAGCAAGAGTAGTTATTCGTAACAAGAGCAAGCAGAACGAAAGGAATCAAGAAAATTTCATGAGTTGTTAGAAACAGGGAACAGTACTACATACTGCAGTATTCCGTACCTATTAATAGGCTTGAGCAAACACACTTAGCGGGAGCGTACAGTAGCTTCTTACCTTACTCTTACTGTGAGCTACTGTAGCGTCATCTGCGAACCCAGGCGGCTCGGGTATCGTTTGGTCCTTTCTCCGGTAATCCCATATCACTTCCGCGACCAGTCATACCCCATAGTACATAAGCCGTGATGAGAAAATAACCATGCATTGACTTCAATGGCTTCACTGAGCCGAAATGACTTCTTGTCGGTCTCAAGTCTGGCCATAGTAAATCCCTTGCTAGGATCAATTTTATTGCGGCACAAAACATGAAATCGATACACGGGTAAGTGTTGCTGATCGCGTCGAATCGTATTTGGAAGCCTTTGTGAGCACCACGATCCACGGTTGTACCTGTGGAAAGAGTACCTGCGGTCAATCCTCAGGACTCTTCATAGGCCACTCGCTCTCGTTACCATGCGTGTAGGAGGGGGGCCAAAGAGCCATGATTTGGAACCCCCACATCGTGTCGAAGATATGTATCAAAGGAGCTCGAAGCAGCGTACACAGTGTACCGCCTTGTTGAACCTTAAGGATGCCGTCCTCCCTGCTTCAGCCCTGATCAGATTCCGTGGTGCAATAGCCTGCATGTAGCCACCAAGTCCTTCGGTTTTCTATGTCAGCAATATTAATGTCGTCTAATTTTGAGTGTGATATGAGTCATTCTTACTGCCTTCAGGTACAGTCAAAGCTGCCTAACGGAGGTGGCATATCGGCTTCTCAATTCTATTGGTTTACGAATCGGCCAAAATGTGAACACACTTTGGAACAATCCTATTCAGGTATGTATAGCATATTTCCACAAATTCCTCAATGTAGAGATTATCCGTTATAGATATTTATTGTATAAGCACCCCTATATGGGGCCTACCAAATCTACCTATCACCCCCTACCCCCCCCCCCCCCCAACCAGTCCCTCAAATCCCTCTGCTTCAAGCCCTTCATATGACGCTTTAAAAGCTTCCTTTTATGAATTCTGAGCATTCGGCTGAAATCCGGATCAACCGAAAGTGAGGTTTGCTGCTCGGTGACACTGATAATTTCAACTAGCGATGAAGCTGTTGAGATGATAACCGTAGGTCTGTTGCCATCAGCGACTGCAGGCCTTCAATTTGAAGCGTCTCATCAAGGCCTGATTATAGTCATCATAGGATCAGGCCCGTAAGGCCTTTCGTTGACTGTTTCGAATAGGTTTCCGTGATCGTTTGAGGGGGGAAGACGGATAGATAAGTTTAATGTAGATATTTGATATAACGGACCCCATCAAAAAAAGGTTCAACAGGGTTCCGGTTGGTTATATGAAGATTTTCCGTTAGGCCCACCTAAGTTTGGTGAAATCCGGGCCGTGTCTTCGTTATGGCCAGGTTTCCGTTATTCGGAATTCCCCTATAGGCAGCTTTGACTGTATTCTTCCAATTCTGCCGCTGCTTTTATTCTTCGCTTGAATGGTACGCTATCGCGTGAGGTTTCGCCATGCTGAGGTCTTGTTAAAATAGATTATCGGGCTCGGGTTCGGGTCACCCGCCTGGTGAGACTGTTTCCTTCTTCATCTTGCCTCAGGACCTCAGACGTGCGTGGCTAAGCCCCCCGAAGAGGCTTAGCCCCACACGTCTGAGGTTTTGAGGCAATCTTCATCCTGGTATCGCGCAGTGATGCTGAACCGCAATTACTGGCTTTGAACAATGGCTTCACTGGGAAACCTGGGGTATGTATGTACTTCGTAGTGTGCTCGGAGTACAGCAGGATATTGGTGAACTGCTGCAGGAACGAAATATTTCAATTACAGTTCATCAATCTAACCTCATAAGTCTCCTTCGGATCTCCATACATCTCCAGCAGCAAACCTTGTAAACAAATCAAAAGAGATACGGCTTTGTGAGATTGACCGCAGCTTTCACGTTTCTGTGATGTCGAAAGATTGTCCTAGCTGAAGAGTATATTTTGCAATTGCCTATCATAGTTGCTAAGTGGAGGGGATTACGCTGGTGGTCAGTTTTCTTGCCACATCCTCAACTTGGCAAACCAAGAGGAAGCTGAGTCATTATAGGGAACATATTCAGCAGTTCGACGCTATTACTCGCGCATGTGACGAATGGGTCATTGATCAGTGTTCCGTCATATCTGCCTATCAATGGTAGTCTAGTCCGGGGGGATCATGTCGTCCACATCGACGCCGAGCGTAAATCAATCTCACTGTATTTTAGAGAGCCTTTTCCGTAAGTCTCGAACGCTTTCGGTGAGACACATTTTGCTAAGGACATACACCAGAACTCCTAAGAAAGACGTATGTGAAAGCTCGAGATGAGAGACACGCCGGAACTATCGATCGAATAGCATTCTAGTCCAACCCCATTCTTGGCAGGTGATTTACATAACCTTTACCGGATGAATTAACAGCTCCCCGCAGACCGCTGGTTTCTTGACATTGGACTTTGCAAGCAGAAACACCACCGGATAGGGGCAATCATGTGAGACACTTCCAATTCTCTTCAAGCCATTTTAAGCTGACATGCTGCAATTGTTCAAGCCTCATTGGAGGTCAGTAACACCCTGCTTCAATAAATCACCCAGCTCACATGATTCCACTGCCTATGTAGACTGGTGCTCCTGGATTCCAGTCCCTGTCCAGAGGATCTTCGTAGGCTCGGAGCAGCTGATTAGTAACGGGCCGGGAAATCCGTTGGCGTTGGATATTCAGATTAGCGAAGTAGTGTTCTGAGCGTTGACAATAGGTCCTTGTCTTCCGCAGCATTTCTTGCCGGTAACAGGGCGTTATCCAACATGAACTCAAGGACAGCTGTCAGGTAATATGATTAGCTTTAGTCGTTAATTTACCCCATATCAGGACATGTTACTCCGAGCTTCCACTATACGTGCAATTCCCAAATGCAGAAGTATTTTTTACAGATTCCTGTCATGCGAAAATCCCCATTGTCGCATCCAATTCTCGATCCATTCCTCCGAGACAGCTTCGAGCGTAGCCATTGTGGAGCTCTCCTTCACTGCCTTATCTGTGCTCAACACCGCTTGTGGATCCGAAAATGTGTCTTCGATATGCTTGTAGTAGTTCATAAGCTTTATAGCAGGGTTGTTGGTGATGTCGTCACTATTTCGCGAAGCAGAGACAGATTCACCAAGTGCATCAAGCCATTGAATATATTCCACGCCTTCGAGAGGAAAGTCACAGTTTCTTTGGAACATTGGTACAAGCTCCGGCCATGTAACAATGGAAGGGTTGACAATATGAAAAACCTTCAGGGGATCTGAGGAGCTGCCACCTTTCTGACTGGTTGGTCCGTCGATGTGCAAAGTTGTTCCGTTAGTAGGCGCCTTTTCAATGGCTCCAATTACATGCTCTTTTATTTCGGTCAGTGGTGACCGAAGAGCCACTGATGCCGTGTCGACTAATTCGCCTGATTGAAGTGCTTCGTCCATCGGAATATGTCCTACCATATTATTTAATATGCCATTACTGTTCAATGAGTTTGGTCGTTGGCTCTGTTCGAGAGAAATCATGGAGTTAGTAGTGGACCACCCGGAGGTGAGTTCATCACCATTACGCCGGTTAACTACTCCAAGATCTTCACGTGCCTTTTTCTTGAAAGAATTATCCAACGACTCGATAGACCTCTTCCGCTTTTTTCCATTCCGAAAGTGATCTGGCGCAAACAGCAGGTCAACGATGATTCGGGAGACGAAATCCACAGGTATCCAGTCTATGGTATCTCTCGATCCCAGAGAAACAGGGAATTTTCCGAGATGCACAGAGCTAGCAATAAGGCTTGGTATCCACTCGTGCTTGCTCCATATCCCCTCCCTAATTGTTGGGCCGGCTATTTGGCCCACTCGACAGATAGTCGCTCGGAGAGAAGATCTTTAATTAGCTACAGCTATCAACCTCTCAGCTGCCAATTTAGACTCGGCATAACCCATGTTAACAGCGCTTGTCCAGTCTTCGGAAACGTTCTCAGAAACATGACCACCCTGACCTTGCTTTATTTCTTTCACAGTGCTTTCGCTTGAGACGAACAACAATCGAGCTTGATGTTCAGACCTCAAGCAGAAGTCTATGAGCTGCCAAACACCATGAATGTACGTATTGGCAAAAGATTCGAATGAACGGTCAAAATTTACATTCCAAGCATTATGAATGATATGGGTCACGCTTCGAAGCAGGTCAATATGTGTGGTTTCGGTTAAACCTAAGTGAGGCTTGTTCAAGTCCGCCTCTAGAAAAGATACCTTGGAGATATCTGCAGACAGACCCTTCTCAAGATGAGATTGCGTCTGGCGCTTCTCAAGGCTCTTCCCTCTATTGGCGCAATAGATTTTTTCGACTTCTGGATTCGTTGTGAGAGCGTCTAATAGATACGAACCCAAAGACCCAGTCGATCCTGTCAGTAATATCACGCGACCTTGAGACGGATGCAACACCGGCAACGTATCGCTTGCCGGAAGCCTTGATGAGTACTTGACTAAGGTGTCCTGCATCCGTTGGATGCGATTTGGGGTGATTAAAGAACTGTTTTTGCCTATGATCGCTGCCTCGAGCTTACGAATGCTTGAGTGGCTATAGATTGTCTGAGTACTAATCGGCTCGAACGGTAGCGCCGAAGTGATTAAGAGCGCATTGATCTGTCTCGTAAGGGCAACAACTTGTAATGAGTCCAGTCCTAGTTCGAAGAAGTCTGCTTCTGGTGTCAAATTTTTGTTGCGCCAGGTACATGTCAATATCATTTCGTGAAGAGACTTCCCCAAAGTCTCCGCATGCTTCACCTCATCATCCACGAGCATCTTGGAGGGAGTCTTCGGGAGCCCAGTGCTATCGTATAGCTTCTTTATCTCGTTTTCGTATAAATCCAAGGTCAATTGACGCTGAACGGTTCCTTTTCCAGTACGCAACACTGGCTTTTCGGAAGTCGTGAATAATATGAAATCTTTCAAGACCCTGCCATAAGAAGGGCAGTCTTGGTTTGCTCGCTCAATAGTCGGCCAGATTCCATCCAGAAGCTGTGCTCTATCTTCCACAGTCCAGGGGCAGCTCACTAGCTCCAGCAAGAGGCATGATTGGAATTTTCCATGGCCGCCCACAATAGCGGATCGAATTGCAGGATGCGCCGATATAATTCCCTCCATATCCACGGGGTTGAGCTTTTCGGCATTCAAAAATACGATGATATCATCCAGCCTTCCTCGAAAGCGCCAAAGATCCTCTTTGATAGGGTGCTTTTCGTAAAGGTCTTTCATCGAGTATTCGTCTATTCCTGGAAATGTCGAGAACACGCCCTGAAACATATCAAACTCTCTGTTGCGGACTATGTAGTGCTCATAAAGACCATCCACGCCAACTGGGCGGAACTCGTTACCACCAAATGGGCTATAGTGGACATAATCCCACTCGCTGCTATCACAGGGCTCTAGTGCGGGTAAGCCAACCTCTGTAGAACCGTTTAATTGGACAAGATTGGTTCTAGTTGATACTGCGTGGCCAACATCATTTGGCAAAGATCCCCCCGCATATATCAAGTGTTTGAGGTTTTCAAGATGTCCCAGGTAAATAGGATTCTTGAAAATGTCGACAACCATGGACGGAGGTAGCGCACTTGATTGAATGTTTCCGTAACGATGATACATATCTACGCTCTCCGCAGTCATCGGTATGTTGCGAGGTGGAAGCACACAGATGACCCCACAGTATATACCTAATCCAAGGAGGTAGCAAAGAGCTGCTGCGTGGAACAATGGAAAAGCCAAGAAAAGTCTGGTGCCACTCAATGATGGACCGATAGTCTCTGCACCACCAAGCGATGGTATCATTTGGTACGCATCGATACACGAGAATGTCCCATGTGTTACGGTCACCGGTTTCGGTATGCCTGTTGATCCAGACGTATGCAACACAACAAGCGGATCGAGACGTGCTTCGTCGAAGGTTTTGTTGTAAGGGTAATTGAGAACCTTATCCGGTTCTAGAAAATAGTCCAGGTCTGGGAGAGACGAAGCTTGCATCTGTCTTTTGGCGAGGATCTGCTTTAAGATAGGGGACTCTGTCTCCGGAACCAGGAAAGTGTTACACTTTGTGGCCTCAAAAAGAGCTAGGTGAGCCTCTAAGCTATTCCTGGGCGAGCTGAAGAAGACCTCCCATAATCAGCATGAGAATGTGTTATGCAGTACTCTGGGCTCACTTTGTAGCCAGTCTTAACGGCCGCGAATATGAGAATGGGATATAGCAAATCCAAAGGACCTATATAGGCAATTGTCTCGAATAGCTGACCTCTACCAAACTCTTTTTCAATCCACCATGCGCACTTATTGATTGCTCGAGCGAAAGCAAAAAAATTGATGTCAATGAACCCATCCCTAGGGTGTGACAGTTTCGGTATTGCTACGAATAGTCTCGTGGGAGAGGTAAAGGCAATTTCATCTATAAGAACAGGCAATAGCCTACGTCCACACTGTGGTGGAGGTTGCGGAATGCCATTTTCCATTGTAAAGCGCGATTGATACTCGTTCGAAGGAGCTGCGTTGGCCCAAAAGCGGAATGTTAAAACATTTTATGGAATTTTTGGGAAAGCTACTGCAAATAGATCACGGGGCTCCAGCACCCAGTTCAGAGAACCATTGAGTCTATCAATTGAATTGGCAGGTTAAGACACACTCAACTTCAGCTGAATGCTTGGTTTTTCCAAGAATTCTCACACCATGTCGTCCTTGACCTCAGATTGGCCGGCCAGCGACGCTTGCAACCTGGCAACTGAGCTCCAAATGCGGTAACCTGCGGGCGGTGTATGCCAAAATACGACCTTGAATCCGTGCATGATGCAGGTCTCGTAGTGACACATCAAGATAGTCAGTCAGTTGTATTCCGCTACCTTTGACACTTGAACCGAGGACGGCCATACGACCGGATTGTACAATGTGTTTTGGGGGTAATAATGGTGTATTAGTAAGACTTCAGCATAAAGCATTATCAGCAACACTGGTTGGGCCAGAACCTCGTTCCAAAGGTACAATGGTAAACGCTTAGGTAGTGCTCCATCAGAGGGCCAGGTACCGAAAGCTAGAATAACCATAGCGCTGGAACTTGCGCCCACGTTAGGTTTGGCGTCTGACATGCTTGGGAGGGCTTCATAGGCAGCAAGTAAGACGCTCGGTCAGTAGATAGCCCTGCGCCTTGATTTCATTGGCTAGGAGGACAACAACGTGTTAAGTAAGCATGATTTCGCAGCTTCCCATGAGCGGGATCAACTAAAACGTCGCCTGCGTAAACCAGCATTTCGGGGTGTAGAGTTTTGGCAGGCTTCAAGGCGTGTGGGTGTGCGTTCGGTTTCTTCGCCGCTAGAATAGTGCCTTGGACGATGTGCCACCTTAGAAACCAGATTAGGGTTGAAAGCCACACACAATTTGAGACGGCATCTGTTTAACTAGATTCTCTACCTCAATCGAAGACTAGATACGTCCAAGTGAGTTCTGGGTGGAAATAGTATCCGACTTGCTACGCAGTAGAACTCTTTCCACTGTGCCGGTCTCCCAGAACTTACCTCGATCGACCGACAACTGCGGCCAAGGTGGGAAAGATGCTGGGAGCACCGACAGTAGTTTGCTGGTTCCCCAGCGAGCTCCCCACGAACATTGGCGCTGCACACCTTTGAGCGTATGGTAGGTAATGAATGACCTTCCAGATCTCCATGCGATCTTCATGCATAATCAGGAGGGTTATGCGCAACAGATTTCCACCTGGTAGAGACACCGGTACCTCCGTATCTCTCGTGGGATGTGATTTCAAACCATCCAATCCCGAAGACAGCCAGATGGATGAGACTGCCCATCACCGTTAATGGTTTTCATTACTGGTGTAGTTGTATTCATATAATACGGCTAAGCGTATTTCCACCGCTACTCGTACTGTACCCCGGCTCCCGTCACCATCTGATCGTTCCCGAAAGCGAAAGCCGCTGCCGACAAACAGACGATTCCTTCCTAATCTGCACCCTGAAGGCGACACAACGCCATCCAATCCCGCATATCAGAGTCGACACAACACTTGATCAAGATACGTACGTACTACTGTGGGCTATCGTTGCGGATCTGCAGCTGAAGCACAAGGTACTACTCTGTTGCCGTCATGCGATCCTGCGTTGACTGGTACGAATAGTACACCAGTAACCACGCGTCGGAACTTTTTCCTCATATGAGGCTGCTCTAAGTGCACGTGCAATGCGCATGGCAGTAAGGTTGACTGGAACTTCTATTTTTTGCCAGTCCTCCAGGCGCTCTTTCCCTCTTGATTTCGAGTTCATATATACTATCATGGCTCACGTACTTGAGACCCGCCCTAGGGTAGATCTCGGAAGGGTTGGAGGCACCTTCAGGCGGTACTGGACTTCACTGGACTGCACTAAGGCACAGCAGCGCCATCGCCGAAGGACCAAGCAAGCCACCGTGAAGTCATTGTTCGTTTAAATAATATCAACATGCACACTATCGCAGGAGCCCGGCCAACGCAGAAACGGGCGTAAAGGAGGGTACCCTGGAACAACATAAGGGACGGTGATCGTTTTCGTATTTCCCCAGTTGTTCCCTTAGGCACGCTCCCGTCGGTCATGCATCTGCAAACTCTACTCTGTGTTACTGTTTCGATCCTGAGCCTGGGCGTGCTTGCAGCACCTGCTCCTACGGCCTCAGGTCCACCAACGTTTCGACCAAAAGGCAGCTCCTTCGGAGTCCCTGGAGTCAATGCTTCTTTCGACTACGTCATTGTGGGTGGGGGGACTGCTGGCTTGACTGTAGCAACTCGACTAGCAGAGGCCTCCTTCAGTGTCGCTGTGATTGAGGCTGGGGGCTTCTACGAGGTTGATAATGGCAACCTCAGTGTGGTGCCTGGGTACTGCACATTCTATGCCGGAACAGATATCAACAACACACAGCCTCTGGTTGATTGGTCATTTGTCACACAGCCTCAGGCGGTTCGTAATAGCACGTCGATTTCTGTGTCTTCACTGATGACTTACAGGGTGCAAATAACCGGCGCATGCACTATGCGCGTGGGAAGACCCTGGGCGGTTCGTCTGCGCGTAACTTTATGCTGTACCATAGGTAGGTCATCAAGACACATTGGAATACACTCGTTGAGTTGAGGATAGGCAGACTGTTGGATCGGCTCAAGCATGGGCAATTGCTGTAGGCGACTCGAGCTACACCTTTGACAACTTAATACCTTTTTACGAGAGAAGCGTGGCTTTCAGTCCCCCAGGAAATGCCTACACGAACAGCTCGAATATACAGGACACTTCGGTTTTCAGTGACGAAGGAGGCCCTTTGAAGGTATCCTTTGGCAACTACGTTGACCCTTTTGGTACTTGGGTACAACCAGCATTCCAAGCCATTGGACAGGCGGCAATCAAAGGTTTCAATGCTGGTAAGCTGATAGGGTCTGGATACGTTCCCTTTACTCTTGATCCGAAAACGGCAAGTCGATCTTCGTCGGAGACGAGCTTCTTACAGGAGGCAATAACATACACGCAAATACAGATCTACAAGAATTCGCTGGGTCAGAAGATCTTGTTCGACAGTACCAATACTGCTACTGGGGTATCTGTATATACAGAGGGAGCTTACGGCACACCGAGCGTTTACTACACCCTCAAAGCTACGAAGGAAGTAATAGTATCAGCGGGTGCTTTTCAGTCCCCACAATTACTGATGGTATCTGGAATTGGCCCTCGACGAACACTCGAAGGTGTAGGCGTTCCAGTACTCAAAGACCTCCCAGGCGTTGGACAGAATCTATGGGACCAAGTATACTTCGGGACCGCCTTCCGCGTTGAGGTCCCTACTGCTTCCACATCTCAAAATAGCCCCGCTGCGAATGTAGCTGCTATCAACGCATACGATAAACTAGCAGCTGGCCCTCTCACCATCCCCGCCCCCGGCGTTCTCGGTTGGGAAAAACTACCTGAGCCATTCCGGGGGACTCTTTCCGCTGCCACACGAACAGCCCTGGACACCAACTTCCCCGCCGACTGGCCCGAGCTAGAATACCTCCCCGTCAGCGGCGCGGTCGGCTACAACCGGGACTACCAGACCGAGGACCCACTCGATGGCTTCAACTACGCCTCCATCACCACCGCACTCGTCGCACCGCTAAGCCGCGGCAACGTCTCCATCAGTAGCGCCAGCATGGCAGACCCGCCCCTCATCAACCCCAATTGGCTTACCGACCCCGCCGACGCCGAACTCGCCGTCGCGGCCTTTAAGCGCCAGCGCCAGGTCTGGGCCCACCTCAGCAACATCACCATCGGCGTCGAGCATATCCCCGGCCCAAAAGTCCAGAGCGATGCCGACATTCTCAACTTTATCCGGGAAAGCTTGGCGCAAGTCTGGCACGCCGCCGCGACTTGCAAGATGGGGACTGTTAAGGATGCCATGGCCGTTATAGACAGTTCAGCGAGGGTGTATGGGACGAAAGGGCTTCGGGTGGTGGATGCGAGTAGTTTCCCGTTTTTGCCGCCAGGGCACCCGCAGGCAACGATTTATGCGTTGGCGGAGAAGATTGCAGCAGAGATTATCGGGCCAGGAGGGGCGAAGAAACCTTTGAGGCCGAGTGTCGGTGCGAGTGGGTCTCTGTGTGGGGCGGGTACTGCGACTTCGTAGACTTTGGGGCTTGTGAAGACATGTAGATAGATGTGAGACGAATAGATTAAGGCGGGAAGTAATATCAAAGGAGAATACCTAGGGTCCACGCAAAGCATCCTGTTGGCCAAGTTTGCTTGAAAAGACAATGGTAAGCGAATGGGTTTATAAGTCATTCATACATGGAGGCAGAAAGGTTTCAATGTGCCACAGTGCAGTCGACAGATTAAGGATTACAGTAGGACTTTATCAAAACACATAAAACAAACCAAAAAAACTTTGCGCCTTGATGCATGAATCATGACCCTTGCTCTAAATATACCTCCCCCCAAAAGCCAGTAAAGTTATGATATATATGTAGCACCTACATGCCAAACACTCACGCCAACTAGAGCCACCAAAAAAACAAATCTCGTCCCGATCCTGCACGCTGCCCACCCCTTGAAAAAATAAACCTACTGGTTACATACATATATATAGGTTCCATGGATTAGTCCTTCACAGAGGTGTTTGATCTCCCTATCTAGGCTTCTGTGCTCGACCGCTGATGCGAATGTCGTGGAGGTGGGGGGGGATCTGGTCAGTCAGGGTTAGGGAGTGATGAGTGCTATGTGCTATGTTAGGAAGGGCTCAGGGGTAGAATTGGATACAGCGGTGGAGATATGTAGATGTTTGGGGTTTCAGCAGCTGAGGGCGCAAAGTGATGGGACAATAAGCGGGTGTTTGCGTTGCACTCGCTGGTGGTTTAGCCGAAGATCTTATTGTCGATGGCGATGTTGTGTTGCTGGATACCATAGTTCTAGGTATGTTGATTGTAGAAGCGTCATGCGGGACGTGATGCTGAAAGCCCGAATACAAAGACTATAGCGCGACTTGAAATACACAGCATTCTTTTATCCAATTCTCAGACCCGACCATAATGCTGCTCAATCGACTGATTCTTCAATATCGCCTGCGGCAGCACGTGCAAATCGTTATTGCTCCCCCTTGTCACATGCGTCGTTACCGACCCCTCCATGCCACTCTCCTCATCCAGCCGGGCAAACCCAGCACTACTGCCCTCTAATGAATTCCTCATCGTCGGTTTTGAGCTCAGGTGCGACAGGCCAATGGGTGGTCCATGGCGATGATGGGTGTATTTTCCGTCGATGGCAGTGTTGCCACTGCCGCTATGGCTGCTTGCGAAGATCTTGCCAAAGAGCGGGCGGAGGATGGGGAGGCAGGCGCAGATGATGCCGATGGATTGTTCGACAGTGGACCACATGGAGGCGGGGAGAATGGTGTAGGTTATGTCGTCGAGGTTGACTTCGGAGAAGGTGGTGACACGGACAATTGAGGCGACACAGACGCTTGGATTGATCAGCGTATGGTTTGGTGGAGTGAAAGGTGGTTACCTACAAGAGACCCAGCAGGAATATCCCGCTCAAGGAGACCTTCTGCCGAAACGCTAGGTTCAACCGCCAGATCATGGGTATACTGAGCGTAAGGATCATGAAGTCGATAAGCAGATTCGCGACGCCGTTCCATCGGTAGAATTGGTTCTGGTTGATGCATGTCCCGCCTTTGATCGATTTGTCCCAGTAAAAGGCAACCGGCGTGCATTCAAATATGGCAACAAGCAGATTTACGACGAAGTAGAGTAGCACAACGGTCCACGCGGCGGCCAAGGTCCATTTGAACCATCGGACTACGCCAAAGATACGGTAGTATAGAAGTATCAAGGAGGTTTTGAAGGCAACGGACGAGGAGAAGTAGAAAACTTGGAGGGCTAGGAAAATCTAGTCTTCAATTAGCATCTCCAGTGTCAAATCAATCCACGGAACATGCCTTGAAGAACTCTATGGTCTGAGCCGGAGTGACAGGCCCTCCATATACTTCCGAGTGACGACCGAGTCCAGTGTGTCTGGCCTGGACCCAATAACATGTACTTAGGCCATAATCCAGAACCTTTCTGGTTATCAGTATGGTTCTCTATACCGCCAATTTGCTCCTGGGAGTTTTACGAGAGCAATCACAATAGTAAAATCGCTTTTCGCATCTGGTTAGCTGGAGAAGGGTAAACAAAAGCATAAGCAGACTTACTCCCACCAGTAAGAGGCGGCGGATATCCTCCTTGCAATCAAGCGCAGCACTACGACAATAGTCGCTGCCGTCATCAAAGCAATTGTGCCGCCATAGAGCTCAGAGACGCGACTCTGATAGTAGACGTCGCTCGACATTCCGGAAGACTGAGGTTGTACAGCACGTTAAAAAACGAAAAAATCATCCCAAAGAGAGAACTTGAAGGTAGTCAGGTACATTAAAGCTTGACGTTCGCCCGCGTGAGGGCGACCGTTGTGCAGAGAAACGAAACATATGCAAGCCTATGCGAGGACGGGATGATGTACGGGAGAAGCTGCATAGCACCTCTACAATCTCTTACCCGTGCCTTTCTTTCCCTCTGATCATATCCCCCATGGGGGCTGAAGATGATGGAGTGTGGGTGGGTCGACATCTCTAAATCATGGTGGATTGATTGGGTTGGCCTCTCGCACACCACCACACCCAGCTGCTTTGTGACGTATCATTTTGGCCTGAAGGTGGGCCCAATTGCCGCAGGACCTTGCATACAATCAGGAACACGAAGAATCAAAGTGGCACGATCTCTCTTCAGCTGGAGAGTAGGCATAGTATCTTGAGTCTGCGGTTGGTCTTCCAACTCATTAGCAAGTTACAAACCTGGAAGGCATATGTACCACATTGAATATTGATGACAGTGTATGTATTAGAACGAGTCCCTCGGTCAGCAAACCTGTACCATGTTTTGTATTTCGAATACCGTATAATACGAAAATACACGGGTACTAGAAGTCGCTTCGGATTGGTCGAAGCTGGGAGATACGGTAGGGTGCGGGCCGGAGAAGTAACCACATTCGGCCCTCGGGTAAGTAAGGTATTGGACAAAGAGTTGCATTGAGGAATTTACGGACACAATGTATATGCAGTATGATATATATGCAAGATGATGTAGATGGTTGTTGATGTTTCTTTTGTTCCGCATGCCCGTGCGTGGTTAAGCGTATGGCCCTCAATTGGGCCTACTGTGTGCAACTGTGTAACATTTGTGAGGGTTGCTCTCACTGCCTGGCCCAGATGGAGTAGTATCAAATGTTCTCGATCAAATGTCGTCAAACTCGTGTTGCTCTAGATCGTTTGCTACCTAGATAACTTGATGCCTAGGGAGATTGGCCAACCTGCCAGAGTCTGTACTCTATTGATATCTGTGGCACAGCTGATCACTACAACCACCGCCGATGGAGGCCTATGACTTTATCATTGTTGGCGGTAAGCACTTAGATATCCCTAGAGCAAGACTTCATCCATCGAAATTTAATATCCTACTTTAGCTGGTGCTTCGGGCTGTCTGCTCGCTTCACGTCTTGCCAAGGCATTGAAAGACCAGAAGATCCTCTTGGTAGATGCTGGTGGAAAAAATGACGACCCAGATCATCAAAACTTTGGCGAGAGAAATTGGACGCTTATGACCGTGCCTCACTACAATTGGGGCTACAAAACCGTACCGCAGCCGAACCTAGCAGGGAGAGAAATCGATTACAGCAGAGGTAAAGGCCTGGGAGGCAGCACAACGATCAATTTCTGTGTCTACACCCGAGGTCCAAGCGCAGAGTATGACCGTTGGGCGCAGCTGGTCGATGATGATGTTTGGAGCTGGAGGAAAGTGCTAGAACGTTTTTACAAGGTGAATATGGAGCGAGCGGTTTCGAGGTATCTATCTGTCGAGCTAAAATCTCGGGGGCGTGGGTGTAGATTGAAAAGGTTCAAGAACCGTCGCAAGACTATAAGCGATTTGTCGATGTCTCGGAATCTGCACATGGCAGTGGCGGGTAAGCGAATATAGCTTGATTGGAACAGGATACTGAATGGATTCAGACCAGTCAATGTAAGCCTTCCAGATGCCTGGGAACACGACTTTGGAGAGTTTCTTGAAGCTGCCTATGGCCAACATCCGCAGAATCTCGACATCAACTCGGGAGACCCTATTGGAATCAGCGTCTGTCAATTAGCCGCTGTCAACGGCCGTCGTGTGACGGCTGCCAGCGCCTACCTTTCGGACCCGCCGCCCAACCTGACCATCCTAACCGAATCTCCGGTTGAGAAGGTATGCTTGGATAATCTCAAAGCTGTCGGTATCCAAGTCAAGGGGAAAGATAGTACGTCCGGCCTTGAGAGAACACTTTGATCCTAACTCAACCTTGCTTACCATATCTAGTCTATGCCAGAAAGGAGGTGATTATATCTGCCGGTACTCTCGACACCCCAAAGTTACTGCTCCTTTCTGGGATTGGACCATCCACCAAATATGAAGGACATGGTATTCCCTTGTGCCATGAACTCTCAGGGGTAGGCAAAAACCTTCACGATCATCTTTTTCTCGAACTAGTCACGACTCGAAAGAGTGGCAGCCATCATCGATCATCGTACCTACCAAGTAGCCCAGAAGCTTTCGAAGAAGCACGGAAGCAGTGGATGAAAGATCAGACTGGCCCGCTATCCGACTTCTACTTGCCTCAGATGATAAGTTATCTAAAGAGCCATGCTGTACTGCAGTCTAAAGAGTTCAAAGACTTGGACAAATTTGTTCAGGAGGCTCTATTAGCGGAAACTGTGCCCAACTACGAGATATACTCGGTGAGTAGCTTTTTTGCGCCTATCCATATGTTTCATTATACTACAAGCATCTTACAATCATTTACCAACATTTCTTTCATTATCGCCCTTCCTATTGCCCTAAATTTCCACCACCAGCTAATCCCTCAATCTTAGCACACCGGCACCCCCACTGTCTCAGCCCCAGAACAGTACCTCGCCGTCGCTGTAGCCTTCATGGGCTTCCAAGGAACCGGCGAAGTAAAACTCCGCTCCGCAAACCCCGAAGATCCGCCCCTAATTGATCCTAAATTCCTTTCGCATCCATATGATCGCCGTGTTGCCATTGAAGCTGTAAGAGATGCGCTTCAGTTTCTTGATATGCCGTATCTGGCCAAGGATCGGATTAGGCTTGCCACGGGCCCGAAGGGAAGGAGTGATGAGGAGATTTTGGTGCGTGTCTCTCATAATCAATTCTCCGTTGTTCTAGCCCCTAGTAGAGATGCAGTTCACACGCTGACCTTTTCACGATTGCTTAGAAATACGTCCAGGATACCGCAATAAGCATGTGGCACATGTGCGGCACCTGTAAGATGGGCAAGCCTGAGGACCCGGATACGGTCGTCGACAAAGACTTTCATGTTGTTGGAACCAAGGGCCTTAGAGTGGTAGATATGAGTGTTGTGCCGTTTATGTTAAGGTGCGTTGAAAACGAGATAAGCTTCTGATTATGTTCTTCTCATCCCACCTCCCCCTTCTTCTTCTTCTCTCTTCCCTTCTCTCCATGCGCCTCTCTCTTGTTCTCTCTATCTCAACCCCCTAGCTCATCCGAGTCTAAACAGTCTTTCTTGCTCCCGCCCCTATCTGGCTTTCAAACTGATACGCTAACTTTTCTCAGTGCACACACCCAAGCTGCCGCTTATCTCATTGGCGAGACGGCGGCAGAGAAGATCATTGCGGAATACTCTTGAAAACCCGTCGAGGTGGTCAAACCCGAAACGCCTCCCTTGCGGAAAAGGAACCCTAGCCTAAGTCAATGCATTCAACGGGGCTACTTCTCCCAGATGCACGTCTGCAGTGAATAACCCAAAAGCACTAAACCAAACCAATGCTCATCAAAGACGAACCGAACCCCATTTCCTTTGTGAACAGAACCCCCAATATCACAACCCGAGGCTGCAATCTGGACTGCGTCCGACAAACCCCATTCGCCCAGACCTTTATTTTACAACGCGTGCCTTGAAAAGAATATTCGCAACAGCGTGTCGCCTAACTCGATTCACATCCCCATCCAAAAAAAAAAAGGTAAGCCAGAAAAGAAGTGCTCTTTAACACCGAAAGCTGCTGTACTACATAAATATGGCTAAGACTCTTGATGAGATGGGCGCGAAGGTAAAGTGTTTTCGAGGCCCTTGGTCGAAAGATTTCCTCATTCCTTCCTGCTCGGAATATCGTTGGGAAACGTCTACGTTCTTCGCATGTGACATTTCGAACTCGCTGACACCAACCCAAACCCACTCACTACCTCCCTTCTTAAAGGAAAAGTTTCATTTTCTCAGGATACAGTGAGTACTATTTCACAACAGAGACATGTTTCACACCATCAGATCATAAACGGGAGTCTAAAGTCCCAAGGATCGTGCGATTACTCGTTATTACTCTGTCTATGTACCTAGTCTATTACATCTATTCTCTATGAGCCGTCAAGATATATGACCAAAGAAACCTCCAATCTCATGCTTCCCATACCCAAATCTATCATACCAACCCCATGCCAAAGTCTATAATGCAAACGCAAGTGGGAACGATTTCCCATGCACCACCCACCACAACGAATCGCAACATCAATCCACCCGAACCCCCAAAACCCAGTAGAAAGGAGCCCCTACGACGCCTTCTTCGTCGCCTTGGTCCTCAGCTTCATCAACAAAAACACCATCAAATAACTGCTCAGCGCGAAAATCACCACCACCCCTGCATCCCTCCACCCCTCATAGTAGCTCCCCAGGTTCAGACTCGCCAAGTAGTCGCTACCGCGGCGATACTGGCACACGCGACAGCCCTCTGTAGCCTCTGGATTGACCAGGTTCGTGCGGGCGCCCATGCCCTGGAGATATGGGGCGAGGTACTCGGCACAGGTTGCATTGTTGGGGGTATTGAAGAGGGCGAATTCGTGGGGGGCACATTGCACCGGGGCGTCGTAGTCTGTGAAGACGAGAAGGGAGCCCATGAGGTAGTTGAAGGGGTCGAGGTAGTAGAGCCAATAGCGCCAAAAGGCGGGGATGGCCTGGTAGGGCACGAGGACGCCGCAGAAGAAGACGAGGATGGTGATGACGACGGGATTAACGAGGGAGGCGAAGACGGCGTTGGGGGCGTAGGCGGCGACGAATTGGCCGATGCCCGTGTAGATGAACTCGTAGATGAGCATGACGAAGAAGGTGGCGCCAGCTTTATTGGAGTCGGTGGGGAAGCCGACGGTGTAGTACCAGCAGACGTAGTAAAGGACGGCGCAGATGCAGAGGTAGGGGATTTCGGAGACGATGAGGCCGGTGACAAAGGCTTTCCAGGAATACATTTTGCTTTTGCGTTCACGGATTTCGTAAATGTCTCTGCGCTCGATGAAGAGGGGTTGAAGCTGGGCAATAACGCCTGGAGCGACGAAGATGAAATTAAACACGGTGAAGAGGCGGAGTTGGAGGTCCGCGACACTATTTCCAATCATCCAGAAAGAAAAACCGTTGAAGAGGGCGGAACCGATATGGAGGGCGAATTTGTTGTTGACGTAGTCAATGTTCCTATATAGTGCTATATTCATGCGGTTGGTAACAAGTCTAATTTGTTCCCATAGCGGAAGAGCAAATTCATTGGGGTCGTCTTTGGTGCCAGGGGGTTTGGAGGCGGCGTCTGAAATGATGTTGTCGAGGTTTTTAGTCATGGTGTCGTGTTCCCGGGATTCAAGCCAGACCTGGTTCCAGTCTTTTCCTTGGGATTGAGTACCGGAGACGACATCGATCATGTGTTCAGCTGGGTTAGTTCCAGAGGGACAAGGGGCTCCATAACGGCCAAAATAGTCTTTGATGGTTTGTGCTTCATCGCCAATTTCGCCAAAGTAAACAGTCTTCCCTCCTGGAGCTAGCAAGAGGAGTGTGTCGAATTGCTCGAATAGGGAGGCAGAAGGCTGATGGATGGTAACAAGAACTGCCTGCCCAACAGCTGCAAGTTTCTTTAAGAATCTGAGTGTATTGAAAGCAGCCTGACCGTCAAGACCCGAAGTCGGTTCGTCCAGGAAGATTAGAATGCTGGGCTTGGAGACCAGCTCAACGCCAATGGTCAATCTCTTCCTTTGTTCGATTGATAACCCAGCTCCAGGTTTTCCAATCAGTGTATGCTCGAGATCTTGCATCTCCAGCAAGTCGATGATGGTATCTACATATTTAAGTTTTTCTGCACGTGGTGTTTCACGGTCTTGACGAAGAAGAGCAGAGAACTCCAAAGCCTCTCGGACAGTCGAAAGAGGCTCGTGGACATCCATTTGCTCGCAGTAGCCTGCAGATCGCTGGAAAGAGACAGTGAGAGGTCTTCCGTCGACCAGGATGGATCCATTGATGGTACCTTCCGTCTTTCGTTGAGCGAGAACATCGAGTAGAGTGGTTTTGCCGGCCCCAGAAGCACCCATAAGCGCTCCAAGCATACCAGGTTTTACCCAGCCCTGTACGTTATCCAGAAGAACCCTATCACCGGACGGTGTCTTGACAGTATATGTGAGATTTTTCCATGTGAAGACAGAGGTATTCCTGAGCAGCTGCTTGTCAACGGAACTTTCTTGTAAAGACGAGCCGCTAGCTACCCAGTCTTTCTCATTGTTGGCCTGCGACTCCGAATCGTTGCGCAGAAACTTTTGGTTGTGCTTAGATCTCTCCCTTGGAATCAACAGGTAGCCTGCTTTGCCTGCCGACTCCTTCCAATTGTCTGTAGCTACAATAGTAACAGCAACGAAAAAGACCCACCATGCCAAGATGATTCCAAAATTTCTCCATACATGAGACGAGCTGTACCCTAGAGCAGATAGATACTGCTCACCAGTGACAAATGTTGAACCTTGAATGGCACCTTGGACGCCAGCGCAAGCTTGATAGGCAGAATTCGTGTAACCAGGCCCGCTAGGAATTAGATTATTGGCGATGCAAGGAATAACCTTTCCTTTGTATTCGTTCCCAAGAAGAGCTTCGAAGCCATATGATAAGGGGTCAATCCAATAGATCCAAACAAACCAGGGATGCATGGTAGGCTTCGAGATAAAGTACCCGCAATACAATATTACGGCGGAGAGCCAAAATCCCGAAATTTTAGAAGCAGCGTCAAAGTTAGCTGACAGGGCCCCGATTGCGCGGAACACTGCGGTCATACATATTGCCACTGCAAAAGTGACGACCCAGAAGGTAAAAAATGCCCCAGCACTGACTGTAAGTCCAACCATGAAGTATACGATCAGAGCCAAGTGGGTCACTTGAACGAACAGGATTGGGAGATCAGTGGCTATCTGCGCAAACACGAACGCGGCTGGATGGAAAAACGCAAACGCTTTATGCTTGGCGAGAACGGGTCTACCAGTGAACGAATCGGTGACTTCGCCCAAGGCCATGAGGGTATGGTAGAGAATAGCAAAGAAGAGAGCTCCTGATTTGGTAAAAAGCCCCGTGGAATTGTTGGGAGCGTTGTAGAACAGCGAACCAGCGACCAGTGCCTGTACAAGAGTAACACCTTGCTTGATAAACAAGGTCGGCTTGTCTCCCCAGATGATTTCGAACTGGCGCTTCACACAATGTCTTACTTGGGAGAAGAAACTAGTTGTTAAAGGGGATTTCTTAAGGAGAGTTTTGTGTTTGTCGTAGATGATCGCCTCTTTGAACTCGGCAGTCTCCGATTTGGCTTGATGTGTGTCCGGATATCTGTATTCTTGCTCCATAGTCGCTTTGATTGAGGTCCTTTGATAGGCTTCTCTAATGGCCACGGCAGTCCGTGGAAATTTTTCCTCGTAATCTTCGCAGATCCGCCGTTCAGTGGGTACCGTGACTCCAGTCAGGAAATCTGCAACATTAGCCCCATCTTCGCAGACGAAACCAAGGTTCTCCATAAACGGACGAGCCTCCGTCATTGGGCCGTAATAGATTTGATTTCCCTTGTCCAGAACAAGAACTTTATCGAACAAATCATAGATCGCGTTGCCGGCTTGGTAAAGCGTGACCACAGAAGTCAATCCAAGAATGTCTGTCATTGCTCTGGCTGCTTTGATGAACTGCAAAGCTGTGCTGGCATCTAGGCCACGTGTACTGTTATCCCAACAATAGATGCTTGCTCTGGTAGCAAGAGTTTCGATGATTGAAACCCGTTTTCTTTCCCCTCCCGATACCCCACGGACGTACTCATTCCCAACCTTGGTATCTTGAGTGTGTGCGATTCCCAATGAGTTCAATAGAAATTTCCGACTTTCCTGCTGGAAATCCATCTTATTATCCATGCCGGTTGGTAAATGGTAGGGGACCTTCATCCTAGTAGCAAAATCGATAGTCTGACCGACGGTGAGACTAGGAAAGAAAAGTTCGTCCTCGGTATTCATTACAATCTGGCTTCTGTAGGGTTTTGCCTCGTTGGGAGTCATTGACCCGAATGAGATAGATCCGTCGACTTCGGCATATCCCTGTCTTCTGTTCGAGAGCATCTTCAGCAACGTCGTACATCCAGCTCCTGGCCTCCCAAGCACCAGCAACATTTCGCCTGGTTTGACACATCCGTGATTATCCTTCAATATGGTTTTCAAAGGCGGCTTGTGGCGGCCTTCGATGATGTTTCGAGGAATGTTGAATTGCGAGAGAACATTCTCGTTGAAGGCGGCGTCTGCTCCCACTCCTCTGACATTTAGATTATTCCACGTCAACCCAAGTTTTCGGCCCTTGAGATTATCCCTTTCACCTCGCTCTTGGTTTAACTTGACTTCTGGCATCATCTCCCAGTCATCCGCTTTGCTGACAAAGCCTTTCTCTGGCAGAACCGTGCTACTGCTACCAGCACTTTGGTCCTGACTTCTCAACGAATTATAGATGGTTTCACCCTCTCCAGCTTCTAGTGCTGGAGCCATCCCGGCACCTCCCATAGCGGCCATGTCTGCGGCCTACTAAGTGATCAGTGTGCTGGAAAAGTCGGAGAGAAATTTCGTAGTTGACTTGGGAGGTAGGGTGGAGTAGCAGTCTATCGCCCTAGGTACTTTGGTTATCTATCGAGGATAAGGGGGGACGACGCGGACTTTAGTAAACGCCTAGAATGCGATCAGCAACTGCTATTGAAACGTGGGCCTCCGCTATCTTTCTTACACAGGGCTAGTGCGAACTGCAGTAATGTATGCAACTGATCCCCAAGAGCGGCGATTCGGACGGCGATGAAAGGGTCTGAGAGAAAGTATCTGAGACAAACGAGGGACTGATATTGAAGCCATCTTTGTCTTTGTATTCGTAAGTTCTCTTTGATCCTACGGAGTTATCTGCGCAATATTTGGTCATAACCGGCGTTCGGGCTTTTCGCCTTCAGCTTTAGCATCCATCCACGCGGTCATCAAGAAGCTTAGTGGTGGACCGTAGGAGGGACTTGGCCGCCAAGGAAGATATCTCTCGGGGTTTTTGGGCAATTTCAAAAGCCGAAGCGCTCGGAAGGTCCGGCTGCTCCGACATGACTCGCAGTGGGTGGTGCGGCTTTATGGCGGCTCACTATACCCATCTCTCAGGTTATTCTTATCCATGTACCTGTCGCAGAACAGCCGAATAGAGATTCGTCGACATTCAGGCAAAAGAAGAACAACAGATTATGCACGAGAGAAATGTTATCTTGCCCAAGTCACCCGCTACAGTAGCCGAAAAAGATCAAGATCCGCTAAGGTAAGATTGTGCTCTTAGGCCTCCTCAGCCCGTCCCGCAGATCGCACTATAATCGTGATCTCGTGCTCAGATGTCTAACAGGTTGATGGGTGTTTGTAGAGATATTCAAATGTATAGAAGAAATCTTCACCCACTCGACTTTATATTACACGGGGTATGCGATAAGTCATTGAGTAGCGGAACGTATGAAACTGTTAGGTCGTGATTGTTCACACCCAAATTAACCACTTGGTGGAATGGTTCATCAATTGTTCCGGTGTGCCTGGTAATCAGTTGGTGTCGCGATCTGGTCTCGTCCAATTACTGAAGTAAAATCCCAGTTGTGGATCTCAGATTTGACTGTGTTTAATCAATCATGTCCTTTGTAGGTTTCTAAATTGCATGTCGTGCTAAACACAAGCTTGCTAACAATGAACCAACGCCATGGACCGCCCAATCCACAGCAAATCCTTTTTCCTTAAAACCAAACGCCTATCTACACCCAGAACGGGGAAAAAAGAGAACGACAGCTTTACATATTCATGAAAAACGCAGACACCAACATCAAGAAACCAGCTGCCACCTCTACACGTCTTTGCTTACCAAGAACTTTCAGTATAGGATTGCTGATGTTCGACACTGCACCAGATTTTTGATCATTAGGCCCATTTTTCCCCGCAGACCCTGTCGACGCTGCACCGGCAATACCATAAGTTTTTGCTTTGCGGTCAAAGCTCATGCAGGCGGTGGGCAGTGGGTATGTTGTCGCAAACGCGGTATAACTTGTACTTTCGTTTTTGGTTCGGCCAGCGATATTCAGATTCGCCTGCGCCAAGAGCCCGATGTCCAGCCCCACTTGCCCGGTAATATGTGTAAGGCTACCGAAAGCATCGTTGGCGGTCTTGGAGTCTGAGGCTGCGATTTTTTCGCACTTGTGGTTGACTTGTAAGACTTCCTCGAGTGTGGCAGACACGGTTGGGAGGTCGAGAAAGACGCCGAGGCCTGCTGTTGCATCATGACCAATTATCGAGATGCCAAGGACGAGTTGAGGTGTGAAGCCCGCTGTGACGGTGAGACCCACGTTCTCTACCGCAGCTTGAAAGGGTAATGCGGTTATCTTAGTGTCGGAGCTGTAGAGGTCAGCATATATTAAGCCTGATATAGGTCGACCACTTACAATCCTTGGATAGAAGAGTTCGTTACATTACCGACATTAAGCATGATTTTGGAATTGTTTGGTACCTGTTGACCCTCGTAAGCACACGTGGGGCTTAACCACAAGAAAATATCTTAGCGGTCGGTGGTGAAAAGTGGCAACAACGTACAGCAACATCAAATCCATATGTGAAATCAAGCTCAGTGGACAACTCAAATCCGATGGTGACTTGTGGATTCAGCTGAGGACCTACAGCTGCGATCCCAGGTATCTATTAATTATCAGCCGAACGCAACAAGCGGCTGGTGTAGAAGAATACTTGCCTCGAATGGCGTCAAGTTGATGGCTGGTAATGGAGCCGTATAGGTTATCAGTTGTTTCGAAGGTTTGATCGTGCTTTCGAGCTCAATGTGCGCAGAGAAGTCATTCGTCTGAAGTTCGACGTAACCATTATTCATTATAAAGAAGTCGACGATGTTGTCCGTTTGGTTTGAAGTACTGCTCATGGAGAAGGAACCTGAGAATAAATTTATATCGCCGTGGATGGAACAGTTTTTACATGCGATGGTGAAACCCGCAGGTCTACTCTCTTTAATCAGTATTGCCAAACAGCCTACTTCAAAGAGATAGCAACATACATTGGCGGACCGATGGACATTAGCTGACCTAAGATGTTGTCAGGCGGCAATATTTTCGTATCAAGCCATTGGCGATTAATATTCTCGGTTACATTTGGCATCTGCGATGGATTTCCAGAAGCTGTAGGCGTAGGATATGCTATGGATGTTGTGGGAGCAGATGCTGGTGTTGTGGTTGATGTCGTTGCTTGTCTCCGTTGTATATCATGTTCCTGCCGAAGTTCAAAAGGTTCAGCGCTACCTCCAAAGTCCACTTTGATCGAATGAATTGCATTTTTCCAGGGCGTACGGGAGACTGAGAGCACTAGAAGCTGTTCTTCCTCACGAATTTCAAGCGCAGAAACCCTAAAAAGGTTAGCATATTCTTCTTCCAGCAGTCGACCTAGCAGCATGCTGACAAGTGTGTATCCCGCTCCCCATCCCTATTGCAGCCTTGGTGCGAGGTGATGAGCACAAAACCGGCAACTCGACCTAACTCTTCATGGGCATGTTTGAGTGTCTCAATCGTACGGAAGTACAAGTGCACAGATGAGTCGAAACATCTGACCTCATCGACGTGGCTCTCCAATTCTTCAAGCATCACGGAGGGCAGCCGTGATGATATGCTCACTTGGGCAACAAACTGAGATGAACTTCTATAGCTGTCGGCTTGACAGGCATGTGGTGTCAGTATAGCCGTTTCCAAGAGCTCGCTGAGTACGCACCATCAATATAGTGTAGATCTTGTTCATGGGTAAGCATCTCTGCAATACCTCGAGGTTTGAGCCGAGATACCATCCTCGCTGCTGTCAAATGCCTCCCGGCAGGTATGTTTTCAGCCCGGGGCTCATAGCCGACGGGAGCACCAGGGTTGTGGTTCGGAATGGCATGGACACACAGGTTGAAGAGACAAACAAATGCTGGCATGAGAAGACATAAGCGTTTAAACTGCATGACTGATTCAGAAGAATGGACCAGCGTTTTGCTAGTATGCCGACACTGAATAGTAATACGGAAGCAAGGCAATAAATACTGGAACCGCAAATTTCGTCAGGGAAAATGGGTATATTATATATCATTGCTCCCACCTATCTCCAATTTGAGGTTCACAACATCTATAATTCCGAAACCGTGGCGGGGAAGCATGTTCGCCGAGAGCATGCAGGAAGTAGCAGACACCCTGAAAATTCCAGCCCCAGCTGCGAGTTATCGAAGCCTTCTCGAGTTCGATTGACATGTAGATGATCACAGAGGATTGGAATCCCTGCTCGAAGGCACTGCCTATGTCCCATAACAGGCATTCAGAGCAGAGCCTTATCGAATAGCCAGTAAAAGATTATCTTGCCGGACGGACGCATGTTACAATTCCCGTAGCTGCATACGCAGGTGCGCAACCCTCGAAGTGGTAGATGAAAACCTCCTGCTCCCCAAACAATGAGGCCCAGGAGGGTGTAATGCACATAAGCGGTGGCTGCGGCAAAGCGTCTCAGCTAAGACTGTGCCTCTGGGCGGAATGATGCAGGGTGACATCCGTACAAGGCCCTAAGTTCCGAAATGGTATCTCCCGGCCTGTGTTTGATCTTCATAGCCAATTGAATACAGCCCCCTCGGCCACCATCAGGATACTGTTGGATTATCGTGGATTATTAATCTGGTATCATTGACTGTTGGCTGATGTTGAGTACCTACATTAGCGAATCGAAGAGAATAGAAAAACCTGGTCGCATAAAAATAGCCTACCCTAAGGTAAGCGATGAAAGCGACACCTGAGGTATTCTAGTGTGGTAGTGTAGTAGTACTTTCTTAGATCTGCACTCGACCACCACACAGCCTCGACGCCCAGCGCATAGTAAGCTCAGCATGTTTCAGGTCTGAGGCTTCTATTTATCTGCACTTTTGCTAAATGTAGTGCATGGCAGACCGATTTCCCCATTTCCAGATGGACGCCGATTATATAGTATATTTCGAGGTCTCAGAGCATGTTCTAGGCTATGCTGTAACGGCATTAAGCAGGACTCTCTCTTCTCATCACACCTAGACACCACTTGATCAAAGCTGGGGGACCGACTCACACTACGCCAAGACAATCTCCTCGCAGTGATCTTTACTGCTGCGCACAGAAGCCACAACGCCTTTGGACATGTTGGACTTGGTTGGTTTGCAAGATCAAGCCAGAATCAGCGGTGAGTGTCGGTAGGCGCAATTGAACTGAATAAAACCAGAAGGTACAGAACTTGGAACACAGTGAGAAGCATTAGGATCTTACACAATTAGCGACGAAAAGCTTACTCTCTGAAGGCGAAGGAGAGAAGATGAGTGCAAAATGTTAGAAGCGAGTTTATATGTACAAACCTAGCTTTATCATGAATTCCTCGGTTGCTGTAGTACATCAATTGTGCTACATTCCTCACCTGTGGATCTATCATATTTCGGCGACAGCCAGGAGAATAATGGAGGCGGTGGATTCAGGCGTCTTTATTTCCAACTGGAAGTATCTGATCCATGGCTCGAGTTAAATAGGAATCAGAATCACGAAATGGAGTAGAACTTCGTATCCAGCCTCTAAACTCGCCACTAAAGTCACTACAGTGCTCGGGGAACCGCGAGTCCCACGTCCCTCCTCGGAAATGAAGCCGTCGCTCGTGGAAGAGTCGTCTTTCTATCCTCGAAGGGTCCCATAGTAAGCATACAATCCCGAGCACGGGTGCTCGGTATACAAGCAAAATACAGTTTCTCTTACGCCGCTTTCTCCCCAAAATGTCGCTCCGCACGTTCCCTCTTTAATCCCTCCAAATCTTTGAGACAAGGCGCAAATAGTAACTCTCCTGTTGCAAGTTTCTTCAACGTTCCACAAGCGACCATAATCCAGAGGAGCGTAACGGAGACAGAAAATATCTGGAAGATCCCCGAATCAGTCTTGTACAGGCCAATAACCATTTCTAAATTGACTGGGTATACACGGGTGGGCTATTCTTGAATGGCGGCGAGATGAAGACGAGAGGAAGGAGGACAACGCTGCTGAGGACATAAGAAAGACGATATTCCCATACCGTGCCAAGCACATCGAAGAATTTTGATCCAGTCTCCCTCCCGATCGTAGTTGTCGAAACTGTAAGCACCCCAAGCGGGAAGGTAAACCCCCACCAGCCCATATTGAACGGGAATTTGCTTCGGCTGATGCTCGCGAGCGCGAAAAACAGCCACACTATCGCAAATCCCCACATTACAAGCACCACCACCCAGCCAATTACGTAGATGATATCCCCTGGCCTGCCTCCAGCAGCGACAACCGCGGGCAGTGTGTTCGTTAAAGGAAATATCCGCATGCAGACTTTTCCCAGTTGCATGATTGCGAAGCCGCCTTGCCCAAGGGGCCCAAGGGGTAGGAAGACAGAGACAATGACTTCACGAGGAGGTAATTTATGCACTGTGAGCCGTTGGAAGTAGATGACCAAGACCACCATAGCGAGGGGCACACCTGTGCCCCAGAGGATATAGCTTGTGATCACGGTCCAGAGGGCATGCTGCGGGTTTGGGAGGACTTCAGCAACGATCCCGCCCGAAGCAGCGGCGACTATGGGGGCGACTATAGGGAGGAGCCAGGCGGCGGTCATCGTTGATAAGGCGGCCTCATGGAAGTACATGCTGGGAGTGACTGGTCAGCTGAAAGGTGTGAGAGAAAGCTTGAGGGATATGGGAGCGAGTCATACATGACGAATGGGAGATAGAAACAGGTGAAGAGGGAAAGGATGACGTCTAGCCACCACAATGCCCAGGACTGTTTGAGATAAGCTTGTCATATCTTGTACTGTAATCTTGCTATCATGGAACCTCGACACGTACCAATTGAATAGCCCGAGGTCCCCAGGCAGGGACACATACGAAGACGATCATATTGACGATCGTTGCCAAGCCCATGGGAACGGTGCCGAGGAAGAGCGATTGTGCTGGATGGCGAATCATTGCGAACCAGATCTCGGGGTAGACAGCGTAGCGTAGGATAGATAAGAGGAAAAAGGTAGTGAACAGGAGGACGTTCAAGGCAAATATAATGACGGAAATCCAGTATAGCCACACGCCGTTGTAGGGTAGGTTATGGAGGAGAATCGATACGATCCCGGTTCCCATTGTCACGCTGAACCATCTTTTGTTTGGAAATGAAATTAGCAAGTTGTGTCCAAAGTTCCCGTGAACGACTAAGATCAGGAGTAACAGTTTTCTGTGATAATCGGTATGAGAGGCTTAAGTATACGATGGAGTGAAATTCCTAATGACCCTCCGCCATCCGTATTGGTCCTTGTTCTTCCTAGCTATCTCCGCCGCTTTCTCTTCGCGCAAATCAGCTTCTGTTGGCTGCAGTCCATAGTCTGTTTCGGTCCTTGGCGTTTATCGTCTGGTAGGCCTCTGTGAGCTTCTGGGCCTGTGCTGTCATGGGTATGAGTATTGGACTCGTCGCCGTTGTGATGGTCCTGCGCACATGAGCTGGTACCTGCTGGATCCATGGCGTTTGGTACAGAGTGACTTTGGCCGTCGAGGTGAGGAAGCTGAAGGGATCTGTTCTTGTACGTCCCAGAGTATGCCGGAGGTAGTAAAATGGGCTAATGGGAGTAAACATTTGCTCTTGTCCACAACCAACGATGACGAGGAGGGCAAAAGGCGGGGGATTCGATGGTTCGCGTGGGGCCCTCGGGCCCTCGGAAGGTCTGAAACCCTATTTTTCATCACCGATCCATTAAGGTCCCCTCACCAGCCCTACCTACCATTACCATTATTGAATCGGCATCAACAGGTACGTCAAGATAGCCTATTCGATTGGAGGCATTTGCAATATCGGTATCCTTAAGCAGATGACTGAACATTGGGGAAGGAATCTCGGCTGCGCATAGTACCACCGCGTTTAGAACTATCGACGAGAACTTTGGCGAGCCGGACGAATGCTCAATGTAGATTTGGCGGTAGTCGGTATGAAGCTTACAAGCCTTTCCATATGAAGTAGACAAGGGGCTGCGCAGATGTACTCAGTGAATCGTACTTGAAGGAGCGCATGATGATTCTCGTCCCAGTCTGACAGGATTGCCACAGCGTTGTCAAGCTCTACATCGCATCTGCGCCTTTTTCCTCTCAAGGAGGGTGGTATCTAGCTATGCTTTCCATGTACCGACTTGCTTCAAGCCCTGCTACCACCTTAACGCTGTATCTTTTTTTATCTTTCTTTGAGTACACAGATGGTGTAGCTAATATCCAATCACTCGTTTCGAATCCACCTGGATACGCTGTGTCAAGATTTCTCAACAGATAAATCATATAAAGGTATGATACTGTGTAAAGAAGGTGACGTGGGAACCACACATCCACAGAACGTGCTGTAGTCATGGCTCAAATTGATAATATAAAGCATGGCTGAGCGAAGAGATCCTTGCGTAACGACATATAGAATAGAGAGGGTCATAGACGAAGCATCCCGTAATCCAGCAGCCAGCAAAGTGGTTGTCGAAACACATACCCAAGCCTTCAGGGTGCGACAAACATATTACTTCTTCGAAATCGCCGCATGCATCTTGTGCTTCTTGATCATTTCCTCCTCCTCCATCCTCTCTGCCTCTGTTTCTCCTCTTTCCCTATCGCCCTCCCGACGCTCAAGTGCCTTTCGCTGATCTGCAGCTATTAATAATACCCTTGACCAGCCAAACGTGACAGAGAAGAAGTAAAGGAACGCATACGTACCGAGAATCCTGGTTTGCATGGTATGCCCCGATTTCGATGACGAGCTCGGCATGAAGGTATAAAAAAGCCCACCAGTAATGATTGCGCCCCCAGCAATGATCCTTTCGGACGCACGGAGACAGGCGTAAGTCGCGCAGACTAGAAGGACAGGATTATGATTTAGCTTGATAATGGCTTACCAGGCTTCTGGCCGCAAGATTCCGCGTGGCGAGCGAGGCCCATTTTCAGTTGCGGTGTCTGGGACACCGCAGGCTCGGAGCGGTTGTTCTCCAATTGGTTGATGCACTTTCGATAGTGAGGCGGGAGTTGTAGCGAAGGTTTTTGATGCTGTTGGTGAGAGCCAGATTGTACTTTCGAGATGGGAGCGCCACCGGCTTCGACGTAGAATCAAGGGTAGCATTTTGTAGCTACTGGAAGTCATCGTTGGATACAACGCAACGTTGCTGCAATTTTGCGCAAGGATGGTGTTGAATCCCTTAGGCTTGGTATAAGCTCTTCAATGCTGAGGAAAGGATAGGAGTTCTGAGTGTGGGTGGAGCAAGATAGTGTAATAATTATGGAACTCTCGGATAACACTAAATTGGAGCAGTGGCTGACGAAGCAATGCTGGAGGGAGTGGACCATGGATGATGGAGGCATCTTCCATCCTCACCATAATAATTTTACTACGGAAGTACGCATATCCGTACCCCGCACTTTCGCTCCAAGTATTAGAGTAAGCGAATACTTGGAGCGAAAGTGCGGGGTACGCAATCACATGATCCCAGCTTAGTTCTTCCTTTTTGAGAGTTCCTTCATTCACTCCCGATCTATCAACATTCCAAATTGCTTGCGAACCACCCCTGATACTCTCCGGCTCACTCCGTGGGCCAAATCTGCTCTCGACCCACGGAGTGAGCCGGGCCAGGCTGCTGGGCCTTAGGTTGCCTCTCTCTGACTGCATTGGGACATGTGAATGCGCTTCCACTTTTGAACTACCTAATTACCTCAGGCCTGCAACGCCTGACTTCAGCCGGTTCCTGCCGGGGCCTTGCACAGGGCCCACGCCATTGAATATGGGCGTCCCTGCTCCTGTTTTGCTCAACTTCGCTATCAGTCAAATTACTAACTCAGCTATTGCAGGATGAAGTCTCTCGGTCTCGTCGTCGCAGCGGTGGCCTGTACCACTTGCCCGACTCTTGCTGTCCCACAGGCATCACCGACGGTATGCGGCTTTCAGCTGCTGTCCTGTGCGGTGTCCGACCCGACGCGAAAGGAAGCCCCCTGGGCTGGCTCGACCAATGCCTTCCCGCAGTGCTATGACCCCGTTCGATACTCCTGTGCGTCCAACTTCCTCTGCCCGCTTGGCAGCCCTAAAATCCTCGGCCAGTACGCCTGCGGGCCCGTGGTGCCGTCACTGCCCGTCGCCACCAACTCCGCGGTGATGCCGGAAGTAAGTATCACCGTCAATGCTCCGGGAGCGGGCGATGTCGACGGCATCAAAGGTCTTAACTACATCGTCGACCTTACTATCGACGTCCTGTTCAAATCCTCGAATGGCCTCATTCCTTACAAACCACTCTACCAGGATGCCAGCAGCTCTACCTTTGGACCTGGCCCCAACCCGGCTTTCCCTGGTCTGGTCGTATTACAAAACACGACCGCCAAGAAGGGTCCGCTCATGGGCCCGAGTACAAACCTGGCTGGATTGTTTCAATTGAACGGCGTGGCCACGACCAATGGCCTCCACGAGTATAATACATACTGGAACGCTGGGGCAGCACTGTTCGGCATCGGTCCTTCTGAGCTCGTCGTGTACTACGTCAGGGGTACAGCTGGGAAGACGGCGTCGTCCGCGCCCGGTGTTTCCGATGACCTGGTTTCCAACGTCGTGAATATCCCCTTCACTATCTCCAATCGGACCTCGAACGCCACCCCTGGTACAGAACCACATTGCCAGAATGGCCAGATGTACACTCCCAACAATGCAACAACTCCTGCAGGTCAGGCGGCAGTCTCCGCCCAAGTCTTCCATCCCACCGAAGGTCAGATGGTTGGAATCAACGGGTCAGGCTGGATCCTCGACCTCCTCTTCGATTCCACATCCTCCATGAGTAATGCTTTAATCAGCGGCGGTGCGATGTACACTTCAGGATTCGTCAACCAATCATCACCGCGCTTCCATGCGGGCGCAAATTCGCTCCTGCCAGGACTCGTCGTACTGCTCAACACAACGACTACCCAAAGCCCCTTGAAAGGACCAGGCACAAACCTGGCCGGCCTATTCCAGATCAACAATGTTCGGGACATCAACTGCGAGACCCTTACCGAGATTTGGGCCGCGTGGTTGGTGGGCAAGCCGATCGCTGGGCATGGGCCTTCTCAGATCAATGCCTTCCTCGTCAACGGCACAGCCCCAGCTTATATCGCCGATACCTCCGCTCTTGCTGCGCGTCCAGACTTGATTTCCGACGTCGCCACTGTCAACATCATCCTCTCATAAGGATATCCGGAGAAGAACGGTTTAGGGGACTAGACGCCACGGTTACGTCGTATAAAGAAAAAAATTTAACTTTTAAATTAAATTTTAACATAGAACTACCTATGTTCAGCTCATGCTTTGCATACATTTATAAAACATGTGCATAATTTACGTAAAATCTAGTATTTTTTAAAAACGTAAAAATTTTGACGTGTTTATGCTCAGCATATGCATATAGTTGACTGGGGGTTGGAAGTTGGAATGTTCATTGAGCTGATGCTCAGCATATGTAGATAGTTGATCGAGAAAAAAAAACCTTCCGGCCCACCAACCGTAAGCTCTCACCTCCGACAACCACCACTTCGTCCTCGGCGACGCCCTTGGCACCAACGCCCAGGCTCTCTCCTGCCTCATCTCTCGGCCCTCATTCGACCCCCAACGCATCACCGTACACATCTCGCGTCCGGGTAATCTTGCAAAATTCCAAGCAATGGGCGTAAAAACTTTTCTTTCGAAAGGGAGGTATAATAAGGGGGATCCAAGGGCTGGGCATTTGATGAGGGATAGGGTGATGACGAATCTTGTGGGTGAGGAGTAAGGAGAAGGGTAAGGAGATGTACGGGGCGAAGTATGGGGCGAGGATTAGTGCGACGGAGATGAATCGGTTGAGAAGGGTTGAGACGGCAAAAGTCGTTGGTGAAAGAATCTGAGAGGACTTGTGAAGAAATGGGTAATGAATCTCAGCGTGAGTCAACAACTGCGAAAAGTGGATTTCTTAACTATTTCCCTGTTGACTGTACGCTGAACCATAGAACGCCGCGAGTCCTAGCTTGTCAAGAACAGCCCCTTACAGTGTTGGCGTTATCTTCCTGTAATGCTTTTCCTCCTGGTCCCGTTCATCGTCTGGCCACTATCCGGCTAATCTGTTCCCATAAACGACGCCCGCATGCTATGCTCCGGTTTATCAAGCTTCTAGTAAGCCCGATATCGGCATGAAGCTGCAGTCTCTTGACAAGCGTGTCCCAAAATCTCTTATACTGTATAATCTGCTTGATATCCTCGTCTGACGGCTCATCCAGAAATCGTAAGTTTGTGCCGCAAGAATTCCCTAAGCTCCAGGCGCGCCCCCACTGCAACCAATAAACAGAGTAGTACCCACCGAAGCTGTAGTCCCATCCATTGCAATGCCACATCTCCTCCGGGGCAATATTCAGACGAAGTTTCCGGGCGACATGCATGCCAACATATCCATTATCCTTGATCGTCAACATGAGGCCGTTACGCAGATCGAGTCCTGAGAGCAATTCCATCAACGCTCCGTCTGGCTTTATGTAATCATCGAAATATTCAGAAGACCAGCCAAGAAAAAGTAACTGTAACTCGAATGAGGGACATTGTCGGAGCAGAAGTCTTATCGAGTCAGCTATTCCTTTTTCGCAATCTAGCTCGAGTGAAGCCTCGATTCGAACATGCTTTAGCTCGCTTAGCCGTTTCAAAGGGACTTTTTCGCTCAAGTCACCATGTTCCCAACTCCAGGGATTCTGGTAAGGATGCGTCTCGTAGAATGTGGTCTCCTCGTACAAGATTGGAAGAGCTTCTTCGTAGACCTGGCGACACGTGAAAAGTATGGAACAGTCGAGCGACGGTGGGGGAATACCTACGTAGCAATGACAAAAATCACGACGTAGATGGCGCTCTTCCCTAAGGTGTGGGTGGTGAGAGTCCCAGTGAGATGAGGCGCTATGCGAAGTAGCAATGAAGAGTTCGCGATATATCTGACGACGGAGTTCAAGTGGCAGTCCCAACAGGGTAGGCTCGTTGACTGACTTCGGAGATATCGAAGTATTTGACATCTTCAGTATTAATCAAGAGTTGCAAGCCTGTCAGGTGTTTATTAGAGGATGTTCCACGGTTGCTTGAAAGCTTTTTAAGCCTTTGTTCAAATATGTCGAACATTGTGACTGAGAAAGTGAGCGTGTGCTCATGACAAAATTATTATCATGGATCGCTCTGAATATATATAATGACAACAGTGCGAAATCAATGAATAGAGATGAAGGAGGTAAGCAAACAGATAATCGCACAAAATGAAGTGAATGTTTGCCAAGTATTTTTTTTAGTGACTTTCTTATATAGATAACACAGTGCTCATCACTTTCTCACAAATGTTAAACTTCTCTCATTAACTCTTTCTTAGTATCCTTAAGTTTTCCTTGAAATATTAGGAACTGGTCAACAAACCGGTACAGAAAGTGGAATAGAAAGACCTGAAAAACTGAAACAGCGCGATACGGTTCTACAAGGAATTGGACATACCTCTTACACACCCAAGAAACTGATCCCACAATCGTTGTTCATCATGGCGATCTCAGTATCTGGAACTACCGACGATTCAGGTCCGATTGCAAACCTTCCAAGTAGAAAAAGGCCAAAAACCACCGCCGACGCTCATGAATATTCCGCCAGAAACTCGACTCCAGATTTACCACAATCTCCTGGTGGTATCGAACGCACGGCCATTGAAAGCTTCAATCGCTATACTTCGTGTATGCCGAACTATGTATGATGAGGCTGGGCCAATCCTATATTGTCAAAACACATACGCGGCGGATATCGCAATAAAGCACCCATAACTGATGCTCTCGGACCAGCAAATGAAAATCATAAACCACCTAAAGCTACAAATATTTCGCCCAGAGCTCATGATTGATTTCCTTCCAAACGCTGTCGAGTATTACGCTCGAGCTTGCCCATCACTGAAGACATTTAAACTTCACATAGGGATCATGCCAACAATTCGGCGCTGGGGTCTATTTGAAGGACCTCACGATTGTGACAAGTTGAAGGACATTGCTGCATCAGCCGTAAAGCTATGCGACAAGGTGGGTTTTGAGATTTGGGAAGAAGTAGCGATCCCTCAAGATATGTATGCCGATCTCAGGATTTTGTTTGCTACTCAAGAGAGTTGAATGCAGGGACCATGCAACAACACCCGGACGGAAATGGGCTCAGTTTGGAGCATCGCGAACACTCATCGTTCTTGGGTTCTCAACCTGCGTAAGGTAAATTTCTCTGGGTCTAGTACATAACGCATCAACTGCCTTTACATAGAGAATGACCGAAGGACGAAGACCTTCCTCACAGTCTTGAATATCTTGTTCTTGTGTACCTGCGGGCTTCAGCCAAGTGGGACTCAACGGAACTCAATATTTCGGCGGTATTCTCGGAACGATGCGTTTTGGATGATGTTGACGCGTCATGCCTTGGAGACAGGTTTAAGTGTTAAGCTCTTCGGGTGGACCTGAGGAAGATTGGTAGCAAATAATTCTCATGGAATGCAACCCTGGCCTTAACGGTCTGGCCACTGATGCTTTGCCGCAAGGTAATGCAGCAGATGTTGCAGTTGAAATATTCCCCTACCTACGAAGTAGCAAGGCAGGAAGGTCAACAGCTACGTCTGCATGGTAATTCATCAAAGCAGAACATTTTCGGATGTGAACTCACTATGTATGTAGATTAGACTAACGGTAATTTCTCCCGGTACTGTATCCCTAGCCTCTAAAGGGCCTATTTACCCTTTCCATAACCTCCTTCGACTCCAGCACCTCCCCAAACCCATATCCGAATCCCCTCAAGCCCGCCTCATGCTGTGATTCATTCTCGGTCCCACACGCATCTTTTACCAGCCAAGTCTCATATTCTCTGTTGAAGGCGCTTCTAGCCGTAGTGTCGCAGCAGCAATCTGTCATCACACCACAGACCACCACCGTCTGCACATCCAAGTCCTTTAGGATATTCGCCAGATCCGTGTTGATAAAGCCGTCGTAGGTATATTTTGCGATAATCGTATGTCCCTCTGTGAATTGCGCAATATCAGGCATCAATTTCCAATCCTCGCTACCAGTTGCGATCGAGTCCGCCGGTCCCCATTTCCGGACTAGTTGATTTTTGTATGGAGGTGTGAGTTCAGTTTTGGAGTGCCCATGCTGAAGAAATATCGTGGGGAGCGAGCGGCTCTGGAAGTGGGAGATGAGGGATTTGATGTGGGGGAGGCAAGTGGTCGTCATGGGGACGAAGACATTTTGCATATCGAGAATCAAGAGAGCGGTCGTCATTTTAGACGGTTGCGGGTTTGACTCTATTGGGAACTATGAGCAAAAGTGGGCTGTTAATTGATGAGGAGACGTATGAGAGCTTTGGAACTTGTCTGTGCAATGATGTTGCTTTTAGGCTCTTCCTTGACAGGGTGGGGCATCGCTGTCGCAGCCTCTAGTAACTTCCTGGCCTTCACTCGCTGCTCGTACGCCTCCCTTGCCTTTCTGTTCGCGGTCCTACGCCATCGTGGGGTGTGGGTCATAATGTCAATAGACTCTTCAAATTGTTTGCGCTATGATGATTGTGCGTCAAGAAGTCAGGTCTTGTATACTGATGAAGTATGAGTACCTGACTACCTCGGACGGCTACTACAGTTCTCCTTCTACACTTCTTCGCGTTAATCTGTCTGATCAACCACCAATGAATCAAAATATCTACAAAGACTGCGGCGTCACGTTCTGTATTATTTTCACATTCGCCAGAGAGAATGAACGAATGGGAGAGCGCTCATGAGAAAAGTGCGAAGTGAAAGAAGCCTAGATGGCATACAATCAGGTACATGACATTCGGAAAGTCAATGGTGACAGCAAATAGCCTCTCTTGTCCTCTCGTCAAGCTTTTCAAAACAGTCTTGCGGAAATCCCAGTGTTTTGAAGCGGCTCAAGGGAGGGTTTGAGCGGCTCGTTCTGATTGAAAGCAATCTGAACTCAAGCTGGTTGTCTCTTGTCGTATCAACAATCACTATTCAGCTCGTCAACTCTACTTAATCACTTCCTATGCTAATTGAAATACTTTCATAGCAAACCATTGTTCATTGATGTCTAAGGCGGAGGTTCTACACCTCGACACCTTAATATCTGGCTCGCTTACAATCACTTCGGACTAATCCAGGCTTCTCACTATCCCAGTACTGGCCTTCTTATCTCAAACCTCCGACGCAGACTAGACTGAGCTCCAATCCACGCGTTACATACTCTTCAACATCACCTTAGCCGTTCGTCGAGACATTCTACTTTGCCAGGTTGGGCGTGCTTACGGCCTATGCACCATCTCTTAAATTCCTGGGTCAGTTCCAGATCATAGTTTGTCTATTCTGCCAGAAAGACACTATTCTACTATTTCAAGTTCCGGCTATGTGACAAAGCGGATTCTTCCAATTAGATACGGTGAGGGATATCTGAGGTTTCCAAACCAATTCCATGGACCTATTATAGTGGCAATTAGTGAAAGCAGCGCCGAGGTCTCTCTCCACAAAAGCTTGAACCCGTCCCTGGTACAAGAAACATCGGCTGTACATCATGAGTGGTGATGCGCACTACGCCCGAGAAGGAGTCCCTACGGATTTGCTGGGTCTCCATCGGACTAGTTGGACTAAAGATACCCTTTTAGTCGTCCTAAATCATTATGGAGTATCTCGCGATAAAAGCATATCGAAACTAGAGCTCATGCGCCGCTTGAATCGACTCGTTCATGACTACGATCTCGATCGTTTTGACCGCCTCGGAATTCTGAGTGCATATGCAAGAGGCGACGCACTTCCACCACGCAAGCCCAAGATCTCGACCGTAACATCGGTTTCCGCCGTCAAGAAGACTTTTAGTGTTCAGAAGGTTCCAAGCGTCCAAAGAATTCCCAATGTCAAGAGGGTTCCCAGGGTCACGAAGGTGGCCAGCGTTAAGAAAAAGAAGGTTGCCAGCGTTAAGAAGGTTTCCAGCGTGAAGAAGGTTTCCAGCGTGAAGAAGGTTGCCCGCGTAACGAAGGTTTCCGGTTTTGACTGCATCGTGTGCTTGGAGGCGCTCGAAATTACGGCCTTCCCCAAGCGCAAAACTACGGCGGCTTGCAGTCATAAGCCAGACGTCTGCCTTCAATGTTTGTCCAATTCAATCGCAACGCAGTTTACAGACAAAATGTGGGATCAGATCGACTGTCCGAGTTGCGGCCAACGTCTCGAATTTATTGACGTCAAAGCTTTCGCGAATTCTGTAGTCTTCGAAAGGTAAAAACCGTACACCGAAAGAACTTTGGATTTGAGATGACCTTTAGCATATAGTTACGACAGCCGCTCACTTGAAGCCTGCCTTGCTGGCGGCCAGTTCCAGCATTGTCGCCTCCCTAATTGCCAGTCCGGTCAAGAATGCTTTCCAGATGACGACAGCTACATTGTCTGTCGGGAATGTCAAGGCCGTACTTGCATCACCTGTGATATAGTGTGGCACCCCGAAATTTCCTGCGCCGATATTGCGGCTCGACGAGCTGAGGCAAAGGGGGCAGAGGAGGCAGCTGCTGCGCAGTATCTCACGGCACGTTCGAAGCTGTGTCCAAATTGCCAGGTCCGAGGAGAGAAGGTAGAAGGCTGCGACCACATGACTTGTATGGCTTTCTCATCTATGCCTTTACTGAAACATCGTTGACATTCTCGATAGGTCCCCGCTGCCGCCATCAGTACTGCTGGATCTGCCTCGTAAACTACAAAGAAGTGCGGCGCCATGGCAACGAGAGCCACCGCGATGACTGCTTGTACCATTCTAGGAATTTGCCTAGTGTACCAGATTATGTCATGGAAAGATTTGCTCCAATCATCACGCCTACCATCACACCTACCATCGCGCCTACCATCATTCCTACTATCACACCTGTCATCACACCTGTCATCACGCCTACCGTCACGCCTACCGTCACGCCTAGGATATCTGATTTCATGATACCTATCACGCCTAAGCTCCGCAAACATGCCAGGTGAATCGAAGTGCCCGTAGAAGCTATCTAAGATCTTCCCTCTCGAAATCCATCTCTATCATCTCTTTACAAATTTAGGGGGGATTGGGAAATACCTCTACAACTTGATCTCATTACTCGTTTTTTCAAGCGATCCTTTACTACTACAACAGCGCTCACATTTTCATGCAGCATCAAGCAGGCTCTAAGACAGATCTCTCTCGAAATTCAAACGATTACGAAAGTCCGACCGATGCTGCAGACTTCAGGCATGAAAGATCCACTAAGCTTCACCACTTGTATCGCGAAAAAGAAGAATCGCAGCATTTGAAAAGATGACTGAAAATCTCCACCAGTCTTTCTTAAAGATCAAAGCATAAACTATCATTTGTATTTAGATCGCGTCAACGATGTTATAGCACATTTGCAAAGAAATGCCCATTCCCAACCAGTGTTATCTAACAGACTACACTACCTCCCTATCACCCCCCCTTCCTCCCCACCCCCCTTCCTCCCATCCCCCCCTCTCCCCTCCCCTTCCTCCCCCACCAACCCAACCACCACCAAAGCCCCTCTCCCACCCCCTCCTGAACAACAGCCCACCAAGCACCAAAGTAATCATCGCCCATCCAGATCCAGCCAGCCAAACAAAACCAACCAATCCAAAAAACCCAAAAAACCCCATCTGAGAAACCTGACCCAACCCAACCCAACCTTTAAAACCCCATTCCATAAACCCTTCGGGCCCCGAAACCTCGGCCTCTTCGCCAAAGAATACGGTACCAATGAGACTTAAACCCATCAAGCATCTTCTTCCTAAACAAATTCGATTCTAGCATTTGATCTATACTATGTACATACTGTATACAGACTCACCACCTCCTCCCTGTACGCACCACCACCTCCTGTACGCACCACCACCACCACCACGACGGTCATTCCAACAAGGCAACATAAAATCACAGTTTGGCAGAGCGAGTCCCGCTTTATCAGCCGTGTGCTTGTACGGGTTTTCGCCGGTCTGTATGTGCATGGAATAAGTGTGAGCATGGAATAAAGCGTGTGTGATGAAATGTGGGGAAAGGGAAGAAAGTTTGATCGCTGGGATGGGATGGGATGGCGTGGCGGTGTGGATGGATGGATGGGTGAGCAAGGGTTTGTGGGGGAGAGGGTGAAGAAAGACGTTTGGGGGGGGAACAGTGGTTCGAGAAGATGGTTTGGAGGATTCAAATCAGTCATCACTTCGTATTCTTCAAACCTCATGCCAACCCCATCTCCCCCGAACCTGTCTCAGCCTCTCCTCAAAAGACTCCACCGGAACCAGATCGCTGCAACCCTCCCCCTCCCTCATACGACTAAGACCCGCTGCTGGAGTTTCCATCATCCCGGATACCTCACGCATAGGTAGTAGCAGCCTCGACACCAGCCGGTCCATTCAGGTTTGAATGTTTACGACAGTCATTCATCTCAAGCCTCCCCCTCCTTCTCCAAACGGCCCAAATTGGAGCTATTAGGCGGCAAGTTTTTCTACAGACACTGCCCACAGAATCCCTTCGGCGTTCATCGTTTACATCCTTTTTTCCCCCTCAGAGCTCAAAAAGCAAAGCACAACCCCAGTGTACACATAGCTATGTATATAGCTGAGAAAACATTCTTCAGACATGGGAAAGTCGTGGTTGCTCACTTGGGCGTATTGACTTGACGATATGAGAGAAGTTCACAAGCTGTAGCCGTTACAGCAATGATTCGTTTGGTTTCATCACAGGTGGTTCATTTGACATCCGACTTGTGACAACTTTCCAGACAGAACCCCCCATTTCTCTCGCCTCATCGATATCTCCGCCTTGGTCGAAAGACTTAGCACCCGTACTGGACGGGCCAGGCAAAATACGGTGGTGCGGTTCAATGAACGGTTGCAGAATTCCAGTGCTGTACTACGCCCTCAGCTAGTAATAGAAGTAGGAAGCTGATCGCTCGGTTTGTAACCCGGAAGCAATAGCGGCGTATTCTCGAGGCCACCCGGCCTTGAGACGTCCTGCTCTAACGCACTCCCACCAGCCCATATGAACACACCGAGATTCTGACGGGTTCCAACAGGCGCCCACCCATACGCATCTGCATCCCTTACACAAGCGTTGCCAACAAGCTGGGCCGCCGTCAAGAGCTCGTCGGCATCCGCCACCTCGTGTGTGGCCCAAGGCTCAGGCGGAAGACGGGGTATACTGCGCGATTTGTCTTTTGAAAAGTCCGTGAGCATCGCGAGACAGACGGCGCATTCGCCTACGTCGTAGCACCAGGGTGTGTCGACGTGGGGAAATCCCGTTTGACGCTGGCCGGGCTCTTTGAAGAACTCGAATTTTTGGCGTCTGTAGATCTGGGCATGGACTTTAAGCCGGTCAATTGCGCCGTAGCAGTCTCTTTTCTTTACAACTTGATCACGAGACGACCATTCGCTCGTGAAAGCGCATCGCGCACTTCCAACGTCGGTAAGATTTTGGTGGACTAGAAGAGAGCCCAGGGGAAGAGGTGGCAGGATGCTGGTTAGGGCGATGGGAAGTGAAATACTGCAGAGTAATATGCAGCAGACGGAGGAAGGAAGTAAGTGAGCCTTCATCTTTCCTATGCTGGTCTCCAACGCAATGGTGGAGAAATTGAGCCTGATATCTGGAGACAAGACTTGGCAGGCTTGAAAGCAATTGCGACCTCAGATCATTTATGAGCGTTGAATGATCCAGCCATCCAAGCGCATGTCGGGGTTGGTTTGGCTGTGGACATATCTGTATCCGACGCGGCGGTACTCCCAGCCAGAAAGACGCTTGGTGGCTGCGGCGGCTGAAACCGATACTATTATGCGATATACCCTTCGAGGACCTGGGCCACGGTGAGATTATCTTCTACTCCACGCTCAGCAGTATCAGAAGAAGGTATTATGACCATCGTATTCAGAGGCCTGGAATGCCTGTGCCGCGCGAAAGTGTTAAATAAGGTCATGTAACCGCTAAGGATTGTAGGAACCTAAATCCGCTTTCGTCTTCTGTTGAAGCACGGTAGAAGGACTTTACGCCACGGTTTCGCTAGTCAAACACAAGGCCATTGCCATGAAGCAAACACACACTCCGGTTCGGACTGCTATCAGGGAGCTCACAGTTGATCGGTTCTTGAGGACAGATTGATTAACAATATACTCTGCTTGATCCATTGGAGGGCCAGGCAGGAAAACACCCTGCGACAGGATAGGCAGAATCGGAAGAGGATTGACAGAAGGAGAGACGTGCGTCGTTATAAGCAGGCTTGTTGGGGAGAGCTATGGAAGATGCTTGAACGATGCAAGCGAGATGGGACGTTTTGCTGTTATCGGAAGAAAGGAGCTGCCTTGGGCGGCATCTTCGATGTCAAACACTCACTACTAAGCGCATACCTTTAGCAATTCAACTTGGCTGTTGTCCTATCCGCCTTGTCCCTTGCGATTAATTTCGATGATTTTGCTGCCATACAAGTAGGATTCAACAAAATTGACACCTCCTGCTGTACGTATCAAAGCTTGTCAACGAGGGTCGCCCTCATTTCCAAGCCCCCAGCAGAGCCGGAACCCAATCTCGAGGTGAAGGTAAACAGTAGATGTATACAGCCGAACCTTGATTTTTCTCGCACGAGCACAGCACGAAGACGCTTTGATCCAGCACCTCGCTGCCAGAGGGGTATCATGGGTAGTCAAGGGTGCAGGACTCTCATCGATGCGCAATTTGCCGGATGATAGATATCAATGGGCAGAGCTCTACCAGCTGGATCAACCTAATCTCCCACTTATATTCGGAGGCGCTGCAGATTCGTCGTCGTGGTCAAGCAGTCTGAAAATAGCAACTGGCCGCTAATTCCGTCATACACGACGACAGTGGAAGTTCAGTGTATTTTGTGATAGCCGGGTCTCGGAGAAGCACAGTCCCTGGCCTTTTCCGCTTGAATTCCGGCTCTCTGATGTAGATAACACATTAGGGATCTACCCTGCGGTTGGTAGGTTCATCAGAGGCTACTTCGAACAATGCCACCTCGACAAAACGCGGTGGAACAGTTCAGTCACCTCAACCTTGAGCGGCTTGCAATATGGCAAAGAGCTTTCGGGCCAACAGTAGATTGATTTTCGATATGGACTGAAGATTTTGTTTCTTGACAGAGTCATGCTTGAAGACTTCACGGCTTGTCGTCCCGACGGGACTGCCAACCTGACGACTTAACAGATAGGTGGTTTGGCAACTCAGCTACTTGACAGGGGGGTGGCTGAGCCACTCGACGATTCCACAACATGAAGGCGTAACGGCTTGACGGTTCGGCGAGGGGCCTGAAAGGCGAATGGGTATCTTCGTTGCTGTCTTAAGAAGCGATATGTATAATAGAAACACAAAAACATTAACGTCATGAATCCCCACAATCCATGTTCCTCCCCTCTTGCTCCGGCGATTGTAGTATTTGCTCCGTGCTTCTTCTCTCCGCGCCTCCACCAATCTCGTCTCCTGAATCTTCAGGTCTCCTATCCTCACTCTTCCTCCGCCATGTGCCTTCCTGTGCCACATCTTGCGCCTTTTTGTCATCTATTTGCGAAGTTCCTTCCGTTTCGTACTCGGGAACCAGGGTTTTCTTATCCATGCTTTTTCTTCTCCAATTTCCTTCTACTTGGTCGCCGAGGCCAAACATATCCATTCTCACTATAGGCATGTCTGCGCTCCTCCTTGGCCAATGCGCGCCTGTGCCGTCGGCTTCGCGGATATAGATGTCTGTCGTCATGCGTATGTCCCCAAGGCCCCAGCCGCTCTGATCCCAAGCCTGTTCGGCACCAAATTCTTCCCCTCGTGCTTTCTTCTTCATGAAACGAAATGACTCTCTTCTTTTGCGCCGCGAGGGGAGCTCGTCGGACGAGGTAGCGTGAAACCAGCCTCTAGCGCTTGAAGGGCTTCGTCGGAAACGGATGTACCAGCGAGGTGAGGTGGGTGATTGTGGAGAGGGAGGGGTAAGGCTCGTGAGGGGCTCTTCCCCGGAGAGGCCGCGAAGGTGGCGAATTAGAGGCTTCATGTGGGGGGTGCAGGCCGCGATGATCCCGATGTTGACTTCCGCTATTCTCCATAGGTAATTCGGAACAGCGACCCCTTCCGAGTATCAGCCTCCATTGTTCTTGTTCTAGTTCTTGTCGCAAAGGACCTTTACTTACAAGTTACATCTTCGGCCTTGAGTTGCCATGAGAGAGATGTTCTGGCAATGCAAGCGGCCGCAGTACTAAATGCCAGGGGCCTGTCAGCGACCATCAAGGAGCTTACAGGAAGCAAAACTTCTCACATTATGCCCAGGCCCATGAGGAAACACAGAGAAAGTTTTGTTCGTGTACTAATCTGTACATTCCAGACAATGATTACAGGCAAGGCGGCGAGAATAAAATCGGTTAGTATGGAGAATGCTGTAATGGTGGATTAACTTCATGCGGCATAAAGGTGCTCAGACTGAAGACTTACCTCCTTGGGAAATAACGATATCCGCCACTCTATCACTGGTAAAACAGTCCCCGTCTGCACCCAAATTCCAGTATCTATGCGCAGGTCTGCATTGAACCAGTATCAAGACGATGAACGGTACATGAGTGACGACCAAGAAACCAATCAAAGCATAGAGAGAGGCCCGTAGCTTGGTCTTTTTGACGGTAGATAGGCGGAGAAGGAATTGGCAAATGGAGACTTTGGAGAGTGGAAGTATTATGAAGAGCTGAGCCCAGTATAGGTAGTCCATCCGGCGGTACGTTGTAAACTCATCGGAAGAAATATAGTATCTATGTCGTCCGAAACCGTTAGACAGTTCTGTCACGGTAAAGCCAACTCCCGCAGCGTTTATCGCCTGTTGAACCATCAGCATTTCTCCGTCGAGGCAGGAACGCTTCCTACCTGAGTCAACGCCATAGTAGCATCGTCCCAGCCGAAGTTACGAGTAATGCATATGCGAGTGACCACCCTCAAGAAAACAATTATTGTCGAAAGACCAAAAAAGAGCGACAAAACGGCAATGACCACCGGACCCCGATTTTGATCACCTCCCGGAGGAGGCATGTCCACCCCATCCATAGCTGCTATCTTTTGAGTATGTTGTTGAGGGTGAGATGTAACGGCGACATGCTTGGCCAAGGTTGAAGACAAGAAGATGGAGGCAGGATGCAAGAACAGTGGATGTGGAGACGAGTGTTTCAGCTTTATTATTGCTATTGTATAGAAGCACCAGTCTGCAGCGATGGCAGGAAGTAGTATAGTACAAGTACAAGTACACGATGGAGCGGGGGAATCCAAGATGATCTAGTCTGGCTCCGGCGGTACCTGGAACATCTTTGCGCACCAGATGCGTCGGCTCTCTCCCATGGTTGCCAATACAAGTATAAAAAGACGGCTCGGATATGGTGTCGAAGATCAGAGCATGGATGGCCCCCAATACTCCTTACTTACGACTCCGTACTTACACCCCGGATTATTGCTGGCTGTTCTGTGTGGTTGACCATGGACTATTGACCATGGTTGACAAATGGCTTAAGCAGAGCGACACGCGCTTAGAGTATGACTTCCCGTCCCATCTTAGCTGCACCCGCACAAATCAAAATTCAAAAAGCGGTGTTCTTTCGATCATCCGCCCTCTGTCCATGCAGCGCGATACATAGTATACGCTAAACAGGCAATCCTGCAAGCAATGGAGGGACCGAACAAGGATGGCGGAGTTCCAGAAGAGGCAAGAAAGATAGATGCCGGGATTGCCAAAGGCTCGCGTGAGACTGCACCAGAGGCGGGAAACATAGACGATCAGTTGCAGGAGGCACGGGAGGAACATGTGGGAGACTGCATGGATTGTCGTCCTGTTCAAGAACGTTCAGCAAATGAATGCTGTGGCGAGATGGCCCTGTGGACTGCGCCGTTGCGGTGTGCTGTCTTGAGGGAAAATCCTCCCGGCGTGTGTGTTGTGTGGGACAGCAGTCTCGACGCAACCTCGACGCCGTCTTCACGCCTTTTTCTACGTCCGCTGGGCTCCAATGCTGTACAAGACAAAGCCAGCACCGTCGCCATCTTCCAGTCAAGTCCTTTCCAACGATTTGTCTTGTTATGCATGGCAATGACACGGGTTGTTGGGCGTACTCAAGGATCGGAACCAGTTTATGCTTTCATGACACCTCCGTCCTCGACAGCACATTGTCTGCACGATGGTCGGCCGTCTTCCTCCTTCTGGGGCCGCTCGAGGATGTTTGCGCACCATCTGCATTGTACATGCAAGAATGCCTTTGCCCCCAAATGTCCCGCGAGCCGGGGAGTTCGGCCGCACGCCAGATGCTCTGCGACGAATCAACCAGCACCATTTTCTGTGCCTTCTTTCAAGATTTTGGGGTCCAACGGTGCAGGTCGGATGCAGCTCCTCGACCGGAGAAGTATATCTTGAGAGCCATTCGCACCCAACATACTGCTTACTACCACTACTACTACTACTTCTACGAGTACTACTTATGCACAGAAACATTCCATCTCCCTCTCACCGATTCCTCGTTTTTCAGGTAGGCACCTCACTTTGCCATGGTTCCCCCAATGTCCATTACCAAGCTAGCCCAAACTGAGCTGGTGGAGGTGTCGCGTGCCCATCCAATTTATCCACAGTGACAACCTTCCATACTAGCATGATTGACTGCGAGACTAATCAGCCATTATTATTGTTTTGGCTAAATCTAAGCGTTTTTAAGGTTGATGATGGATGAGTGTGAAATAATAAGTGACCAGTCACGAATAACTTACGTACGCCACCTGCCGGTGCTTGTGGGGTAAGTTACAGATATGCACAATGCGGGGTGCTTCATCTCTGCTGCACTTCTGCTATTCGCGACAAGCGCCTCTCCCACCGACTACCTTAATATGTACGTACCTAGGGTACTGTAGGTAGTACAAGGTACAGCAGGTCCCAAGCAGGCTCCTTGGCCTAGGTACGGAGTAAGCAGGTAAGGTACAACGAGAGTCGACCCTGACGTCATTTCCAATTAGGCCATTAGGTAATAATGATGTTACCTAATACGGAACAATCCGGTCTGTGTTCTGCTTCCAGGCCATGAACTGTCAACGCTGGGTGGTGAGCACGGTAGAGAGCACTAGCTGCTTCCGTATCCTCCTGCTTGCCTTTAGGTTTTTCGACATTGTTGATATCTCTGGTCCGCTTCTCCCACTGTCAATAGAGAGTCCCGTCATACAGGATCTCGTTGTATGTACTCGTTCAACCCTAAGCCTCACGCCTTATCATGCGTCCGATCATGTGATGTTGATCTATAATCCCTGGTAGCTCCGGTTGCGCTATCACGGCCTAGGCATGTATCAGTTTCTCTCGACTTCGATTCCTGCTTATGTCACGGTACAACAATAGGAGACCTTGGACGCTTCGAAAATCGTTCTGGATACAGGACGTGGAGGACATCAACGACAGGACAACTGAGTAGCGAAAGTACAGCCTTCGCCGAGAAGAGCCATCCTCGCATCCCGTTATATTCCTCTTCCCTCTACTGACAGCTTCCCAGCCCACCAAACCGATCTTGCCCTCATACACAGGGTGACAGGGTCGCTTATAGGAGTTTTCGGGAGAAAGAAACCCTCGAGAATAGTGTGGATGTTCTCTCCGAGCAATCACAATTTCGTATCCGCGCTGATTGGAGTCGAAGACGAAGGTCTTGTGACTTGCTCTCCGTGGCCGAACGCATATGCCGCATACCTCACCATTTGTCAAAGGACCTTCGTCTATGAGAAAACCTTCCCCATGCCCATGCAGTTGGCGTAGCCAGAGACTCTCCACAGCCCTCCGTAACACTGGCTCATACAGTAGCCTTGCCTTACATTTACATGATCCTGCAAATACTGGTAGCAGTCTTGATGTCACCGATCGCAAGTGGGCATGGTAAGAGATAGCCTTAGTTCTATAGGATTCGTACGGAAAAAGAAGACCACGGTTGAAGATAGCCAACCACATTTCCAGGCCACATCCCCCACAACGAAATCTCAACCAAGGGCAGATGACCAATAGAGCCTCCGAAGACTTCCTATTTTCACAGCACCACAACCCCCACCCATCCACATCTATTACCTCCTATCCACCCCGACCTCAACTCCCCTACTTACTCCCCTGATTCTCTTCTTTCTCTCTCGTGTCCCTTGTCTAGGAACCGAGAAATCCAACTGTCAAGTCGACGACTTGGGCCCGGTTTTGCGCAGTCATATCGGTGAAAGCTGTATCATTCTGCCTATCACCTTGTTAACAGAAATTGTCTGGTTTCTGTCTCGTCGCTTTCTAGCCTATATATCACACGCACTCTTCTTCTTCTTTCCAATGGAATTGAGACAAGTGCGCTTTGCGTACTCTTAGCTAGCTGGAAGCTGCAACATATTGCGTAGTGCGTTGTTTGTAGTCCTCTACTGCCTATTTCGAGGCATTCTTGCCACCATGATTTGAGTCTTCTTCTGCCAAGCTATCTGCACAACCACAGCTAATCCAGGAAATAACATCCCTTGGCGAAATTCCCATGGATGTCTCAGACAAAGCGCATACATATGGAGAACCTTGATATCCTATGTTGACCTCATCATTTCCCTCTTCAAGCTTCCTATCCTCCTCATTATGCCGAATGTTTTTGATCCCGCGAGCGTCTAATGAGCATGGGTAGCGACGATCATCCTGACAACTTTCTTCCAAATCACTCTTCTTTAACGGTGTTTGAGAACTTAGCGCCAGTGTGGCGAAACTCGACTCTTCTCATCCGTTTCGATTGCCGTTTCATTTGAATCATGTGGCAGTTAATCTTTGTCGTGATTCTATCGCCGTGTGAACTAAAGGACTTTAAAATAGTTAAACCCACCATCCTATCCTAACCGCTAATAGTGTCCGTCTGCCTCGTCAGTAGGAAGTTCGGCGCCGTGCTCTCCGGCTAGACGCTGGGGCCCCTCCCAATTGGTATCCCACGAGTAATCTCATCTTGGGGCGCCTGTAACAGAATGTTGACTGCTATTCTCGCAGTGTAGAGATATAAGAACAGCGCGGAACCGATTCCGGCATAACCCATATTCAAACAAGCCGGCATGAAGCGCATTTTCCCTACTTCCATGGTCACGGTTTACGTATTCGGTGACGATGGAGAAGTGTGCGCCGGAACATTATATTCATGTTTCATCCATCACAACATTCACAAGCCCTGTCCAGGCAGTCTAGAAGCATCGTGCCCACGTCGGTTTTCGCTCTCTTGTATCAGATCCCCCAATCGAAAAAAGTGAGGCGAATATGTCTGAATAAAAGGCCGCATTTGGTTTGTTTCCGACTGACTGTAGTAAAGTCCACAACAATGGCATCAAGTGTTTTGTCTCGTACCAGGTCGGCCCGACGTAGGGGGGGAATGATGCGACCAGTTCGTCCCAGATTAGGGAATGGGGGCTTTGGCAACAAAAGGACCATAAAATCCTCGAGATCTGAAACACACAATCGAAGCTGCTGGCCTTCTTGTGCGGCATAGATTGGGCAATAATTATCTTTTTTTGCTTTCTGTTGTGGCTCCAGGGTGAGTAATATACGGGTTTTTATAAAAATGGGCATCCTCGATTGCAGATCGTCCAGCGAGTTTTTTTCCCCCCTTCTTCTTCTTCTTCTTCTGATTTGATTTTTTTCTCTGCTTGTGGCGGACATTTTTCAAAGATGAGCTTTCTCTGTAGCCAAACGCATACAGCGTTTGATCGGGGCGTACCAGAGCCGAAAAATATTTTAAGTGTGAGCTGTGCTGTCCAATCCCCCTTTTATCGTCTCAAGTATCGGGACTGATATGATCCCCCTTCAGCGCGTCCTCCCGCCAACAAGCAGGGGGCACTCTAGCCGTAGTGTTGTGAGTCCTTGATTGCAGCGGAATGAACATCTTTAGCGTACTGCCTTCTGACAAACATCCTCCCTCAAGGTCTTTACAGCGCCGTGTCTTCTTCCCCTTCTCGAAATCCTTTCTCTCCTGCTCTGTTCTCGACCGATTGAGGCAGGGGATAATTCCCGCACCACATGGGTCGTATGATCATGCGTGCGACTGTCTATTTCCGTGGGGGGGGGGGGGGGGAAGAAAAAGAAATAGGAGAGAATGACTGCGTGGTTGGGTTTCGGAAATATATCAATTCGGAGCGATTCTGAGCGACGTAGATGCCTTGTACTACCGGCTATACGAGGTGCTTCGAATTGTTTGATTATTTGATTGGAGAATGCTATCAAAATCCCTTGAACAATAACCCTCGCAATCAGAGCTCTGACCGTCTCTACTGCTGTTCTTTGATTGTAGGTAGTGTTCCCACCCAGCGTACGGGGATCCGTCGTAATTAATCAAGAACATCTTCGGGGTTTTTTTTTTGGCAATTTGAATTAGTAATTGCGGCAACCACGCCTCATGAAAGAGCTCGTGTACGCCTATGGCAGGGTAAGATGAATAAGTCCTGTTTTGTTTGCTGTTGGCTGAGCTGGTGTATGCGTCGAACGTTTCGCTGTCTTTCAGCGTATGGTTGACAGTTTGATGAGTTTCGATGACTCGCTCAAGGAACCTAATATCTCGACTTTAGCCTTCGATTTTCTCACGAAGGGTCTTGGCAGAGAATCTGTTCGGCTCGAAATGGTGTATGCGTCGACATTCCAAAGTCTTTTCAGCGTATGATTGACGGTTTGATGAGCTTCGATGACACGTTCAAGGAACCTAATATCTCGACTTTAGTCTTCGACTTTCTCACGAAGGGTCTTGGCTGAGAATCTATTCTGCTCGGACTGGTGTATGCGTCGACATTCCAAAGTCTTTTCAGCGTATGATTGACAGTTTGAGGAGCTTCGATGACACGTTCAAGGAACCTAATATCTCGACTTTAGTCTTCGACTTTCTCACGAGGGGTCGTGGTAGAAAATCTGTTCGGCTCGAAGTGGTGTATGCGTCGAACGTTTCGCTGTCTTTCAGCGTATGATTGACAGTTTGATGAGCTTCGATGACACGCTCAAGGAATCTAATATCTCGACTTTAGTCTTCGAATTTCCACGGAGGGCTCAAGCAGAAAATCTATCGCCCGAATTGATGTATTCGTCGATGTTTCGAAGTTTGCCAGCCAACGGTTGGTTGACAAGTTGATGAGCTTCAAAAACAATTTCAAAGACCTCTGAATGCCTGGGTCATAGCCTTCAAAGACCTACCTTATCCACCGCTTCTGGGGGCTAGATGGTTTTTCAATTGACGTGCGCAACATTCATTAGAACGTTTCCTTTAATTTGATTCAACAATCGATTCAACCATGGCCCTGGAAGAGTTCGTGTATGTCTGTAAGCAAGTGAGATGGAATTGTAAACTTGTTTAACTCCAAGGCAGCAATCGAAGGTAAAGCCGGACGAAAGGTAGTTTTCCATTAGGACCAAGAGGACTGGCTTAGTTTTCCCATCGGGAAGTGAAGTCCGCCATCGAGCTTGGTTACTGTTATGTTGAGCTTCGGTACTACTTTCAAAGATATCTCGATACCTCGATCATAGTCTCCGAAAGACCTATCAACCGCTTCCGGAGGCTCGACACTTTTCCTAACGACGTACGCGCTAAGCTCTTACTATGATCCAAATTCATCCTTCAGAGCGTGTCGAGGCAATGTAAGCGCTCTGGCTCGAGGGGAATCCTGTACCCAAGGGGCCGTCGAGTCCACGAAACTGACCACCGGGCTTATTTAGCGACCCAATGGGGCCATGTAGCTTTTTGCGGCACGCTTGATATCTCGGCATCAAGCAACTTCCACCACTCCACATGTTTCATCCCACGAGCCACGGGAGCCAATGTCATACATCAATCGTGTCATATTCGCCAAGGGCTCATCAAGCCTTTCTGCCAATGTGGAGAGAGGCATTGTGGGCGTGGTGAGTGGCGTGGACGTATTGGAAAGCCCGGAGCCATCTCGGACCAGAAAGGCGAATCGTGAAAAAGTTGTATCCACCAGTCTGATTGCTTGGTCTCGCTGTATACCATGTTCTTTGAAAAGCTGATACAGCGATCCAATTTATTTGCAGGAGTCGGAGTGAGCCGTCTCAACCGTCTGTTTGCCCAAGGTACAGTAACTTCGGCAAGGCACCCTCAAGCGTGGCACTTTTACATGTAGACGAAAGCGTTGTCGAAAGACGTTTTGTTACTGATGACGGCTTTGCTAACGAAACATAAGGGCATAAAGTATGTCTTCAAGGCTCAGAAGGCTTGTCCATCAACATCACGGATTTTGCCATCAAGATTTGATTGGCGAACCGACCAGGATTCGATATCATTGTGACAGCTCTTTTGATCTCTCGACTCTGGTGTTCAATCGTCGTGTTTCTCCCTTCTTAGCCTGATCTTGCTGTAGACAACGTTCGCAACACCCTTACAAGGGTCCGATTCCGTTCCAGGTGTGTTGATCGGCCAGTCTCATCATTCTGGCGAATAAGGGTTTTGGTGTGAAGCTCAGCCAAGTCCACGAAGAATGCCAGCTTCCTTGAGGGCCCAATATGTGCGATGATAGTCCAAAAGCTTTCTTGATGTCTCGCACGCAAGCTTCAAGAACTCAATCTTCCATCCGGTGGCTTGTTTGTGCAAAAGACAACTTCCGCAATACACCCATGATTGTCCAGTTCATCTCCAATTGTTTTATCAAGCCGATCTAATTATTCTGGCTCGAGAATCTCACAGCCAAGCCAGCCAAGTCCATGAAGCTGATTGGCAAGCTCGACTAATGACTCGTCGAGGTTTGCTACCATCGCAACCGCTCTCTCAAAGTCTCGGCTTCAGTTGGAAGAGATATGCCCAAGCTATTCAAGAGCAAATCCCAAAGGTTCAATGTTTCCAAATGAAGAACTCGGAAATGAGGCTAACGGTTTGTCAACTCCGATTAGTGACTGATTATATGCCCAAGCTGTCCAAGAGTAAATCCCGAAATTCCAAGGTTCTCAAGTGAAGATCATGAGGGCGAGGCCAACGGTTTCTCGACGTGGAGATTCTTCCCGCGGGTTTTGCGGTTGAAGGCCAGACCGGTATAGCTCGGATCCGAAGTAATGAATCCAAACACCAAGAAGACATCTTTATAGACGGCGGTAAGCTCAACGGTAGAATGCTGCGGGTATTTCGCAGAGCCGACTGTGTAAAATACGCCATGTCCGGAATAGTTGGGTATTCTACTGAAGAAGAATGGCGACGAATGAGTGATATTTCGGTCAATGTGTAACATCATGACTGAATCAGCAACGCCGCTTTTGTTAATTTCTCTTCTATCCGCGAAGCAGTAGGTAATCCGAGAGCATTCATTGAAACGAAGTCAGATAAAATTCCATCTCCACTCCCGGCCAGAATTGAATGGAGGCATGCCTTGGAATAGATTCCCATGTGAAACTGCTGTGGTCCGCGTAGATGTTTAAACGCCATAGCTCTTGATTTTGTTGTTTCATGCAGACTCACTAAAGCGAAATGATCTTCTCCCAAATCTCTCTTTGAACATCTATGACATAACACATTCTCTAAACGTGAGCGTATAAGTTCTTCATGGAGTTACGAAGCTGCTGCGCTTCGCCTAGAAGTCGAAAAGCCATGGAGCTTTGATTTTGTTGTTCCATGCAAACTCGCTGAAGCGATAATCATCTTCTCATAAATCTATTTAATGAGATCTGTGATTCATGTGGTGTTTCTTGAGCGGAACCGTAATGGGTTCGTCATAAAGCCATGAAGCTGCTGCGCTCCCCGCTTAAAATGCCTAGGAGACATTCTCGATCATGTCGTTCCATGCAGACTCACTGTAGGGAGACGATCCTCCTCACAAAGCTTTCTTCGGGAAGTGGTGATGATGTGTTATGCTTGTCGATTGTGATCGTAATAAGTTCTTCGTAAAGCCATGAAGCTACTGCGTTGCGTCTGGATGTATCAAAGCCGTTGCTCTTGGTTCTGTCGTTCCATGTATACCGGCTGCAGCGTAGTGATCTTCTCATAGACTTTCTTCGAGGTTATCTTGTGCTTCGTGAGCATGATCGTATGAAGTTTTTCATGAAGTCGTAAAGCTACTGTGCTTCGCCTAGATGTCTAAAAGTCATGACTTTTGATCCTGTTGTTCCGTGCAGACTAGCTACAGCGGTATCATCTTCTCATAAAACTTTCTTCGAGATATGACACTATTCCGTGCTTCTTGACCGTGGTCCTGATAAGTTCTTCAACGGGCCTTGGCTCTTGATACCGTTGTTCCGTATACAATCTCTATCAAGACCTTGCGTTTTGCCTTTCGAAATCGGACTTGAAGGTAAGAAATTCCGACCGGACTTTTCCCTTTGGCAAAGATTGCAGCACTCTTGGACATCTTCTGTTTCTCGATAGGCGGTAGCGGCGATGAAGAATTTGGAGTATATCCGTGATCGAACCAAGGCAGCTTCTATTACTGCTCACTTTCTATGAGCCATGCAATTTTGGAAATTCGGAATAAGTCCAAACGGTTAGAACCTAGGAGGCTTCGATTCTTGTCAAAACCTCCGTTTCTCAATAGATCCAGGGGCAGAGATGGAGGAGGTAATATTGTGTATGGTAGAGTCGAAGAGGTGTCTCTTGAATGAATATCAACTGATGTAGATAGGAGCCTTGAAGGGATACAGGGAATGCAAGAAGTCATTGCTCAGTTGTCCACATGGAGGTGTAAAAACCTAGTGCATCGGCTTTGAATATCGTGAACACAACACCTTGTTTCTCTGCTTATAAAAGGTCCAGGTGGTCTTGAGACTGTAGCGAGACTGCCATTTTTAAACTGTCTTCGTGGCTGATGGGTAAACTGGCCGGCAAAGCTAGCCCCGCAAAGCGACAGCGTATCAGGGTCTATTTGTGGAATGCTGGATGTGGAGCAAGGATGGTCCAGATGCTGCTGGTTGTTAGATCTGCCATGGTCGCTGGCAAACTCAAGTTTCTCCAGATGTGGAGCTCGAAAATCTCCAAAAGCAAAGCTCTGTAGGAAAGATTTTTAAGTGCCCATAAGTTCTCCATCTATCAACAAGTCAGTATTGCCTTGTCTCTTTCATCATGGTGAGAAACTCACATAAGGGGTTCCAAGCCTTGGTTGACCGTGATAAGAAGACTCAGGAGCAAGTGATGGTTGATCGTGGTGACAAAACTCAGGGGTAAGAGACTGTTGAATGAGACATACGATACCGTCAAGAAACAGTCTTGAACAGAATGTAATGGTATGTAGTAGCCCTCAAATGAAGGATAATGAGAAAGGAAGGTTCTATAACAAAGAATCCAAGGGTATAAGGTACTCACTACCTTATCAGCAACCAGCACAACACAGCTGATCCACTACGCCCTATAGATGGTCCGAGCGTCTCAAGGTGTTAGCCACCCCCAACTACTTACTTGTCATTGCTTCCCAAATGTATCTGACTGATGATAGTATGCTTGATTGTCGGAGCTAGATCTCATTTGATTATCTAAGAATCTCATCGTTGAAATTGGCTCGTCGTTATATTGTACCATCAGGGTCACACCCTTCGGTCTCACTGCTTCAATCCAGGTCCCTAGACTTGCTAAGAAAAATCACGCCCTCGTGCTGGCAGAAGTTCGATACCAGAGGCTGGCACACTAATTGAAAGATTGCCTTACTGAGCTTATATGTTTTAATTGCAGGCTTGAGTATATGATCTATCGTGCTCTGTTTTCAGTTGGAGCGTGTATCATATGTGCTTCATTTCTGGTTTTAGTGGTTCTTCTTGTCTAGATAATTATGTTATAATGTCCATTGCTGCGGCAAACAATTTGTTAAATGAGGCATCCTGTATGATGAAGCTGATTGCCTATTTCTTGGGAGGTTGTGTTTTGCACAGCAGTAAGCAAAGAGCGGAAGGGCCGGCGAGTCAACGTGGATATTATGGATAGGTACCATAGAAGGTACAAGAGGCTGCAAATGTTGTCGTGGAATTATGTTGCAAAGAAGATGGAATGTAGGGAGGAGGAAGGGGACTATATAGTATCCAATGAACAGCAGAATACGCTAGAGAGGGTGAATCTTTGCCCCATCCATTCCCAAAAGTATTCATACGGGGTGAATAAAAGTGAGGTGAGAGCAATGCAGGTAAGGTGAGAGCATCTCAAAGTGAGGCGAACAGTCGTCAATGACAATGAGAAAGAGGAATAAGAAAAGGGTTGGTTGAGGATACCCGGGTGCTGGTCTAATTAGATAACTAGCAATCTTGCTAATCCAGCCATATTCGTTACATCAATCATAGAACTTTCGGTTGACATTTCTAAATAAACAGTTGCTTTCTCCTTACCTGATGATTGCACCTTCATTTTCTCGACTTGATGTTCAATGCAGCGAGCGAAAGAGTATATGCACTGCGAAAAGTTTCGCGTCTAGCCTGCCTGACGGCTCCCGGGCCGAGTTCCTCATCGGAAATCGAAACAACTCTCAATCTATGTTACGCGAAGTCAATGTGGCTCTGAAGAATCTCCTGACAGTCAAGAAGAGGGAGTGGGATAGGGGCTTCGAACAGGCGCGGACTAATCCGATCACCTAGTCCACAATAGCCAAGTATACCAAAGAAGCGCAGCCCATGCCACTTGGTACAAGCTTCGCTTGAATGTCTGAAAAAAAAGCGATATGCCTCCCCGTTTTATTTTTGGTCGGTCATGAGGTGCTGTCTCATCCCATTCCTTTCTTTTACGTGTGTTTCCATCTCTAAATACATCATACTTGTCTTCCAGATTCAGCGAATTCGACTGTTGCGCGGGAAGACCATAACCACTAGAAGGACTCACGCTTCTTGTTCGCGCAGCATATGATCTCACTGCAAGGCCATTGTGAGACGACCGGTCGGGAGAGCTCGAGCGTACGGGTTTCGGTGCTGGAGCAACCCATGATCGAGCAGATGCAGACATGGTTTCCTGCTTGAGCGATGGCGCTTCGGACTTGGAGAGAGGTAATAAGGGCGTATCGGGTTCTTGCAATTCGTGACTTCCCCGGTACGCCATTCTAAGGGCGCGGACAAACAGAACAAGGACCGTAAAACATAGTGATAGACCATAACGGATGAAGATTGTAAGTTGATCCGGTAGTAAGCAAAGGTGGCTTTCGAGTGTCTTTTCTTTTGCTCCATTTCCAATTCGGTTGCCCTGTGCGTCGATTGGATTCCATAGACTTACCATTTGGAATCCAGGTCTTCGAACACCCATGGCCCAAGACATCGATTTTACAGTTATCTCTCGAATGCCACCATTCTTCGAGCTATAGCCTCGATGAATGACCTCACAATAATCATGATCGTCACCCGAGAACACATGCTCTATATCCCCAATCTTCTCCACAAGCTCGTTTGACACGGAAGGAGTAAGGACATTTTGATACTGAATTCCTGCCTCTACTTTAATCGCGTTTCTATCGTCCTTTTCTACTGTTTCGCCTAGCTCCTTGCTGGATTTCGTAGGAGGGTACCGCTCACGGAGTGGTCCACAGGGTGTTCCCGATGCACGATAAAGCGGCACATGTGTCAAGAGAATTGATGGCATATCTGTATCTGCAGTAGGTCTGCCTGTATATTGCCCCTTGAGTACAACAGGGTCATCAAGCTGAAAGACAGTATGATCTAAGACTTCGTTTCCGGTTTTTCCCGCTTGCACTCGCAATTCGCGACCAATTGCTCGTGATTTTTCAGCTTTCGCTTGGATAAGAAATTCCTCGGAAGGACCCCAGATCTCTCGGGTAAGTCTATTCCCATCACTTGCTCCCATATCACCAGTAACTAGATCAGCTTGGCCTTTGGCGCTTAGTGATAATGTATCCACTGAAACAAAGCTGTGGTTGCCGATAACGTCGACTCGGTTTCCGCCGCCAAAGTAGGCATTGAATCTCTTTCTAACGGGCAACCTAATGCCAGTGCCCAGCCCAAGATCATGGTTCCCCGGCAGAGTTGCAATCATTTTACGATACGGCCTCCCTTGCCTTTCGGTGTGTTTCCCGTGCGTCCATGGCCCAAAAAAAATACGGCCAAAACGGTTGTACTCCTTCAACCAGAAGTCGTCTCCATACCTTTTCCATTGTTTGTCAGATATATCGTCACCGCGGGTTGCCCACTCCCGTCCCCCATCGAACAGGTCGCCGAGGAATATAACAGTATCAGGATCTAAAATTTCCTGGAGCAGCTGGAAAGACTTCCGAAGATATAAATCGGTGTACCTCACAGTAGCCGTCGACAATGGCCAAGGTCGACCTGGGTATGTGTGCGGATCGACTAATTGAGGATCGGCGATGAGAACGATGTGGTGCGGTGTTGCTTCAGGAGGCTGCCAAGCTAATCAGAATACCAAGACTTTCGCAGATGTGGTGTACAAGTGCCTACCCAGCTTTCCCAGCGATCCCAAGCGCAGCCCTTCACACCTTTTCTGAACACAGCTTCCTCACCCCACCACAAAAGCAGGATCCATAGTACGACCAACGCAAGCCTAACATCCAAAAGTGACCGTAGCTTCCAGGGCTCTCGTGACGGATGTGATCGGCTATTTGATGCGCCATGTGTGTAGCCCCGACCAGATCGAGCCTGTAAATAAGGAATGCGATGACCGACTATCGGCAGCAACCCCTCGAGAGAACGCTGGCCTAAACCTCGTATCTGCTCTAATTTGCTGCCAAATCGTTGAGAGGCATGGCCGTGATACGAGGTCATCGTAGTGAACTGCAGTCGCGTAACGTAGGGAACATGTTGCGAGCTGTTTGCAGGTCGACAGCCCAGAGGTCACTGAATGGTATTCAAAGGCTAGCAGCCAACGTTGCGACCTTCTCCGCTTGTGCCGCTGTGCGCTTGCCAAATTACAGGGAGTGTTTTCGACGATTCTTGTAAATTGCAATATCAATATATTTTAATTTGGATGATCCAGGTTGGTCTCGGCCACCGTAAAGGAGGCCCAGACCACGCAAATATCCCGTGACAGCTCTGCCTGCCATTTAGGCGATTATCCGTTTGCACTATTCGCCCAGCATGTTTGTTGATACAAGTACTTAGGAAGATGTACCTTAAGGACATTATATTGTATGCATTCGCTGAAGCCAACCCTGGTACCTTTTGCTCTAAATGCTATAAGGCAAAGAAATTTAATGTACAGAGAAAGTCCGATGTATTCCCCCCCCCAAGTCTTCACCAAGTCTGATCTCCCAGGTCAATGAGAATGATTGCTTTCGTCATGGATATCAGCTTCCCCAGAGCTTGGCGCACAACATTGACCACCCTCATCACACTCGTCACCACAGTCCAGTAGGCAAGCCTCGGGCTCACTTCGCAAACTTGCCGCTTTGCTGCCATGCTTGTCTACTTTCTTATTTTCGGGATCCGGACCCTCATTGTCCGATACATGGCGATGATTGCTATCTAGACAGAATTCAGGTTGGATGGTTGAAGAGTGAATTCCGTACTCGTGCATACAGCGGCGTATAGCTCGAGCAAGTTGCATGTACCTTGCCGATCCTTCGCCCTTGAAGTCATACTCAAGCTGGACGTGGAGAGAAGCAACAAGTTTGGTATCACTAAGTTGCCAAACGTGCAGGTGGTGACAGCTAAGGATTCCAGGGAGTTCTTTGATATCTTCTTTGATCTCCTCGATATCGATGCCTGCAGGAACTGCTTGGAGCAGGATTCGCGAAGCCGCTTGACATAATGGTATAGCTGATGCAAGAATGATAATTGTGATGATGAGAGAGATAATAGGATCAGTATAGAATCTCCACGAGAACTTTGTGAGCCAAATAAAGAGCGCGGAACCTATAACCCCTATATTGCCGAGAGCATCCCCCATTACGTGCAGGAAAACCCCACGCATATTGAGATCGGCGTGCGAGTGACCATCTTTGCTCTCCTCCTTCGGTTGGTTGTGATTGTGGTCCACATGCCATGAGTCGTGACGATTGATGTTCTTGATATTGTGAGAATGATGAGCAGTACCCGAGTGGTTGGCAGAGCCATTGGTCTTGGCATGACCAAGTAGAGGCGATCCTTCTGTTGGGCCCTGGTCTTCTTCCTCCACAGCTTCAGATTCTGATCCAGTCCCAGATTCTATATCTTCTAATCTGCTGGCAGCAATAATGTCGTTTCTGAAGCTAGCAGGATGAAGTGGGATATTATCTGCACTTGCAAATCTCGACCTTGACGAGCTTGTATGTCGACGATGACGTTTGTTCATGCTGCCACTAGCTGATCTTTTTGGTGACATAGGTGATGTAGAACTTGCAGCCGTAGTATCGTCTTCATCGCTTTTAGAAAACGATTGAGAACTTTTTCGCTGGCGCTGAGACCCACCTCTAGATAGACGGTTTGCTTGCTTAGATTTCGGCCAGCCTGCTATTGTGCTTTCCGGCAGCACATCGGCCACGTTACCACTTTCATCAGCTACAGCGGCCGTATGCGCATCCGCTCTCGCCAGTGCAGTGTGGCTGTGGCCTTCTTCAGCAGTCGCAAGCTTATCTGTCTCTCCATGACTGTGTCCATGCCCTCCACCATGGCTGTGACCATGTTCATGGAAAAGGAAAAGCCCCAGGACGTTGGAGAGAAGGCCAAAGCAACCTACTATCAAGACCAAACGTGGGTTTGACACTTCTTGTGGCTCGACGAATCGTTGTATCGCTTCCAGAAATATCGATAGGCAGAGTGCAACTAAGAAGACTCCGTTGACCAAAGCACCAAGTGTTTCAGCGCGTTGCCACTAAAGCTATATGTCAATCCAATTCTTCCACACTGTTGTGCGGGATGTGAGCACCTACGCCATAAGTGTATGCCGCCGAACTCGTCTTTTGGTTAGCAACCTTGACTGCCCATAATCCAACACATAGTGAGAGAACATCATTGAGCTGTGAGAACCGACAGTAAGCAAGAAGGCTGAAGTATATTATGCGAAGATAGCACCCACCATGTGGAAAGAATCCGCAACCAGCGCGAGGGAGTGGACACTGGAGCCTGTGCAACTGTTAGCACAAGAGGTATGGGGTGCGCAGTGAGCTCTGCCATACCAACTATCAGCTCTAAAAAGAAGAATGAAGTATCTATGCCAAGCAGTATCATGATCCTCGTGGACTTGGAGAGCCCCATGGTTGCGTTGAGGTCCAGCACCGCACCCCGTTAAATTCTAATAGATAGCACTGAGGGCCACGAACAGCTTCTCCCACGTTATAAAGACTCTATGACTCCAGTTGAGTGCACGCACAAACGCCTTAAAACTAAGATGGACTTTATTGGTGGTGTTGATGTTTCTGTTTGCTGCATGTTTCTGGTGGCTTGCAACTACGTAATTTCGAACGGCTCCGTTAAAGTGCGGGTCCTACGTCTAAGTCTGTACGGTATACATCCGTACGTGCAGGAAATTCAAACTTGACTATTTATCCTCCGTAGCCATGGTTAAACAATGGACGATGGCCCTACAGACCATGATAAAGCTCTACTCGCCCGACTGAATACTCTGAAGAGCTCAAGTGTATCCTTCAATCCAACCAAGTAATATAACCACCACTCTCACAATTCCGTACATTTACTGACCTTCTTCCAGCTCCCTCGCAACTCCTCCTGCGCCCAGAGACCCCGCCAACGACCTTACCGCCCGCTTTCAGAAGCTTAGCAGCACCTTTGGAACTGACTTCACCAGTGACTCCGCCCCCGCAGAGACAGATGTCTCCCCACCATCTCCCACAATCGAGGAGCTCCTCGCTGAGCTCGGACCTGAGGACCAGTACACCTTGAACGCCGACGAAACCGACGAAGCTCAAAAGCTCCTCGCTGAGGCAAAGCGCGCATTACCTGCTGAAAACCACCAGCATGACGTAAAGCGAGAAAACGGATTCAATCCCATTGTCGAGGCATCTACGGATGACCGCACCAGGTCGAAGGATGAGGAGGACAAGGAAGACGAAGCTGAAGCAGACGCCTTCCTGCAGCAGATTCTAGACGAAGTGGAACTTGAGAAGCAGCTCAGCGGAAACGACGACGAACATTCTTCCAAAGCCGAGGAACCTCCTAACAACGGTACTACATCGAACGCCGCCACTGACGCTCCAACTTTCCCGTCCATACCCATACATGATATTCCACTTTTACCCCCGTCCGTGTCATCATCCCCACCACAAACTCTCTTCCCCTCCGCCCCAACATCCACCCCCACCTCCACCGCCAAAAAGCCCCAGAAAAAGCCTCAGACCTTCTCAGACGTAGAAATCGATTCCTGGTGCATCATCTGCTGTGATGACGCCAAGGTCAGGTGTCAGGGCTGCGCGGGGGATCTGTATTGCTGGGGGTGCTGGAAGGAGGGACATACAGGGGCTGATGTGGGTTTGGAGGAGAAGGGGCATCGGTGGGTGGGATTGGAAAGGGGAGGGAAGGGTAGTTGATGGAATGGTGTGGAAAAAGGTAGGCTTTAAAGAATGGGTGCTCAGGGGGCAATGACGAATTCTACGTAGGTAGTGGTAAGTGGTAACAGGTATCTATCACATATTTAATTGTATAAGCCGATTGAGTCATATCAGTAAATTGGAAACTAACTACTGCAGCTAATAGTCTGCATCTAGGTACTGCCTGCTAAGCTGACTGCTGGTTTAGCCTTCCCAAGACGAGTCGATGTCCACGGCCAGTAGAACAGACAGTACCCAATGGCTAGCACAAAGAAAGTTCCTAAACGAAACCCGTCCTCCTATCATCAAGGGCAATGCAATAGTAAATGTGCCCTACCGTCATAAACCGCCATAACAATGCAGAATTCGCGAAATGTCCTTCGTTACGCCCTGCGCCGCGCTTGCATAGGCATGCATCAACCGTCAACATCGCCAACAACAGGAGTGCATGGAACCGACCAAGTCGGAAAGGAAACATTACCACATCGCAGCCTCACCTCAGTCACTCATTACCTCAGGCAACTCCCACTTATCGTCCCCTCCAAGCGCTCCAACACTCGTCCAGACAAACTTCCACCCGGGCTCCTGCATCCCCTCCCACTTCATCCACTTATGCTCTCCCAGACGCCCCAAGCCCCCACAATCTACCCAAATCTTTACCAAGTCCCTAATAAAAGCGACCTTCTTCACCAACTCATTCGCTTCCACCAGGTCTCTGAAATCATGATTCTTGTAAATCCCCCCGAGCATGATATCCATAGGGTAAGTAAAGGCGCCGCGTTGGCCAAGATCTCCTGCTCCGAAAGTTCCGCCTTTCTTGAGAGCATGCGCAGTTCTGACAGAGAGGTGGTAGAAATCGACCCAAGTGCCGTCGTCCGAGATGACGAGTTTGGTGTGGTCGGGGAAGTTGAATTGGAAGGAGCCGTTGCCGAACCCCCAGATTCCAACGTTTCCAAGGCGTTGGTAGAACTTGATGAAGGGGCCCGCAGCCTCGTACTTGGCCTTGCCTTTGCCGGGAACTTTCGCCTCGTCGGCGAGAAGGGCAAGTACTTCTTCGTTATCGCTGTTGCCAAGAGATCTTGTCATGTATTGTCCAAACTTGTCCCAGAGTTGTAGCTTGTGCCGTTTCTGGTAATCATGGCAAGTCTCTCCAGACATCTCGAATTTTTCGGGGACGCCATCAGCACCGGTCTTAATCCGATAATTGGAGGGTGCGACGAAGACACGGTTGATACCTTCTTGACCACAGCTTTCTAAAAACTCGACTGGAGCTCCGTGTTCGGGGACGATCTGGTGCTTTTCCGCGTATGATCCGGTTTTCCGAAGTTTGAGATGGCGATCGGCGCCAGCAACGACGACGTAAGTCACCGGTAAGTACTCATCTTCCTTGAAGACACAGCCCACAGTACCGTTTTGAAGAATATACCCGATGCCAAATTTGTTGGTGTAGTCGACCCATTTCAAAACTACTGGACGGGTCTCGGTGCTCTTCTTCCGGGAACAGGTCGACCCGTAACCTTTCCCTGATGCGCTTCGATTACGTAGCTGGGTCTCGGTAATTGATCGAGTCAGGTCTCCGTGAAAGATTTTCAACTTCGAAAGGACTTCGTCAGGCTTCGAGTTGGGGAGACATTCTGGAGCTTCATCTAAACTGATGAGTTTATTACCCAGTACTTCTGCGCTCCGTACATGTCTCGATTGACGTGGCAGTGAGCTCTGGGCGGATGATTCTATCCCAGTCTCTGAAAGCTTACCCATCTCGCGCTGAACAGTGGATGCAATCCTCACTTTCGTTTGAGCGGCCTTCTCACGCCGAACCTCGTCTGGATCAGAGTGTTCGTGATCCACGTATTGATCAATATTGAGGATTGGAGGGTCAATTGGGGGACCAGGCGGTTGGGATGCTTGCTCGGCACTCTTCGATCTGGTGGTTCTTCCACCGCTGGCAATCGGCCGGATAGGTGCAGTGCCCAGTTCGCCGCGCGTTGCCGTGAAAGTAGACCCCCGGGAGCTTGTCGACTTGATACTTGCCGAATCTTGCGTTTCAGCAGCCGATGGCCCCGGAGCGGGTTTGTTGCGGGTATGAGAAGGTCTAGACGGGGCATTCGAAGCGCGAAGTCCAGCTGCATGGCTTTGAACAGGTTCGCGCCTAAGAGGAGGAACCCTCATCGGGTGGCTGTTTTCAGTTGCTACTTGTGGAATGGGAATCGACATTTCCGTTTCGGCTATAGAGACATCGATAAGAGATGAACGCGACGTAGATGGTTGCCGGGCTGGTGCAGCTTTTGAGATTGTATTGGACGGGTATACCATGCCTGTGGGCAAAGGCACTTCAGGGCCGAGGGATTCTTCTCCCTCGTAAACGCATAGGCGGTATACGGACACTCCAATGTCTCCACCAGCGGCAGGTATGGCCTGGGAAGCGCCAGGCAACCGCCCAACACCACAAATCTGGGCATACGACTCCCAATGCCAACGTGCAGTATGTGGTGCAAAAACATCACCTCGAGGACGATGAGTACTTAGCCAATGGGGCTTGCTAACCATACAGCTATGTTCGATTCTCTTGGGTATGTTCATTCCACCGCGCATGCGGAAGAACGGGTGGCACACGATGTCATCAAGGGTCGGGCGTGCTTCTACGTCTATTACAAGTAGTTGAGCGACAATGCTTTTCGCCTCGTGCGGGATATCGTTCTCACATTCGGCATTTTTCAGCCATGCGTAGTCGGCCTTTTTAGCCTTGCGATATATCTCCTTTTGGGTCATGGCTTGAAACGGTGGCTTCCCTGTAAGCATCGCATAGCTTGCCGACGTCAGCTTGTTCGAGACTCCGCAAGAAACATAGATTTCAAGGCACTTACAAGATAACACCAATGGCCCAGATATCGACTTTGTGGTCATGTCCTCCCTTGTCTTTTTCCAAGATCTCAGGGGCGATATAATTCGGAGTCCCACATAGCGTGGATCTCCTTGACGGAGCCCCCTTCGAAAGGGAATCACGCTCATAGGACGACTCCAGAATGGCTGCCAATCCGAAGTCACCGACTTTGAGGTTCATTGACTCGTCTAGGAAGAGGTTACCCATCTTGAGATCTCGGTGAATGACGTCCCGAGCATGCATATACTTTACAGCCCCACAAAGCTGCATTATGAATCTTCGGACTTCTGGTAGACTCAGGCACTTCCGTACCTTGACCATATCCATGACTGAACCACTCGAGCACAGCTCCAGGACTACATAGGTGTTTTGTTTGAACGTGAAAGCTCGGTGAAATTCCACTATATTAGGGTGACGCATTTTGGCGTGTATCTGGAGCTCTGTACGAAACTACACAAGGATCATTATTGCCATGCGCTGCAGAAAGCTGCACCAGATATGTCAAATTACCTTGTCTGCCACTTTATCTTGGGTCATCTTAGCCCTAACAATCTTAAGCGCGTATGTTTTTGGAGGCCTATCCCCTCTCGGCTGGAGCTCTCCTTCGTAGCATAGAGCAAAGCCTCCTTTCCCAAGAAGTTCTCCTGTCTTGTAGGTCTCCGACAATATATCCCCATTTTGTGGCGGTTGTATTACCCATTCGGGTGGGGGGAGGGCGAAGTTCTTATCTTTCAATAACTTCAATTCTCTGTCTGCAGCGGCCTTTTGGGCAGCAAACGCTCTTTCTTTACTTGTCCTTGGCTTGGCCTGGACACTGGACGATAGTGGAGTATCCTCATTTGGTGGCGGTTGTATAACCCAATCGGGTTGTGGGAGTGCGATATTCTGCTCTATCGCTACCCTTGCTTCTCTGTCTCCAGCGGCCTTATTTGCAGAAAACGCTCTCTCTTTACTTGTCCTTGGATTCACCTGGACATTGGATGATCGTAGAGATAGAGCCTCCATTTCGGCAAAAGCTCGAAGTATTTCGTCAGAAATTCGATATACACACTGATTGAAACACCACTCAGAACTAAAGTCTGGGTCCTGTTTGCTTCCTCGACGAAGACTTGAGTTTAACCACGTTGTGCGCGTTGAACGCAGGGCGCTGACGGCTTTGTTCGCTACTCGTTGTCGACGAACTTTTAGGCCCAGCCACGCAGCTTTCAACTGGTTCTTCCTCCGTATGGGAAGCCGGAGTTTCGACAGAGGTCCTTTGAGCAGCTTTAGTGTGCCTAAGCGCTTGGAGAAAATTCGTGTTGTAGGGTACTCCTCCCTAGCTTGGTATAATGACTGCCCTGATTCGTACTTCTTTGTCCGATGTTTAGGGATCTTAGGGAGCTTCCATTTTGGGACGGGTCTTCTCGCCTTCTGTAGTCGCGTTGGTTAGCAACAGAAAGCAATTATACATGCTGTCTTGTAAGGACTCAGCGCAATTGAGTGCTCCTATGTTTTGCACAGCCAGCAACAACATCTGACTTCCCCCAAGACATAACACCCAACGCATGCGACAGGATGTTAGAGGCTACTTACAGTTCGTGGTGAACGCTTTTGGTCCCTGTCGACGTGAGGGAATTAATTAGAATTCAGATTCGTTGGGTGGTGGGGTTCAACTCGGCACGATCTTGTATACACTGACCGTTTTATTGACATTGTTAATGCACAGTAACCGGGTAACCTAGTCGTGCTAGTCAGGCTCGTTGTCGTTAAAGCGGCGTCATGCCCAAAGGCGTTAGGTGTTACGGAACGGAGGAAGGATGATGCGGTGATCTTGGAGGTTAGACATTAAGAAAGGATTAGTAACCCCAAGGCTCCAGCCCTAAAATTCGGTGTTGGCGAATCATTCACATAAAATCCAGATTTGTCAACACAACACCCTCAGCAATGGTTGGTTTATCAGTGTATAAGGTGGAACAGCGAGAACAGGTGTCTGTTATGCGAACTCTATGGCTACATTGAAGCTGTGGACGTTTGACGTCTGTGGTCCGAGATGTCTAGTCTGTTTCTCAAACTCGGCTCTTTGGTGATAAAGACTCTCTCAAAGCCAATCGCTGTTTGTCCTCTGAGACCAAATGTACAGCAACTGCTCATTTCAGCTTAGAATCGAATCAAAGAGCAAGCAAGAGAACACGAGACCTTCAGACGAAGATGTGTGCAAATAGCACAGTCAATTCATCGATGGGACATGCGCTTCAAGCTTGGAATACTGCAAGATCATGCGGCAATAGAGAAGCAGACTGCCCGAGATGCTGCGGAACACCAAGCGAAAAAGCATAAGCTTGAGGCCCCCACCGTGAAAACAGAAGCCCAAACCAAGGCTGACGATGCTGCCGCGGCAAAAGAGAAAGAAAAGGGTGTAGAGAAAGTCAAGCGAGCCCCAGCGTTGAAGCCGAGGATAAGGCCTTTGTCCGAGGCCAAGGCTATCGATGCTGGCGCCAATTT
>JAABUZ0100000308.1_pt1 | contig 125054 bp, 127 predicted proteins | sample 5562091 | NCBI WGS metagenome assembly JAABUZ01 (sample SAMN12813069, study PRJNA571459) | rock metagenome | isolation source: Antarctica rocks | place: Antarctica: Victoria Land, Linnaeus Terrace sud | collected 2015-12-21 | reverse complement strand
GGGGGGGCCGGGCGGGGGGGGGGGGGGCGGGGGGGGGGGGGCGGGGGCGGGGGCGGGGGCGGGGCGGGCCGGGGCGGGGGGCCCCCCCCCGCCCCCCCCCCCCGGATGTTGTGGGTTCGGTATGGTTTTTGTGAGCTCGGGCAAGACCGTGGGTAGAGGGATTGGGAAGGGGAAGTCATAAAGTATACCAGCAATGCCGAGAGTCATATCACGGCGTCGTACTGCTTCTCGTGTTCGACATCTCCGGCCGGATGTCTTGTGAGAATTACTTCACGTGCTGGGAGATCAGAAGTCGCAAAAAGGTACAATGATGTCTCAGCATGGTCAGCTTGGGCACATACCGAAACCCCAATTGGAGACGTCGCTGACGCAGGCGTGAACGATGTGGATGGGCAGGGTGCACAACCAATTGAGAATGGTAGCCTCTGCCAACGCTGACCAGCGCGAGCGCTATAGGGTGGACCTCGTGCCGACAGAGGCGTGGGACGTCAAAGTATTCGAGGTTGGCGAATGGCCGAGTTCAAAGCTGGCTAGCTCGGGAACGACTTCCGAAAGCTCATCTGGGGCGCGGTTGTACAGATTCACAGGCGGAATGATTATCGGACGTATAGAAGATGAAAGAGGTACTAGCAAAGCAAAAAGTTGGTATCACGAGGGAAATTTAACCTGAGTCTTTCCACCCACCTCCTTTTCTGTTTGATGGATCTGTGATTACACGTGCGATATTTTGCGGATATCCTATGCTTCTCAGTCGTACTTCATCAGCTGTCCCATTAAGTATCTAGCTTGGCAGCTCTTCACGGTCTCACGCGGTTGGTTTCTGTCAGAGACTTTCGATGACAGCGGCATGCAGATCGGCAAGGACTCCAGCATTATCTGGAGGTCGGGCGTATGGAAAATTGGGAGCGCATGACTTGCAAGATCTGGTGAACCCAATGAAAGCTGCGTACTCACTACCAATGGGATCTCGGGCATCGCTAATGGTCTTATACAACAAAAGAGCCACAGCGTCTACAGCTCGCTCCCCCACAGGTTTGGGGCCCAAGTTCAATTGGTAACATCTTAAGCGGTGGCGCGGTACACGTTCAAAAGGGTTCGTCGCATATCGTAGTGATGCTCATTGCCTGTCTGACTTCTCCTACGTGGTGCCGAACTGAGTAAGTCAATCGTTTTGATGATTTACCCTTTGAGCCATATGCCTTTGATGGCTGTCTAGTCCATAGTAAACCCGTTAATGCGTCTTTTCTCAGTAGGCCAGGCGATGATACACAATTTCTTGCCACTGCATGGGACATCCAGAGGAACCAGGTATGACTAACAGTGGACTTCGACAAGGCTTTTCGAAATTGTAAGGCAGCCCGGACAGACTTTGAACGTTGTAATATCTGTTCTATTGTTGAAGCTTCTCAGGTTCTGTATTGACAATGTATAAGCAATACATTACCACCGGTACAACTTCAACAAAGTGCCGCCAACATGGTCAATACCCAGATGCTTTAGCACATACAAATCTTTCGCTGAGGTTCTAAAATCCACATGTTGATGATATATCCCCAGCATATTATGGACTTCCACAATTTAATCGAGGTCGTCGGAAACCTTGATGAACCCCAGAGTAGACTGACATACGGTAAGTGGTCCTCACTTCTTCGGTGTCGCAAGTCCGATAAAGAGGTTGAGCTCGATAAATGCCATGCCCATTCGTCAAACATGTGGGCATGAGCTGGTGATGAGACCGGCGAGTCGAACAACTCCAATTGTCCAACCAAACGTCAACATTAGCTAGTCCACGCCCGACGCCGTCAGATCAGAATTTGGGGTGCGGCGCAGCTTCTTGGCAGCCCAGCGCCAGGAGTCCACCCCCAAAAACTATCCATTCCGCCCTATCAGCGGAGGACCTCCAGGCGGGATCTGCCAGGGCCCGCCGACTATACGGAATAGCTTGTTTCAGCGACAAACCATGAACGTCCTTCTCCAGACTGCTCGAGATGAGCCTCCCTATGTACCCTGATGACAGGGTGCAATCTCGTGATGACGGACCACGCCATACGAGAGTCTTGGCCTTGCACATCAACCCGTGAACGGCTGGCGGAGCTAAGGATGCTGAGAATCCTCATATATGGCGTGGGGGGCGTGAGCTCATCGCGGATTGCTTGCTACTCGATGCTTTGCCTAGATGGTGTGTCCAAGGGAACTCTTACTGCAACGAAAAGAAAGTAGAAACAAATTTTCTGTGTCGCTGGGATTGTCGCACTCTGCTTGAACAGACTTGTCCACTGCTTGGATATTGTGAATATGCTTGCTTGGGCTTGTGTCCTTCTACTCGCGGGAGCAGTTCATGTCCAAGGTCACTTTCGCTCCCAAAATCTTGCCACAGCTCAAGACTCTTCGGCGTTACGTCCCATCAACTTTCGCGACTACGAGTCTGCGATAGGATTGCGACGCAGAAGTGAAGAGGACTTCTCGGATCTTGATCCCAGCACGCGATCGCAACTCATATATGGAAGACTAGGTGGTACCTACCTTGACCACTTGCCTTCGCGCACGTTCTGCCGCTGACGCAGGCAAAATCTAGATGATGGCCAGCTCCTGCTTGCCAACATGACTCTCTATGCGCCGGATGGACTACCGATCATCTTGATGGAGCGATTCGAAGGTCTTACCTCAGCGGGTTGATTGTAAAGGCGACGATGGCGCAATGTCCCTGACCTTCAAATCGGGGGACGCATATACGTATGCGTTGAAGAGGTGGCAGTACATCAACGACGATGATGACAAGCAATTCCTCTTGATAGCTAATCATGACGGTTGTGGGCCCAACGACCAAAGGCAGCCATACAAGTAAGTCACATCGATTGACACCGGTCTGTGTTGTCTAAAGATTATTAGAGTATCAATCGTCAAGGAAGATGCTGCGGATCTCACGATAAGCATGAGAACAACGATCGCAGCATGGTCTGAGGTTGCCGGCTCATACGATCTTGACTTTGGCAAGGCAGCATTGCGCCAGACGACCCAGAGGCTGCGGCCCCGTAGCTTCTGGGGGGACATAGTAAACGTGGGTAAAGATGCACTGGAGGCTGCACAGGGCAACGCCGATCTTAGCCAAAGTGTCAATTGTGCAGTAAATGTGGGCCAGCCTGGCCGAAAGACGAGCATATATTCCGATAACGAAGGACGCTTCTCCATTGACTGCATCGATTGCTATATCACCGGAAGCTGGGGCATTCAGGGTCATTTAGTGGTCTGTATAGCTACGACCCATCTGTGATATCTCACTGATTCTGGGTCCCAGGTCAAAGGTTTCGCATTGCAAGATCTCACCTTAGAAGCTGCACCCCAAGACTTCAAGGCGAAACTGGAGCTTGAGGCGACCGTTACTGCCAGCAAAGAGCCAGTCAGTGTGCAATCGAGTAAAGAGCTCTTCTCAGCACCGATTCCAGGCGCTGGGATTACCGTTACAGGTATCTTTAAGCTGCGAGCCACAGTCTCTTACGAGGTCGGCACCAGTGCAACATTTGCCGGTACGGCCACTGCGGAATTTGGACTCACAGCAAGCCTTCCAAACGGAGCCAAGGTCGTTACGGATGTCAACAGCCCTATGGATAGCTCTGCGACTGGCTGGCAAGGCTCTTCGCTAACTCCTAATTTCGAACTCACAAAACCATCTGCCTCCATTACATTAGCAGCTTTCTCACAGGCCAAGCTTGCTTAAGGTATAGAACTGACAGACGTTGGAAACGTTGATGTTGCGGTGACCATGAAATTGCCAGAGATTTCATCGGCGCTGTCGGCTGACTATGGTGAGTAAGTCTGGGAAGATGTCAAGGAAAGTCGTTGACCTTGATATGTGTTATAGACTCTAAAGGTCTGTGCAGCCAAGACGCAGGCGCATCAAAAACGGGAGTCAAGCTTGAAAACAAAGCAGACGAATCGCTCAGTCTTCAGATTGACGTGAAACTCGGCGACGGCAACCCCAAGCCTTCGTGGTCACAACAGCTCCTCGGTTTTTCTCAGCCTCTTGGATCAAGCTGCATTCCTTTGCCGATTGCAGGCCTTGAAGGTGCCTCCCGGACAACTCCGACTGCGAGTCCCCTGTCGAATACGGGTTCTGGCGATACGCCAACGACATGCAAAACACCCGGCAAGACGGGCATCTGCCAGGACACAAGCAAATCCTGTGCTGGTGGAACTTATATCTCGGGCTACTGTCCCGGCGACAAATTATATCAGGTGTTGCCCGGACGCCAGTACATCTGCGCCATCTCCGACAACCTGCAAACCACCAGGAGAAATTGGTGTATACCAAAGCACAAGCAGTTCGTGCGCTGGTGGGGCTTATATCTCGGGGTACTGTCCCGGAGACGCATCCATCCAGTGCTGCCTAGTGACGACTCTTCGCCAAAAACGTGCGCTCCTCCAGGGAAGACGGGGATCTGCCAGGATACGAGTACCGCGTGCGCCGGTGGAGCATACATCAGTGGCTATTGTCCCGGCGACAATTCGATCAAGTGCTGCCCTAATGCGTCGCCAACGCCAACAGGCGGCGGCGGCGGTTGTAAGATGAGGAGGGATCGATTTGGGAAGAGGATGATAGCGTGTTAGGTCCCTAGACGTTTGTTCAACGCCGACGTAATATGAGATGTATAATGATAGCTGAAAGAATGTTTTTGGTTCGGCATTGATCTTATCCATGCAGGTGGCCTTGTATATGAGCCCGTGCTGGGTTGCGTGACCGCAAACACCTATACTCTGCGATGCAGTGGACGATGTCGAGTATCATTATGGGGCCAAGCCTGTGAGTTATATGTAAGTCTGCAAGTTACTGAAGGGGGGTCTAAGTGTGGTACGTAGAGAAGGTAGGCCTTCGTTCCCTTGATACTGTTGAGCCCGCCTACCAGTACATTGGTTGCAAACGGAAAGCCATTCCTCGCACTTGGGGAGGCACCCAGTACTCGTGATACTGATACAAGAGCAAGGGTTTCGAGGAGTGTAAGAAATACTCGATATATGTAGGGAACTTGGTGGAGATAGGCGCTAACCGTCAGGGTTCAAACCAGTTGCGGTCGAAGTTCCTCTTGATGGCTTCACTCAAGCGAATATTCCCAAGATTGGAACGCACTAACATCTATTCATCCGCCGCTTCTCCCAGTTCCCTGCCTCCTCTCGCAACACTGAGAATGCAATCTCTACTCACATGGATTCGTTTGTCACGCTGGTGTTCACAAATCTCACGGGAATAATGTCTCACAAACATTCAAATGGGGTTTCCGTGAATATTCAGTAGGGGAGAGAAGGGAAGAAGAGTACGTGAAGCGAGGTCTCGACTGTGCGCTTGCTGACTTGCTTTGGTATATATATGGCCCGGTATCCCTGCTTTTCGAGAAACTGACTTGCACACCATATACGCCCGCTTCGCGATAATCAGACCTCGAATTCCCTACATCTGCTGGCAGATCATCATATCCCCTTCAAATCTATTTGCGTACCAGCCATTCGCCTTGATCCTTCAACACCATCCTGTGGACAACAATCACACCTCGTCTTCATAACCCAGCAAGTTTTTCCACCCAATCTTTCGCCTTCGCACGATGGATGTATTACCTTACTATACGATCAGCCAAGACGCCAATGACGGAATCAAGAATTGGAAGCTCGATCCTGAAGTATCTATCGTCGTCGACGCCATCGAGCACGCCATCAAGCGAAAGAACGGAATCGGTGAAGACATTCCAAAGAACGAGCTCGCCGACGAATACCCCTTCAAAGCCGCCATCAAGGACTACTGTACCTATTTCCCTTTGACCCGGAGTACGATACTCGACTCCCTCCCCAAGCGGACCGCCTCTATCCTCAAAATATGCGATCACCACTCAAAGCCGAAATGGTACTGCATGTCCAGCCATATCCACAAGCCCAATGTGCTCCGAACCTTATCTTTCTGTAATCAGCTGTGCGATCTGTTGGCGTACTGTCAGAAATGCGCGGCAAATCCCATCTTCTTCGTGCTCACCGAGGACGACCGCTCGATGCGAACACATATCGTAGAGCATGAATGGTGGAAGAGAGACGAGGTGACGCCGCTGAAGCTTATCTTGAAAGCGCATATATTTCCTCCTGGCACTGACTACGGACAGCCAGTTCGTGATGAGGCAGGCCAATTTAACGACTTCTTTATGCAAAAAGCGGCGAAAATCGCGGCTGACATTGAGCGGAAACGTCTCAGGAATGAAGACAGCAGGAGCAATAGCGGAGAGTAGACGGTCGGTATGACGGTCTGTCTGTGGACTCGGCCGCTTCGGGTCTGGACATGCTGTTTGCAAGGGCGCTGGCGCTGATGCTTGATAGTAAGGAGAAGGTGGAGAACAAAATTTACCAAACCATCTTTCGCTACCTTTGAGAAAGTGCGGTGTTCTCTACTTACTTGTTTGACCAGCAACCAGAAGCTATACAAGCTTTGGGCGTTCATCTTCCAGGCCCTCGACTGTAGAGTGAAGAGTAAAGGTCTGTTTGTCATACGTTCATTTGCGTCTGTTTAACATTTTGCCTTTTTTGCTTGCTGATCCTTGGCAACAATAGCGTTACCTATCAGATCTATCGCAACTTCGAGACTTGTTCCGCTCTTTCGCCAAACCGCAGCAGGTCCAAGCCATCTTTCAGAATGCATGCATGCCCTACGTTCCTTTGACGTCCCCGAGCATCGCGGTCATTCTGGAAACACAATACAATATTTTTACAAACAAGGGACACATGATCTAGGCTTGGTTCTGGGAAAGGTTGTATTGTATCACGGTACACCAAGTATGCATATACAGATAGGAGTACGTTCGAAGGAAAAGATGATTTCGAAAAGATATCTGGGAACCTTGGCTTCTTCAAAACTGCTTAGACATCGATATCTGGTGAACAGCTAATCACCACATGACCAGCCCAGCTTTAACCAGATGCTAGGAGCGGTACATCCTACAATATCTCATTCAAAAGAAGTATGCTCCTTCCGAATGAACACGGTAAAGCTCCTTTACGTCTAAACAGTCCTAGTCGGTATTGACAGAAGATGCTGGGTTTCCCAAATAGCCATGCTTTGGAAATATCTACAACAATGCATCGAAAACCCATATCCCTGCCATAATCGTTCCACACTAACTCAGATACCGAGCCGCATGAAGCCGACCAGCTGCCATTAGCGTTAAAGCCGGGTAAGCTTAGAACGTGCCTTGACCACAACGGCTGATATTTTACACACGCCCGATAATCGAACACCCATTCCAAGACCCACTCCCTTCACCACCTGCAGCTCCCGTACAACATATGACAAACCCGCTCCTCAAGACCACTCAACGGGCCAGAATCCCAGCATCTAGATAGAAGTATTCAGAAAAATCTCCGAGCCTTAGGAATAGCTTCAAGAAGGCCGCAGAAGCACCCACTGCTCGTCCGCATCTAATGGGCGATACGCTTCTTGGAGAAGCCTGTGCATCGACTGGCGCTCAATTCTCGAAAGCTTACGCACCCAGGTTCCGAAAGTAGCACCACTCCAAAGACCGAATATAAAATTCGCTCGTTACACTAGCGGCTACGCTTCTTGCGCTCCCTCTCTTGACTGTTCTTTGGCGAGACGCTGGACTCAACACGTTTGATCGAGCTACGATAGATAGGCATGCGGCGGGTCTGTCTTTCACGTGGCTGGGATCTTCATCCCCATGCTCTCTTACGAATCATGCATGCTGGGCCACTACTCATGAGTCTGCTGACGGTGGCGGGTATACAGTATTACAATGGACAGCGGGGTATCTATCAAAGCGTGGTCTCTCAAAACATTCAAGCGTTCCGGAGTATCGAAGAATCCTTCCGGATTTTTGCAGTATCAACTTCCAGTGCCCTCACCCTCTCACAACCAATACCCACCCCATAGAGCCTCCTCTCCTCGGAAATCTCCTTTTCTTCCTTACTTCCATTCCATAATCGAGTGATCCTCGCCTGATAATAGAAGGATTCCGCCAAAAAGAAATCCCGGGCCCGCCTCTGAGCTCCACTACAGATACCAACATATCACGGAGCCAACCAATCAAAGAACTAAGAAACGGCACGCTCCTTTTATCATCACTGCTGCCTGTTTCCACTTCTGTGAAGCGAGGAAACCGAAAACAACCGAGTCCCTTAGCGTAATCCCATTTTCACACCCTGTTTACCCGGCCCATGTCCTCGCTGATATCAACACGATCGACTTCAAGATTTTGTAAACTTTCTTTCTATACTATATCAGGTAGCATCCCAACCCTTCCGTACATCATGCTAAGCCTCCTTAGTTCTTCCAAAGCGTTCCCTATACCATTCATACAATCTGCTTGCCCTCGGACCTTGACTCACCATGTCCGACATCCTACTATCCAAGCACGACGCAGCCTTCATGAAGGCCCTAGCCTCACTACCTACTGTTCCTGGTGAGCCTTTGCCAGCTGTAAGTTCGCGCTCATCCAAACTGCCTTTGGCGCCATCTACCCTTTCTGATGTGGTATAGCCTCTCGCTGCATGCAAGGGTGCCGTGCCACTCGAACAGACCCCACCTCATCTCCGCGTAGTCCCACCACACCGCAAAGGAGTCTCCATTCCCTACACCTCCTCTCGTAGCAGCAGGCTCTGTAATTAAACCTACACCTCCTCTTCCTTCTGCAGAGGCCAACAAATCCCATCCTCTTCTTCCGGCCGCAACGCTTTCCTTCCCACGTCCTGCATCTTGGTGGGTGTACGCAGACACTCGCATCTACGACAAGATCTATGGCACGGAGAAAGACGCCTACGAGATGTCGAATACGGAAGTCGTGGGCTGGATCCGCGTCGCGGACGACAAACCCTGGACACCAGTCGTAGCCAACCTCGCTGGAATCTGCCCTTGCTTCCTTCGCCACGGAGGCGTCTGCCGTTCTCCCCGTCACCGTGGTGTCTGTGACTCGACTCCAAAAGCAGGTGAAGCCTGTTTCAAATCCAAGAATTCCGTAAGTACATGCTGCTTCGTCCAAGCTTATCTCGCAGCTGATTATTCCAGTGCCGATGCAGAAAGGTGCACCTCCAGGTCACTTGCGGTGATTATCATGACGACGGGGTGTGCAATAACAAGGATTGCAAACAAGGGCATGACATTTCGGGGAAGACTTTGCGCACTGGAAAGAGTGACGAGCACGCGCATCATCATCCCGGATTCTGAGCTTGTCCTCCTGTCTTGTGTTTGTTGTGCTCCTTCTGAGTACAATTAACCTTCGTGCTAATTTGAGCACGAGCGCTTCTTTGCTTCTGTTTATTGTGCTCCTTATGAGCGCAATTAACCACCCGTGCTCTGCTGAGCACAGGCGCTTCTTTGTTTTTGCTCTTGCATCATCTTGTTCGGGTAGCTTTTAGAGGTTCGCAATACAATCAATGAATTCTTCTCTTCAATTTTTTCGCGTTCCAGCCAACTACATCTCCTTCCTGCAATCAGTGACCTATCTGTTGAATTTCACATCATTGATCCGGGCGTTAAGGAACTTGCGAGCATATTGTCTCCGCGCAGTGCATGATCTCGACACTGAGAAGCGGTCCACACTTTCACAGACGAAACCCACTGAACCAGACAGGCACAGGCGGTGAGTACATGTTTCTCTGCTCTGTTGACCCTGTTCCTGCTGACTCCTAATCCAGCCGATTTCCTGCGCTTCATACACGAACTGCGTGTCCAAGCTTCTGCCAAACCCTTTTCCGCACCGTTACGAAATGCACTGACTCGGGCGGCATATCCAATGAAGCGGCTCCGATCGAAAACCTTACACTCCAGCAAGTGAGGAGTGGCCAAAAGAATCTCGCTCGGGCCGTACGCCAACAAGGGTCATATGTTGAGGCCGTACTTGCATGGATGAGGCAGGGCTGGCGGATCAAGAGAAGGGGTCAAGATACGGTACAATGGGCGGTCCCAGAGGCGAAGCAAGTGGAGAAGTCTCTGCATCAAACACATCTACATCCCACGTCATTACGCACGGCGAAGCTTTATAGAAGAAGAAGCGCCCTTGCTCCATATCCTCCTCGGCGGCCGAAGTGGATGACGCTACAAGACTGCTTGCTGAAATGCATGCTACCATTGAACGGGACGCGGATGCTACACCGGGCCTTGAACATGGTGGAAGAGGCTATGGTGGCTATGACGGAGGCGGAAGGCGACTATAAGGACTGCTTCTACAGCGTATTCGACCTCACAATGAGCACACTATGGGCGGTAGCAGTGCGGAGGCAAGGGATCAGGGCTAGGTTGGGGCCAGAGCTTGGTGCTCTCGGAATCGTAATCCAAGGAATTTTCAAAATCAACTAGAGGTCAACAGGATTTCGATCTGGGTTTTCGAAACGTCGTTCAAAAGAGAGGCAGATGGAACGGGGAAGATGCATGTTCATGGGCTGAAGCATGGTGTTCTCTCAAGCGGCTCCCCATGCGATTTGGGTCTGGAATTAGAACTTCGATTGGGATCCGTCTATAGCACTACATAGTAATGAAGTAAGTCTGAAAAATCGTCCATCTTCGATGTGAAACCCTGCAAAGAACTGCAACTGCTGGAAAGGGGGTGAGCTTTACCATCTTGGCGTGTGCCTAGGGCGGCTAACTCTTCTAGAATGATTAATAACATACTCTTAGATCCTATGGGCGCAATCACCACAGAGCATATAAGGCTGGTTGTCACTATTGAACTTCATATTATGGAATGACCCCGGTTGAGCTTGATTCAACCGAATGGAGTGCGCAGAACACCAACGGAGTTATTCCACAGCTACGGACTCCCTGGAAAGCGCCCAATTGAGCAAGTCACTGCTAATACTCGACCTCACGCGCTGCGTATCACCAGAGGCGTCTAAGGCCCTCAAGACTCGGGAGAGCCTGATATGTTTGCGAGCCTCAGCCGTACGCAGGACTTGGCCGTCAGAACTACATAGGAGCCGCGCGATGTCTCCTAAGTTCGGGAGGTACAATACGATTGCGAGAACGACGTCGACGTATTTGGGACGCCATCGCCGATCCAACACTGCGACATATAAATACTGGAATGCGTGGGCGAGACGGGCCAGAGAGAGTGCTGCTCTTACAGGAGTTCCTGGCATATCACAGCCAGGGAGAATGGGAACTGGATTGTCGTCACCAGACACGGCACAAAGATATGGAGCAAAGACGCCCAAAGGTGTCAACTCCAAGATACGACGACACACAAAACACAGGCAGCTGTCAGCTGAGGACATCCCAAACTATACACATCGCGGTAGGGAGCAGTATGGTAAATAAAGGATTGTAGTTGAAATCAGCATCGGTTCTTTGACCCGTGTTCGTGGCATCTTGGTACGTAAGACGACGATAGCCACTTCTGATCTTGAACAGCTCCTGACTCTCCCTCAGCAGATCAAGCCCTAATGACGCCCATGAAACTCGACCTGACTCAACATATCCCTCGTCTGAACCTCTGACCGGACAGAGGGCCAACAGACCACGATGGAGGTAAATCATCTGTTCCTCCAATACCTTATATGGCAGCGAGATATGACTCTGCTGAGGGTGTTCCAATCTTGGCGTCCTTTGGGGAGTATGTCCACCTCCTGAAGATCTTGGGAAGCTATGTACGCCAAGTGCTGCTCACTATAAAGAAGGGTGGCATAGGCTACATGTCTTCGACTGAATCGCATGCGAAGGCTACAACACTCAAAGGCACGGAAGCCGAGACAGCAACACAAAACGTACTCATCCCGGATGGAATATTACTGCTCATTCACGGAAGGTCCTTATCGAAATACTGGGAGACCGCGGATGACTCTGGGGTCATAGACAAGAAGCCTTCACGCATTTGCTGAAATTCAAGGAATATGGCAGCCATCGCACGAGAATTACACGAACCTGGGAGCCTACCAGAGTTTTTCCGTGGTTGAAAGACTTCTCAGCTACTTTCAATGACTAGAGATAGGGTCACGTGGACATGGGGACTATACAAGGCGCTAGATAACCAACGCACAGCGCACGGCGCGGCGGAAGAACTTGGCACCTGCCATGGTCAAGAATGCTCTCGATCTGCAAGGCACGCGCCTGTAAAGGATGGCTGAAAACCTACTCTGCTATGGCAGTAGACTCTCACTGGTAGCTCTGGGTCCTGGAGTTGGTTTGAGGCTGACGCAGCAAGGTGTATTATACGTCTCTATAAAACGCAAGGGGTCGGTATGAAGACGCTATGTTCAGCTTTCCGGGCTCATCGGGGTCAAATGTCAAGTCAAACGGCCAAAAGCGAAGATGAGAGCTATTAGGAAGGGGAACTGCTCCACGCAGTCTGCGACGCTAGCTTTGTACACTCGCTGCAGTCATATACTACGAGGCAGCGTGGGTGTATTCCATGACCGTCCTACGTTATTTATGCTCGGTCCCACAGTCAGTCGTACTGGATACCACTGGACAACTTTACGATGTTACACCTGTAATCGCAGTACGCCTAATGCATGTACCATCGTAGCAGGTCGTTAAAGAAACGGCCCTCGAGAGTGCTGATTCATAGATAGGAATGCAATAGGCTCCTCAATTGAGCAGTAGAATACTTGATCAAGGAGCAATTCAGAAGATGCTTACAAGCCTATAAACAAGCATGATGCTGGCGTTATTAGCTCGAGCCGTGATCAAGGATCAAGCCCGAGGATACATGATTATCAGGCCAAATGTGTGTCAGTACACGTGGATCGAGCTGCAGTGATTATCAGAGACCAGGACATTTCAGCTCCTCTCGTCACTCTAGAACCTCCTCTGCGAAGTGCCTTTCTATCTCTACAGGGTTTACTTTGGCCTCGCTCATAGTCCTGCTGGCCTGCTTCCTGCGCCGTGCTCTCGATTGGGAAGGCTAAATCTCCTCCGAATGCGATCTATCGGTTTCGTCACCTTTCCGAACGACCAATGCGGCACTTTGTAACAAGCCCTTTGAGATGGTCGCTGGCGGATTGGACCGCGAATGCCATTGCTGCCTCCTTGATAAAATTTACGGCCTTAGCTGCATCGGCTTACATGCTGATGGGCACTGATATCTGGAGCTGAGATTGAAAGCGAGGTCGCGATTGTGTGGTCGTATCCGATACGCCAAGTGTGTCTCTTGGAGGGAACACTTGGTCACGTATGACTTTATAGTAGCACGGCTGGTTCGTTGAGAGAGACTGGATGCTATCAGTGGCGGTTTAGGAGGCGTCAAAGTGATGATTACTTTGAAAACCCGATTACTCGGCCTTCGATAAGTGTTAACATCTGTCTCTCTAGAATTCTCCTTCTTGCTCACTTCCTGCGGTGGAAGCATCCGAATTAAAGGCCTCCTTTTGTTTGCGATAAGCCACACCTCGGTAGGCGTCGACCGAACACTCAACCAGTGGAAGACGTAGATCAATCTTTCTCGAGACCTTCCGCATTCAGAGGGACTGCCTCGTACGCTTCCGTTAATGGAAGTCGATTTGACATGCAAACCCTGGGGCTGCTTTGGTGATGTCCCTTACTTGGCTGCTGTTCTTCGAGGTGGTAATGGGCAGATCAAACAGTGAAGAATCATAGCTAAATAGGTAGAATATCAAAGTATTCCACTTGCACGGACAAGGAAGTCAAAAGCAGCAATGGCAGATTGACGGGAGTCAAATTGAATGATATTGCGACTGAGCCCGAGGGCGCTTCGAGTTCGGACCGAAGTTTTTCCGAAGATTGACCGAGCGCCGGCGATGAAAGCCCAGTTGTCGCTCAACGTCAGATGCAAACACGAAAATGCAAGTAGATTGGAGCCATAGTCCCACGCTGGACGTTAGTGGCTCGTCTACGAGAAACTGAAGCTGATTCACCTTTAGCGCCGTCGCGCCCAGAGGTACAGACGTTCCTTCTGTTGAGACTTATTATTGGTTAGACATGCAAGAGCAGGTCTCCACCATAACGACCTCCCTGATCCAAGCATCAATGTCTCTTTCCTCACTCTCCCTCCTCACTCTCTCAAGTCTAGGTTCCCAGCTCTTTCCAACCCCGCTCGACCATGTCACTGTCTCCAGCAGCCCTGCGACCAAACCGTTGCTCTCTCTTCCACCAGAAATTCTAATTCATATTCTCCGGCCCCTCCTTATCTTCCCTTTCACAATTCCGATACGTCGCCATTGGGCTCTAACCAGCCCTCACCGCTGTTGCCTGGCGCGGTGCATCCTCCCCCCCTCCTCCGGCGAACTCCACTACTACCGTCCCTCCACTAGCATCATGCTCACCTGCCGCTCACTCTACAGCCTTGGCGGGTCCCTGTATTATCACAACAACCATTTTGCAATCAGCATTGAATCGCTGCCTCGCCTTGTGGCGGATCTCGCACCCTGGGCTTTATCAGAGATCCGTAGCTTGGAGATCAGATGCTGTAAGCAGTTCGCGGACTGGTCCCTTTGGCCTTTATTGGCCAGCTTTCGGGGCTTGGAGAGGCTAATCTTGGCTCCGCCAACGATGCAGCAATGGAATTCACTTGGCGGGATGAGGCATGTGAGAGGGGTTGCGCCGACAATTGTGCAACGAGCGGGGCGTGGTGCATTGGGGATCATTATTAGGGGCAGTGATCCCGACCTCATAGCTGCGGTATCACGCCATGAAGAAAAGGAAGCCTACTCTGCAATGGAGGAAGTGGTGATGCGGCGCATGCCGCGATTGACGGGTTTCGGGATCGTGCGGCGAGAGCCTCGGATATGGAACGTGTCCAGTCCAGGAAGCGGCGCTGTTATGGAGGCAACTAACCGGGAAGTGGAGACAGCTGTCGTTTTGCTCATTCATCGACGGGAAAGGGAGAAGGGAGGGGCCTGTGAATGCCAGCATGTTATCCCGGGTGAGGAATTCTGCTGTAACAAGTGTCCGTTAAAGGAATGGGAGGTAGAAGGGGCTTACAGACCATTGAAGGCCAACATGAGGAGATGGAAGCCGTTGGAGGCGGAGTCTTGGGACTGGTCATTGGCATTCGGGAACGCCTCGTGTGAACCTTTCTTGGAAGAGAATGTTTGGGGCGTTAACAATGTGCGCATTATGCGGCGTCTCAACGACGACTCTCGCCCCTAATTGATAGTGGACATTCGGAAAACTCCGAATTGGGAGGTAACTCTCAGGTTTTTCCAAGTAAATGAGCTAGACTTGCTGCACCCTCGTACAGAGCACAGTCACCCATCTGAAGATTCCTTATCGATGGACCAGTCGCTATCGACAACAATAATCACCTGGACAGAGGAATGCAAATGAGTACCCTAAGGCAGGGCGTTCACCGGTTAGGCAGATGCATACATCAGAGTGTCTCAATCCGCACTTTCTTAATCCATAGATATCCAACTCTCAGGAGAACCCAGCTAGCTAATTGGGAATGCAAAGTCCTATCGGCCGAGTCTTGGGCTGCTCGCTATCTGACACCACTCAAGAAGTTCTCGAACTACAAAACGCGGACTGTGAAACCAAACCTTTCGACGTGTAGCTGGAAAACATCTGGACGGGCCTTTCCATTATTCGCAGCTTCCCACGATAGTTGCCTTTACGGAGATGGGTCAACGCTCTTTGACTGGTTTTTCCTGATGCTTGCTGTCACCTGCCCTCTATAGGCCGCATAAGGTCCACTAGCTTAGGCACTTCATCCACTGGATTGTCTCTGCTCGTTCGACTTAGGCGGAGCCGTGATGGGCGTTGTCGGACTGTCGAGACTGCTGACAAGGCTTTGGGCTTCTGACTTGGTCTCGGTCTCCATCTCCAGGTCTTGCCGAACAAAAGGCCTTTCAGTGCTTGACACTGGAGAGGAATGGCCTTTCCCTGGGCTACCAGACTGGGAGATGTCGTCTTCATTTGCCGAATGGCTTGCTGAGCAGGGATGGTTGGGCCCCAACATCGGTGTATGATAGACAGTACCGTCTTCGGAGTCGCACGATAGTACCACCTTCTTCTGCCGTTGCTTTCGAAATTCTTCATGCCGCTTGTGGAGGCTAGTCCCTCGCAGCTGGACCTGGTCTAATCCTGGGCCGTCACCGTCCGCAGTTGTCCATTGGCCTATTTACGCTAGTCCCCATATATGGCCAAAGCTCCTTCAAGTTGAAGTCCCTTCAGGGCTTCTTCGTGATGACGACCACGATGGTGGACAAGCTTCCGAGGAGTATCGAATTCCATGTTGCACCTTCTACATTCTGTCTGGCTGAGAAGCTCGGCAAGCAAGGAGTGGGCGAGATCGAAAGAGTGGGAAATATGCTTCCGCATATGATCCATTCTTGTGTAGACTTTGTCACAATTTTTCGCAATACAGATCCACTCTGCTACCGAGGTATGGCGGAGCTTGATTCGAAATGGATATCGCAAGCCCAAAATGTCCTCTACTTCATCGAGTCGATCTGCAAAGTCGTGGTGATTTTCCGATGTAGCCACTGCTTCTCCAGGCTCATCACCTACGACGGGGCCTGACTCAATTTTGCTGAGCCGTACCTCGAGTGCTTTGAGCTGCTTCCAGGTTGAAGCGTCATGCTCCAACTTCTTATCCGCTTTCAGCTGCTGAAAGATACGACGACAAGTGGCCAAGTCCTCTTCCGCAGAGCTCTCGGGGGAGCTAGCCCTTCGTCTTTTCTTTCGAACACCCCTTTTGGCTTCAAGACTTCGGGCCACTGCTCCTTTCAAATCTCAGGGAAAATTCCAGGAAATCGCTCTGTCTACGGATCAAATGCACAAGCTCGCGACGAGAAAGAGGCTGGGGAGACGTCTAGCTGAGAGATAAGCCGGTCATCTTGGGCATTGATCAACGTGGTGGCGTTTTAGCCCAACGACAACGGGCCAAGGTGACACTGACGTGCATCAGAAGCCCACATGATTGCAACAGGATGCTAGCAATTCATTCGCCGTGTTTGATGGCATCTTACGTTGTGGCACCTGATTATGAGGTCTCCGGAGCAATCTCAGAGTCGAACCGCACTAAGCAAGGGATTTCCAAGCGCCCATTGTCCTTGGATTCAGTCAAAAGGTCCTACTCGTAAGTAGGCCAATGTACCCTGCGTCTTGTTCATTCACCTGATAACAGCATGACCGTCAAGGCGCTTAGATGGACGCGCCATCTCAATCATTTGACGATAGGCAGCTAGATGACGAGACCCTGCTCGACAAGATGCAAGGCTTTCTACCCAACTCGCTATTCAACAGCAATTTCCCAGACGAAAACCTGCAACATGTCGGATTGAACGGTCTATCATGTCCCAACAGGCTAGCGCTTTAACTAGAGTCAGAGGCCCATATCTCCGGCATACGCCAGGACTCTCATCAGATGTTGTACGCCTGAGCACCAAGTCTGCCCGCCAGGCTCAATGTATGCAGGACAGCAACTGTCTGCTGGTCTCTCGAAATTGTCTCCTGGTCAGCTGAAGTGATCATTCCCCTTCCACTCGAGGGTTCGTGGACTACATATAGTGGCATTGTTCCACGTCTGTCAGGGGCCTAGACTGGTTACGACGAACGTAGTAGGTGACTTGGTGTCCGTCCGGCGGTAACCTCGTTGGCAACGAAACGACCATGGCCTCACGGATTGACTCGGGCTGACGCTGGTCTTTCACTACGAGTGCCGGCTTGCTAGCGCTCCATCCTGAGTGCGCGCTGGCATAGTCCTGTCTTTTGGGGCTTGTGATTTATGAGCATTCGCAGCTCCTAAGATGGTTGGAGGACTGGTCAGCTATGGGTAATCCATCTGCTAAAGAGGCTAGGTACTGTCGTTTAAATGAACCAGTCAATAGTAGGAAGTCGAAATAGAGATCAACAACGAGAAGCGTCAATGGCCGTCAATGATATAACGAGCACACACAGGATAGACCGTAGGCCAGCTACATGGTCTCCAAATTATTGTTGCGTTCAGAAATAATCTAGAACGACGACCCCCTCCGCACTGGTGTCAGAAGCCCATCGCGCCTCCTAACCCTCCCATTCTCACCTACCACCACCCCCGCCAACCTACTCCATACTTGCCGCTGCGTTCTCTGATGCCGCTGCAAACCCCCTTCTCCCAAATCCCCCACAACTCGGTCTCCTCCCGGCCCCTCCTGACCCGCGGCAGCGGCACGATCCCGAGCCGCTATCACCCGGTCTGTTCTCCTATCTTCACTCTCATACCCCCACACCTCCCTCCAAAGGGCATCCATCTGTTCCTCATCCCAAGCCATAGACGCTGAACCGACGTATCCCATATCCAGGACATAAACCACGCGCCGACAAAGCGGACACGTCGTTCCGCCTCCGCCCATTTCCGAACGAGGGGCAAACCACCGCCGGAGACATTCTAGCCCGAAGATGTGCCCGCAGGGAAGCCTGATCGCTGAGTCTTGATCGGTGATCTCGTTCAGGCTTGCGAAATCGGGGCTGTCGTTGAGATCGTTGAGCACGGAGTCAGTCGAGACGCTGTAATCGCTTTGGAAGTCTTCGAAACCCAGGGTACGGCTGTAGTTGCTTGAAGGGACGGGGCTGGGGCTGGGGGTATCTTGGATCGGACCTTCTTCGTGCACGAGGTTCCGAGGGTCGTTCGCGAAGGGGAGTTCGCGGGCATCAAGCCCGGTGTGGCCGTTCTGGAGAGAGGGCGGCCATGGTGCGACGTTCTCATAAGTCATCCGGGTTAAGGGAGGGAAGTCGTCGTGTGTTCCTTCGTAGCGTCTGCGGCAGATACTGCAGGCCTGTTCGGATGGCAGTTCGGCGATAGATTCCTCAGGAAAGAAATCTGCAAGGTTGCTGAGGAAATATTTGTACTCGGCGAGCGATCGGATGACGATGAATTCATTTCCGGCATCATGGTTAGGCCTGGAATGAGGGTCTCTTCTCAGAAGTCTCGAACGACAGATGCTTGATGGGAGCACACATTGGAGTAAGGAGCGGGTCAGCGAGCGAATCATAGCGAAGTACAAATTGAGAGAATAGAGGAACAGGTAGAGAGGTTGGAAAGTAAGCATTATTCGATGTTATTTGCGGAAGCGACGGGCAATGGTAGTTATGGTCATGAGTGAGAATGACCATTACCCTGATTCTGCCCAGGAATTCTTGGCCGCGAACCTCCTGTCTAGAATGGGCGGCAAGCGGTTAGGCATGACTGTAGCATGGCTGCCCCGTGACGTGGAGGTAGGCATGGGACCTACTCTCGAGCAGTGTCATACTCCTCCACTCGATGTTTGCCTCAAGTTCTTTGCTACGTTCCTTTCATTGGAGTCATGATTGGTGGAATACTCTGCTAGGAGCATGCTGTGCAACGAACGAATTGGACGGGGGTGTACAAAGTGCTCCGCCATGGCGGTTCGGGATGGGGTTGCCAATAGCTTTTGATGTAGCGTTATGCGCCCTGGCAATTTCGGTCAAATCGTACGAGCCAAATACTCGCAGGGATACGTTGTGGCGCCTAGCTGAACGGTGTTAGCGTGGTAGCACAAAAATGAAAGACCAGAGGCGGACGCTGCTAACGCTCGGAACTACTTATGTATGTAAACCCATAGACTAGGTAGTCAGTATTGCATTGATATCCGTATTGAGGTTTTGTTACCTCAACCTAGCCGAAGAGCGGGCAAAACATCCCATGCGCTGGCAGAGTGCTAAATCCATTGGCTGACTGGGCCAAGAAAAAGAAAGCTCTGCACTCTTGAACGATGTGTTGGCGACTTAATCATAGACGATGAACAGTCATGGAAAATTGGCAAAGCGGTAAAAACATCAAGGAATATCGACGACGTGATTAGAAGATCCGTGTAGACGCAGCAGGAGAGGGCTTTCATAGGGACTTTGACGGGAAAAAGCACCTGCAGTGCCACCGCATGGGACAATGATTGTTAAGCTACAGTTCGAGGATTGAGATTGCGACTACCGCTAGGTATTTGTACCAGCAGGTCCACAATACTCCGAGCTTCCTATTCTCCAGAAGCTACACAACCACCTGCTTACGTTTATACTCAAGACAGGGTGTCAAGTCGGCTGGCAGAGTTGCGTTGGACAATAGACTTCTACGGTGGATGGCAAGAAAGATCCTGACATCGCGATTGCGGCTCGTGGAGACTCAAGGTGTGCTCAGCCATTCAGTTCTGTCACCGCAGAAATCCTGGCTCAAGCGAATGGTCTTCATAGACCTCACAAGGATCTTGAGGTGGGAAAGCCCAGCCTCCTCCTCACCCAGCTGACCTTCGTAGTAGGCCGCTTTTAGACCCAATGACTTTTCAGAATGCCACTCACCATGGCATGCTCATATTGACGGCTTCTTGCAGATGAACCAACGAGATAGTGAGGACGTTCCGAGGCTACCTAAGCTGCTAAGGGATCACCGAGTGCAGAGAGCGACTCCAGAGGATGGCCCGCATCATGGGCGTCAGGAACCTCGGTTGCTTGGATGGATGTCAAACGATCGTTACGAATCGCTACATACTCCTCGTAGTACGGCTTGCTGCTCTGACGGTGTATACCAGGGTCGCCCGAAGAGTGACTCGTGCCTCGCGAACGAGAGCCGGCTTCCGAAGGGTAGGTAAAGGAGCCGTTTGTCACAGAGACCCATTGTATAGACCCGGAGGTGGAGTATTTAGAAGATGATCGCGATGCACTACGACAATGGTTATAGCATCTTGAAGGTACAGCCGCAATAGCTCGAGGGTAGCGAGCTCGTTCTGAACCGTGATCGTTGATATCCTTGGGGATCGTTGGGTGTCGACTCTTCTCTGGGAGGCTCTGAGTCGTAGATCCTGCAAAAGCTCCCAAGACTGTTTCTTGAGACAATAAGAATTACACTTCCAACTGCTTTAGGGGCTATGAATGTAGTGTGATTATGGCAGGACAAAGTATTGAGATGTGAGGGTTCTGGGAACAGATGAGAGCCAGTAGAGATACGAGTCCTCAAAGTGTCCCATCTTGCAGGTAATATTACACCTCCCGAAGCAAAGAAAACAGGCAATCATGGTGTACGTACAAGTCGGTCGCACAGCACGAAGTACTTGTGTGACGTGGAAGCCTTCACCACCGGGCGAGCCTGAGTCGTGAAGATAGAGTTACCGCTAGCAGGGATACGCGCTTTGCGGTAGCGGCATTGAATGTGAAGCCAGGCTTGGCAGCGTTCTGAATGTCGGTGGCTAGTAAATCTATGGGGGTGATGCTGAACACGCTGAAGGTGGAGGGATTGCATTTCCGTTGCACATGTCTCTGAATGCGCTTCGTCTAGTTGAGCTCGTGTTACCCCGGGATATCAGCTTTTTAATGCTTTGGCAATCTGCTTGGATGGGTATGCGGTACCTCGAGCTTTGTTGGCGTAGAGAGGAAAGCATGACGGTGTGGGGTGTGGTGCTTGGGTCCGATAATGCGGGTCGATGAAGTCAGAAGGATGTCTTATTGATGATAAGATACCTGCACGATAATATTGAACAGTCGATTTCGAGAGATTCACTGATAAGCACGGTGTATGTGAGGGTTTTGGGAAGCAAATGTTGATTGATTTTAAGATTATGGGAAAAACACAATCGATTTATCGACGATGAGTCCTCATCATCAGGTCGACGAGCAACTGAATTTGGCGGTTTTATCCACCTTTCAACTGATCCTTAAAGCCTTCCTCGATTGTCTGATTTCCTAACGATGAATTGTTATACATATTGACCAGATTTCCCTATGGGAATTCGAAAAGAGTCCCTTAATTTTGCAGAAAGACCTGTGCTGGGCGATTATTGATCGATCTACCATCGGCACGCGCCTGATGCAGGCTCGATAACTCTTGAACCATATCTTCAGGTGCGGCATCGGGCTAATGCTGCCGTCTGTCAATTTACATCGAAGGCCGCACGATAATCTTGCATCCGAATTTGAATATATGGTCCAGTAGCTGAGGCAAAGCATCAAAGCATATCGTTTGCTCAGATCATCACAACGAGATCACCCGATGTCATGACAGCGCAAAATGATGAAATATCTCAGATTCTGTGCAACATCGACTGGCCCCACGTTGCGCCCGTGATTGAGCGGAGCATCCAGTACTTATGTCGATGGTTGATGGCTCGCACTTGGAGATGGATCAGAGGCTGGAGCTCGACACAGGTGCTTTCTGTATCTGTTGCTCAGAGCGCCGGCGCTACGCTGTCTGCCTAAAGGCACATGCGGGTTGTATATCATTTGAACGACACGCCACCGCAGGTGTGGATGACGTTGCCGTATAGACGCCAGGAAGTAGTCATTTGCCTTGGTGTATGGAACAGTCGAGTATTCGAAGTGTCTTGGTGACATAATCGTAACACCTGCACTGAGAGTTCTGATGGGCGACCTTATTGACGAGGAGGCTTCGAAGTATGCCTGGAACTTATGTGAGCGGCTCATCAGATCTTCATTTTATATCTTTGTAACCGCCCACGCTTCCGTGAATCAGTCATACTGGGTTCTGCTTATGCAGCCCCAGTACTGAATGACAGGTTGAGAGTGCAGGCGCCCTAACAGGATCCACATGGCCTGTATGACTACAGTGCTGTCCTCCGAATACTGCAACCAGCGCTTGCGTGCTTTCCTTGGTAGGTTCACACGAAGGCTGGATGATCGAGCTTAGGTGCAACGTTTGGCATGACCCACTCAATAGCACTACCGAAGCAGCTCAAGGAAGTCTTTTTCTGATTTTCGAACATTGTTGGACGACAGTCGCGTGATTCTGTCGTCTAGTCTCTTCACTTGCTCACGGGTCCTTCAACCACTAAGCAAATTCCATAATCCTCTTCCTCGTGCCCATGTCTCAGCGTTACTCTACTCCACCCTTTACGGAATATGTGTTGAAAGTATGAAGTCAAGAGATTCCAATAACACTTTATCTTTTGGCAGTTGGTAGTGAATACCTTGACATGGCTTATCAAGCCCACGGATTTTCGACAATTTTTCCGTTGGCAAGCCAGCATTATGGAGTCAGAGAAGGAACATATCCAGGTCAAGTCTTTTCCACCACAGAAACGAACAGAAGGTATCGTGTCTGTCAAATCGATCATCGAACCTCGGCCCAAGCTGCGAAGCCAGATACCCAGCGACTTGTTTCAAGAAGCGAAGTCGGGCGAATTAATGCGAGACCACTTACTTGAGCTGCTTGTACCCATCCAAGCCAAGCACCCCCCAGACTACTACTTTGAGGCAGCGATAGTAAGTTCCCAAAAGCCAGGGGCAACGGAGTCTGACCTGAGCTCCAACATACAGTCTATAATGCTGCATGCGGTAGCTACGGTCGACGCAGAGATGGCATGTAAGCAAGACGTCGCCTCAATTGGCATTCGATGGGACTGCATGAGACCCGGTACGAGAAGGAGTATTCTTCGAGTATTCTGGGATAGTGTCTCCCAGAGGATTAGCGAAGGCGCACATAAAGATGTCAAGAGTGGGAAGCAAATAGACGAAGATCAGATCGAGGAGTTTTTGTGTTTCGCTCTCAAGCTTGCTGGTGGCCCGATAGTCGTGCGGGGAGCTATACTCCCCAATTTGGAGGACTGAGTGCTCACTTGCAGGGCTCATGGGTATAGTTTAGTATTGTGTGGCAAGCAACAAGACACCATTGGCTGAGACAGAGTTTATATTGAAAGCTTGTTCGTTGAATGAGACTTATTGGCTGGGCATGTAGCAGGTGCCCAATTGTCTTGGCTGCCTTCGCCAGTCCTTGATACCTTCCTGGCAGTAGATGACAGTCGGTCTGCCTATCTTTCCATGACCTTGCGAAAGCAAAATTAATATAAGTACAGCCACGATTACGGTTTGAACTACCATGACCATCTCCCATTGAGGCTTTCTGCTGACCTTCAAGCAAATCTATCACATTCATTCGATTGATCACAATCAGCAGCGCCATCTCATACGCCGGCACAAAGTGATGCACTCGATCCTTGGCATGCATCAAAGCACGTAAAGACGGAAAGTTGATGGGCTAAAGCACCAATGAAGAGCCAAAGCTAAAGAGGCAAAGCGTCAAAGCTTTCCTCTCAATCAATGATAGCTGGACTGGGGGGAAAACCTAAAGTCATGTATGATACGCTAAACGCCTGGAAAGTGCACGAGGCCAGCGTATAGGATAGGGTTCGTTTCCACCGGCTGTTAAAGCCAGTCATGATGGTACTCCAGCAGCTCATGATGGCGGCCGAAGCGATCGGTATTCGCGTCCGGGGCAGCACAGCAGCTCGGTCGCGGTGGAGGAGTCGTTCCCCAAATATTCGCTCTTGAGCTGCAAATTGCTGCCCAAGCTGTGTCATGCTAGCCTCACTCCAAGTACGCACAACACAACAACAGGCTACGGAGTCGTACGCTCCTGAAGTACGGGGATACAACCAGAGGTGTCGCCGTAACGTCGGCGCTTGATTGATATGTTGCTCAAGGACACAGCATTCGTCTGTGCCATTGTTGTCCACCGCAAAAGGGGCCGAGCAAGCGAAGTTCTTCTCTGGCGTGCTGCAATGGGCCTATGGACCTCAGTCTGAGCATCGAAAGACATATAAGAAAAACTTCCGCTGCCGTCTTGCTAAACCGCAACACTAAAAGACCAGGCCTGATTATCCTGTCCCAATCAGAACGCCAGTACAAGTCTCAACATAATTGCCAATGGATCCTCAAGCCCTAGCTGAAACCGTCCGCTCCGGCAAGGTCATGGTCATCAGCAAAGAGCGGCCCGGACATAGAACCCAAGATGCGCTCAGCATCCAAGACGAGACTCGGCTGCTGCTGGTCCGACGCAGGCTCCTGCAGATGATCGGTCAACGGCTCAATCCGTCTTTCGACGAAGTCTGCGAGATCTTCAACAAAGCCATGGTAAGATCCCATAGTTTCTTCGAGACCTCATCTCATAAACCTCTAGCGCCAAATGCTTCGTGCCATCAGCGCTGTTGACGAATTCGATGCGCGCCACATCGAGTTCAATGGCGACGAGTCCGAGAGCTCGAATTCGGACGAAGACGAAGCGATCCATGTGGAGGAGTGTCGCTCGTCGCAAGTATTTCGCTGGGAAGACCTCGGAGAGCAGCATAAGCGGGTCATCGGCAGGGTCTTCTTGCCGTATATGCAGCCATTGGTTTCTGCTGAATGCCTTGCGCACCTTTGCCAGCATGAAGGCAGATTGCTGTTGTGGCTGCAGCATTTCACGTTCTTGTACGCGGCGCCGAGGCTGTGCTGGGAATTGAATCCTGTCGGTACGTTGTTGTATCCAAGGATCTGAAGAGGGACTGAGTTGACAATCATGGTCAGCACTAGCGACTGCGGAGGATCAAGCAGCTCCGACGCCACAGAAGACCCGGGAACATAAGGTCAGAGGGCTTCGATTGATGCATGGATATTCTGTTGGGGTCGAGAGACTCAATGCCGACAACGTGGATGTCTTCCCTCCTGTTGGCCGGGTCGTACGCGAGGTAGGTTTGTATCACAGGAACTCAGTCCCCGCCGACGACGAAGACGATGATGAGGATCCACTTGATGGTGTTGTCGGTGACGCTGCTGCAGCTGCTTGAACAGACTAGCTGCAGATGGAAACCATGGTCCATGAGAGTCGTTCTCTCCTTTTCATCTAGCTATACCTCTTAATTTGGCATTCAACATGCCGCTTTCGCTCATAGCTCTGTTGGCTTTACAATTCAACTCTTCCCCTAAGTATCGCGTCTGTATGAATCGCCCTGACCACGATTTGCGAGCATGGGCAGGAGTGTGTGAGCTATGACTGTCGAAGCCAAGCAATACATCCTTCGGCCATGGAACGTCCCAAAATGGTTCAACGAGATGGTGATAGGCAGATCAGCCACTGAAGGTCCTTAGCTAAAGAGGGAAAACGTCAAAGCATTCACTTGCACGGGCAAGGGATCGCGATTGTGCAATGAATCAAGCTGAATGTTGAATGCCTGGGCGATTGAACCTGACCCCCGAAAGGTGCACCATGTCAAGGCATAGAATAGAGAAAATCTAACACGATCCGCATAGGAAATATGGGGTCCAATCAGTAAATGTAGGGTACAAATAGAGGCTCCTCAACATTATCATCCGCCCGATCCAGTAAACGAGCGTTGTGAAACTATGATGAGAAGAATGATTTGGTATAATGAGATAACGGTAAAGAATGTGCTTTCTACCGCTTCTCAGTATTACGCTCTATCCTATACTTATTCGCCTTTGCAGGTACGAGGCCTTCATCTCTTTCTTGAGATCCAAGATATGACGGCTGCACTGACTATCAGCCGAACTCATTCAGAGGGCAGCTATACGCAGCAACCCCCCGTAGCCTATCTGGACTCCTCATCTCGGCCCGCTGCTAATTTGGTATGGTCTAGCTCCTAAGCTTTAAGGCCAAATGACCTCGACACCATTGACGCAACAAACTGGTTGTACATTTCCATATGTCCTGGCTCGTATTCATCCCGGGGGCGATGGTTAAACTGATAGGGACCCAGGCTATTGTTGGGAAGTATGAATTTAACGAGGTTCAAAAGTAGTTAATCTTTTGGCGCAATGAAAAGAGATTCCGTCCAATACTTATCCAGCAAATTGTGGTCTCTAGCCAGAAGCAGGATTAGAAGCACCCCTGGATAATCCCTGCAGATTTGGCAATAGGAGAGGAGATCCTTGACCTGACAGAATACCGGGTACTCGACTGCCTGGCTAGGATGGAGACTTCCGCATTCGCTGCGATCATTCTCCAGGACGCTCTGGGAGAGCTTGGTTAGACCGTCCCCTGTATAACGTTCGAAGTATGACCTGATACTTGCGGCATTCATAGCAGTACATTCGCTTTGTACCTCAGAAACGATTTCGGTGAATGCCTCCACGACTATGGGGTAGAGATTGTTGTTCTCAAAGTAGATTTCATCATAGGTCGAGCATTTACAAAGCGGCTGGGATAGCGTCTGTGGCCCTTGAGTTCATTGTGGTTGACTCAGCTAGAAGAACTATCTGATGATGCTCGCAATTGTGAGACTGGGACGTAGGTCGAGAAGTACGATTTGTTCCGGGATTTGGGAATACGGAATACCTCGAGGCTGAAGAACGATGAACTGGCGGCTGAAAAGCGACTTCACAAAAGGAGATGACACTCTTGAATGTTGGACGCGTAACCCAGTACACTCAGGCCTCTGCAATGACGTCCACTGATTGACTCGGTCGTTGGACGCACCTGCAAGTTCCACGGCGGCCTCTTGAGCATGCATGGGCGATTTCTCAAAGTGGTGGGAAGTGCGATAGATCACTATGCCATGGCGTTCTTATTCCCAGTGCTCATAGTCAGGAAAATAATGGTTGTGAATCTTGTCCGCATAGTCCATAATTGTTGGGAAGCTCCTTATGATATTCTGTGTTTCGGGTGCCCTAGAGGTGATCATCCGTTCAGCTCCCCTTAAAGCAGCACCGAGCATGTCTGGGATACGAGCGAGAATTGTAATGAAGGAGGAAATACTTACGCAGCACAGACCAAACCCGAAGCAATAAACCCAAACAAAGTCGTATCCGCGTCCGTGGGTCCTTTGCCTCCTAGCAGGAAAAACATTCCATCCGGGCCGCTGGACCCACGCTTCATACTCGAGACCGTTAACAACGCGTTTATATTCTCCCAGACCTCGGTCTTGAACTTGGTAATCTCCTCGGGCGTAAACCTCGCAGTTCCCTGGCCCCACAGAGTAGCTGTCATTTTGCGGTATGCCAATTGTCCAACAAGGACCTGCATAACGTAAGGGAGAGCGCCGAGTACTTTGAGACGCATGGTGTAGTAGTTCTGCTCCCAGCGTTCGAAATTCTGAGATAAGCCGGCCACATACAATCAGCCTCTATGTTCTCTTTAGACGTGGTAGACAGATATTGGAATCGGCGGACAAAGCAAAACCTATAGCGGTCGCGAACCTGGTAGAAATACAGCTTATCCTCCAATAACGCCCTGATGGCCATATCCTGCGCCTTTTCCGCCGCCGTGAGTTTCGAGTTCAGGTCCTCCGCCAGCCCGTCGACCATCAATCTGCCGCTGATCAGGGTTGAATCTGACAGCATTTCAGTAGTGGTGTCGCCATCCTTGGAAATGGCTATATAGGGAATCTTCCCGCGAGGACTTTTCGGAGGTGCACCCTGATCAGTTTTGTAGGCGAGGCCGCCGAAGCGAAAGCGGGCTTCGAGCTTCGTGGCGAAAGGTGACCAAACATATGATGAAGAGCTTGGGAAGCCTCGGTAGAGGGTGATAGTCGGAGATGCCATCTGCGGGTGCTACGAGCAGCCTAATTTGGGCAAGCTGTTTGTGTGGTCTTTGGTAATAGGTGGGAATATTGTACCTCGTGTTTCAGCCTCCGAGGTCGTGCGAAGAAGGCAGTCTCATTGAAACGGCCTGAACACGAAGCCGGAATCAAATGTTGCTGTGAAGTCGGAGGATTTGCACCATCCTCAGTGTCTTAGGGTTAAGTCTATTTCTAGGGTTATATATGTTAAAATTGCCATTTTTGCAGCATGAAGGATGGTGGTGGTGTCGTGGTGAATTACATCAAGGTAGTGGAGGATCAGAAAGCTAGTCTCAAGCATCTCAAAGAGCATGAACGGGAGAGGACAGGGTACAAGCAGATGACGGTGATACTACAGGAGGTCAAGATCATTCAGCCTTTGACCAGCAGTCCTGGACTGGGGAAAACGTTTAGAGCCCTGAGAAGAGAGCAGAGCAGAAGAGAGCACTAGAGAGCAAGATAATACTTATCTAGTAAAGAGCACTTTAGCTTAACTAAATTTATTAAAAAATTATAAAGTTAATGTTAATAATTACAAAGCGAAATGCAATAACACCTTAGAAGTCAACTAATTCATGTTGTAACTGGCCTAGAATCGGAGCTGTGAGCGTGCATCCTGCATGTAGCGCTTGATCTGAAGAGACACAAAAGCCTCGAATCTGGGAGTCTCAAACCTAGGCGCCGGACGTGAAATGCTTGTGCAGCAATGTAGCAATTAGCCCGTGATCATATGGTGGATCTTGCAACTCGCCCTGGCCCATCATAATTATGTGACGGACATTTATAGCCACATTCTCTTTCTTATGAAGCCACAATCACTTAGCCTCAAGGGTTGTATATCTCGCGGACGTTCACGGGCGTTTGAACCCTATGTTGAAGCGGGAAGGAATGGATAATTTTGTGAATCTGGATATTGGTTGTACCTTTCGAAATATGAATTCAGGTATATAAGAGCCAAGCGCAATCGCTTCCACCACTCCTGTTGCATAGGAAAAATACTTGCAAATCTGAAGAATCATCTGCGTATATGAAAGAAGTCTGCTGGCAGACGGAAGACGGTACCTTACCTTTTGAACCAATCTGCGCACAGATCAAGCAAACCCTCCCTTCCACAATTCGACTCAGCGAGCAGGCACACCTTTCTAAACGATCAGCAAGGCCTACACAGCTTCCTTGACCCTCACGGCATGGATCATACCATCCCCTACCCGTGGGCCGTCGAGAAGCCCCGTCTCGATCTCGACGGCCAATACCACGCCGACCATGACGTTTCCTACATCATCGCAGGTATCGGTGAGTCTATCGCGCGAAAACACGGATTCGATTATGATCTCGGACGATCCAGGCCGCTCACCAACAGCAAGCACCAAATCAAAGCCGCCGTGAACAGCTACACTGCCGATTTCTCCTCTCTCTGGAGCAAGGAAAACCATGCCAATCTCCGACGAAGCGCAATCGTCCTCAGAGGCTGCGGGGACCATCCGAAGTTCAAAACTCATTTCGGGCTTCGACGCATTGATCCCGAAATCGATAAGAATCGTTGTCTCCGCATCTGCGATCAATTGGCTGATCTGTTGGCATACTGCGAGAAGTGCGACTCTTGCCCCGCTCTGTTTGTGCTTGTCGATGATGCCAGCTCGACAGATACGCATGTGTGCGAGCATGAGGGTCTGAGGCGAGGTGAGGCCAAGCAGCTGAGGAATGTTCTCAGGGAGAAGATTTTTGCGCCAGGCGAGGCGTTCGAATGGGCATTGCAACATCAGGCACCTGTGGGGCTTCGACTAATAAGGGAATGGTGTTAAAATAAAGGGGCGCAGGAATGGCACAGAGAGATGCGCTTGGGGTGACTTGAGCCCGATGTCAGAATTTGGTTCTAGATATGTTGACTGCCTCCTGCTATATCAGTTCCTCCAGTATTGACGACATTGTACTGAATCAATTATGTATTCCATGAGATGTGCTTTTGAAGAGTGCCTTGTTTGCATATTTGATGTAGATTTGATCGCACTAAAACCGTAGTCAATAGCTGAAAGTCACTTTTGCTCCGTCTTTGCATGGACACCGGAACAAAATCAGAATATTATCCTTATTCACGAATCACTGGAGTATTAACTCGAAGTCGCAAGTAGCTACCTCGCTGTCTCAAGTATATCTGCTATTCCACATTGATTGTCAGAAGCTAAATATATCCCACGGACGTGAAGAGGTAGCGTGAAGGCATCTGTCAATGTCCCCAGAAAAAATGGCTTGAAAACGGCCGGCCGAGGTCGGGGAGAACAGACGTGAATGTTGGAGACCCAAACATGAGGTTCCTAGTCTCAGCACTATTTATGGAAACATGGCGTAGGTTCATTAATTTCGAATTTCCTTCTTCCTAGGCGTTCCACCTAAGCGGCACAACGAAGCAGACTCGGCTAGAGCAGCGCTGGTCCTTTTGGGAATGCGATGAACCATTGCCACGCTATAAAGGGGCGAGGATGCCCACCGATTCAAGCAGTCAAGCCTGGAGCTTCGAAAAAACATACTGTACAGAAAGACTTACTTACAAAGAAGTTTCCTTCTACTTTCGTATCGCCAACAATGGGCATACCAATCTCCAAGCAGACCTCTAACGACCTTTATTGGCTTCGGGCCTTCAATCCAGCCATTCTCTGGATCACCTATATGCTTGAAATAGAAGCGTACGACTACACGAAGGAACAAGGCAGGTGGCATCCTCCTGGCGTCGGTTGGTTGGAGCTGACTTTCCAGGTGTCTTCAAACTCTCCGACAACGTAGACGGCCCAGAAATGCAAGGAGCCCTGATGCGTTCACCGCTTTCGCAGAGAACCTGCAACTTCGATATAGGGACACTGAGGTCATACGTCGACGATCACTGTGAGTCGCTCGACGAAGCCGGGTGCCAAGAGTTCATCAAGGTCTTCCGTGGAATGCGTGTTGCACCGATCCTTCTTCCAATGCTCGTGTCGGAGAGCAAGCACTCCAAGTCGTACGATTGTTTCAAGGAGTACCTACAACGCCCCGACTGCGAATGGGTCTTCTGTCGTCAACTGAGCGACCAGCTGGTTATTTGCGAAGAGTGCGGCGAGCGACCCATACTCTACAACGTACTCAAGGATGAAGATGCAATGCAACGACATCTGAACCATCATCATGCCGAAAGCGATGCACGGGCTGCGTTGATGAATAATCTGGTCGCGGAAGTGAAGGCCAGCTGCCTGCTTGAGAGCGCGACCGGAGCTAGTCCTGGCAAATAGCCTCAGGTTGGTCAAGCGAAGAATAAAGATGGGTGAGATGTATCGTAACGCCAGGGTCGACAATTGATTCAGTGCATGACCAATGTTTCCGGCTAAGACGGCGAAGTCTGTTCGGAGATTAATTTAAAACCGACGGTGCCGGTGATGTCATCCGGTCAATATCGGTATATAGCATGTCCTTCCTGTCGATTGCATTTCTCCAATTCGTTTCCTTTCCGATTGATAGATCGATATACGATGCCTCGCGTCTTCCTCATCACGGGTACATCCACAGGCTTCGGCTACCACCTGGTACAGGAAGTCATCGGTAAAGGCGACCGCCATTGCTACTGCGCGCAACCCTTCGTCCCTCTCATTCCAAAACACATCCGCCAAGAACTATCTGCCTTTGGAGCTGGACGTAACGAACGATAGTGATATTGAGCACGTCTTCAAGCAGGCTCTCGATAAGTTCGGCCGCGTGGATGTCGTCGTTACTAATGCTGGATATGGCCTCTCCGGAGTTTTCGAAGAACTCACGCCTGAGCAGATCAAGACACAGATGGAGGTCAACTTCTCTGGGCTGCTCCAGGTGACGAGGAAGGCTATGGAGGTCATGAGGGAACAAAAGCCCAGTGGTGGGCTGATTCAGCAGGTTACCAGTATTGGTGGCCAGAGAGGGCATGTCGCACGAGCCCACGGGCTTTCTTATCAAGGACCATGCTAACAACACCCAGTGTTCCAATGTTCAGCAGCTACTGCGCCTCGAAATGGGCCGTGGAAGGGTTCACAGAGGCGATGTCGAAGGAGGTGAAGCCTAAGTGGAATATCAGATTCACTTTAGTCGAGCCCGAAGGCTTCAGGTTCGTCCTGATCCCCATATCGAGAGATTCATCGATATTGATTCTTACTGCAGAACCGACTGGGCTGGTCGTTCGATGGTGTTCGCCGAACGCCGTCATTCAGCTTACGACCACATTGATGCTAGGAAGCAGATGGGCGAGCGTCATGGGAAACAGGCTGATGACCCAAAGAAGGGTGGACAAGCTATGTATGAGCTGGCCATCATGGAGGATCCTCCATTAAGAGTCGTCATTGGAAGCGATGGATACAAGGTACTATTTTCTTCCTATACTAATATGGTGTGTTGATAGCCGTGCTGACTGTTACTAGGCCATCAACGAGAAAATTCAGCAGTATGGAGAGAACTATAAAAAGTACGAGAAACTTTCGAACAATACCGACGTCGAAGAATAAGAAGCGAAATTTAAGGAGCTCAGGTCCGCCCTGCGAAGTTTGTTGCACATAGAGATCATGAAGCTGAAGAGAAAGCGCAGCAGCGAGCGCAAACAGAGTAGAAAATGTGCACTGACCATTTAACTTACTGCTACCTGCATGATATCTTTCTTACAAGGCTATGTTCGTCATCTTTTGCGGAACAAGGTGCTTCGAAGGGGGCGATGTAGAAACTCTGAGTTTCCGCTGTGATGTTTCTTGTATCCCAAGCAAGCATAAATAATAGTCTCTTCCTAGGTGGACGGCGATCATCTAGACCAAGGGGTTGCCTTAGGCTTCAGAGTGTAAACGTTCAAGAGGTTATCCCGAGCCGCGAGAGTGTATGTATGTTTTTTTTTGGCCACTTGATCGTGGTTCTCACGGCACGCATGATCCACCATCGTTTCAGAGACTCTGCGAAGATAAAGTATCAGTTTTGGGTAGCATCACAGTCTCAGAACCATGGTCTCATACGCTGGTATCAGTGGGTGTGATACTGCATCGAATTGCCAATGGAAGCTTTCTCGTGCTGCTTCCTCCAGAGCCTTTAAGTTAGATCACTGACATCCCTCGACGTTTTGCTGCTTTGCAACCGCGCCACCACCGGTGATTCAGTCCAAACCCTTTGATCATCGCCTTTTCCGCGAACGCAAATCTGGTAAGTCCTTGGGGTTCATACCTTGCCAGCGCGCAGAGTGATCGAAGGAGAAGATTCTCAACTTCTGAACTTCAACTGGAGAATAAGGGCGTGTAGCGCTTAACCTTAAGTGGTTACTGCGCAGCGGAAGTGTTTACGCCGTTCCTAATAGTTGTCCCACTCTCTCCGGTGACCATTGAAAAGTTCCTCAAACATTTTCAAAGATCGTCCTTTCAAGCTTTGGTAGTTCGTCTTGCGTACGTCTTGGAAGAGCTCCCCAATTGGATTGATGACTTCGCCATAGATGCTGCAAACCTGTATATGACTTCTTGTGTACCGCAGGTGAGTAACCCGAGAGAACGTTGCCGCATGTACGCTGCCGCTGCCCATTCGGATAACCTTATGGTTAACGACTCGTGTGACCAGATCCCCAACGGCAGGAATATGGAAGGATTGGAGAATGAGCTAGAGCACTCACCACCCCCTCAACACAATTCTCGAAAGCGCACAAGGATTGACGACCCGGCGGATCAATTAAGAGAAGGCGACAATATAGTCGATGATGGACCTTCACGACCACCGAAGCGTCGGCGCAGCACTACAAAGATTAACGAGGATGAAGACCTCCAAGGGCAGCGAAGATCGCCGAGGCAGCGAAGGTCGAGGGCGACTTCGCCTTATCCGACACGCCCCTCCAAGTTCGCTGAAGGTTCTATGAATGATAAGCCAAGCAAGAGGCCCCCAAGTCTATACACTCGCGATGAAGAAGCCATGGAGGAGTATATGGCTGGGCCAGCGACTTCACGCCCTTCAATCACCCGTCCAGCTCAGGATACTAACAATGTCTATGATGCTGGCATCGACCAAGACAAACCGTCTACTATGTATCGCTTTGGAAGAGCGATAGCTAATGCTTTTATTCCTGGTGCTTGGATTGGACGGTGGAGCAGCAAAGAACCCCAGGTTGACCCACAGCAAAATATCCTTGAAGCTTACGCGGAGCTGAAGAAGAGCGGTTTCACAGGAACGCGAGCTGCCACAGGAATGCCGATGACCGGAGATATCCACTCAAATCAATATGACGCTGTTCCCTCAAGCTCCCAAACGGCTTCCTTCCGCGATTCAGCCATCGATATGGAAGAATCTCGACCCTCGGTGGAGAATAAGGAGAACCAACTGAACAATGTGATGCCTGCTCCATCTGTGCCACTAGTCCAGCGATCGGTGACCCTAATGCCTCGTGTGAGCAGCCGCCGATCTTCGCTCAATCTCCATACGCCATCTCTCTCGACACTCAAGAGAGTCGGCTCGCACCTTCAATTACCATCAGCCAAACGACACTCTGCGCAAGAGAGCATTCGATCAGCCACCGACTCGGTGAACTCTGTCGTTGATGGACAGCAAATCAGAAAGCAACCATCGAAGAAAGATATGTTGAAGCAAAAGAGACTGTACAAAAGGGTCAGCAATCTAGAAAGCCAGCTAGAAGCTGCCAGACGCGAGCTCGACGAGCTCGAAGCGACCAAAGAGATCACGCATGAAGGTACTACATTGCCCAGCATAAGGCCCAAGCCATTCATGCCTGGTGCTCTACCTTCTCTACCGAGTGAAAGACTGCTCAAAGACCTTCTTCCAAAGAATGGCATCAATGATGGTCAATCAAATATTCTATCTACCAGTGAAGAGCTACCCGGCCTACGACTTCAAAGCAGGTATTCGATGGATCATCAGTATGAACGTCGAAGCTTACCGATCATCTTTCCAAACCTGCCGTCAGCTCGCAAGAGAACGAGCAGCCAGAGAACCGATAACGTGTTGAACCCTACTGGTCCTGGAATCAAAGGGGATGTAGATCCGATAGCGACTACGGAGAGCGCCGCAAAGAAACTTCGACGGAATCCCAAAATTGAGGAAACAGATACCACCACTTACTCCAGACAAGACACCTCCAATCCAGCATCGCTTAAATTACCTTCACGAAAGCGAATAACCGCCACAGCACCACCTGTCCCCCCCCTCCCAACACCATTCCACCCCTCCCATGTCGACAAAGTCAAGATCATGCTCATGCGCCCCAACGCCGACTATCAGCTCCCCTTCGGGCAAAGCGCCTCCGACACCATCAATCTCAAAAAAGCCTATCCCCTAATCACAGACACCCAAATCGACGACCTCCTAGGCAAACGGCTCCCCGACAACAAGAATGTCGACGTAACCTCAACCACCCACTTCAACCACATCGCTTCCCCAACCCTGAGCCCGCCTCGCTCTCCCTCTCCCAAATTCAAACCCTCTATCAGCAAAGCCTCGCTGCGCTCCCGCTCCCAGAAGGTGCCGAATAACAGCCCTGTCAGCGTCAGGAAGACGGCACAGGATGTGTTTGCGGAGATTACGCATCAGGCAGCCAAGGAAGAAGAGAAAGATGTGGTCGCGCCGCTGACGCAGTCGATGGAGGGAAAAGAGTTACCGCCATATCCCAGAGATCCGGGTATGACTGTTTTGAGCCCTGTGAAGGATAAGGATCCTAATGCGAATTTGGGATTGGATAGTCCGTCTAAGGTTGAGAAGGTCTTGGAAAGTCCGCCTAAGTTTGAGAAGGGGCAGACCGCTGTGGATAAACCGCTGCCGGGGATTCAGAGGGAGGAGTTTGAGTGGGATGAGGATGTCTTTTGAGGTGTTGTGCGTAGCAGGCAGACTGGAAAGCCTGCTCTTTGGTATCACTTGACAATGAGTGGTGGGCATGTTGACGCATACTGGAAAGCCTGCTCTTTGGTGTGTATTTACAGCGGGAGGTGAGCGTGTCATGATGAAGACCTGCGGACTATTCTGAGGATCTCGTAAGAGTCTGAGGGCCTAAGGGTAACAATGCGTGCAATAACTTTCGCATAACGAGCCTCCGATCAACGACATGAGATCAATGGTTCTTGAGCGCAACACTTGCTAGTATCGTTTACTGCGCATGTTGTATGCTTCTTCCTCGATGTACATACATACCCCTTGCCAACGATCTTGTATCTACTCGCATGCTCTATTCGGAGTTGACTCTGGCTTATACTCGCGTTGTGCGCATGGGAGGGAGAATGGAGTGGTAACTACGGCTTGCTCGCACGTCTTCAAGCCTGACCACTCCCCACCATATCGCGCATACCGCAGATTTCTCTTCTATCGTCGGTCTGGTCCGCCACAATCTTTAACCCCCCTCCGTGTGGCCTTAGAACGAGGATTTCGTGACCATTATCGTAACGCCCACATCGCCCACATCGCCCTCAGCTACACCACATCCAACCCCCACCCCCACCCCCGTTCCCTTCCCCTCCCCTCCCGCACCCGACCGCAACCCCCCTTCTCCCCCCCCAACGTTGAACAGCAGACGGACTGGCTAGGAGGGGTTGATGGGCTTGTAGAATGATGTCGTTGTATGGTTTTAGGGCGGGGGATAGAGGCTGAGGGGTCGGAGTAACGTGTTTGGATGAGTGTACTGGGTGCGGTGGTGTGAGTGCCGATGATGTGAAGGACTTTTTAGGGGCAAGGATGAGCATACCTTGAGACAGTGGAGCCCCGACAGAGCATGACCTCCTCCCTCCGTCTTAGCACGAGATCCCGTGGTACGCCCATCCTTTTTTGCTGTCTTCAATCGCATGCTTCTTGCCACCTGGAGCGACCGCCTCCTCTCATCCTGGCGCGGGAAATTTCGGTCTCGCCAGTCAGTCTTCCCCTCCAACCCCGCATCAGTATTTCATTCAGTGTCTGCAGCTTATCCACCGGACAGTGCCACCCTTTCCCAGATCCATCGACGTCCTTATCTGATTGAACTGCCGTTTCCGAGGGCCGTGAGACGGACACAACGCCTCGTCATCGACCTAGCCCACCCTTCTACTTCCATCGCCCATACTCCGTTCACATTCCCCATGCTGATGACCCCTCCCGCTTCCTAAAGTAGCCTCCTCATCCCACCAACGCTTGAAGACTCTAAGCCTCTCCGTCCCCTCCCTCGCCAGCCGCCTACCCTCCCCCGTCTTCATCATACCCTCCAGCCTCTCCAGCTTCTCAGTGAAGTGCTCAATCGTAGACTCCAAACCTTTCCCAACCCTTCTCTCTGCTGAGAAACCATCCCTAACCTGCGATCCATCGTCACGAGTGTTGGCTGACATCCTCCCCTGCACCGCGCCGCCGTACGTGAATGTCCTCGCGATGCCGACTGCGCCGAGGGCATCTAGTCGATCTGCATCCTGTACGATGGCCAGCTCGGGATGCTTTTCGAGCGTTGAGCGTGTTCGCTCGGGCTTCGCTATCTCACTAGAATACGACATCCCGTTAATGACTTCCTGCACGGCATGAGCGAGCTCGGGCGCCGCTCCATGGTACTCTAGGATCAGTTCTGCCAGGTTCTCGGGATATAATTGCACGAATTTCGCCAGAGGGAGGAGCTCTGCCAGATTGGTGCGACTGGAGAGAGTGGGGTAGTATTTCCTATCGGCGCAGTCGTGCAGCAGTGCAGCGAGGATGATGATGGTGCGGCTGTAGGGGGGGCAATCATGGGTGCTCTCGATAGAGTGGAGATGGAGAGAGAGGGATAGGACGCGGCGGACGTGGGTCCAGTCGTGAGAGGCGTCGTAGACAGGATGGGACATCCATTTCTCGGCGAAGGTACTTATGAGGGCTATAAGAGCCTTGTCGGTGGGCGGTGGAGCGGCTGGGAAATGCGATTGTGAGGACATGGTGGGAAGAAAGAGAGGTTAAAGCGAAGTGTCCGAAGGTGAGGGGGCGGTTGGTCCTGGTTATGATATTCCGCAAGGTGGTAACTTCCGTGAGCGTAGTTTGGTTTGGGTATACACGACTGAAGATGAAAGTGCTTCTGTGCATAGAAGCTTGGATTTGAAAACGACACAAAGCTGTGCGATATTTCTACAGGTGTTTGTGGTCTATCGAAGACTTGAGACCAAGCGGAAAGGCACCCGATGAACGAAGGTAGGAGACAATAGCGCCATGAGAAGATATTTCAGAGCACTCAGCGTCTAAGGCAAGCCTAGACAAGACATTTGAGCGACAGTAATTCGTAGAGAGACTCGCATTGTGATGGGGAGAACTAGCCATGTCCTCTAGATTGGGGAATGTTACAGATATTAGATTGAAAATCGACTAACAAGACAGGGAAGAGATTGAGCTGTACCTTCTCTGAGAGGCGCTCTCGTCGGTCCTAGAGTCTGTCTCTGACATTCCAGGGTACGCGCAGTCGTCGGACTCAACACGATGCTCTAGGGTATGATCAATGTCAGCTGTGTAGCCAGCAATGCCACATAGAGGTATGTGCGAGTAGCGAAGTCAAAACTCGCTTCTGCACCTGCCCGGCCAATGTCACAGCTGACCCTCGTCAGGATTAGCTTGTGGAATTCCAGCAGTTCAGCCTCCAGCCATGAAGTATTGTTTTCTTCGTGATCAACGACTGTAAAAGGGTACTTTAAGATGCGTTCAGGACCATTGAGGGGAAGATTGGATCGCGTCATTTGGTTCCGAACATCGATTGATCCTAGCGAGTCCCCCACATACGTCAGTTCAAGGGACGGGTGGCGGCTAAACTCAATCTGCCGCCGATTCCCAACAAAAATTGGTGTGGCTTGATGATTTGCACATGCTAGATGCAACCAAGAGCGGCAGCGAGCATCGCCGAGGTCCTATCAGCTCAATCACACATACGACATTGTTGACCTTGGCCAGTGTTGACTTTACTACAGTACATCAGGTGGTTCTCCTCAGATGCTTTGACCGTGTTGGCGTCACTTCGTCGAGTCGACTTTCTTAGTCGACAAAGGCTCGAGGCCGGTCAGGCCAATGGCACATGCAGCCGGAGCGGTGTGCTGCTTGGCTTCGAAATGATCGTCCTAGTTGCATTAAGTTGAGATCTGGATTCCGCTCACGCGGGATAGCAATCGACGGGAGGAGGGAACGTTGCTGTTACGACATTACTGTCGTACCTGATGGCGCGAGAGCATGGAAGAAGCTGAAATTGAAATTGGATCTCTACTCAGCAGGCTCGTCGTTTGTTAATCAGCCAACATCAAAGCTGTGACTCTCTTCGGCATCCTGAGATTTGCTCGAGAGCAGGTGTGTTGAAAGACGGGCACCCTGCATCTGCACCAGCCACTGCGGTCCCTGAGCTAACCCTTTGCGAATGCTCGGCAGGGCACTAGCGTGCACAGCATCTTGTACAAATTCCCAGTCTTTCACCTCCCTCACTCCCGTAGCCGTCTTCACCTGAGATTTCCGAATTCTGTGACAGTAATTGGTAGTGAAGTCATTGGCGAGCCAATCCACCCGGTAGCACATTCATTCGATTATTGTTGGCGATTCAACTACTCGAGTTTGGAGTCTTACGTTGCGCATGTGAAAGTCAACAACACAAAGTCCCCTCGCCCCCCTTCTCTACTTGCTCTAATTGCTCAACTGCACGACACTCCTAATCTATTACTTGAATATCCTCACTCATTGTCTCCCGCTATACCTCAATTCTCTGACCTGATCATGGCCACGACCGCCCTACCTCGTAGTAGCCTCTTGCAGCGCATGGCTACCCTCGACTCTTCGCCATCATCGGTATCCAACTCCACTTCTGCCTCGCCCGATGACACCCCACGTCACTCGCCGTCTAGCACATCGTTGTCCTCTCTCGATTCCGCTTTCGCCGTCGAGAAGGTTAATGGGAAACTGCTTGACACCTATGGCAACGAGTTCCAGATCCCAGACTTCACCATCAAGCAGATCAGGGACGCGATCCCCGCTCATTGCTTCGAACGCTCCGCCGTCCGGGGCTTGAGCTATGTGGCCCGCGACATTGGATCCCTCGCCCTCACGTTCTACCTCTTCCACACGTACTTGACTCCGGAAAATATCCCTTCGACCGCCCTGCGCGCCGTTCTGTGGGCGGCATATACCTTTATACAAGGATGCTTTGGCACGGGTCTTTGGGTCTTGTCCCACGAATGTGGACATCAATCCTTTTCGCCCTCGAAGCGGTTGAACGACACGGTTGGGTGGATTTGCCACTCCGCCTTGCTCGTCCCTTATTTCTCGTGGAAGATTTCCCACGGCAAACACCACAAAGCCACTGGCCATCTGGAGCGAGACATGGTCTTCGTGCCCAAGACCCGCGAAGAGTACGCCTCGAAGTTTGGTTACTACGCCCACGAATTGAGCGAGCTCATGGAGGAGACGCCCATCATGACGGCAGCTCATATGGTCGGACAGCAATTTGCGGGTTGGTTCTTGTACGTGGGCGCCAATGTCACGGGACATAACAAGCATGAGCGCCAACCCGAAGGACGTGGGAAGGGGAAGGTGAATGGATGGACCCAGGGCGTCAACCACTTCAATCCGTCGAGTCCGTTGTACGAGGCCAAGGATGCGAACTTAATCCTTTTGAGTGATCTTGGTCTTGCTATTACTGGTACCGTACTTTTTCTGATTGGCAAAAACTTTGGCTGGGCAAATCTGGCGGTCTGGTATTTCATACCATACCTCTGGGTAAACCATTGGCTCGGTAAGCTTTCCCCAAACCCATACTTCTAGCAAGCCCCCTCCTGATGCGACCTGTGACAGTGGCGATTACGTTCCTCCAGCACACGGACCCATCTCTCCCACATTACACCCCAGAGGCCTGGTCATTCGCTCGTGGTGCGGCCGCGACCATCGATCGCGAATTTGGCTTCATCGGCCGAACTCTGATGCACGGCATCGTCGAGACCCATGTCTTACACCACTATGTATCGACCATTCCCTTCTACCATGCCGACGAAGCCTCCGAAGCCATTAAGCCCATCATGGGTCGGCACTATCGCTCCGATACCGAAGGCGGCGCTGTGGGCTTTCTGAAGAGCATGTGGAAGAGTGCGCGATGGTGCCAATGGGTCGAGCCGAGCGAGGGAGCCGAAGGTGAAGGCAAGGGTGTCCTCTTCTTCCGCAACAGGAACGGATTAGGCCTTCCGCCGGTGGCCATGGAAGTGCCTAAAGCTTCCTAGGAAGCTAGGATGGGCAGGGACGGTCGCCGTGGAAATCCCTCATATCTTCGAAGAGGACAGGATGGGAAAGGACGGAACCATTCGCATGTCTGCAGCTGGCGCTGGGCTTATATAAGCTGGTCGTACGTGGCAGCGTGACGAGGCAACAGTCGGCGTGGACTGGTCACCACGATTGGAACAGTCGAAGCTTGGTAGGTGTCGCAGTACAAGGATGGCTGTTGCCACGTAGCGCTTTAGCCATGTCTCATCCGGTCGATGCGCTACTCTGACATCCCAAAACGATCCGGTACCGTGCGGTAACGATGAATGAGCGGATTAGACTTAATTGAACAAATATTATAGACTTACCATCCTTTTTGCAAGTCGACATTCGGGAGGCCTTCCGATAGGGAGCAGGGAACAGATGAACTCTCGCGCAGCCTTTGGCTGATGTTCCGGTATTCGTTCAGCTCCATGTGTCACCAGTTCCAGTAAATTATGGTCTTGAATAGGAAGGTGACAAGTCATTAGAGCAGTGTCTACCATGGTCCGGAGTCTTGCGGAAGAGTTATTTGCCTTGTAAGCAAGCAGCCACTTAGGTTTTAGGAGAAAATGCGCCGAGAGACTGTGACAGTACCACAGAATCGAAGACGTTGCCCCTTGTAACCAATGTCAAAAGCGCAAGTTGCCGATGTTCCAAAGTCGATCTGAGTACCTTCAAATAGACGATACTGTCGTACTGTCGGAGCAGCCGTCTATGTACTCTATATATCAACAGCCCCCTACTCTGACAGACAGTTGATACAAAAGACTCGGCAAGCGCTATGCTCTCGAGGGGCTAGCGTGCCTCGGTACCCCAGGTTTCGATTTCGAGCTGCATCGGCGAGTCGGCAAAACGAACGAGGGGCTCGCCGCTCGGGAGGCTCCACCGTGATCTCGAATTGGCTCTGACCTAACGTTTGTCCATCACGAATTCAACGGCATCCAACGTCGGCCGCAACACTCGACAGCTATACTATTATTGGATTTGCTCCATCGCCAGCTACATACTGTACAATTGCCCTTTCCTTCCTCTCGCAAATGGCTCCTATCGCAGGCTAATCGCCCTTATCCACTATCGCCATCTCCACCATGTTCCAGTCCCTCAGATATCAAAACCCCATGCCAGAGCGCTCCACCAATGGCCTCCAGGATCCCTCCAACGATCCCTCCCTTCCTTTGTCCGAAAGATCGCAGAGCCCATTCAGCCCGACTCTCGGGGTCACGGCCGACCAGTATGCTGGAGGCAACAGCTTCTACCAGACAATGAACGAGACTTTACGTCCCAGCTCGCCTGATATGTTCAACTTCAACATCGACGATTACATGAACTTCGATCAAGAGCCTTCGAGTCCCGCAGTCAAGGAGGAAAGCGGCCCATCTCGGTCTCCTACACGCTCGGACTCATCGTCGGTATCTTCGAAGAGACAGAAGAGTAATGACGGGTCGGCACGCTCCTCATTTTCCGAGAAAATTGACGATACCGCGGCAATATCAAACCATGGGCTTCCGGACAACTTCTCCGACGGTACGAGTACTGTTGTGCCGAACGCGCAGCCAAACGGCTATTTGCCCCATCTCTGGGGAATGGAGACGATGAATCAGATGACGTACGATCTTGCTGTCAACAGCGCCGAGAGTAGCCCAACAGACTCCCTTGGATCGAAGTCGGCTTCCAGCGACAGGATTGGGGGAATGGCGATGCCATACGAGCCATCTCCAAATCTCTCCATTGATCCCACAATCACCAACGAAATATACCACGAGACCCTTACGGTAAGTCCTGCTTTCACTGGAGCTTCTCAGTGGCTTCCGTAACCCAATGCCAGTTGCTACTGCTGACGCCAGGCTACTAGGATTCATCCAGCTCCTCTCCAATCGCAATGAACTTAGCTCAGCCCGCCCATGCACACCCAGTAATGCATGAAGCTCCACAGAACATCCCCATCAATGCCCCACATACTTACAACATCTTCCAACCTGCGCCTCAGCATTTCCATCCTAGTCAATGGCACAATCAAAGCCAGTGTCCAGCTAATCCTCAACAGCCGCAACAGTCTCAAAAGCCGCAAAAGTGTCTGAAGTTGATGTATCTATCTCAGGACCCCGACCCATATCGCTCCCCAGGCCGGTATTTTGACCTTTTGACTAACCGTGTTTCGACACGAGTCGAGACTGCACTGGACATTCGTCTAGTCTTCACTGAACCCCCAGCTGGGATTTCGAAGCTGCGCATGCACGTGGATCATTTGACTAAGATCAAGCAAATGAAAGACGCGTATACGCCGCTGACTCCGGATACTCTGGAGCTCCACGTTACCGCCTTTCTGCACACCGCCATGAAGACAGCAAACGACCGCCAAATGGCGATGAACAAGGCGCTCACCAGGGAATCGAGCAGGACTTCAGCTGAGACCAACGACTATAAACCGATGGAAGGAAGTCCAATGAAGATATGTGACGGCTGCGTCGCTCGAGAGAGGAAGCGGCTGTGCAGAAGTAAACGCAAGCCAGACGAGACTGACGAATGGCTGTTCAAAGCATCACATTGTTTGTTGGGCTTCAATAGTCCTACGGTAGTAGACTGGAAGTCCCCTAACTCTAAGAATGCCGCTGAGCAATTGCTGAGACAACATTCGTCAACGGAGACCGTTGATGGGGGCAAGAAGAAAAAGTCGGAAAAAAAGTTGCCGATGCCGCCAATTCAGGCAGGCACAGTCGGGGCTGATGTGCAAATGCGAATCTGCTGCTACTGTCGACATCAGCACGAAGTGACTGGTTTTGAGTAAGTCATATGATCGAGATCTCAGAGGCCTCTTGGTTGACATCAGACAGAGTGGTTTTCACCTTGACAGACCATCTTGGCAAAGTATTCGGCCAACAAATGTCGAAGCCAATCATGATAACCGACGATCACAAGGACAAGGAAAGGAAGGACTCTGCTCCACCTACACCTCCGGATCCGGTGGCTAGCACGCAGGCTCCTGGCCAATTTATGTTTTCAAGTGTGCCTACGGCCTCTCAATATCCAGCAGGTCCTCAACAGTCATACTCGACGCCGAACCTAATGGCAATGGCAAACGGCTACGGCTTCATAACGCCACAGAATTATGCAGCGCCCCAGCAATATCCAGTCACCCACGTGCCCCACCACAATATGGCGAGCGCGTCGAACGTTGCGCTGGGAATACTAACCCCTCAGAATCGCTCAAGACAGGCTTCGCCCACAAGGTTACCAGAACCACAGCAGAAGAAACGTAAAGCCAGCGTCTCGGGACGCATGTTCGAGCAACTGCGGATGACGCCAATGCAGTCTCCGCAAGCTCAGAACGGGCAGTCTACGGCCTACAACTTTAGCAATGCTGCCAATATAAATGCCCTGAATGGCAATGCCCTCAATGGCAATGCTCCGAATGGCAACGTCCTAAACGGCAATGCGTTAAATAACAATGTTCCCAATCGCCACATCAACGGCAAGGCTCCGAACCGTGCAGCCGTTGCCGCTCGGAGGCCGGCGCAAAATCAATTTATCTGTACACACCGCTTTGCCAATTCTAATCATGCGGTTGGCTTCAGAACGAATCCACCATCACCTCTTAACGGCGGTTTTGGCGCCTTGACTGAGGCCAATCGCTCGCAAAGCATGGGAGACTTCTCCACCGCGATATTCTCTGCACCTAATTCTAACTATCAAAGTCGATCACATAGCCCCAATGCTGACGCTTTCAGCAGCTATCAGCCCGAACTGGCCCAGGCACTGGAGCAGGGGTTGCGCAATGCTGAGGCAACTAACGGATACACGCATTCACGACCTACGTCCCAATCGGGGCCGGGCCCGCAGCCGAACACACAGGCGCATCGAAGCTCGCCTCCCCAATCACAACCCCAGCCTCCGATGGCTCAGACGGCACTCCAACCTCCGGTGATAGAGAACATTGCGCCCGGTAAAGGTAGCATCGTAGGGGGTGATCTGTGCATCTTCATCGGCAGAGGCTTTCGATCCGACTTGCAGGTTCTCTTTGGGGATCATAGGGCGACTGAAGTGCGGTCTTTGGCTGGTGGAGAAACTCTGTCTTGCCGAGTCCCGCGCGGCGACCGAGCAGGTCCTGTTAAAATAAGCTTCGTATACCCAAATCCGCAGCGGTTACCATCACCCAGTATAGCCACGAACCACCTGTACACCTATGTTGACGAGGATTCGGACATGAGCGCGCCACAAGCCCTTTCGTACCCTATCCAGGGACAGAGCGCCGAAAATCCATTCGATTGTGGCCAAGCCTCTCAACAATATCCCGTTGGAAACATGTTGTCCCAATGGGCCCAGGGACCCAACATGCACCAGCAGTCGGGCATTGCCCAGCATACGCGCACTCATAGTTCGGGCCAAGGCTTTACAGAAACTCCACCTTCTTACCACGATGTTCTCGCCGAAGATGACCAGCGTATCTCGGACCTCAAAACCCGATCCACCCTTCGTGCTGTCGGGGATGCTCTTATGGACCGAAAGGCGACAGAGCTCTTCGAACTTCCTATTGCTGAAGCAGAAAGCTCAAAGGTCATGCAGCGTGTTACCATCGGCGGCAAAGGCCTCAGTCGCGAACAGACCGAGAAGCTGAGAGCTGAAAGGAACCAAAAGGTCAAAGGATTGCGGAATGATCGGAAATTATGGACGGTCTGGGTAGGTCGTTCAATATTGTTACTATAGTTCATTTCACTGACGGTGCTACTTCTAGATACCGCTTCTCATCTTAGTAATGATCGCCATGTTCTGGAACCGCTTCCCACAAATCTGGCACATCGCCTCCATGGCCTTTGCCTGGCTCTGGGATGCGCTCTCACAGGTCTTCAGCCCAGGCACTTCTTCCTGCCGTATGCCTCCAGGGACGCAGCACGAGGTACCCAGAATCATCGAAATCGGCTAGCCAACCCTACCCCTGACGATGTCTCGAATGAATCACGAGACCCACGACACATTACTATATCATGTACCCACATAGACTCGAGGCCCCCCTTTTCCGCCCTCGAACCAAAGCGATGGCGTTCTGGCGCTTTGACGCAATGACGTTACTGCGAATTTCCAGCCGACCAAATTGCTTGGAAGCTGGTTTCCTGGAGTTCTATGCACAGAAATTCTTTGCCTGCGCTGTTTTATACACTAGTTTACCCCCCCATTTGTTTTTCTGTATCACTTGAATTGGGACCTTGGGATGGCCGTCCCCCCTTTTGGACAAGGACATGGGGAGGGGAGGGGGTACGAGTATTCTATCCATTCGCCTACTTTATCTGTACTTGCTTAACCCGTAATGCTTATTCTTTATCACATACTATCCATCCATCCCATGCGTCGTTGCTGATATCTCGCTCATTCTCTGCAGCTTGAGAGCTGCCTAGTAAGGGAATTGCAATCGCGCTTGAGAACTGGTACGGTTAGGATTGAAGATGGAGAGGATCTAGATCTGATTTTTGGAAGAAGCTTAGTGTTTGAGAAGGTGAATGAAGCTTAAGATAATGTTTATGAAGCTCCTCTAGCATCGCCATTTGTGAAGGGTTGCAGAGAGAGATGGGTTCGATGAAGAGCGAAGAGAGCTTGATGGAGTTCTTGAAATAACTTAACGTGTTGGACAGAGCAGACTAGTTCAAAATTGTATCTTGTATTCAACAACAAAACGCCCAGGGATCCCCACGAGCCACCTCAACACCTTGCTATGTATTCGACACTGTCTTCGAACCCTCCACCAACCACCTCAACAACTTCAGATTCGACGACGCTCGTTTTGAATCCCAATCGAGCTTTTCAGACCATCTGAACAACCACCGAGCTCTCATACCATCTCAACGGTCTGATCGATTCGACAGAGACTAAGAGAAACCTCAATTGAGGTTCCAAACCATCCCAACAGCCTGAATCATTCGACAGAGATCGAGAAAAAACTCCACCGAGCTTCTCAAACTATCCCGTCTTAACAACCTGACCTATGGTCGAAAATAGCCAAAAGAGTTCTTATCATTCAACGTTTCTCAGTTACTATCCATCTATCAAGTTTCCAACACGAAAGCCAGGGAGAATAATTATCGAGCTTCCATCTCAACAACTCGAGATACTCGACGAGTCTTCAGGAAACCTCAACCGAGTCTCTACAACACCCTCAGCAAGGTGAGGTATATTGAAGCAAAGTCCAAGAAGTCTTTATTATTCAACGCTTTTGAATTATCTTACCCACCTTGCAGGTATTCGATACAAAAGGCTAAGAGAGCAATTATCAAGCTTCTCGATTTATCTCAACAGTTCAATTTGTCTTCGACAAGTCCTCAGAGAACCTCAGTCAAGATCCCCAACCCATCTATCCATATTCGAGCAAGGTTCAAGAAGCTCTTATCATCCAATGCTTCTCAATTCTCCTATCTCCCACCTCCCAAGTATTCAATATCAAAACTCGAGAAAAAATCCACCGGGCTCTAATCCCAATACTCTGATCTACTCGACAGAACTCTCAAAGCCCCACTCTCACTCCCCAATCCATCTCAACAATTTGATCTGTCATCGACAACTCTCAAGAAGATCCCACACCATCTTAACAACCTAGTCTATATTCGACAAAGCTCCGCCACTCCTTCAATTATTCTATCCATCTCCCAAATATCCAAAATCAAAGCCACAGAAAACACCCACCAAGCTCTCCAAAACATCTCAACCAACTCGATCTGTGCTCGACAAGTCTCAAGGCAACCTCGATCAAGCTCCCCAAATAGAACCCCGCATGACAGGAGGGCTAGTGCCGGGGACGAGGGAGATCAAGGGGGCAGTGCTTGACCGTTCCTGCAATACCATTCAACATAGTGACCGCCCACTGCACTTCCCTCCTCATTGCATTGATTTCTTCTTGACCCGCCCTCCAACTCCTTCTGCTCCTGCCGCCTAGATAGGAGAGAGTTAGCCGGTCTCGGAGCAGTCCTGATAACCCTTCCGGTCAACGGCCTCTCTACCATATGCCTATTTGGCGACGACGAGATGCTACGAGATCAACACCTCTTGTATATCTAGAAAATGGCTTGTCCTTGCGCTGTTTTGATTCCCAACAGCAGTAGCGTCGAACAGAGGCATAGTTGTTGAAATGGTTTTAAGAGGGGAGATGGGGATTTCGAAGACTAGGTCGAATACTTAGGACTTACTGTTGAGATGGATTGAAGAGCTCGATCGTTGTATTCTCGAGCTTTGGTGTCGAATACAGATAAGTCGATTAAGAACCGTTGGGTAATAAGGGTTTCTGAAGACTTGTCGAAGATAGATCGTGTCGTTGAGATGGTTTGAGAGGCTCGATTGAGGTTTTCTCGATTGAGGTTGAATAGATGAGATCTGTTGAGATGGGTTTGAGAAGCTTGGTAAGGGGGATTTTGAGTGGTGTGCTTGCAACCCTGCCGTGGGAAAGACGAATAGGAGAGGCAGGTGGGAGGAGTGGATGTTATGTGGATCGATGATAGTATGCTGGTGCTAGTGCGGTGGGACGTGTGGAATTCAGCTGTTGCAAGGCTGGATTGACTTATCAGGGTTGGGGGAAGAGGGTTCGGATGCAGGATTGGTTGTCTGAGGGTAAGAGGGTTGTGGGGTAGGGGAGATGTTTGTTTGGATAGCGGAGAGGGAGAGGGGGTGTTGGGTTGCTGAGTGGTGATCTGTGGGTGGTTTGGTGGATGATGGTGTAAAAAGGGTGGAGGTAAGCTACGAGTGTGCACAGCAAAGGCACCACGAATATGCAGCAGCCACACAAACCATTTGATAACTCATTGATTCCCTTTTTCAACTACCTAACTAGGCAAGTAGCCAAACCCCCTGTTAAAACTTCCATCGAACCGAATTGAAAACCATCCGTGCGCCATTGTATCGTTGTTTATTTCTCTGCATCCATCCCACAACCGCCACCAAATCACCAGAATTTCTGGATCAGTTGAGGCGATTTAAGTGTTCTTTTCGCCAAAGCAAAAAGGCGCGCCGCAGTCGTATTGTCGCTTCATGAACTCGGTAAGGGCGTGAGTGGCGCGGGCTAGGAGGGGTGGGGAGGCGGGGCGGGCGTAGGGTTGCTGTGCCGGGGGGTGTTAGTTGAGTGATGAGGGTGTGGCAGGGGAGGTGGTGGGAGCGGAAGGGATGGGAGGGGTGGTGAGAGGTTGAGGAGGTGGGTGGTGGGAGTCAAGGACGGTGGGGTCGGTGGTGGAGTGGATGGTGAAGTAGACAAGGGAGTTGGATGGCGGAGAGGAAGCGAGGGATGTAGGATAGGGGAGAGGAAGGGAAGACATACGCAGAGGTTGTTTCCGCATTTGGGATGAGGGAACCCGGCTGGGGGACCAAATGGACGCTTCACGAGCTTGACTTCGGACACGGCTTCGGCTTCGGCTTCGCGCTTGACTGGAGGTCCGAATTGAGGCTCGCAGCTGGCGTCGCAGCATTCGTAAGGGCCGCAGGGTTCGAACTGAGGACCAGCTTCACGCTTCTCAGTGAGGGCGGTGGCGGGCTCGGCGATGACGGTGGCGGGCTGGGAATTATGTTAGTACTGGTAATGATCGGTGTTTGGGGATAGGGAGAGAGGAGAGGGGAACGGGGATTTACTTCAGCAGCACGGGGTTTGATGGGCGGGTTGCCGTCGTACGCGGCGTCACGCTTCTCGGTCAGTATACAGACATGTAAAGGAAGGTGGATGGAGGGCGACATACCGGGCTACAGGATGGTTGACCACACCAGTAGGGATCGCCTAGTATGTCGAGACCGATCTCGAGTCCCACGCTAGGGAGGTAGCCGGGCTCTGCGATGGCTTCACGCTTCTCCTATACTTGGTCAGTATGGATGTAGAGTGGAGGATGGAAGGTGCTGGACTAGCCGACATACCTTGTCGCAGAATGGAGAACCACACCAGTACGGATCACCCTCACCCGCGAGACCAATATCGAAAATCCCGTTCTGGATCTGATCGGGCTGAGCAACAGCCTCACGCTTCTCCTGCCACGATGTCAGTATCGAAGCGAACAAAATGTGGTGATAAGTGCAACGTTGTGCTTACCATGTTGGCTGCAGCCAAGTTCGCGATATCACCACCAGTCATAATAGGAGCCGCGAGCACACCGGTGAGGGTGGCCCCGACGGTCACGACGGATACAGCGATGAACTTCATGGTGAGAGCTCGTTGCTTTTGTTTGTTTTGACTGTGTAAAGAGTGTTTGTAGAGTTGTTAAATGGATAGCAGGCAGTTATGGAGGGTTTGAAGGAGAAAAGTAAAGGAAGAGGAGGAGGATGGTGGATAGAAAGAGGAAGAGGGGAGGAGGTGTGAAGATGGTGATCTTATGCTCGTCACCGTTACTAACCTGCCTTAGGGCCTGATATCTTTTGTGGGGCCCTTTGTGATATCAAAATGAGCTGCTCATCCAAGGTGCTCCACTTCCTTGACGTTGAGTGGCTGGTAGAGGGCTGCTGACCCATTTTCTTATCGAAGGAGTGGGTCCTTGAGGAGTGTTGACAGTTTGACAGGCACATGTCTGTCGTAGAGTGGATACATCGAGGCAGAAGTCGGTTGCTAGGCACATGGAAGGACAAAGAAGATGCTTTTGTAGCCACCCTGGGTGGAAGGATTCACGAAGTCGCTGTAGTCTCGTAGCACGAACTTGTATAGAATCTTTGCTATAAACCTGCTATAAATTCAAGAGCCTTGTAGAACTACATAAACCCAAGGGAGTATAACGAGGAAAACCCCTTGTAAAGAGCGCTCTGCAATGAAGAGATGACATGCACGATAATAGAGTCTTTCACCTTGCTAGACACCAAGTGAGCCTGACATGCCTCCTTCTTCAACACCAATATCCCAATCCGTCAATCGTTGTTAAAGCGGCGTTATGGAGCCTGATATTCACTACGCAACGCCTAAGTTAACGCGTTCACAACACTTCACTTCTTGCCCCGCCTCTTGTATATTGCCATCCACCTCAACTCTTACCTGGCAATATCATTCTTGTCGTGTATCCAAGCTCCAATTTCTCGCAACTCAGTACAATCATGAGCAACATTGACAAATCGTCCAACTGCATCATGGTCACCGATACTATTGGTGACCTTATGTTCTGGGCTCTCAAGGTCGTGATTGCGGTCGAGATCACATTTCTGATCGTGCTGCTCACTCTCGGCGTTATCGCTCTTGGTATCCGCTACGAAATGCCGCGCCGCATTCCGCTCCAGCAGAAAGATCCCGAGAAAGGCATGGCTGGAAATGTGGTTGCAGGTTAGTGAAGCTACAAGCATCCTAGACCATACTGCTGTGGTAGGTTGATGACGACATGGTGACTGACAAAGTACACAGGCGAAAAGAAGTACTCCGACGAAGTTCCCGGTCCTGCATTTGGCTCCGACACCAAGATCAAAGTCAAAGACAACAAGGTTGGAGCAGGTGAGTGTCCTACATTGTGAGGATAGATATCAGCGAATGCAGAGTACTGATGGAAGCAGCAGCAGCTGTCGGTAAAACCCACATTGAAGCCTGCATTTGTGCAGACGAGACCAAGAGTGGAGTCAAGATTACCAACCATATCTTCTTCAAGGGCAAGAAGCTCGGCATGACCACGAAGGATGTGGCTTTTGACGATCTCCCTGAATCCTTGAAACGTGCCCTTGCCAAGGAGAACGCATTGCAGGAGTTGTCTGCCAAAGAGGACGCCTCCGAGGACGCCTCCGAGGACGAGGAGCTATCTGTCGAGATTAAAGCTCGTTGTGCCGAGGTTGCCGCTCTCGAGAAAGCAGTATCCACCATGCTTTCAGTTGGCTTGGCTGCCGTGAAGCACAAGAAGCGACCCATGACTCCCTCAGAGAAGTTGAAAGAGACGACCGCCAAAGTCCAAGTGTTCAACAAGGGAATCTCCATCAACAGCGCTGGTACGAGCATGACTCTCTCAGAGAAGGTGAAAGAGACGACCGCCAAAGTCCAAGCATTCAACAAGGAGAGCACTAGCACAAGCATGATTCTCACAGAGACGATGAAAGACATGATCGCCAAAGTCCAAGCCATCAACAAGGAGATGTCCATCAACCGCGCTGGGACGAGCATCGCCAAAGGCCGTGCTCCCGTCCCAAAGATTGTCTCCGTGTCCAAAGTTGTTGAGGCTGGCTCCGCGACTGAAGATAATGGTGGGAAGACAGTTGCTCCAGTCGCCAAGATGCTTTAGCTGTAAGTCATCCGCTGCCTCTGTCCATCACTGTGCTGACTGTTGTATCTTGAAGGATGGGTCGTCAACAGAGTGTCGTGAGGGATAGCTGTGCAGTGGATGCGTGCCTCTAAAGCGAATTGTACAATGGCATCTGCTATACCGGCTCAAGTTCTTTGTCTCCTCTGGCTCTTTTGAGATGCTTCCATTCAGCTTGTGCTGTGGCTAGTATGCAGAGTGGTTTCATGTCTGTGGTGGTGATGGAAAGGAAATTCGCGGATGGGTTGTGTCCTTGGGCCTGCCGGTAGATAGCTGGCTGCAATACAAGTGACTCTTCATCATATGTTCAATTCAGCTATGTGATCGGGGTCACGATGGCCAATTGTAAGAGATGATCGTTACCTGTTGTTGCCTTTCTTTCTGATGGAGATCCTGATGCTGCTCGAATATCGAAGAAACAGCGAAGTCAATACTTATAGATCGACCCTACCCAACGCCAGTCGAACACATGGTGCGATCGGATTACAGGATCAAACAACCAGGGAGACACGACGCATATGTACACAGTCATGTTCACAACCTCGTCATCCCCTTGCTGATTTTCCTTTGTCCGGCTCTACCTTCTGATCTTTGTGCTTCTTTTCCTCATCATGATTCTTCTCCTCATCATGCTTCTTGGGTGCTGGCTTGCCTTTCCCATGATGTTTCGATTTCTCCTTCAATGCCAGCTCGTGCGCCTCCTGCTCCCTTTCTTTGATCTTCCGCTCCTCAACGTCAATCATATCTGTTCGGCATCAGCATCAACCACTACCGCTACCCCGTCGCCGGCAAAAGCGTACCCTTCCATTGATCCTCTCCCACATACTCCTCCTTATGCACCTTCTTGTCGATCAAATGCTTGTGCTCCGGATCATTCGGATCCACAATCTGAACCGTCTCATACTTTCCCTCTCCCTTATTCCGATCCCCGATCTCAAACACCGCCGTCGCTATCAGGACCGCCACCGTCAGCCCCTGCGCGTAGACCCTAGCCTGGACTAGCTTCTGCTGCGTGGTAAGGTAGGGGCTTCGGCCGACGATTCCCAGTGCGATAGCCATCGAGGCTACCCATGAGCCACCGACTATCGAGTACCGGTTCGCCCGGAACCAATCTGTGACGCGTTCGGAGGATGATTTGCGAGCTTCGGCTTCTTTGCGGAGACGGGCGGTTTCGTCTTTGTAGCCCTCTTCGGGGTGGCGGGAGGCTTCAAAGCCACGGGAGGCGCGGTCAGCGGAGATGATGGCTGAGACATGGAAGCGTTAGCTAGGCGTATACTATGTGTGCAGAGGTTCATCTCAATTTGGCCACAACGTTCCATTCGGTCGTGGAGCGGCTCCGCCAGTTCGGGCGTCCGGAACAAGGCGGGCGAAGCTTCACCGGGATGGAATGTGAGGGGCACGATTTCCGTAATGCTGTTCCACCGAAGTGTACGTGTACCGTCCCTTCATAGCTGCAGGCGAGGAGTTTTCATACCGGCGAATGTGCCCGCGGACGTCATTAGAAATGCTCGTAGTGGGACCGTTAATTGCCTGAAGGCAGGGAATCGAAGGCCGGCGCCATAGACTCCTAAGCCGCCGACTGCTAGACCGACTGCCCCGCCTGTTATGCCGCCTTGCAGAGTTGCGCTGTCTCAATAAGCAATGCGATCTCCGGTACGGGAGGCCGGCCGTTACTTGTAATGCTGCTGCTCCTCTTCCCTTGTAAGGATCTTCATTTCGGGTGGCTGGGGAGAGGATGATGAGTGTCGGAGAGCTCCGGAAAGCTCGCAATGAGCTTATAAGCCTCAAGACCAGTGGGGTAGCAAAAGAAGGAAGTTTAGGCATGCATTAAATGTCAATGGGTAAGCAGAGCCGACATGCAGCTTGGAGAGGCTGGGCTTCAAGCCGTGACGTAACGTTAGTGACAGGACTGTAGCCTTACAAGGATGACGGATCTAGCCCTCCTCAGACTTTAGCTACAGCGACAAGATACAACAGCGAAAGTCAAGCCTGTAAAGATTGTTTGCTGAATAGACCCTTTCTGCCATCGACCAATTTAGACACGTCCCGAAAGATAAGAGACTGCGGGTAAATATACAATGGTATTTTTCATTCAGTGTCAAAATCGAGTCTTCCCTCAAAGGAGTTGACAGTAGCGCAAGGGCTGCTTGACCTGTCTGTTCCGATATTCCGCTGTTTTCCTGTCTCATCATAATGCCACTGTACATACCTTAGCTAGGAAGTGGCCCCCTAGGTAATCAACCATATAAACAACATCAGGTCCATGACGGATATACCTATGACTTCTTCTTCCCCTTCGTCTTATCCAGCACCTCCACCCAATGCCTATGGACCCCTCTCTTTTCCAACGCCCGAACAACCGCATCCTTCTGCGGCCCTTGCACCATAATCTCCTGCACCGGATTCTTCGGACTGCTCCCCACCAACTGACTAACATTCGCCGAACCCGCACACGTCTTCTGCAGTTCCTCTGCCAGCGGATGCGGGTTGATATGAAAGGCCTCAACACCAGAAAGTTTGGTAACCGTTTTATTCCCCGACCTTGTTTCGAGGGTGATATGGATCTTTGGCGCATGACCTGCTTTCGCCCGGCCACTTTCTCGTGTCTCATCATTGCGGAGGAGGACCCAGAAGGGGGAGTAGCTGTGTGTGATGCGGTCAATTAAGGCGTCGCGGGGGACTGTGCCTATGGCGAGTACTTCACGATCTAGAGATGTGGAACCGTCGAAGACTGCGTTTGCGAGTACGGGATCGATCTTGATGAGGCGTTTGTTGGTTTCTGATACTAGATTCTCGGCATCGATGTAGGCTATGATTATGAGACGAAGCTCGGAGGGCAGATATAATGCCTTCACATCTGCACTTGAGGCTTCGAATATAGGGGCCAATTGGCTCTTTGGTCGGAACAAGTTGATAAGCTTGAGCTGCTGCCCGATGGAGTCATTAGGAGAACTACCAGCAGCGATCGCCTTGCCACCGCCTCCCCCACTGGATTCAGCACCAGGAGTTTCTTTCTTTGGAAGTTTGTAGGGTGCAAAGCTGGTCACTTGCGCATGTTCGAAATCGATATCAAGGATAACACATTCGCCGCCATCTCGGTCTTTGGATCTGGCGATCTTTGCCTTGTCCAAGGCCTTAATGAATTTTCTAGCGTTCTTCCAGCTAGTCTTTTTGATTTGCAACGATGTGGCTTGGGATGAAGTAGTGATCGGAAGAAATGGTAAGACTAGGTTCGAAATCACAAGAGATTGAGGTAGTGGGAAGTTGAGACCATGGTTGGGTGCATTTATATTGGAATTTCGATGATGCTGGGCCGCGAAAAGGAAAGCGTTCCAGAATATCTCGTCGATGTCTACAAGAGTGTCAGCTTTATCCCATCAGTAATAAACAGGAAAACAGGAAGAGACCCTAGTTTTCCACACAGCACGCTGTGGGTGGCTAGAATGCCGTATTGCCATTCGCAAGGGGCAAATGCTGGCAAACGCTTGAATCCTACTTGCATTGAAAGTCACAGCAGATCCAGCTATGTAGAACGCAAGCGATCAGCATGGCCACCTCGAACGTACCTTTAGTAGACAAATCCTTCGCTGATACATCGACTGTTTGATATGGCTCCGCATCTTCGCCTTCCACATGCTTGTTGTGGGGTTCATACGATTGTGTGCCTTCAATGGTGTCCAGAGATACACCCCCAGCTTCGCTATCGTCCGGATCTTCAATGGCTAGATGCTCGACGCCCGAGGTGATGGAGCCCGCATCCTGGCTCACATCCCATCCGTCAATGTGCTCAGGTGAAGCTTCTCCAGCTTTCCGGGACGGACTCCATGCCCAGATTTCGTCACCAGCCCAATGTTGACCACGAACAGCATGACCTTTGGCACCTTGCACTCTCTGCAGTGATGCTACGTCTATCTCACATGTTCCCACCCATTGCGGCACGCTAGGCTTCTGAACACTTGCAACAGCTACAATTGCGCCTTTCATTGCCTTTGCAGGAAAGGGCGGGCCACGAGTGAGTCCAGGAGTCATGAGATCGGCGCCACCTTGCATCTTGGAGAGAACAAAATCCTGCGTATGCAGCAAGGGCACCAGGGCCGGGTGCCTCCATAGTGTGTAGATTGTAGGGATGAGTCTGTCATTGATGCTGAGCCATAGTACTCGTTGGTCTTTACCGGGATAAGCACCAACATAAACTGTCCCTGAAATCTGCTTAAGGTCGGGGCCAGCAGTGGTAGTGAATCTCGCAGACTGACACCCTTCCGGAAGTAGCGAATTACGAATAGCTCCTACGCCAGACGTGCCCTTGGTTTGGTCACCCTCTGGCTCTGGACCTTTGAGCTCGACATCATCGCCTGGAACCTCAATGTTGAAATTCGCGATGATCTGATCTGCAATCTTTCTCCTATCAGAAGATCTGAGGGGCGACAGCGGCTTGACGTTAGGCTTCTTTTTGAACATCCTATTGCTGCCGAAGACCAGTCTAGGGGTGAAGAGGTCAGGGAAACCTTCAAGGCGGGCTTTTGCTATGGGACGTTGATTTATGGCCTCCAACGCGTTGATCAGAGAGCTCTCCCATACAGGTAGATCGAATCATCGTTGATTGTTTTTGACGCGATGTCGTTCAACATACATGTAGCTAAAGTGCCAAGATTGATGCCCCGATATGGTTAGTACGCATGTGCCTTTGCCAAGCCGGCCTCGAGTCTTTGGATTCGCTTTTACAACGCCAACTGACAACCAAAATAACCGAAGTATGTGGTCCATCTGCGTCACGCGCTGTTCATCGTGCTTTTAGCGTTGTACAACAATCACCTTCCGTCATGGCTTCTCTGTCCCCTGAGCGGGCTACAAGAGGCGCTCGACCAACAAGTAAAACGAGGCATCCTACTGCCCCTTCAGTCATGACCGTCAATGGCCACTTCGCCAATGTTGGCGAAAAGCCAACCAAGGAGCATTTTGAGCATGGCATACAGGTCATCAACGAAGTCCAAGAGTTCAAGTATTTCATCGGCCATCCTACGAGTGGAATCCTGCTGACCATGCTCTGCACTCCAGTCCTTCACTCCCTAGCTACATATCCTTCGAGAAGGTCGCTCAAGCTGGCTTCAATTACCACCTCATATCTGTCTTTGGGTCCCAATCGACGGGGAAATCAACGCTTCTCAACCACCTATTCGGTACCGAGTTTGGGGTGATGTCGGAGACAGATAGGAAGCAAACGACGAAAGGCATCTGGATGTCAAAAAACAAGAGGGATCATGCGGATGGAGTTGCCAAGCATATGTCGGATAACATTTTAGTCATGGACGTCGAAGGCACGGACGGCCGAGAAAGAGGAGAGGATCAAGATTTTGAAAGAAAGAGCGCTCTGTTTGCGCTGGCAACAAGCGAGGTCCTGATCGTCAACATATGGGAGCATCAAGTCGGCTTATACCAGGGCGCAAACATGGGGCTGCTGAAAGTGGTGTTCGAAGTCAATTTGGAGCTCTTTATAAAAGGAAACAAGTACAGTCTCATTCAACACCTGTACTGGCGCATGCTGACCCGGCTAGGGATAATCCACGCTCTCTCCTTTTGTTCGTCATTCGGGATCATTTAGGCACTACACCGCTTGCCAACCTCCGCAATACTCTCATTCAGGATTTGCAACGCATATGGTCAGGCCTATCAAAGCCTCAGGGCATGGAGAAATCCAAGATCGATGATTACTTTGACATGGCTTTTGTTGCATTACCGCACAAGATTTTGCAGCCTGAGAAGTTCGTGTCCGAAGTATCAAAGCTTGGTGCAAGGTTTAGAGAAGGACATCGCAACGCTAGGAGGGATGCCCTGTTGGATGATCAGGATTTAGAACGCGGGCTTTTCCTGCCCGAATACCATCGTCGTATACCAGCGGATGGTTTCCCGATGTACGCCGAAAATGTCTGGAACCAAATTGTCAGTAACAAGGACCTGGATCTGCCAACACAGCAAGAGTTGATGGCGCAGTTTCGATGCGACGAGATTGCTCGGGAGGCACTTGAAGGCTTTGATGAGGCCATTGTGCCCTTCGAGAATAAGCAAGCAGAAGGCATTCGATCAGGAGCGCTGGAGATCCTGGGCGGGCTCGGCGCAGCCATGCGTGCGGCTAGGATGAAGACTGTCAAGAACTTTGACACGGAAGCTAGCAGATACCACAAAGGCGTATACTCACGCAAGAAGGGTGAGCTCGAAAGCAAGATAGATGGGCGCCTGAAGATATTGTTCCAAGGTCAATTGTCGGCCGCCCATAAGTCTGGCGTTCGTGATTTCAGTGAAGCGGTCAGTGGGGCTGTCAAAGCCGGGCAGAAGAAGGGCGCCAGCTACGATTTTGCTGAGATCGTGGACAGGGAGAAGAAGAACGCAGTGTCAAGATACGACAAAGAAGCCCGAGGGGTTCTGGTCGAAGGTGCACCATTCAGCAACTACAAGCAAGAGATGGCTCTCTACCAAAAGGACCTAAACGAAGTAAGTGGTCGTATGAGGCGTGAAGAGATGCGAAGACTTGCGACTCGCGTTGAGCGGTGGGTACGGTCACGGCTGGGAGAGTCAGTGGGCTTGGAGTTCAATGCTTTAGGCTCCGGCCGCGGCGGCTCCGGTGCACCGGAATCCGGGGAGAAGCCAGAAGAAAAGGGCATCTGGGATAGGATATGGGCTCTCTTTACGAAAACGGTACAAGAAGCCGATCGAAGATTTACAGAGCGCGCCAAAAGCTTCGATGCCAGCCCGGCCGAAGTGGATGTTGGACTCTGGCGGTTGCGCCGCAAATCATGGGGTGTTTTGCGGGCCAAGATTGAGGAGGAGATGATGGAAGGCAATCTGCTCCTGAAACTTCGAGAGAACTTCGAGGATAAGTTCCGGTATGACGACGCTGGTGTGCCTAGAATATGGCGGCCCACGGACGATATTGAGGGCCTATACACTAAGGCCCGCGAGTCGACCTTAACGCTCATACCACTGCTCTCGAGGTTTCAATCTTCGCATACAAGCGATCCGCCGCCACTGGATGAGTGGATTGGGCATGCTCCCGAGTCAGTGACGCCTGCAGATGAAGAGGATCTATCGCCCATTGGAGGTGTTGACGAGGAAGAGGGGAAGAGCCTGGAGGAAGAGATGACGATCCTGACTGATGCCAAACGACAAGATATCACGACACGTTTCAAAAAGACGGCAGACGGTGTCTACGTCGAAGCCAAACGGAGCGCGATCGGAGGCATCACGCAAATACCGCTGTACTTTTATGCCCTTCTACTTGTTCTTGGGTGGAATGAGATTCTTGCTGGTAAGTCATTCCCCTCCCCCTTCAGGGACCATCCGGGTAAGATCATGTACTGACATCCCCCAAAAGTCCTCCGCAACCCTGTCTGGATAATGTTCTGCCTCGTCCTCGCCGGTGGCAGCTGGATCACCTACACGCTCAACCTCTGGGGCCCGATGTTCCAAATGGCGAATGCGGCCTCGGCGCAAGCAATCGAGGAGTTTAAGAAGCGGCTTAGAGAGTTCCTGGAAGCGTCAGAGACAGGGAGACAGGCTGTTGCTATGTCGGGACAGGAAGATGTCCTGATGTCGAAGCTAAATGGTCATGGCAAAGCAGTGGCTCCTGCGGTGGAGGAGGATGAAGAGATCTAGACTTCCAGGCTTATCAGGGTACTGGGGGGAGAGTTGCATGTAGATAGGAATGTTGTTCCATGTCAGCTACTTATCGGACATCCTGCCCTAAAGTATGCACTGAAATTCTTTTTATCCTTCTACCACTTCGAACGCCAGCTCAACGAAGGTACCTCGTAACGGAAACGAGCATCTCTGATTCGTTCAGGGTCACCTATACACTTTTCGAATTTCAAATCTGTTCGTCTTGGGAGGTAGTCGCTGCTGGTCCCGTTATAGGATATGCCCGTAGACTGTCCGCAGTGCTCTCTAAGTTTAGCCATATCTCCACAGCACCCACCACTTTCCTATCCAAGCTATTGTCGTTACTATACTGATATGAAATCCAAAAAAAAATTGCAACGGTGAAGGGGAATTGATCGAGCCACCCGTTAGAGTGCTCATACAATTCTGGACACCGTTGCGCCATAGCCAGGCCTCTACGAACAGAACTCATGATGTGACTTTTATCGTTGTTAAGATTGATAGACGTTTTTGTTTCGCAGTTGTCCGCAGATACTTGCGACACTTTGTTCATCTACGTCTTGCAGTCAGTTGGTTTTATTATTAGTACTTAGATGGCTTATGGGGTGGGTAGTCGGCCCTGCACTTCGCTCTAAGGTATTGATTTGGAAGACGCTTATTGCTATCTTAAGGGGAAGTCGGTATGGTAGCATTTTAAAGACTGCCGAATTGTTGTCTCTGGCGTTATGTTCTCGAGGGCTCTGATCGAGGATGGGTTTGGCTCTTTTGCTATGCCTCAACCTTGGCTGATTATTCTTCGTCACTTTGTCAGGACGGCTTTGCGAGAGGTGACAACTAAGGGTGGACCGTTTTTTGCTAGTAGGGATATTAGACGGTGGCTTTCTTGCAATGGTCAAGGTGTACGCCAACAGAAGGCCACTAATGCTCCGAGTAGCTGGGCAGTCATCGCAAGCAGCACTTGTCCTCTTGGAGTGGCATTCGGGACGGTTGTGTAACTGCATCAAGGATCACCGAAGGCCGCGGTTGGTGAACAGCCTGCTTTTTCGAAAGATTTCGTGGCATTGTGTTCTCTGATCGGTGCAAGTTTCTTGATTTGTATAGGCCCTGCGGGTGGAGGAAGCACTATAGCTTCTAGCGAACAACAGGAATTTAAAGAGGAAGGAGAGTCGAGGATATTGGGACGTTGAAAAGAGAAGTTGGACAAGGAACCTAAATCGGCCACAGCCATGTACAGCAATTCAAGCATTACGGGAGTATTCTCGTAAGACTCTTCGAGGCATGGGTCACGAATACGCCACCGCTTATACCACCAGGGGAGTCTGGTTATCCGATTACCGAATGCAGGGTACGGAGAAAGGCTCCCTATATATAATCATTGTCATAGAAATCTATCGTTCAAGAGCTCTCAATCGTGCATACCTTCTAAGTAAGATCTATACATACCTCTACGCTCAGAATGGATCAGCGAAGATTCCCAGTGCATGATCACCCCCTCCCCTAAATTCCCCACTCAGCCCGTCCAAGCCATTGAACATCTCTGCCAGCTTTATGCCTCTAAATCGCTCGTCTTCGACTCTCTGCCAATTCCACTCCTGCGCATCTGAGCTGAGCGTTGTGAAAGATGCATCGATGAGATCCTTCGCTGATTCATGACCTTGTGGTTCCTCCACAGCCGGCTCCGACGGAATCCCTCCCGGTGCGCTCGCATGTTCGTTCGGCTTCGGGGAAGGTATAGTATCGGGCGCAGAGGCTTCATCGGGTTTTGGCGGCAGGAGCCCAGATCCTTCGAGCACCCGTGAAGGCTGGATAGTAAGGTGACCCTTTTTGCACATATTTCGCGATCGCAGAGGCATAGATCGCAGGATGCGGTTGTGCTGGCTTCTTCTCTGCATTGCCATTTGCATGACCATTGGCACCTTCATGCTTCCTCCTCCTGCTCTCCGACTTTCTCCACGGCTGTAATGTCCATCCGTTAGGCTGCACCTCCCCTTTCTTCACGAAGTGACTGATGATGTACAACCACTTTCGATCCCAGGACAGCACCCTCGTCCAGATCTCAAATTGTTGGTACGGCTTGATCTCCCTTCTAAAGCTGCAGTGCGCGCCCCCAAGCATAACGCCAACCGATGCGCTGAATTCTTTCGGGAGTTTGGCGAGCCCTCGGCGGCAGATCCATGTTACAAGATGAGAGCGTGCGACGTCGAAGTCGCTGAAGTAGGTGCTGTTGGATTTGTGGATGTTCCAATCGCACTCATACCAAGTGGGCTGGGTCCGTATGATGAGAGGTTGGAAGAGGGTAGCGGGCGTAGTGGTAGGATGGAGGGGGCTTCGAGTGCGGTAGATCTGGCTGATGAAGGCGTAGAAAACGCGTACGTGCCATGCGCCGGGAAGGTTCTTGAGGTTCAACAATGCGTAAAGAATGACAAGGAGTTTCCATACGCTTGGTCGGCTGGAAAGACCCAGGAAAGCACGCAGTTTTGCTAGGCTTGAGATGGTAGACATTGAGGGTCGACCAGGCTCTTGCGATACAAAAAGAGAGGGGGAAAATCAGCAACAAGACCTTCACGCCTGAGAGCAGGCAGCAGACCCTGGAGGATCGTCTGGCGAACATTGCAGCTGCGATTAATACAACGGCCGAATCGGCGCATATCCAAAGCTAAGATGCCGAGGCATCTTTGTCCATGAGGTGCTAGCCGCTTTGAGGTATCATGAAACGGGTCTTTCGAACGGCAACGGGTTGTTCGGGTTCTTGGCGGGTTCTTTCAGCTGCAGGTATTGCGCTCCTTCATGCCATCAGCAACTAGGTGTACCTTACAGCTTTGCCTACTAGAATTCATTTGGGACTATTCTCTCCTTAGACATGGGTGCCTGGAATTACGGCTCTACGTAGGTGAAAGAGTTGCAAGATATTGCTGCATCATCGAAGCCTTTCCGTACGTGTGTGGCTCCAAGTGGATCTTATGTTTTGCTATAAGTATTCAGGCCGATTTTACTGAAACGCTCATGCAAAGAAATTGGAGCATCAAGTTTAACGCTGGGGTCGAGTCGGAAAGGCTCAATGACGCTGTTACAGTAGGCCCGAGTTGGTTGAAATCTCCAACGTGTTGTCGTGTTAATGTTGATTTATGTTTTTCCTTTGGTGCTGTTGGCAACCTCATTGGTGTTGTCCATTTCCTCCCAGCGAAGGTTACTTCGTTGAGAAGCGAGCTACCTTTTGCAGATGTCCGTGCACCATTACAATCACTTGAATCAGGTAGAGAATGCTCTTAGGAGTAGATGCTGTCGCATACCGGTTTAACGAGAACGGGCAAGATGAGGCGTGTATTGAGTGGGAGTTGCTATCTGTACAAAGAAGGCACGTATAAAGGACGCCATCGACATTTGAAAACCCCACAAACACCATCGACTCACTTCCCTTTACTCCTCTCCGCTATGAACATGTGTTTTTGCTTCCGATTCGCGTCGTTAAGAAGCAGCTGCGCACTATCGACTTCCTTCCGCGCTCTAATGACTTCCTTGAGCGCTTTATCGGCCTCCATTTGCGCTTCTTCGGCCCGCAGTTTCTTCTGCCGTAATGTCTCTGCCAAGGCCTGTATCACGCCCTCCATTGCCATAGCGTCTCCCTCCTCTATTGCCTCGTCATATGTCCGGCTCGTTTGCGGCGGTCGAATGCTTGGTGGCATTTGGACAACGGAACGCGGGGCGAAGGTCGGCAACTCAGCGTTTGATGATGGCGCTAGCACTGGAGCGAAGGGAGGAGCCAGCCCTGCAGCGGATGACGACCAATTCATGGTCGAGTCGTACGGAGATCGAATCACCGGCAATGAGCTGTACGGGCCTGGAAGCGACAGCGGAGTGGATGCTGAAGATTTCAGTTGAGAAGCTTGTCTATCTGCAATGTCAGTCCATTGACCACCATGCAACATAGATCAGATAAAACCGACAGCGCTTGCGGGCGCTCCAGATGCCACTCGGACCACGGCTCGTTGGGCTTCCTCGGCTGGACATCCCTGAGCGTAAACGACGCAAGACTCTTCTTGTTCCTCATTGCCCATTCATCCAGCGACAAGTTATATTCCCAGTCGTCTTTCTTCTTGTACACGAACGGTATGCCCGCTAGACAATTGAGTACCGCTGGCCAGGTGAAAGCGAAGCTCTTAGACTTGAACGTCTTCCGCTGGAACGCCAGACGAAATTGTTTGGCTATAATGGTTGACACGGGATCCTGGATCAACGCAGCTAAGGGAAACGTGCTGGGGTCCGCAACTTCTTCGTCCGTCTCGATCTAATACACACTAATATTAGAATCGCTACATCGTTGAGGAGTGAATAACAATTGCATCCAAGATGGACGTGCAGTTGACAAGAAAATCTCGTACCTCAGGCCTCAGAATCTCATGCTCACTTTTAGGAGCCTCGACGCAGGTAAACAGAAAGATGCACCATTTATACTTGTCCTCTTTCTCACTGACGATTATGTTGGAGATGCCTTTGAAGGTGACGATCCAGCTGGATATCGGGACCTCGATCTCCTTATGGCCGCCTTTATTTATTTGGGGGTCCCATTGCGTATCGCATTGTCTCAGCTGAATGCCTCCGGTTTCTAAGAAGTACACTTGCTCCACATTGTATGGCTCTGAAACCTTGCTCGTTTTAGCATATGGTTCGTAGCTGTCATCAATCGTCAACCAGTCCTGATCTTCGTTGTCCCGGTATTGCAGACGGGCGAACTGTACGCGAATGCCATGCCATTGACCATGATCTGATGCATCGGGTTGTGCTTGTGTAGGATGGGACGGAAGCGAAGCCGGTGGAGGAAGGGTTGGAAGAGAAGCCGGCGGAGGACGGGGCGGAAGAGAAGCCACTATCACCCCGGTGAGCATAGCCTCGCATTTGTCACTCCAATCTTGTAACGCAGAGGACAGTACATACTGATGTCAAGGCGAGGAAGCAGTAGTATCCAGGATGAGATGATACGAGTACGGAACGAAGTGCAAAGTTTGGGAATGGGAAAGTCAGTGTGCTGAACGTATCAGCACTCTGGAGGGGGACATGGCCAAGGGAAAGTCAGGGCCTGAACGAATCAGCACTTTGGAGGGGGATGGTGGCAGGGGGAAGCCAGGGTGTGAACGAGTCAGCACTCTGAATGAGGACAACGGGATGTCAGGATGTGAACTACTCAGCACTCTGGAGGCCCCGTTGTCGCTGAAGAAACAAGAAAGGTGGGCACGAAACACAGTGGTAGATAAAGTATCGTTTGGAACTAGCCTCGCGACAAGCGCGCCAGAATTTAGCGCGCACAGATTTGTCAAAGTATAGGGTGGGGATTTTCGACGAAAACACGCTTTGACGCAATCACTTTGGGCTTTTCTTGGAGTACACTGGTTTTATTGTATGTTCACTCACATCTAGTAAACACCAGATTTCATAATTCTCAACAGTAATTCCGGCTTAGATATTTCAGCTAGTGCACTCGCGAGTCACGCAGTACGTGATTAGAATCCAGACCCTAGTCTCGTCCGAACGTCTGACCAGTGAGCCGTCAGAATTCCTCCAGAACATACTCGATCGCTCTGTTTTAGTAGAGACAGCGCAAGACAGGTATCAGCTCTGCTTGTTCCTGCACTTCCTGGACGTTCCCAATGGGGCTAAAAAGTCACATGAAGGCGGCACCAGCTGGAACGAGGAGGAAGCCGTGGTGGTCCAACGGTCTCGTAAGTCACTCTTTCCGAGCGTCTCCCGCCTCTCTTGGAGCGCTTCATGAACTTCGCATTCCGGCAGTATCACCTTGGAAGGCGTACCATGTGCCTCAAACTTTTGCTGACTCTGAATTCATATAGATCAAGGGCCATCTTGCGACTGGCATCAAGAAAAGCGAGATCTGTGTCATCACTGGCTACCTCGGTCAGAAGAAGCTTCTAGGACGAGTGGCAAAAGAGATTGACTGGCCCGATGTCAAGCGCATCTTGACGATTGACTCGTCACAAGGTATGAATTGTTCTATAGATACAGCCACGTAAGACACTGACGATATCAGGCTCTAAGTATAACGTGGTTATACTGTCACTAGTTTGCACTGGTGGTAGAGAGATGATATGTCCTTCCAATGTTTACCACCAAACTGACGGTCTTAGCTGGCTTCATGGGTGATCGCCCACGCGCAAACGTCGTCACCTCCGGCCAACGCGAGACATTGTACTTTGTCGGTCAGGGCAGGTACTGGCTACACAAGCCAGAACTGCGCAAAGTACACATGCATAGTATCTTGGATCACATGCTGAAGAGCGCCCCAAGACATAAGCGCCCTGACTTTGTGGTCCTCAGTCAAGCGCATGTCCCACCGTAAGTACATCCATACGCTCCAGTCCTACTTCACTTATAACAATGAAAGCAATCTGTTTAAATAAGAGTGACAAGGTCCAAAATGAAGCGTTTAAAAGGACCATGACTGACAGATTTTCAATTACCAAGGCATGGGAGGTGGATATGGTTTCTTGATAGGAAAAGGCGTTTAAGCGTTTTGGCTTCTTTCCAGGCCTGGGTCTTATTACCCGTGCCGCGCTTGAAACATATGTGATAGGAGTAAAAGAGAATGGACAGATCGTGTTCGTAGCGTATTCAAACTATCGATGATCTTCTGAATACTTGCCCTTTGCTCAGAAAGAGCTTGGATCGGGAGACACGACAGCATCATTTCCTGGGTTGCGACCTCCCCACTCTGAATACTCATATGAGTTCAAGGCACGAAGCAGAAGAGGCTTCGCGGAGAAGGCGAGTCCTGCGAGGCATCAGCTCTACGGATGTAGTGAGCCCGTCGAGGGTGTTCAAACGACCACTCCCCGTGTCAGCGGAGCCGGCGCTAGCCGCTTTGAGGTTTAATGAGACGGGTTCGTCGAATGGCAACCGGGTCGGGTTTTGGTTTTAGCTGGACATTTGCTAGCAACGTTAACGTTTCGCAAACGGGTGCACAGCTTTGCCTATTCAAAATCATTGAGGAATGTGAATGATATAGTTTTCGTTAGACATGGGTGCCTGCATGGAAAGATGGGTTTACGACTTTACGTGGATCGGAGGAGGCACTGTTGCAGCATTCCTGTACTCCGTACGGATTATGCTCCTCGGGGATTTTTGACCTCACGAGTGCCAGATCACGAAGGTACCTCATCGACACGCGTCAACATGCATGCGGGCACTGGAGATTCCACGGATCTGGTCCATCGAGCAGGTACCTTTGCCGTCGTTCGGATCCTTTCCCCGCACATCCATCCTAGCCGAACCCCTCACTGGAAGAACGGCGCAAGTGTCGTTTACGTCAAAGCCAAAGTTTGAAGTACATTGTTTGCGGCCTGAATGCCAGTGCAAGGTCTCGTATCCAATCGCTTCCACTTCGTTTGAAGCTCGCGACCGCTTGAAGCTGGCCGTGCCAACTCTAGCTCGCGTTGATTGCTAATAAAAGTGAAAGTATACGGTAGATCTGTAAACCCGCAGAACATAAGACCTGAACATGTCTCTCCCTTAGATCTCTGCGTTCGCACGCGGATAGTCTTATACATTCCAATATGCTTTCTCTCATACGGTCTTCGATCTCTTGTCTCGCTGCACTCTCCATTGTGTCCGCCTCTCCTTACAATGCACGTCCTTTTGATCCCTTCCTTTCAGCGCGTCAGCTCCCCCAGAAGACTTCCGTCAACGGACTCATTGTCGATCTGGGATATGAGCAATACCAAGGAGTTGCAAATCGAAGCACAGGCTTGAACACATGGAAAGGGTAACTGGCAACGTCTGCTTGGACAGCGCAGCTGCCGACTAAGAGTTCGTCTGTAGTATTCGATATGCGGCTGCGCCCATTGGTTCTTTGAGATGGCAGCCACCGCAGCCGCCGGTGGTGAACAGGGCACAAGTGCTGAGAGCTGACACGTTGGAACAACGTTGCCCCCAATCTCCGGACGCGCCACTGTCAGTCCTGTCCTTGCGTGCATGATGTACCCGATACAAGACTAATTGCATAGCAGAATGGCGGGATACAACTTTACCGGGAACGAAGACTGTCTTCTTCTGAGTGTGTACGCACCGCAGAACAAGACAAACTTGCCAGTATTGGTCTGGATTCGTAAGTCTTCGAATCCATTGTGATCCCTCTCACGCCTCCAAAACACATCAATGGAGTCGTATAAAGTTTGCGTTCGATGTAATCGTGGACATGAGATACATGCCTTGAAGCTGTATTTGGGATGGGAAGACTGATTCTTGACAGATGGTGGAGGATACGGCGCAGGAAGCGGGTCTCAAGATTTATCGCCTATCATCAATACGAACAACAACGACTTCGTTGGTGTCGCCATTCAGTATCGCGTGCGTATATCCAGGAGGCGAGCGGAGAACATCAGAAGAAATGCTTACCATCGGCGCAGCTTGGAGCCTTCGGTTTCCTATCTTCTGACGAGGTGTATCGCTACGGTACCGTAAACGCAGGTTTGAAAGATATGACATTCGCTCTTCAATGGGTGCAATCGTACATTGGCCTCTTCGGGGGTAATGCTTCGGCGGTGACCATAAGCGGAGAAAGCGCAGGAGGTGGGGCCTGCATGATACAAACGTAAGAGTATACTTCTGACTTCATTGCAGGGGGTGCTGTTATGCTTCAGAGTATGGCGTTTGGAGGAGATTTAGGGACCTCTCTGTTCCGCCAGGTATGGCTCCTACATGCATCAATTAACGACGAGGATCCTTATAAATGGCTTTGGTTGACAACAACACAGGTCATTGCATCATCTCCATACCTCCCACAGCAATGGAACTATGGAGACTTTGTCCCTTCGCAATCTTACTACGCCTTTGCGCAAGCCGTGGGATGTTTCAATGGAATGCCTCAAAGCAATATCACCACGACATCTATTTTCAAATGCTTAACAACGAAGGATACCTTGACACTTCAGAACGCCAGCGCAGTTATCTCTGGATCTGGCCGTTTTGGGACTTGGGGGTTCCTACCAGTTACGGATGGGACATACATCCAGCAACTACCTAGTCAGCAACTGCTCAAGAAACAGGTCAATGGAATCAATGCTCTCGTTGGGGTGAAGTCCTACTCTTCAATCAACAAGGGGCGTAGATGGCTGATGGTTTGACAGAACAACGCAAACGAAGGGCCGTCGTTTACCCCTCAGAACATTGTGACTGAGGCAGACTTCATCAACTTCCTCCAAAACTCCTTCCCTTTGTTTACAGAAGACGACATTTCAAAAGTCTTACTATACTATCCTTCCAGCAACGCCTCCGTCATGAGCAGTCCCGGCTTTGCTACATCTGGGACCACCAATCCCACGGCACTGAATGAGAGCAGTTTCGGCATAGGCCAGCAACAAAGGGCTGATGTAAGCATTTGCAGCCTTTTAGCTCTCAGGTTCAAGACACTAACAGCACATCAGAACGTCTACGCCGAAACGACCTTCGTCTGCCCCTCCTATTGGCTCACTGAAGCCTTCACCAACAAGGGCCGCATAGGATATAAATACCAGTATTCAGTGATAGGTGGGGCCCATGGTCGCGATGTCAGCGCTATCTTCGGACCAGCGACGCCAAACCAGAGCCCAGACTTCGTGAGAGCGTTTATGAGTAAGTGCACACACAGTGATCCAATCCGGCAATGGAACAGAATCAATACTTACTCTGCCGGTCAGCAATCTGGGGCAATTTTGTCACAACCTCCAACCCAAGTATCTCCGCTTCCGTCGCTGCCGGCTCTACCAATTCTTCCTCTCCCGTGACCTCCGCAGCCACCAACTTCCCTCCCTTCACGATCAATTCCCCCTATCAGCTCAATCTGAACGAGAGCGGGGGCACGCCTTACTCGGCCACGAGCTTCGCTGCCTCGGCGCCGAATATCACGCAATTCACTGAGCCCGGGTTGCAGAACGCATTTGAGATTGTGAATGCGTATACGTGGGAGGGCGGCAGAGGGACGAGGTGCGATTTCTGGAGGAGCGTGGCAAGCATTGTTCCTGAGTGAGGTAGGGCGGGAAGACGTCAGGCAGCTTTTCAAATGGGGCTGAGCGACATTGGTTGACTGCCACACCGACGTCCGATCCCACAATAGCAAAGAGCCTGCCTACAACTTGACTGTCCCGTACATTCCTTCGACTCTTCCCCTCTCACACGTTACTATCCCGAGGACATCCCCCCCTACCCGCCGACCAAACCAACACTGGATATTACATCCCGGCCCACGATCCTCAACCGCCTTTGACTCCACTTTCTTGCAGGCCTTACATCCTTCTTCCAAAACCACGCCTCCCGTAGTATCCCACTCCCCTGCTCCCGTTTGACAGTCGCATTTAGATAGCCTATGCTACATCGTCCGGTAAGGGTGGGGAGAGGCAAATTTCAGGTGTTGGCGGTGGCCCGTGGGGCCCTCGATGCCAAGCTTCGCCTAGCCTCGTGGGGGCCTAAAACCTTTTACCTCGGCGTCTAGGCAGGGCTAATGCAGGTACAGACAGCTCTACGATTGGCCGTTCGGGACCACTACGGTCTAAAGTAATCCCTCTTTCACTCCTTACCGCCTCCTTCTTTTCCTTTCCGTCTTTCGAGAATACTCCGAATGTCCCGCTTTGATCCTACAGGAAGCTCTATAACCCGCGGTAGAGAACCGAGTCTGGGATACCCTTCGTTGTGTAATTGACCGCAGTGGTGATGGATAAGGGAGGTCAGCGACAGAACGCGGGAAACATCATGGATCTGGACCCCCCGGGCTAGGTGACGCTACTTCAGATCCCCGCGTCGCACGCAGATAGGGTGGCTAGTCTCAAATTGGATTGTTTCATGTCGGCCTTGACTCTGCTTTTGTACGGCTGGGTAGCAGTCCAGTCTCGGGATGGGGTGGTCAGATGGGCGTTGGGAGCCAGATCCGGGAAGGTAAGAAGCAGTCAGGGGGATTCGAGGATGTCCTTCGAGGGGTCCCTAAGATCGGAGATATCTACAGAAGATGTTGATTGTTGTTAGTATATTCCAGGTACCGACAAGGTAGGAAGCAATTCCACGCGTATCTCGGGCAACCGTTAAACCTGTTGGGTACAGATCTCGGCTGCAATAACGTTGAGTTTACAAGTAAAGGCTGTCTCGCAGCGAGCCGCTGTCCATGTGGGAGTGGAGATGGCCTGTATGCACCGATTGGACAAGTTCGACCTGTCCGGCTGGGTCTCAGTAGGCAACTAGCCATCCCGTCAAACCGTCGACTCGTCGTCCCGCTTCTGCGTTTCGGATAAATCCTCCGACTGCCTGGATCGTGCTCAATCTCATACGAATACCTTCCTATCAATCTACTAGCTCCTCAGCGGGATGCTTCCCCTCCTTCGCTCGGGGTGCCTCGAGTATATGAAGAGGTCTGGAAATCGCCATATTCCACTTCTCTTTCTCCAACACTCAATCAGACCTGCCAAGGCACTACCTTCGTTTATATTTCAATACCCCACAAGAGCTGGAACTCTTGTGCTTCACTCTTTTACCAACCCACTCTCTTTCCTCCAACCCCTAGCAGTATCAGTCCTTTTCGAAACGTCTGTTCATCATGAAGACCCAGACGATCCTCACTCTCCTTTCCGGCCTTTGCGCCACAAGCATAGCTGCCACCGCAGGCATGTACCAGCAATGCGGTGGTCAGGGCTTCAACGGCCCCACCGCCTGCGACTCCGGCTTGCAATGCTACTGCCAATCTGACTGTCTGCGTCCCCATTCCCCCCCTCCATCTACATCCACTAATAATCCCCACAGACTACTCCCAATGTCTCTCTACCGACCCCAAATGGACCGGCGGCAGCAGCGCCTCCACCAGCAACACCAATACCGCCACTACCGGAGACTCCAGCTCCACCCCTCTAACCGGCTCCTTCTCCAACGCCAACCTCCCCAAAGCCTCCACCCCCCAGTCTCCCCCCAAAGCCGCTCCCGCCCCCATCACCCCGGCCTCCAAAACCCTTACCCCAGGCACCTGTGCCGCCTACAAAGGCTCCAAATCTGGCTACGCAACCACAACGCACTACTACGACGGCCAAGCCGGCGCCTGCGGATGCTCCACCGGCACCGCCATGTCCCCCTGGCAAGCCTCCCCCGGCGGCACCAACCTCTACACCGCCGCCTCGAGCCAGAACCTCTTCGACGGCCCCAGCAGCAGCTCTTCATGGTGCGGCTCCGGCTGTGGGAAATGCTACCAGCTCACCAATGCCGGCGCCATTGCTGCGGCGGGCCAGGGCGACTGCACCGGCTCTGGGGATACGATTACGGTTATGGTGACGAATTTGTGTCCGGCGAATGGCAATCAGCAGTGGTGCAGCCAGCCGGAGAACCAGTATGGCTTCGGTGCGCATTTCGATATTATGAGCCAGGGGGGGCCGTTGGGGTGGAATAATCCGGTGGTGAAGTATGAGGAGGTGGCCTGCCCGGGGAGCTTGACGGCGGATTGGCAGACTTGTCAGTGTGCGTCGGGGAAGACGTCGAGGGTGAGGAGGGGCTTGATGGGTGCTTGATCTCAACCAGTCTCACTGTTCGGACGACGTGGACCCTGACTGAGCAAGCTGGGAGATTCGCGTGTTTTCCCTTCTGTGTATATAGTTTCACGACATGTCCCAAGCGCTGGCTGTTAGTATCAGTGGGTGCTGATACCGCACGTTGACTCCTCCACACCTCAAACCTCCCTTTTCTCATTCCTTCGTCCTCTCAAAAATACTTTCTAACGACACAACCAACCACCCCCGCCTCCCCACCGCCTCTCAACCCCCTCGCCTTCGCATCAACCCCTTACTCCCAGAACACAAAGCACCTGCCTTCTTCGACTTGCCAGACCCTACGAATAAGCACCGTCCCAACGCACGGGATAGAGGCTACTAGTAATGCATCCGCTAAGCCCGCTTTCATTGCAGGCATCGTGACAACTCGCAAGCTTCCCAAGCTTCGTATCTTCTAGCTCCGCATTTCGAAATAGGAAAGGAGAGGTGTTGCTATCTTTGGCGCGACCACTTCTTATAGCCTGAATATGTAGGAGAGATAGCTTGGCCGTGCCGAGCCGGTTAGATAGTTCTAGCCACACCTACCTTGGCTTCTGGTTCAGGAAGTATATCCGCTTGTCAATTTGTTTTTTCTTGTGGTACATTGGGTGGTGGGCGGTTTGAAATACGGTGTTGCGCAGTTTACGTTGGTTTTGCTAAGAATCGACGACATGTACCTGGGATTGCAGCGGTAATCCAGGGTATACCTGGTCAGCCCTAGAGGTTGAGCGTAGGCGAGAGATCAGGATGTGGTAGGGGGCACTGGTCAGAGTTCGCGTCCAATGTTGTTGAAGGCGAGTATTGACACCTACCGGACAAAATACACATAAACAGCCAACTGTTGGCCCAATTCTTGTGTTCAATGTCATTCAACCGTTCCCCCACTCCTCCGCTTCAACGACCCACGCCCCCCTCTCCGGCGCTTCATGATCCACCACCACCGTCGTCCTCGACAACCCCGCCACGACATGCACGCTCTTTGCCTGGCTCTTGTAGTCCGTCTCGCAACTCAGTGCCTCGCCTCCCTGCCCTTCCACTCCACCTCCACTTCCCTCACCATCTTCTCGCCCAGCGGGTACATGCCACACCTCCACCCCAGGATAAAGCAGATATCCCGCCCGATGCGGCAGCAGCAGCAGCGCGAACGTCATCTCCTGGCCCTCTCTCACCGAAAAATGCGCTCGCCGCTGCCCGCCTATCAGCCATGTATCGGCCGGCGCTGAGACCTCGTAGGCGAAATCCAAGGAAGCATTAGGCGCGGCATCGGTGCCCCAAGCGCGGGTGTGGCTGATGCGGAGTTCGGCTGGGAGAGGGGTGTTGAGGTGGACTGGGTGAGTAGGAGGGAGCGTGAGGGTGGCAGTGTGCAGGATGGAGAGGGTGGGGATTTCGACTGGTATGGTGAGGGTGTGGGGTTTTGGGGTGGTGGGTGAGAGGGGGATGGTGGTGTGGGTGGTGTGGAAGGAGTGGAGGTGGTGGAGGAGGGTTTGGTGGCTTGAGGGGGGGATGGCGGGGAGGAGGGGGGTGCAGGTTGAGGGTTGGTAGGGCGGGAGGGTGATGGAGCGGAGGAGCGCGGTGGTCTCGATGTCTTGGAGGTTGAGAGGAATAGTTGGGAGGAGGAGGCGCAAGAGGTGAGAGAAGGGAGAGGTGGAGAGGGAGGTGGTGAATGCATCTGAGATTGTGGTGGAGACTTCTTCGTCGAGGCAGGTGTAGGTGATTTGGAGGAGGAGCTTTCGTTGCAGGGGCTGGTCGGAGGGTTGACGACTTTTCGCGGTGATTTTGGCAAGGAGGGAGATTGGTTGTCGGGAGAATATATCTAATCCTCGGTCCAAGGGCGGCGACAGAACTTCGAAGTCGTCGGTGCCTTCTATGTTGCAGTCGAGTAGTCGTAATGGTATTGCATTGGCAGTGAAGATGGAAAATTTGGAGAAAAGCGCTTTTTTGTTGAAGATGTCTTGCACGTTAACGCCTAGAGGCAGGAGGATTGAGATACTGGGTGCACAGGCAAAGACAAATTCGCCGTGTTCGGTTGCGTATGTGACTTCGAGGCGGACGGTAATATCTTTCAGATCGTTTTCGACGGTGTAGGGTACGATTATCTTGATGTTACTCTCTGCAGCAAGCTCGCCGAATCCAAGCAAGCCGGGCTTTGAGCTGTCTGAAATTTCGAGCTGACCACCGGCTACCTCTGCCTTCGCGGTATGAAGCCTGAGACCAGCAGTACCAGCTCGTACGGATAATTTGCCGCTAGAGATGCTGTTCCAGCCACTAGAGAGTGTAATTTCGATCGATCTAGTCTTCTCCAGATGGATGTCTTTAGAGTGCTCTGCTCTTGCTTCCAACGCCTTGGGTTGTGGGTACACGTGAACACGAGGCTTTTGACTGGTAGCTGATAAGCCCACGGGAGCTTCGCCAATTTGTAGAAGTTTGAAAGAGCCAGCTTCAGGCGCTGATGTGTCTTGGTGGAAAGTGATGTTACCAACGTTGATCAAAATCTTGTCTAACGTGTACAATCCGGGTTGCATGACTTGAGACAATGCAACGATGGTGACCAAGCCAGACTTCCAGCAAGGTGGCTTCACTTGCGAGAGCAAGAGCTCGCTCCGCTGGTCCTCATCTACGCTGACCAAGCGGATTTTGACCTCATCCACCATAAGGTTCTCTTGCACGACGTGGTGTAGACTAAGATGCATCGAGAATCCATCCTTGTTGTCCTGATGGCGTATTTGAGGGTCTAAAACCGCCTCGCCGAAGCAGTGATCGATCGGGACCGATAGACCACTTTGTAGGCTCCTCGAAACGGCGACTACGTCCTCCAAGTATCGAACGCCGCCTCCGGGCTTCAATGTCCGGCTTGATAGCGACTTAACGTTCGCTTCGTCAAGCTCGGCCTTCCACCCTTGAACCTGCTTGGCAAGTATCTTCAGTGCAATGCCGACGTACTCATCGTTCCGCTCAAGCTTCTTTAGGCATTGGGCATACAGATCGAGCATGAGCAATTCTAGATTAGTCCAGCCACCTTTAGCATAAATCGGAGCCAGTTGACGAAAGTAAGATGCAGCAGCAGGGTAGTCCCCTAGTTGGAACCGAGCCGCTGCGATATCGGTGGTCATAGCTTCTGCAGAGTTCCTCCTCTCACCTAGCACGTACAGCGCAAGTGTCGATGCTGTGAGACTCTCATAAGCCTCGAAGAACGCTTGTTCAGTAGTTAGGGCTACCTGTAAGGCGGCGTTACGTATCCCTTGACTGGAAGAAATTTCAGTCTCATGATTCGTGATATCAGCATTTTTATGAAGTTCTTCCGACACATCGTCAAGAGAGACATCCTCCATGTCATCTTCGCGTAAAGCCTGCGAAGCGATTAACGCCGGCCATCCAGCTTTCCAGCCACCACATCTGGCCCCTAATGAGCGAAGGGTACGTCTCTTGAGGAACATGAGGTCGGCTCTGTGGGCGGCCAGGTCCGAGGAGCCAGTCTGCACTGGACCTGGCGGCAGCAGTCTCATTGCATCGAGCGATGTTACAGACGGGTACTTTTCCGGGCTCGGAGATCTCACAGTTCCTGTCGTGGATGGTGAGAGAGAACTTGTTCTGTCTGGGAAGCTCTGTCGCTGAAGGGTGCTCTTAATTCCGTCAGTCTGGCCGGTCGAGCTGTCATGGCTGGTATGGGGCCGCAGTTGGCGTAACAGTGGCTGCAGTTGTGTAGATAGAGATTGGGTCCGTGTCCTCTGTAGAATGACTTCAGCCACTGAGCAAGACCAAGAGCCCACAAGATTGTCCACGATAGAATTCTGAGCAACGCTCGCGGATTCTTTGTCGAGATGTTGCTCTCTGAGGTAGTCGGCCGCATGATTGAGGTCATCGCGCATGGAGCCAGATGTGTACACGATGAATTCCACAGCTCGGCGACATATATCCGCCAGCAGTGGAAGGTTCTCCAGCTCAACCCCTGAACGTGGAAACGGTGTGCCGGACTTTGACTGGCTATCGTACTTGTCAAATGTGTCCTCTTGGCTGATATGTGTAGAGCCTGACGCAGTGGAAGATGCATTGGCCAGTCTTAGCAGTAGAGCGACTTGTCGGGCAAAGATGTAGCACTGGAAGTCGAAAGCAGAGATCTGATTTGCAAGTATCAGCTCTCGAAAGGATTTCCTTCCAGTATCAAGTATTTCGCTTCCAAGGTCTGTAAGTTTATTCTTAAATTCTACGGTACCATTAACTGAGATTTCCTCCCCAGGTGTTCCGTTGGTGATGCTAGATGGTTCATTAGTCGCCCTCTTCAGCTCATCTGCTATGTCGTCGGTAAAGCTACGTAGAGAGTTTGCCGTGGGCGGAGCAGATTGGCCTTCTTCTGGCCCTTCTAAGACAGATTGAAGGCCTACTGAGAGCTCATGGTAGCTGGTTAAAGCATCTTCCACCAAGCCTACGCTTTCAAACCCTCTGGCCAGTCCCTCCTTCAACACGAAGAATGTATTGAAATTCCAACCCGGCAGACTCCGCTGTGACTCTTTCTCTTTCAGGTCCTCCTCGTACTGGCGCACGCGCAGGTCGAAGGAGGCTAGGATCAAAGATTTGAGCTTGAATATCAGATCGCCCCATCCTGTGTCTCCATCCTGCGGATTCTGTCCCAACGGCGTAGTCCCAGGTTGTCCCTCATTCAGCTGGATCTGCGCAACACGATCGACGGCCGACTTGGATGTACCGTTGAAATCGGTTCGAATCTTTTCGACGAGCTGGGAAGGGTCGCGCCTCGACGATGCTTTGGTATCGTTCGATCTTTGAGCGGCCTTATCTTCGGGCGATATTATATGAATGATAAGCCATTCGAAGGCGTCATGATACTCTTGGTTGTTCGCCTTGCTGCTCTTCTGAAAAGGCGGCGTATGCTCCTTGACCCATTCGCGCAGAGCCTTTCTTGATACAGTCTTATAACTATCCAGGTCCTCGCAGCGTAACAGGTAGACCTTCAGATAGGGGGTCTCTCTGAGCCCAGGTATTTGATGCCTTCGTTCCTTCCGGGCTGATGAAGCCGCACCAGATGCAGGGCGCTCATTACCCTTCGCCCGATCGGATACGCCATCTCCTGTTCCATCCTGTGCTACCCCAAGGCCTTCACGCGAAGGAGGAGGGGAAGTATGTTGAGATTGCCTCCTGTCATCTGGCACTAAATCGACGTGTAGGGACTTGATTGAGCGCAACGGTCGGGTCGAGGAATTCCAGTGGAGATTCCGTAGAGGCAATCGTTTGGCGAGATCTCGCGAGATCGACTGATACACGTTTGAAGGGTCGGTATACTCGACTAGCACTGCTCAGTATCTGCTAGTGATAGTTGGGTTATACCCCCTACCTGTGACTTTGCTCGGGCTTGAGCCTGTCGACCGGTCCATCACAATGCGGCCGTGAGTGGTACACTGAAGAGGCCATTATTTACTGACAAGTCCGCTATAGTCTTCCCGGGCACAGACGAAGACCATGAGCGTCTGCCTTCGCGGAGAGTCTTCAAGGTCAACAGGGTGTCCCAGCCTACGTATTCGGCTAAACCCCGCCTAAACTATCTGTACATTTCTCGCGTGCCGTCATCCCTGCCATGGAAGAGCCCACTAGGAATATTTAACAAATTAGCGGATACAAGTTTATGCAATTGACTAGGGTGGCGGCAGAATGTTCGGTCGTAAGCTACAACATCCTCCGGAGCAATCTTCCGGAACAGGACGTCCGTTACCATCCCGCTGCGAAGACCACAGTACCCAAGGGGCCGACGGAAACACGTACTGCACGCAATCAACGCAAATCAGGGAAGGTACTTCTACATGGCATTCTTGGTGGCCGCCATCAATTCTGATGTACGGAGTACCGTCCCAAAGCCCCCCCCCGTTGACGCTATCTCATGCGAACTTGAAACATGTCTCCTCAAAGCTTCGACTCGAGCTTCAAACTGATCGCAGCGCAAAGGACCTGTTCTGCCCCTCGTTGATTGCGCTGCCAAGAATGATTCGTGACTCCATCGAATTGTTGGGTACAGTGGCTCTGACAGGGTGCGGGATGCTTACTTTCATGGGAGTCCTTTTGTGCATATCCTTCCATAGAGGTTTCTTTTGCGCCACTGGACCAAGATTGATGATGGCGGCCACACGTATGGGGGAGCTTAGCTGCATTCTATCGATGTCTGCTTACACTACCTACAATGGCCCCGGATGTGATTCCATTCTGCGCGAAAGAAGAGTATCCAAAAGAAGCCATCAGGTCAAATATAAGGCAACTTCGACTATTCTCGTCTGGCTTCTACACCATGTTGCTATTATCCCATATACTGTATATCAGCAGTCCGTGCGATCTTTGTTGAAAAAGATCCACTCCATCCATTGCAGTATTCTGAATGGTTTGGTCGTCTTTGTTATTCTTAACCTTGAACCCAACTCACAGCCTTTGAAGATTAACGTCCATGTCACTTAGTGAACCGATACGGCTGCAACTCATCTTCCATGTTCTCTGACGATGGGTTCCTGACTGCCAACGTTTGCCTAGGCGTGCAGGGTCTTTCAGCCGACTGGCGGTTAGTTCCGTCGACATTCATGCGACAGCCTTACTGGATTCCATATCGTTGACAGGGGCTCCATGCTCCTCCCAAAACTTGTCCTTGTTATCCTTCCTCCTGATCAAACCTCCAATATCGAATGGATCGAAAATTGTCAGCAAGAAGTTCCTCTTGTCGACCCAACCTGGACCTTGCCTTTCGGTAACGCCGTCTCGAGCCAAGTATATCTTGTTGTCGCTCGGCAGTTATATCGATGGATGCCAGACATTCAGCACCACACTATTGGCCAACATCACTGCAGCATCGAAGACGTAGAAGAAAGCCTCATGCATTTCGAGGTAGCCTGTATAGCCCTCCCAGACGTCGACAACCCGATAGATGTTTCTGACCATAATTATGGCGCTACTTGCGTATAATAGTATGATGATTGTTCTTAGTTTTGATGTGAGAAGTCGAGCGTTCACAAGCCGCCGATGAAGGGTCGCTTCAAGAGCGATGAAGCCGACAAAGCAGGCCATCTGCAGTAATATTGATGCTCGGATCAGACCTCGGCCAACCTTGACATCGGTTACTGTGGCTTGCATATTCGCGATACGTGAAGCTCCGTTGCCTGTCAACACTGCAACAATAGCATCGAGGCCTATGAATGTGGAGAGGACTCTTCCCGGATGGATCGGTGACAGGTATGGGACGTAATACAACGTTCGGGAGAGGACGATGTAGTTCATGAGGGAATAGACAGGTCTGAATTCTATTAGCTTGCGGACACCACCAGTGATCGGGCTTACTGACGGAGCAATTAGAAGTAGTACAACTGCAGCGATGAAGATACCCAAGTCGTGATCCTTGTATATCGAGACGACGCGCAGTACAAAGCCAGCAACAAAAAGCAGTGCCGCCCATGGCAAGGGACCAGTGATACGCCAGGATTTATATTTGCTGTCAAATCACAGTCAGTCAATATTCCGAAACCGATTGTACACACTGACCAACATTGGAAAGTGTGGACGGCCATCGTAGTTGCAAAAAAGGCGCAGAAGGCTATTGCTGCCCCCTTGTTGGGAGCATACGCGTACACTGAGCACGATCAGCCGCCAAAAGGACAAATGATTATGTCTCTGCGTACAAGAGAAGTCCGTCTGCCCTGCCATACTGAGAAGCTCGCGAAAGAACAGTTGATGAAGTCTAATACTCAATCAAAGCCTGGATTCGAATCGTGCCTGCAACAATCAAGCAATACTGGTCTGCGGAGAAGCTGTTGCAACCACTTCTATCCGAAATTCTGCCAGCGGAGATTTCGATCTATATACCCCGTTTCTCTCCATGTTCTATAGGCAATCACTTACAAACTGCTCAGCGGAATGACTATCTGGTCGTGCCAAGAAAGACAAGGCAGATTCCATCCTATAGAGCCTCATTCGGCTGCCAGTCTGAGCGTTGTGAGTCGTGACCCAAGCCATCACCTTGATCCAGCCAATCTTTGGACTTTTCATTGGATCGCCGGCTCGTGCACTGCTTAAATGCCAAGCCAAGTCTCAGGTTCAGCACCATCGCATCGAGATTCCGCATTGAGATTCTGCTGACAGGTGCAGGCTCCAGGCCGATTGGGCGCCACAAGCGCGATGCAAGTAACGCATGATCTTTTGCTTTCGCATTGGCAACATGGAAGAGTCAAAGCGCGAGAATTATCATACCGATTGATGGTAATGGATGCGAAAGCCTGTAAATGAATTGATCAGCCCTGAGCAAGGCTCAAGAGACGACAGCCACAGGGAAAGCCCGCCGGGAAGCTCTGTCTCATTCCTCTGCGATCAGTCCATGTATCACCTAATTATATCGAGTCCTAGTATCAAAGATAGGGTCTAGAAGTTCGCCACTACTGGGCTATTGAAAATAGGCACGAAAACAGCGATCCACTTCTGGCCGATGATGATGTTCCATACCACGTCGCGATATTCAACAGGGCCCTCGGAGCCGCACCCCCCACAATCAGTACTTCATGGTCCTTCCCCCCGCCAGAAGAGATTCACTACTAGGGCACGAAATACAAGGGAAAAAAAGCTGAGAAGCCAATCACCCAAGAGCCCATAAGTCTGGAAAATAACAAAGGACAGCCCTATGACAAAGAAATGGCATGACTGGTATGGGCTCTATAGCTAGGATAGTCTTGACGGACACTACAAGAGGGACGGGAGCGCAGTGGTTCGGAGAGACAGGCTTTCGTCACTGACGGCTGATATACGAAAACGATACGGAAGGGTACGAGGTCTGAGCTATCTACGGCCGCATTGTTGACGTGAAAAGCTCTCTTAAGTGAAGTCTGATCGTAGATCAGAGTTTTTCTTCCGATTATATCTTAGGTAAAGTAATCGCAACACGAGCCCAAATGCCGGTAGCGGAGACCCATCACGGTGGTGGGTTTTACATTGCGCATTTCCCAGATAATGGTCTAGAGCGACCTGGTTGCTTAGCTGTACTTTGGTCACCTCTGAGACCAATTAATATCATCAACGTGCGACTTCAATATCGTTGGAGACCTGAGATAGTAAATGGTCCAAATCTGTCATAAGGTGAAGGGACCACGGGCTCAGTGCCAAGGCATACAGTACGGCCCTATACAAGCCCTAAGTAGGAATCCCTTCCACCTTGTAGCCTTTCGAGAATTTTCAAACCTTTGCTGCGAAAATCATCCTTAGAATATACAGACACTACCGTGTGACTTGCCGCGAACCTCACGATCATCAAGTAGCAGCATGTCGGGGGCCTGTTGAGTCATCATGTCTCTAAGGCAACTGTAGTCGCAGCTTGAATCCCATTGCATCTATCATCGCAATTGTGCTTAAGCTGCTGTATACTTCAAAGACTTCGCCCCACGCATTCTCGACACTTACTAAACTTGGCCAACTCAGAGCTGTCGCAGAAATGAAATACCCAAGCTCACGTTCTGTGCTCTGTACTGCTATACTTATGATATTGACCCAGCTTCTGTTCTCTGGTTTCGCAATCTCGTGCATCAACCCAAGCGAACCATTTCCCGCGCCCACATTGAAGCCTGACGGCATTGACGTCCGATCTATCTTTCAAAGTCTCGAGGCTCGCCTTGCTCAGATCGCCTGCGATGGCAACGCGCCATGGAACACGTCTGTGACCTCATTTGCTATCGAAGTCACGTCTGCAAAGACAACGCTATGGCGTTCGTACCATACGGCGCCACAATTGGGACAGTACCCAGATTCGCAAAATATCACTGTTGATGGTGACAAGGTTTTTCGTATTGCGAGTATCTCCAAGGTCTTCACTGTCCTAGCCATTCTGCTGCAACAACAAGAAGGCAACCTCAGTATGAAAGACCCAGTGACGAAGTATATCCCTGAGCTCGCTGAAGGATCGAACGACGGCGGTACACAGTGGGACAGGATCAGCCTAGATTCTTTGGCGAGTCAATTGAGCGGTGTTGCTAGAGAATGTATGTGACTTCCGTGGGTACTGTGGGAAATAATCACATTAACGCGTGCCTCTAGATGGTCAAAGTGATTTGAGCGATCGATTGGTCCAGCAGGCCTGGTATGGTATCGATGACGCAGTCGGCATCGGACTGCCTCCACTGTCCGACGAAGAGCTTCCTACGTGTGGTAGCAACCACGTGACCAGCAAAACTTGCTTCAAGAAAGGTGAACTCCTGCGGTCCGCCCGCCATTTGGACAGCGAGCTTACTCTTTTCGTATGTAGACATCATCGAGGGTTCCAAAAGAAGAAACCCTGTCTTTCCTCCGAATTATCAGTCAACGTACTCCAATATAGCATTTGTTCTCCTAGGATTCGTGCTGGAAAAAGTCAGCGGGAGGACGTACCAAGAGGCGCTTGACTGCAGCATACTGCAGCCATTGGGGATGCGAAAGACAACGGTGCAAAAACCCGAAGACTCTGAAGGTGTCATTCCAGCAATGAGGAATGATTGGTACTACGTTGCTGGAGCTTACGATCCGTAAGCATCCCCTTTCCGGTCATTGACTCGAATTCTTCATGCGCTAATTTCAAACCAACCAGGACTGGTGGTATTTATTCCACCTCTTCTGATCTCTCGAGGTTTCTTCGAGGTATACTCAACTCTGAGCTTCTAGATGAGGCGACGACCAATGCGTGGTTCAAACCGCGATCATGGTCATCTAGTCTGACGGCTACCTTTGGTATGCCGTGGGAGATCTTTCGAACGACAACTTTGTTACTAGATACTGACCGTGGCATTACACTTGTCACAAAAGCTGGTGCGCTGTTCGCCTACGTCTCTCATATCGTACTCATGCCCGAGTACGACTTGGGCTTCACTATTCTGGTTGCCGGAGACAGCAAAGCTCTCAGCTGGCTTGACAACGAAGTCATCACCACCGTTGTGACTGGTGTGGAGAAAATTGCCAGGGATCAGACAAAAGAAAAGTATTCCGGCTTCTACGAATCCCCAACCCTCAACTCTTCCTTAACTCTGGAAGTTGATGGCAGCTCAGGGCTTGTCGTCCAGTCGTGGATATCTAATGGCACGGACTTCCTGAGGGAATTTACCCATCTAATGACTGGAGAACGAGACATCGACCAAGGCAGGGTACAGCTTGTGCCGGCCAAGGTTCGCCCAATTGATGGCGTTGAGTCCTGGAGAGCAACTGTTGTGCCGAGCGACAGAGATTCCAAAGGCGTCATCGATTTCTGCCTCATCAATGATGTGGACTCGTTCATATATGGGGAACGAAGCATGCAACAATTTGATTTCGCTTTGGATGATCATGGCGAAGTAAACGGAGTGACTTTGCCGGCCTTCCGTGTCACCCTCCAGAAGACTGAGGCAGCCACTTCTTCAGCGCGCGGCTCAGGGATGTGGCCACGGCTTCAAAGTTTTCTTCAAGGGAAAACGCCAGCCTACTTGGAAGAGCTTTGACTTTACCTTGTGGGTGCGTAAGGGCTTGATCCTCAATAGTATTGATATGGCGACGGCCTCAGTCAAGGTGGTCTTCTGACCGCGTTGAGGAGCGAAATTTTGTTCATCGGTAGCGCTTTGTTCCTCAGCTTGTCTGCCAAATGCCAATGTGAGCCTGTCACATGGGGATCATGTTCTGCGGGTGATGTCCCATGGAGCAAAAGACGAAGGATATGTGCTTTGATGTTGCGGATGTGTTCTGCTTAGGTCCAATTTGGGCATCATGCAGTCGGGCTTGAGTGTTTCAGGGGTAAGCCAATTGCCGAGGAAAACGCTAGCAGCCCCACAAGGCTTTTCGGGTAATCTAACCTCGGCAGAACGCGACTTCACCTCCATCTTGCATTTGCAGCAATTCCTTGCCTGCCACGTACTCATTGCAGACTCTGTCGTGCCTTGAACTACCTGTCGATTGATAACCAAACCTCCACCTGTCAATAAACCTGTTTACACCTTCAATCTGCATTTGCTGAAACGATGCAGGTTTCGACGCGACTTTGCTGGCGCGGATAGTGACATAGAAGTCACACCTCACTTCGCCTAGCATCAACATTCTGTTTTCATCGAATTCAGAGCAAGCCAGCTCACCTAAGTCGAAAGTAAGTTCAAAATGATTACCTTGACCTCTTGCGTATCAAGAATCTAGTGACAGTCTCGAGCTGACATCACTTTTCCCCAGATGGCGTCCAGCGAAAAGCAAGATCAAACGCACCTTTTGCAGACAGGCGATCATCTGAAATTGCTGGACGAGATCGACAAGCTGCGATCACAGGGCATCAGCCATTACGTTTCGCTACCACAGCTTATAGTATGTGGCGATCAGTCTTCTGGGAAGAGCTCCGTCCTGGAGGCCATATCCGGGATCTCTTTCCCCACTAAGGATACTCTCTGCACACGCTTCGCTACCGAAGTGATTCTTCGCAAAGCTACCGCCACTAGCGTATCCGTACGGATTGTTCCCAGCCAAACACGATCGGAGGCGGAATGCAGCCGCCTTTCGCAGTTTTGTGAGATACTGGCTGATCTAAAAGAGTTCCCAGCTGTTGTTGAGAGAGCGAAGACGGTCATGGGAATATCTGCAACAACTAGCGCATTCTCAAACGATGTGCTTCGGGTCGAGATATCTGGTCCGGATCGACCTTCTCTGACCATCGTCGATCTTCCAGGACTGATCCACTCGGAGAATAAAGTACAGAGCTCTGCCGATGTCGCGCTGGTCTCAGATATGGTTCGTGGGTATATGCAAAACCCTCGAAGCATTATCCTGGCGATCGTCTCTGCCAAGAACGATTATGCCAATCAAATTATTCTCAAGCTTGCCAAAGAGGTAGACAAGTCTGGCCATCGCACCTTGGGGATCGTTACAAAGCCAGACACGCTGTCGGTCGGGTCTGAAAGCGAAGCTGCGTTTGTCGACCTTGCTAAGAACGAAGATGTTACATTCCGTCTCGGTTGGCACGTTCTGAAAAACCGGAGTTACGAGACACGGGACATTTCAACCGAAGAACGGAACGCAGCGGAAGCCGAGTTCTTTTCTGCAGGCGTTTGGAAAGACCTCCCGCGCTCAATGGTTGGTATAACTCTTTTACAGGCGCGGCTAAGCAAGGTCCTTCTCAATCAGATCAAAGCTGAGCTTCCAACACTGGTCGAGGATATCGAGAATGGTGTCGCAGACGCCACGAAGCATCTGGAAAAGCTTGGAGAAAAGCGTGTCACCGCCGACGAACAACGACTTTTCCTCCTGCGTATAGGCCAGTCCTTTCAAGCCTTGGTTAAGGCGGCTGTTGATGGGATATATGTCGATCCGTTCTTCGGTGAATTGAGTTCGGACCAGGGTGACTCCAAACGTCTACGTGCTGTTGTACAGAATATGAACGTTGATTTCGCGGAGATGATGCGGACGCAGGGCCAACGGCGACGAATTGTGGATCAAAAGCGGTCTGCGACAAAGGATGGGAGACAGAGAAGCTCAAAGTCAATCACACGCGACGAGTATGAAAGCGAGATCGTTGACCTCTTGAAGCGCAACAGAGGCAAAGAGCTTCCAGGAATGTTTAATCCGCTGATAGTAGGTGAGCTGTTCCATCACCAGTCTCAGCCTTGGGAGGGGAAGGCCAGACTTCACATCAAAAACATCTGCGACGCTGTCGAAATATTCCTTGAGCAGACTCTGGCTCACCTGGCAGACGAAAATACGGCCTCAAATCTACTTCACGACGTAATCGGACCGCTGACCCATGAGCGTGCGAAAGAGATCAATCTCAAGTTGGACGAGATACTGATACCTTTCACGCGCGGACACCCCATCACTTACAATCATTACTTCACCGAGACGATCCAAGAAATCCGTCAGAAGCGTCTCGAAAAGGATGTTACAGATCGCCTACGCAAACTATCGCCGAGTCTGTTCGACGGCGACGCAAGCAGGGATGATAAAATTGCTAAGACAATAGGCGCTAGTTTGAAGGTATCCGACTTGATTTCAGCTTTATCGTCTCGGACCGAGGCCGACATGGACAAGTATGCTGCTTCTGAGATCCTGATTTGTATGGAAGCATACTACAAGGTAAGCGGAAGCTCTCGAGCCTGTATCTCTCCCGTGTCTGCTTCACTTAGTCGCTGGCAGCATACTGTCAACGGAGACTACGTGATATGACTACTGCCAGCGGCGCCCTATTTGCCTTCCCTCAGTTTCGTCCGCCTTTACTAGAGCTCAAAGCTGACTCTGTCAGGTCGCAATGAAAACGTTCGTCGACAACGTAGCGGCCCAAGCGGTTGAGGCTAGCCTACTTTCCGGTCTCAGCGAGATCCTCTCCCCCACTTCGATCCTTGAGATGGGTGCAAGTCTCATCGCATCAATTGCAGGCGAGCCCGAGGACAGCCAAGTTGAGCGCGAACAGCTAAGTCGGAAGCTCACAGTGCTAAGGTCTGGTCTGGATATCTGCAAACGCTTTGCTAGCCGGCCGCCGCGAAAGACAGTACATAAAGATGCGACAACCACTCAAGTGAAGAAAGGTGACCAATTGCCTAGCCCCAATCCAATCCCTCAACCGAAGATCGAAGACCATCGGCCTCCGGCAGCCGCGGGGACTGCACCATTCCCCAGCTTCCTAGGTATTAGTAGCGGAGAACCTACGCCACCTCCTAGTACGGGTGCTACGCCCCCTCCAGTTGAGTCGAAACCCAAGGCAGTAGCAGAACCTAAGCCACTCTTTCCCACCGGTGGTTTCCAACAGCACAACGGTTTCGGCCAGGCCAGCGGCTCGGCAACTTCCAGCTCTTGGCAGTCCGGCGCTTTTGGCCAACCGACTGACCAGCATACATGGGACTTTGGACCGCCAAAAGGCAAACAAGGTACTCCTACTCCTAAGTGGTGAATGAAGGGCTGGTGATGGGAAGTGTGACTGCTGGGATGCAAGCATTGGCTGAATGAGAGAATCTCTAAACGAGACAAGCGGCCTTTGTATCACAGTCGCCGTGCGTCAGGAGGCACTAGAAAAGCTTTCATCTACTCAACCCTGCGAGAAAAGCCACGAACATGCAATTTGAAGGCCAATTCGCCGTACACAATATGCTTCAACGAGAGCAATCTTGCTACGCTGAGTCCTTTTGCTCGCTCCATCGGCATACTCATCTCCTCCCAGCCCCTCAACTAGCCCAGTCAATCTCGTCAGAAACTGCATACCCAAAGCAAGCACCCCCCACCCCCCTCACACTAAACAACCCTCTCCGCCCACCTCGACACCCAAACATTCACCAGCCCCCACACCATCTCCCTTCTCTCCACCTCCCTCCCCCCCTTCGCGCCCCGCTCCAAACTCGGGTACACCTCCACCATCACCCCTGCGATCTGCTCCACGGACATGCCATCCTCCCAGAAGAGTTTCTGGATGAACGCGATATGTGTGCGCGAGGGGCCGTGGGGGCGGCGGAAGGGATTTACTGGGTTAAGAAAGGAGGATTAGTGGCGTTGTTTGGGGAGGGGGTGGGAGGGAGAGTGAAGGGTAAAGAGGGAGGGGTGGGGGAGGGAGAACAGGGGGGGAATAATGGGGGTACAGAGGAGACAGAAAGGGCAGGCGAACCCGAATCAGAAGCCAAATGACCAAACAGAAAAGCCATACTCTCATCCCCATCGCCACGTTTCCGAGCCGCGTATATTTCCTCCATCGTGCTGTAGTGGTTATGTACGGGTGTGACGGGCGGGTAGCGCACGTCGTCGGAGGCTTCGAGCAGGCAGGCGGTCCAGGCTGCTGAGGCTTGGGTGGGTGAGAGAAGGGGGAGGGGGGGGAGAGTGGGGAGGATGATTGGTGAGTGGGGGGGTGGGTAGGCGGTTGGGCGGGTGGTGAGTTGGAAGGGAGTGGTGGTGGTGGTGGGGCGGTCGGTCATGCAGGGAGGTGTGAAGCTGGAGGGGGTGGGTTCGAAGGAGGTGAGGAGGTCGGAAGAGGTGGTGGCGTTGGAGGAGGTGGTGGCGTGTGTGATCCGGAGGCTGTTCTGTAGGGAGGCGGCTTTGCTGCTGGGGCTGGCCGAGGAGTGGGGTTTGGGCGGAGGTTTGGTGCTGGTGTCGCCGTGGTAGGGGACGGAGGCGTTGAAGGTGGTGCAGGCTGAGAGGAGGTCGGCGAGTTTTGGTGAGGGCATGGTTGGGGGGTTTGAGGTTGGGTTGGTGGGTTTGCGGTTGGTTTGCGGTTGGGTGAGATGGTGTGGAGGAGGAGTCTTGTTGAGGTGTGAGGGAGGGTTGGAGAGGAGGGGACAGGATCTATAAATATTGTTTAGGCGTTGGTCAGGTGAGTGAAGTGGGAGGTGTTGAACGAGAGTAGATGTGTCCATGTTTTAATGTTGAGGGTGTCATGTGACGTTAGGGATGATTTCGACACTTTGGGCATGTGAAGGTTGTAGGCCTTGGGGTTCGAGGGGTGTCTCTGATTATTCGAAGTAATAGTGCCCTTCGTTCAAAGACCACACCACTGAACCTGGCCGATGGGTTTACCTGATCCTATGAAAGAGCCAAGTGTGTAACCAAGTCACATGATATATCTTACTTTCCGCCAAAGACGCTCTCGTTTTTTTCCAAATTTTGCAAATAACGACTTGTAAAGGAAGAGCTCGAGATAAAGTGTCGGGACCTGCGTATAATATATTAAACTGGAACTTGGTAGCTAAACCTGGAGTTGAATAGAAAGCTTTACCCTGCAAGAACAGGGCTCTGATAACGTGAAAGTAGCAGAGGATGTACATATCTTCAAAGTTCAAAGGCTCGGTGAATGGTGGTCTACCTCACATACCCGGCGATGTGGCATGCGTTATATACGTGAACCAATTTCGATCTGTAGTGAGAACTTCTCAGCCTCGCAAGCTTGTGGCACGATCTTCTACCTCGAACATGGCTTAGGTTGTGGTTGAAAGGCGTGCCAGAAACACGCTTGATACAGTCGGATTATTTTCAATGACTGGGCGATCGAGATTCCAAAGATAAGCCAGCCAAGCTCAGGAGCTCAGGATATGCAATGTGAAATTGAGTGTACTGTCCTGTGAGACCGGATTAGTCCAAAAAATGACTAGCAGCTGGGAAAGGAAGTTGCAAAAGAGGATGAGAACGCAGCGAATGATCAACGACCCATTCACTCTTCTTATTCATCGCTTAGAGCCCCATATACTCGAGCACGAGCATTACACCAAGCACTCAACACCACCTAGAAATCCGTACCCAGTTAACAGCAATCACCGCGAAGATAGGGTTGCTAACAGAGCCGTCGCCCAGCGTTAGCTTGTTCCCAGGCTGGGAGGGGACCTTGTTGCTGCCGTGACATTCGAACGCTGAGCGTTGAGTGGGGTTGGGGAAGATCTGACCGATTGTTGGCCCTGAGCTTGACACCCTTTACGCTGGAGTAACCCAAAGTAGTGCCGCTGATGCCGCGCAGGGCGAAGACGAGAGGATTAGAGTAATTGTGAGCGCATTCCGGCTGTGGTTGGCTTGGGATTTTCTGTCTGTTGTTCATATATTGGTATACGGGAAGCCTTGAACCAGCGATAAAATGGATCGTTGCTGCTGTCTTTCCGAGAGTCGAACGACACTGTTAGAGGAAAAAAGAAACAAGGAGGAAATTGAGATTTATCACCAAGGAAGATGAAGGTGCTTGCATTGTAGCAGCACAGCTTCCGTTCTTAATGCTGTGGGCGACAGTATCCATCTTGCAATGCCGTCTCAGGCTTTGCTTGCGTAAGCTCTCCTTGGATCTTGCCGACCCGTGGCTATCAAACATGAGTGGCAGTTGGCTCTCCTGCCGGTGTACGGTTCGTCCAGAGCGGTCCGTCCAGAGTTACAGCTAATGCCGCCCTATCCTGGCTGTCCGGGTCATCGAGCCCGGGGACGAGAGTAATCATAGCTGCAGTCAGGGAAGATGGGGCTTCTCCTAGACTGTGGGACCACGAATACGTCGCTGTCGTGGTAGGATCCAGGTAACATAAGAATTGACATGAGAAACTGACAAAGAAAGCAGAAGCTGGCTAGCCTATGCTAACTGAAGTACCCTGTTAGGAAGTAGCCAATGTTATTGCGGACATCGACTGTAAGCTCATGCGTGGTGGAGAAGAATGTACTACATGAAGATCCATGAAACGAGCGGGCTCACATATCCAATTGGAGCGAGCACAGAACTATAGCAGGCGTATTACACATTAACGGGGGCATAAATCTAATCACAAACCCTCACGCCATCGCGGAGGTAAAGAAGGAAAACCAATGCAAAAAGCTGGTGAGAACACTGCGGCTCCAAAGATCACCCTGGTGATGCGGCTTCGAGGCTTCGAGGCCCTTCACCGGAGCCTTTCTGCATTTTTCCTTGTTTTGTAATTGATTCGCGGAGACCATCGACACAAAAGTTCCATGGGTTCATTCGAATGCACTTCTTCTTAGCAGAACTAATTGATGCTCATATAAACGTTTGTTTGCAATTGATCTACTGCCGTGATCCTATGACCGTCACCTTATCAATACCGTGCAGGCCGTGAGCATTGGGTCTATTTCGAAGACCAATATGTCCGGGGATAGTGAGTACCAACGGGCATAAGATATACCTGACCGCTGGCATATCCAAGCCACCACAACGCCATCTATAATTCTTTCGCAATCCGTATTAATAGCTCTCGAAATCCAGGCTGTAATAGTCGTATCGTATTTTCGACATTGGGAGGCGTCGGTTCGGAAGCGCCTTCTTTCTCCGAAGGTGCTGCAGCACCTTTCTTCGAGCCATCAACGTCTACTCGTGTAGCTTCTATGACGCTATCGCTTCCACCATATCGCACTGGGCCTCGCGGAGCTGCAGGTGTGATGTGAGTCTCGTCGATGAGGGATTGCCATTTAGCGAGGAACATGCCGGGGCCGTAGGACACTTCGGATTTTCCGTCTGCCGTGTTCTTGACAACGGTCTTCAATCTCTGTTCAGAGACCTGGGCGAGTGCTTGCAGATATTCAGCATGAGTATCGAGCTCTTTGATGACCGTTTTCCTATCCTCCTCTGAAAGATTGCACACAAGGTTGTCTAGTTCTGGTGTCATATCTCCCGCTGCTGCGATACTGTTATCAGAGGGAGCAAGAACCCTATCGGTCTTCTGTCGGTATTGCGAAGCCGCATGCTCCACATAAGCACGATACCATTCCGTTAGCTCTTGGCAGTTTTTAAGCGCTTGGTTGATGAAACGGTGGGAGCTGCCCTGATGCTTTTTCAATAATCGCACGAAATCCTCCACCTTTGGCGGTTGCTTGTCGCCGCTCTTTGCACTCAAGCTTGACATACCTACGAGGTCGTTGAGGAAGGCTTGTAGATCTGCCGTGCTGCTACTGAGGTCGACAGCGCTGTGCAAAGCACGTATGATGGGTTCATAGACGTTGACCATGTCTTGGACGGACGATGTTAGTAGATCCGGCTGGTGGCTGCAGAGGACGTTGATCAATTCTTGCCGATCGCGCATTGCGAGATGTACAGCAAGGTAATTTGAGGCAAGTTGGTGCTGCTGCTCCGAGAGCTGGGCAGACGCGGATGATTTGGAAAGGATGAAGATAATTATCGATTTCGATTGGCTTTCTGCGGGCGCATGATGTAAGCAATGAATCCGCTGTCCGAGGATTAGCCTACTGACCGCTCTCAGCCCGATACTGCTGGTGAACCGTAGCAGGTTGTTCGCAATACGCTCTCAATGTGTCAAGCTGCTCTTTGCTTGGAACATTCTTGTCCTCTTCTATGGCCACCGATCGCTTCTTCAGCTCAGTGATGTCCCATCCCAAGACAGTAGAAATAATTCTGGGCTCGTCAGCTGAAGATAGGTAAACATAAACTTGGGAAGGTTACTGTTGCAGTAGGTTCATTCCCTTATCCGACTTTGCTGCTCCAAACCATTGCGTAACTGTACTGATGTTCATCTTCGCAAGCAGAAGCTTGACCATACCATTCAGCATTGATGCTGCGTTCCCTACTCGAAGCGTCTGACGGACAAGGAACCACGGCATCATGTCTTTAGCCCGTGTGAGGAGAGGGAGAAGTGATTGCCCTCGCGGTGAGACAACAAGAACATAGTGGAGGAAAGAAGCAAGTCTTGGGTCGCGAATTAGGATCCGAAACAGATTTGGAAAACGAAGGAACCCTACATGACGCAGACATATTCATGCGTTGCCTGCACCAAGGGCTCATGATCCGTCAACTGATCAGTAGTTGCAGCTTTAGCGAATAGTCTTTCAAGTAGATTCCCGTAAACGATCTGATGTAGGAAGTCGCCCCATGCTAAGTATACACTGTCCGGGGTTGTATCATTGTAATCCTGCGCCCTTGCGGCCTTGTATTTGGGATACCCGCCAAGCGAGCCCCTGGCACAGTATTCTATCATGGCCGCAGATGCAGTAGCAAGAGTCTTCCGTATACCAATCGAGCCTTTATCATAGCTTTCGCTGAGGTTGGATTCGGTGAGTGCGCTGAGCAGCTCCACAACCTTCTGATGCCAAAATGCTGGAGATACATCTCGTAGACCTGGTAGAACCAACGCAAATTTCTTGGTAAGAATCTGAAGGAGAGGAGACGAAGGTTGGCTGTCAGAGCTTCTCTGCAATGGAGAGCCAAAGGTTTTGATTGTTGACTGAAACTTCAGGTCCCGCACCTCTGCATAAGCCTCACAGTGGGTTAAGATGTCGAAAAGTGCATATGATTGAACTGATGATAGAGCATCTGAAGACATATTAAAGGAGGCAGCGGTCTAACTCACCCACTCTGCGTACATCGATTGTTGTCCGTTCGAGACTCCGAGCTTTTGCATGGTTACGTGTACGCCTTTCGGTGTGGGATGACGTAGATGATCTACAAAAGGTTAGGCTCGCTGCAACGTTGGCTAGACGTCTTGAAGAAGATTACTTTGGTCCAACATCCGCAAGAGCGTTCAAATAGTCCGTAGGCCCAAACCGCCGTGGGTAAGTCATATATTGTCTTTGACCTAATTCATTGTGGTATCGACAGGAGCGTCGTATTTGTGCAGCAGCTTTTTTGGTTTCTAGAATGGACCATTGGACCTTACTTGTGTAGTACAACATCCAGATGAGTCGAGTAGGCTTTTGTTAGGATGAGAGGACTTGACTAGATATAGGAGGTTCAAGTATGCCAGGCCCTCCACTAGATTTCGGGGAAGATCTATTACAGAAAATCATAGAATAGGAGGGAAAAAGCTTACTGCCGGGCTACTCACGGTGGAACTGAGAGCACTGATCATTAGTTTATTTACATGGACTTTTCCAGAGAAGTGAATTGACCGATGATTTGAGGTTATGATACCAGACATTGCCAAAGGTTTGCCCGCCAGCAATCTTGCCTCTGCGGCAGCGATGGGCGTTCCCGCGCCCTCCGTTACAACGGATAAGCCGCAGTGACAGCTGGGTAGCGGGTTTTCTTGCACAAGTCTGTCATGAGCATACGCAAGGCTGTCGAAATGAAAGTTGGAATAGGGGCTGGGCGGCTGTAGTGTATGACGCGCTAGCCGGTTAAATTTCGGCGCCCAGAGAGAGTCAATCGCAGAGTCAGAGTATTCATGGCTGCCTCTAATCGCGTCGCAGAATTCCCAGCTCTACTCAGCTATTCTTGCTTTGATAGCGCATATTTACTTCCACAATGGAGACCCAGAAGCGAACCCGCGAAGAACCTGCTACTCCAGCATCGCAGTGGCCAGCCCAAGATCCTTCGTCTCAACCCACCAAAAGACGAAGATTAGTAGGAGAGCAGGATATTGTATAGTAGGAACCCCACCTTGCTCAACGTAACGCGAGCTATAACTGATGTCGCATCAGTGATCTTTATGAGGACTCGGTCACCATATATGTTGGCCCTGAAGCCCGCCCTTTCCATCTGTATAAGAAAATGCTGTGTCGGGATGCGGAATTCTTCAAAACCGCCTTCAACGGCTCTTTCCAGGAAGGGAACGACCAGAGTATGTCACTTCCAGAGGATGACGTCCAAATATTCAGGATATACCGAGCTTGGGTGTACACAGGACAACTGCGATACAACTTTGATGAAGAAGAATGCTGGCTGCATCTGGGGAAGCTATGGATATTTGCCGACAAAATATGCTCGCCTCGACTCAAGAACAAGACCCTCGATGCCTTCTTTGAGCTCATCACCAAAAACAGGGAGGTCCCGTTCGCGAAACCCGAGACCGTCGATTATGTGTATGGTAAGACGATGCCAGATTCGGCTTTGCGAAGGATATTTGTCCGACTGTTCTTGTACTTGTATTCAACCTCAGGAGGCGACAAGATGGACTTGTATCCACAGGAGTTTCTCGCGATGGCCCTGAGGAAGGCCATGTTCAGGATAAAGACCAAGTCGTCTGGGGCCCTTCCGGCAAGCTCAGCGTATCACGAAGACTGTTCCGGAACATGTTGCAAACATCGATCCATTGCCGAGCCGATGAGCTCAAGCGCGCACAATAAGAGTCTTCCGCGAGCGGCAGAGATCTAGCAGCGATATGGGCGGGTTCCCTCCTGAGTGGTGAGGTCCCATGCTATGCTGCTCGTCAACGACTTTTCTTGCGTACAAGATGGTCACAATATCGAATACGTTGTATCTATTCTACTCGCCTGGACATGCGCTTGGAGAAATATCTGTGAGCCGGAGGCCTTGGTCACTGCTGCCATCTACATAGAGTGAAGTATCCTGGTATTCGAACGACTGGGAATTCGCAGACATGACTGAACTCAGACTACAAGAGCTACAAGAGGATATTCTGCTAGTAGTGCTCGACGAGTCACCGGTACACAATTGCTTAGATTTGTCAAAGATGACGTTGCTTCGCCGCTCAGAGCCCTCTGAAATTCATGCTTGAAGAGATACCGTTATAGGAAGCTAATATACTATTGAAGCTCCCGATACTCAATCCTGCCTGCCTGTTTTTGTGTTGCGAAGCCGGTCTCCATTATTCATTTGGACTAATCTAAGTAAAACAAGCTCTCGAAGCTTCATTTCAAAGAGTTGGAATTCAGGCCGCTCAAGAACATTGCAGCATGATCAAACGAGTGAAATTCCTCGAAAGCTAGATCGCAATGGAAGCTGTCTGCAATTTAAGCTAGTACAATTGACGAGAAGATCGCACAGCTAAGCAGGAGTACGCAAGTACGTAACAACATCTTATCCCTGCCGTCGACCGCAGCCATCCTAGTCCACAGGATTACCAGAAGCTCGACTTTTTAAGGAAGTTGAACGATCCTCCTAGCTGTCTGAACTCGGCATTCATCATAGTCCACTGAAGCACCGAATCATCCACTTGCGGAATTGGATAGGCTGCCGTTTTGGATTCTTCATATAATGGCTGTTATATCAGGCAACGGCTCAGCTCTCGTACAGCAACGTCTAAGAGATTGGGTTCGAATATCTCGCCTGATGCGTTCGGGTAACTCTGATACTTCTCCCCCGGTCGCTCTGGACCTCAAAAGCTTGCCTTGGTACATTTCCACTGATCATCATCTTGGTCACAGAGGTGTAAATATCTCTCATGCGGAACTTCAGTGTTGCCAAGCCTCCCTTAGGCCCGTCATCTAGGAGGAAGGGCTTGATCTTCGCGAGCTGGGTCAATGCCACATCGGGCTTTGCCACGTCGACCACTTTCTCTATTAAGCTCTTCAGCGAACGCCACTCGCCAATCTCTAAGAGGATTGTCCCTAAAGCATAAATGTCTTTTGCAGCACTGAACGATGTGGAAGGCTCTCTCATGGCTTCGGGATGGCGGTAAATGTCGCGTTGCGGGTCCGCTGATGGCTGTTCGGAGATTTCAGAAGGCGAATCAAGACGAGAAAAAGCAAATCCTGCCAGCATTGGATAGAGGAGAGGGGCCAATTCAAAGAGGCTAGGGTGTCCAAGCGAAAGGAGAAGAATATTCTCGGATCGCAGATTCTTGTGTAGCCACCCAGCAGTATGAAAGTGTCTGACACTCTCCGTTATTTTAAGAGCAAGCCTTAGACGTTCCGTAACGCTTGGGCTGCTCCCGAACATACTCCGTAAAGGCTGAGGGGGCTGAAAGAAGTCATCTGATCCAGGAACTGCGAATACGAACGCAACCTTGGAACCATCGGGATCCCGTGTGATGCCTATACAACGCAGCGAACGAAATTTAGGATGTTTCGACGCGCTGGGTAGAATTGCGAGATCTTGCACTCTTGTCATGATCTTGTTTCGAGAATAGATAGGAAGGGTCTTCCATTCGACGAGAACGATCTCACGGTCGTACCGCGCAACCCCCATTTCTGGATTGCCTTTGATTGCCACGAAGTCTCGGAGCAGTTGACTCGTCAAATGGACAGTACAAGCGCCTCGTTTGACGCTGTCCGTAAAGCCCTCACTCTGGCCAGTGTTTGAGGACAATGCTCCCCCCAAGGAATGACTTCCAGGGCCTGGGTCGATGCTCAAAATGATTGCCTTGATCTCTGCAACGCTCGCCAGCGAAGAGTACTGGTTGCTGTCTGGCGCATCCTCAGGTGCAATAGCAGATTGGTGCAGAGTGTCCTGCAAGGAGCTCAGATCATCAAAATTTTATTGTTCATGCCAGTGACGTGGGATAGAACCAGCTGGAGTCTTGAAGCCATCTCGTCTTGACGTAAGGGGTCAAGAAGCCGCCACAGCTCCTCTACGAAGATTCGAACTTGTTCAATGTACTCTTTAAACTTCGCTTTGTCTACAGCGGTCCACCATAGTCGCTGAGGGAAGTTGTTCCTGCTCTGAATGAGCTGGGCCTTGAACAGAATGTCTCGGCGAACATCGTCGGATATGACTCCACCAAGTATGCCTTGCACGACTGGTAGGTTCACATTGGCCTTCCCTGCCGACGAAGTCGCCGAAAGCCCAAGCTTGTAACGACTCTTGAGCTTGTCAGTGTCAGTAAGCAGGTTTTGAAGCTCTTGCAGCATAGCCTGCACTATGGTCTCATTGAGCCTCTTATTTAAAGCACGGCTCTCCGAAAGTAGACCGGCACGACGAGCCCAATCGGTCAACCGGTATTCTTGCAGATTCAACATGCATAGTAACGTCGAGCTGTCCTCGCTAAGGTTGTGCGCAGTCGACACGCCTAGACCAAGTCCTGCAACAGACACTGGATCCATTCTGGGAAGCCTGCAGTGATCGACTGTGGAGACAGAAAAGTTATATACGATGTGAGCTGTTCTTGACAGTACTGTGCGACAATCGACTGAACTATGTGAGCACCTTTAACAAGCGCAACTGTGGGTAGGTTTGGTCCTCTGTAAGAATACCTTCTCCAACCTGCCCTTTGGGTAACACCGTCGACGTCTACCAGAAGAGAGGGTCACTCACGATGCTAATGGTCTATTCACAACATTATGTCTTGGGGTCTCGGACCAATTTGTATACTGTCTGGTATCGGATGTAGCCTCGTGAGACTGCTTCTAAGACACTGCCAAGACTAGTGGCTGCTTACTGCATGACACTTGGTGGGGTTGGCGTCTTAGCGCGTATACAGAGTCTTTAGGTGAAGTACCCTACCTTTGACATCCGACCATGACCATCGACCTGATCGTACATTAGATACCCAGTCCCAATCATTTGGAACCCTTCAGAGCCCTTCCACTTCATGAAAACGGATACCTCGTGTTGCGCGTGGTCCAATTGCGATTTGAACAACCGACATGTCTCCTGATCGACCCCGTACGCCCCCTCGTTCTGGCCTGAGCTTTGGTGAAGTTCGATTCGTTGGAGCGAAGAGTACAAGCGCAAAGCCTACTCAACCTGTCCCTGGCTACATTCCCAACGTCTTCGATCTCGTCTACCCTGCTCGTGACGCTATAAGTCTCACTAAACAGCATATTCCTCCAATTTTCCTTGAAGCAGAAGCTGTAGACTCTTCAGTCCTGCTTGGCCATGGCGCAAGCTTCACCGCAAGCCTTCAAAAGATCCCCGAGGGTCCGAAGAAAATCGAGGTTACCACTCACATGGGAGGATTGTCGGTTACGAAGTCTCAGGCCGCTCCTCCGAGACCAGCCCATGTGGTATACAAAACCGCAAGGGTTGCATTCGACAAAAAGGGCGAGCCCCTTCCCGAATATAGGAGAGCTTTGCAGAGTGTTCTCACCGAGTTTCATGCTTTGATCAGCCCTGCACTGTTCAGCCACCCAAACGTGATCGACTTCCTCGGTATGGCATGGGGATCCAATCCCTATTCTCCACAGCATAGGCTTCCTGCTCTGATCGTCGAGTATGCAGAACACGGTACGCTTAATCAGCTTTTGCAGAGAAAGCCAAATCCAGAGTTCGATGTCAGACATCTGCTGTGCCTCGACGTCACGCGAGGTCTATCCGCACTTCATAAATCTGGATTGGTCCATGGCGATATCAAGGCGGACAACGTCTTGATTTGTAGAAGCCCAAACCGGAAGTATGTGGCGAAGCTATCTGATTTCGGCTTTTCTGTGATCGCGGCAACCGAATCGGCCGAAATTTGGATAGGTGGGACTGACCCTTGGCGAGCACCGGAGATCAGGGACGGACCTGTAAGAATTAACGCTGCGAAGTTCGCCGATACGTACTCCTTCGGGTTGTTGGCCTGGTCGGTTTGCTTGGATGGTGGTAGCCCTTTCGACTTTGTCCTGGAGCATTGCAAAGGGAACAGTGAAGTGGAAGAGCTCAAGAAGGATGATCGTCTTCTGTCTGTTGCTAAGGGCAAGGAGTGGCTCACTCGGTATGTTCGAGCGAAGGGCGGTCCGAGGATCGAGGAGATGTACGAGGCAGCGGTGGAGAAGGTGGCAACCCAGAAAGCTTCTAACGGCAGTGCGCAGCTGGAGATGATGCGCCTGTTCTCTAACATCCGCGACGAAGCTCTTGCCAGGCTCGAATCCCAGTTTCTTCAAAACAAGCTCGTCAAAAGTCTTGATGACATTTTCGACTATTCGTTACAATCAAGTCCAGAATCTAGGGATCTCGATTTGATAATTGTCATCTTAGAGTCCGACGTCAAAGGGGCCAGGGAGGAAGCTCAAAAGCATCAAAGCCAGCAACTCGTGAATGTCCTACCCAAGAAAGGAACAACAAGCCTGGCTACGAACCACTCAGATGACTTAAAGCATTTTTCACACACCAGGATCAATGATCAAGATGGCGAGATCAAGACTGTTGTCGAGATCCCTGCCGGAAAGACTGTTGATGTTGGTGATATGACTGTGATCGATCAACCACAGCGCCAGAACGCGGCTACTATTCAAGATCTGGCATACTGGGAGCGTAGAGGATACAAGGTACGGCTGTCGAGAATGCTGTCTTGTACTCTGCTAAGGACTACAGCATCATTGGCTATCCTGGCAGAAGACCCGAGAGCTCGAGCCGGCAGTGCAGAATTTCGTCGTTAGTTCCTTCGATGGCTCCAAAGACTCCAGCAACAGTCCGGAACTCTTCGTACTCTGCGCTTGTTACATCAATGGATACGGGTGTAGATCCAACGTCATTGAAGCTTTGAGCAAGCTGCAGCAGGCCGCTGACCTAGTACATCATCCATCACGGGCGTTTCTACACAGGATTTGGGCAGCGTGCCAACCTCAAGAAGATAACCCTGGTAAAAAGTACCTGGAAGACTATGCGAAAGCCGGGTCGCGACCTGCTCTTGAGGAGCTGCGCAAGGTTGGATCCAAGCACAAGCTTGATGGCATTGAACGCTGAATAACCGATGCATCTGGAGGCGTGGGTGCTGACTGGCTTTCGACTCCTGAAATGCTCAATGGGCACACGCAATCCCAGTGGATCAAGGATGAATGGCTCATGGACAGGGTTCGTAGTGCAGACAGGCCGCTTTCCCAACTCATCTTCAACAAGCGAGGAGATACAGTGTTGCATTTCACCGTTATGTGCGGACGCTGGAAGCCGTTTAAGTCTCTGATACTGGAATTCAAGATGAATATCAACCTGCAAAACCCGTTGGGAGAAACGGCTTTACTATGCGCTTGTCGCTCTGGACATGGTGGCATAGTCATTCTATGTCTACAAAAGCTGCAAGCGGATGCCTCTATCGCCGCCAGAAACGGCGAAACCCCAATGCACTGGCTTATCCATTTCGACGATCTATACATTGAGCCTATGCTGAAGGATTTGATCGCAAGCGGAGCTGTGGTCAATACAGTAACCTGAGAACGTGTTAGCCACTCCCGATATCTGGGCATGTTGATGTCGACTTCCAATTGCCAGGGACACCGCTGACCTGGCCGTTCCACGACAACCGCCCTCATATTGTTCGAATGCTGCTGAAGTCCGGCGCGGATCCCAACCTGGTATCTGAAGGTTCAGCTCTGAGCGCCCTGGGTTTGTCTGCATATTATCATCACCATGAATGTCTGAAAGCAATAATTGAGCATCTCGAAAGTCAAGTAACCCAAAAGACCACCGACGGCGAAATTGATAAACGACACGCCCTGCTTTACGGGCCAGTCGTGAGAGAAGCCGAGAGAGCAGCCGACAAATTTTCAATGATTCTCCGCGGCGGAGCCGACTACCTGAATCGGCTCCATTCCACGTTTGATATTCTGCGGGAGAAGACCAGGCTTGTCAGCTTCCAAGGCCAGCTGCAAGGGAGCTTGCTGTACACCGCCGTATCGAGCGCTCATGACGAGGTTGTCGACTACATGTTTCAACGCGATTGGCTTGGCGATACGATCAACAAACCTATCGGTGGTGCCCAAAGAATGCCTGTTTTGGAGGTGATATGATGGAATCGAGAAGCTCTTGTCCAAACACTTATCGATCGCGGAGCAGACATTCAGGCATTGGCTGCCAATCCTTTCTCGCCTGAGGACTGCAACTGGTCTGCATTGCATATATTTGCCCATGAGGGTCATGATATTGATCTTGCCGTAGTATCAAGGCTTGTTGGCTTAGGGCTTTCTCCAGATGGGCCAGCTAGCGCCAATTCACTGAAAGGGTGCGACAAGCAGGTCACGACCACCCCCTTCCCTGAAGTGAGTACATTGACACTCGAGAATGGCCACGCCGCAGCACACGACATCGAATCGCCGTTCGCAGTCGCTTTGCGCCACAACGCTTTCAATCTGGCCAAGGAGCTTATGTCTCTGGGCGCCGACCCCAATCATCTTGCCAACAAGTCAGGGCTGTTTGCTTCAGACCGCCCTTTGACCGTACTCGGCCATATCATCGTATCGAATGCACGCTATTCACTCGCTCGCCTGAATCACCTCTTGAATCTTGAGGTAAACCCTGTTGACTTTATTGTTGAACCGTCACGCAACCTTACCGCTCTTCACCGGTGCGCGATGGCGTTCCATGACGTCCACAAGAGAAAGGGCGGCGTGATTCCAAGGGCTGAATTCGATATGGATACTAATGCGGACATCATGTATGAACTCCTGATGAAGTGGAGGCAGCAAGACGAACTGGATGCCGTATGTGGTCTAGACGGGAGCACGGCCTTGCATTTGGCAGTCAAAGAACAGAACCTGGCAGCTATCAATACTCTTCTCGAAGCGGGAGCGTCGACGAAGGTACGGAACGATCACGATGAAACGGCGGCTCAGCTTGCAAAGAAGTTTAGAGATCAGGGTGCGGACGCGAGAAGTATCGAAGCTATTCTACTTAGATACGAACGCTGAAGGTGATTATCGTCTGCTGAATGGAATGTTTCCTCACGGTTCTTGCAGTTCAATGCCTGTCGCCCTCAGTGGCGGATACAGCCGACATCTCGTCCGACGCAATGCGGGCATGCGCGTCTTCCATGAAGCCGGCGTAGTCATATATTTCTCGCCACCCTGGAGGATGAAAATTCTCCCGCCTCTTGACCTTCTCATTCGTTGTACGGTCTCTACCTAAAATACCACTTTTTACCTTTATACCATCACGATCAGGCCATGGGATGCGCATTACCGCTGCAAAGCGATAAGGGTTCGCCCGGTCTGCATCGAACTCAAGATCGGCTTGGGATTGCGTCGACCGCGCCTGGGACGCCAGATCAGACTTGTACCGCTGCACGCGCTTCTGCCATATCTCCTCTTCCAGCCATATCATCTCACGGGCGTGACGGTGTTCCTTTGCCGCTTTAGTCATTCTTTCTTTAGATCCATGAAGCGCGATGCCGGCTCGTTCGGCCGCTGACCGGTCGACCAAGGTCGCGTTATCTCCACATGCAAGCCGCCGGTGAGGGTACGTATCGGGTAGATATAAAATGCTTGGAAGGCGAGAGAGACTTGCTACGTCGAGGCCGTATCCGAGCCTCGCATCTGATGTCGAAAGAGGGAGAAGTTCCTTTCTTGTTGTCAAGCAGTGGGAGCAAACACGGCTGTAGGTCAGCACATAGAGGTACTCTTCAACGCCACCACAGTAGTCGCACCCCCTCTTCGATAGTGCAGCGTGTAATTCTGAGATGGGTCTTGGGTTGATGATACCAAGGCTTAGGATAGTACGCACAAGCTCTGGCACTTGGGCTCGAATGGTTCTGTACTCCACAAGGGCATCTACTGCCCGTCGGGCGATGTGGTTGACGCCCGGTATGACGACTAGGCTCGCGACATCGAGCTCGAGAAATATCTGGTTGCGTATCTCGAGTGGCAGGATGTCTACCATGCCTAGGGAGCAGTGTTTTTTCTTTTTCTTGTGCCTATATTTGAACCCGAACCTTTCAAAAAAGGGTGAATCGACGTCGGAAAACGAGACCCTATCGAAGGGGGAAGACGGCGCCAATTTCTCAGCTTCGAGACGGCTGCCCAGTACGCCAGATCTGTAGCTGCTGCATTCAACAGGTTGCTGAATGGAGCACGAGGCGGAGTCCATTCTGATAGAATGTCCCCTCGGTCGAGGTTTAATCATTGACACAGGCCCGTTGAAATTTTCGAAGCCGCCGGTGTGTCTTTTGCAGGTCGAGGAAGGGTTCGGAGCGCTCCCTTACAGATGAACATTCCTGATTCCTGAGACCTCCGAACATCTTAGCTCCCAAAACCTGCATTCGTCGTAGCGTAGATCTAGGTTACCATTTTGAGAGCCGTAAGTGCTGTCGATGCCTACTTGTATATTCACTGTAACACGCAGGGTCGGGAGTCTAAATCTTCATAGCGGGGGCTGAGCCATTCGCCAGTTCCTTTGCTCCGCTTGACTCTGGAAAAATCGATACCCCCTTGTTCACGGACCAAGGAGCGGGCTTCGGCATCGAGTACAACGAGGTGAAACCAAATGCAGACCCGGGGTGGCTCGTTGAAATCCTTTGGATATGGTTGTTTGAACTTCTTATCAATATCCTTGCATTGTTGCACAATTCTGTAGCTTGTTTACACAAGCGGCAACTGTGAGCGCTAAGCATATGTGAACTTGGAGTCATCTGTTGTTTGTCGAATCACGCAGGATTGCTTGCTCCCCAGATATACGGATTCATTGGTTGTGTGATATGAATGCGTTTCTTCTGGCATGTTCTCATTGACTCCAGTCTTCTTCACTTCTGTGAAAGGTATATAAATACCCTTCCTAGACACTCTCTGCTCGGAAAATCCAAGAATTCTAAACGCTACCCATTTTCAAAGTACACATACAATACACCCCCTCTAGAGTCGGCAGGCCTCACAAAAACTTTCTCCTCTTTAACGTTCAACAAACTGAGTATGGCTGTAAAGAGCGCTCTAATAGCGGTTGCTATCACCGCTGCCGTACTTGGTCACTGGACACCGATCCTTCTTATTTGTATAATCTTCAGCGTCGCTCCACAGCTGATAGCCTTCCGTGATGAGCATCATGTCTTGGCCTGGCTCGCGGACCTGCGGGCACAGTATTCTCTTTTATGGCGACAATGGGTAGAGCTACTCTCCGATTCAGCCAAAGGCCCTAGAATGATCTTGCTGGAGTTTCACTTGGATGAGCATCAGCGCCGACATAGGACTACAGTTGCCGAGAATTTTCTCTGGATGTTTCGCAGTGGAGACCCTACAGGTAACGTCAACCAAGTTCTCTGCACTCGATGCACCCACGAAGCCCACCACGGTGGAGGTCACCACAATACACCGTTGGGTGAGCTAGCCTCCCAGGAAATCCGTTCAAAGACTCTCTTCGTAAACGACCTCTGCCAGGCTGAAGCGCAATACAAAGAACACGGCGCTTACACTTCGCCACCGAACACTAAATTTATCGGTCCAGCGTTCGAAATCAATTACGACCTTACAAAACCTCAACTGGCCCCCATCACAGTCACCGTGCACGATATTGCGAGCATTGCCCGCCGCATGGGTATGCAATGGACTGTATTCAGACCGGAAGAGGGTATCTTGTCGGCTACAGGAAAGAACCGTGTTCTCTATTCGACCTTCGAACCCCGTCTCGGGACCCTCTTACATTATAAAACTACTGGGGATGCAGCCATGCTCCCAGGAACTCCGCTGACCGAGCTCGAAGTAGCCGACATCATGATCCCAACCCCCCAGGCAGCGATGCTCAGCTTCGGGATCCTGCCCGGCTGCAAAGCCCTCAACCTCCCAGACTACCACATCAGCTCCCCCCCCGACATCTACACCACCCTCAACCACCTCGATCCCACCCGCAAAGCCAGCCAGAGAGTCCGCGACGTGCGCGGCATTTGCCCGGACTCTGCCTTCGGCTTCTCAGACCTCATCCCCCTGGCCGCCCCGATGTTCCGTCTCCGCGGCAGCACCATCATCCGCATCCCAACACCCACACAATACTGTACCGGTCTAACTTGCAGCAGGCCCGGTTTCGTAGTCTTCCGCGCCCGGCTATCTGCCTTCATCAATGAACAGGAGGGGCCTGTCTCGGAGCACATCTCGTGGGTCAGCGAACAAATAACTACACTAGCATTGACCTACCCCGAATGGGAAGACGAAGTCCTAGCCAACCAGCACGCCAACGCCCGCGCGCTCGAATTCCTGGAATCTGTCCACGATAGCTGGGATCGCACGACGGAATACTTTCACGCCCTTGAGAACCGGCAGGTTCATCGCCTTGTATACGCTGATCTCATGGCTGCGCATATCAAGCATGCGGTCAACTACTGGAACGACGCGTGGAGCAATATTCGGGAGGGGAGGGGGAGGGAACATTTTGGGCAGCGAGATTGGATGGCGGAGGGGGCGCATTGCTATTGGGACTACCTGACAAGCATTGAGGAGGAACTGAAGGGCATTTGTGACGTGGATGGGGAGACGGTGAAGGAGGCGTGGGTGATGATGATGTTTCGGGGGATGTGCTGGTGGAGATGTCATTGGATGATGGGGGGAGGGGATATGGGGGAGGAGGAGAGGGTGAGGGCGAGGTATTGGGGGAGTAAGCAGGAGGTTTTCCTTGCTTGAAAAAAGGGGGGGGCAAGTGGAAGGGGGGGAGATGTTTACCAGACTGTGTTCGAGGAGGCGGGATTTTCGGTGTGTTAGATGCAATATGTAAAGCTGAAGTTGTGCCTAAGCCGAACATGTATATGAAGTGAACTTCCCTGGCGAATAACGAGCATGCTCAATCGGGAGTCGCATCAACCCTCACAATCCGCGTATTCGTTGAAGGGCTTTAACGGCCATAGAGAACCATCCTCTTCACGAGCTCCAGCACCTACCCAGCACCTCCCCCTCCCAGAACCGAATCCTCTCCGTGCTAATCCCCAGTCCCTACAGCTCATAGCAAGACCCAAGCCCCCCACGCACTGCACCTCCCTATACCCGACCGCCTGATCACTCTCCTCCCATTCCTCCTCTAATACCTCACTGTTCTTATACGAATCACAGCGCACGCCAACACACACCAGCCCTCGCTAAAATCAGCCATACCCAGACAAAGGAATCCGCAAAAATATCGTCGCTGCGGGGTGATGTTTAGATGTGGCTATGGAAGGAGGAATGGTCCCGCTACCTTAGCAACATTCAAGCATTTGCTGGTTGTCTTTATCCTTCTCGATGTCTACGATTGCCTCGGAAAAGCCTGCAGACATTTTCGGTGACAAACCGTCCTCAGAAAGTCGTTGCCCAGCCCCTGCCTAGGATCCGCCCTTTGTGTTACTCAAGGCACGAGGGGGGAACCTTTGTATATGCATACCCACCTCGTACTGCCCATGCCTTGGCTAGAGATTTACTTGCCATGCTGAGCCCCGCTATAGCAGCTTGGCCACGCAGCATAGCGCACCTCTGGCACCACTACTCTACAGTTCTGATTCGTCCACTGCCAGCTTTCTGGTGGGCTGCTAGTCCCTTGTCGATGTGGGAAACGCGATGAAAGGGTTCATTTGGTATGCTGCAAGCTTCGCGATGAGCCATAGGGCGCTGAACGAGGTTTCCATGTAATGTTGCGGACACGTGCTATCAGATTAATGTCTGACTGCGGCTAGGTGAGCCTTGTTCGCAGTGTTGAACAGGTGTGAACGGTCGTGAATACGTTCTGGAAGCAGCTGTGATAGTTTGTACCTGATTGCTGAAGAACATCAATACTAAACGTCGGAACATCATGGGCCCGGCCTAGGAATAGGCGCGGCAAATGAGCCAATCAAAAGCCACAGTAAAATCCAAGAGTAAGCGCTATTAGCTTCCGGATCCGGTTTCTCCCGCGTTCCCCTTCTGGTCACTCTTCATCGTGGAGCAGCCAATACTTCAAAGATTGGGGAAAACCTCTGCATTGGAGCCTATGGGCAATGCAACCACTACTTCAGGAGTCGTTTGTAACGAGAGACAAGCTGAAAAACATTTCAACGGCACTCCAAGAACTTGATTCCTCTGAGCCAACCAGATCTGACTCAAGATGAAGAGCCGACGTCCAATCTACTTGCCACGTATCGCCAGGTCTTGATGCTACAGGAAGGGGTGAAAGTGTGTGTGAGACCATGGAGTGAGAGTTTCTGAGAATGACAGCCTTGAAGATCCCCGAGATCGAGCGCGCGTGTCATACGCTGCAGCGTGGAATCTCAGACAAGGACACATCCTCTACAAGCACGGGTTTCTATTCAAGCATCCGGGCTAAGTTATGATCTAGGGCATCTGCCTCCAGGTGCAAGCTCGTCTCATCTATTTGTCTGCATAGGAAATCCCTCCAGTCTGCATACCTACTAACCTCTACCACGTCAACGTTCACTAGCAGAAACCGGAGCCAGAGAGTACTGGTAGACACAGACCTGAAGAACCTGGAGAGGGTTTTCAGGCGCTCTCAGCGATGTCGAAAATTAGAAAGTACTGATTCCTTCCGTTCGTGTCGTCGATACCAGTATAGGCCCGTATCTTTATCTTTCGCTTTCCGAGAGTCTCAACCCAATCTATTAACAGCCAGGCGATACCACTTCCGTGAGGTGTTCCTAAAAGCGCCAACCCTGAATAGATCTCTGAGTCAGCTGTACTTACTAAAGCAAGAGGATAAAGTAAGTCATTAGAGGGGATACTTCTAAGATGTCGTGCAAGCTTTTCGAACTTTCAAAAAGTGGTAAGGTATCTTCGGAAATCCACTGACCTTGCCAAGTGTCGGTGCTGAATTCGCGGCCAGGGTATGTTGCATGGAGATTCCCAGTAGCCACGTCATTACCCTGTCCCATTACTACGTCCATGATGTGCTTGGTATCTTCATTCACTACGTTGTCGCGGAAGATGTAGTTCAGACCGTGGCTCATAACTTTACCTGCAGTATCTGCCCAGATGCCAAATACTACATCGGACCACCGATTGATATCGGGGACCAGTGCCGCCAATGCAGCTCCAGTGGGAGGGTTCTCTACCTGCGCGGCACAATACTCCGGGCTGGCATTCTCGATCGCGACGATAGCGCCCGCCTTGACGTTGTAACCGTTGTTATACATACCGCAATCGTGTGGCTGAGCGAGGAAATCAGTAACAGACCTTTCACCTTTGAATTGGCTGCGACCGGGAGAATGTCCAACTTACCTGCATAATACCGTTCTTTGGGAAGTCATGATCCAAGTCTGCGTTCCTCTGCTTGGTGTCGGCCGTTTCGACTCCATAGGCCTGCATGGCCGCTACCACGGGCGCTGGTAGGAATTGCAAGTCTTTGTCTGTGACTGTCCAGCCGTTCAACTTGATGCTGGCCATGTTGACCTGTCTGCCGGGCGCGTTCTGCGACGCATCTGCCATTCTATCCAGGAGCTTCTGGCCTTTGCAGATGGCGACGTTGACCTCTAATGACCATGACGCTCGCTTAACGATGTTTGGATCATCTGGATCCGCATTGAGCTCCTGGTCAGGTGGGCTAGAGAAGCTGTAGGCGGTAGTGTCACCGAATGGGATAGCGACTCGCTTGGCTAGTTGGTCGGGGAGATACTGAGCGGGGGCTCCTAGGCTCTTGTGATTGACAGTGCGAACCGAAGCAAGGTGCTCGTCGAGACCTGGGATGGCACCACGAAGGTGCTGAGAGGCGAAGAAGAAAGAGACTGAGATCCCGAGGGTTAGAAAGGCTCGGAGGCCACGCCGAGACATCGTGAGGAAGGGCATCTTGCTCTCGGCAATGATCGACTGATATGAGAGTAGATGTCCCAACTTGGGAGAGTGTGCAAAGCGTAGGAAAACTGGCGGAACACGATGACCGTAGCGCCTTGAGAGGGTGAAGGATTGGAGTGGATTGGACGACGAAGCATTCAGCTTCCCCCAAGGAAGGCATCGTGACTAGTGGAATCAATACGGTGGTGAAGGTCTCGGTCAGTCCAAGGCTTGCTCTCAACACGTGAAAACCGTCGACGCCCCACCGACTCCCAAGCATGGACGACAGCGATCACAACCTGTATCTTCGCGTGACGCAATCAATATACTAGGTAAAGGGAGGTTGGAGCCAGCATCCGTCGCTATCCCTCACAAATGATCTGGACAGCTGTTGCCAACCACGTGGATTTGTCTTCCACATCACTCGAATAATCAATGAATGGAGGGTCATCCACGATAGCGGAGCTGGGCTCAACGATGTCACCATGCTTTCATCATGCTGTGCCTCGATGGTGAACCTTGACAAGAGAGATGAACAAAGACTCCATGAAGCCTCCAAGCCTGTGTCTTCACACAGTCTTCCTCTTGATCGAACTTAAAAGGTTCCAACCGGCAACATAGATTCACAACCCTTCAGCATCTCCATCGATGTCGCTGCGCTGTTCAGCATCAACGAAGTCACAGTGCTTGGCCTGATCTTTGCCTTCCGACATTGCACTATCGTTCTCGAGGCACTCTGGGCGTCATGGCTTTCGGCAGAATCATGGCTAGAGCCTTGCAGCTGCTATGTCTTCTTGCTGCCTCTATCTGCCTGCTACCCTACCTCGCATCAGGAACAAATGGACCGAGCGTGTGGTCTCGTGTCGCGCCTCGAGCTATGAGTGGACTTTCAATCTTCTACGAATCTTCTTCTCCAGATGGTAGTCGTCGGTGCATGCTGCCTCTTTTCCGTCTCCAGCTTTGACACTCACCTAGGTAATCGTTCTTGGGCCCACCAAAATCTCCAACTCGCACCTACTCTACCGATCTTGGACATCTCAGCGGATCATATCTTCGCAGTTCTCAATGGTACCACCCTAGGCTCAAACGATTCTTATTCCAATTCAACATTGAAGATGCATCACCGACAGATCGAGCCTTTCAATCATCGTAATTTCGGCCATGCCGACATGACGCCGGCCATGCTAAACCCACTTTCCAAGCGAGCCGGCGCTGAGCCTTGTTCGGTGGGCAAGCCATGTCCTGATGACAGGTGAAGTCAGCCAGACCCTCGAGGTATATTGCACTTACTAATTCTCATGTGATTAGCTGCTGTAGCTCCGGCGGTAAGTGTGGCTACGGGCCTAACTACTGTGGTTCCGGCTGTTCGTCCAATTGTAAAGCTACTGCTAGTAAGTCTCGTTAACACAAGCCCGATCCAAGACCTATGTCTGAACATCTCTAGTGTGTGGCAGATACAGTGAGGGTGGCAACCTAAAGTGTGGTATGAATCTGTGCTGCTCTTATTACGGCTGGTGTGGCGTAAGTCAAACTCTCAATATCATCAGGAGGCCGAATTTTGAATCCTCGATTAGACCAGCGAGATTCATTGCGGTAATCCTGATCCCAATGGCAAAGCACCGTGTCAGAAGGACTTTGGCCTCTGCAAGACCGTTCCCTCTCCGAAATGCGACGAGGGAGCAAATTCAGCCGGTAAACGTACTATCGGATACTACCAAGCATCAAACACACGAGACCGCCTTTGCGACCGCGTAGGTCCAAGTCAGATCAACACGAAGGGGCTCACTCATCTGTACTTTGCATTCGCTGAGATTGACCACAAGAGTTTCGCAGTCGTTCCTGGCAATGAAGGTGACGTTCCTCGATATAAGGAATTCACGAAACTTCAATCGTCGTCCCTGAAGACCTGGATCGCTATTGGAGGCTTTGATTTCTCGGACCCTGGCCCCACCCACACAACGTGGTGAGTCCGCCCTTATTGATCAAGCCACACCGGCGTCGATTAAACTAAAGATTTTACAGGAGTGACTTATGCTCTACGCAAGGCAACCGTGCCGCCTTTATCACCTCTTTAAAGAAATTCATGTCACTGTATGGCTTTCAGGGCGTTGACGTTGACTGGGAATATCCAGGTACCCCTCAGCGAGGCGGCAAGCGAGCGGACACTGCCAACTTTGTCTCTCTCGTAAAGGAGATGAAAGCTGCCTTCGGAGGCCAGTACGGCATCAGTGTGACTCTTGCTCCCGACTACTGGTACCTTCGTGGTTTCGACGCCAAGGCCATGGAGGATCACGTGGACATGTTTGGTTTCATGGCATACGATCTTCATGGATCTTGGGACGCCGACATCAAGACTCTCGGGTCTAAGGTTCGGGGCCAAGCGGATGTTCGAGAGATTCATAATGACACCCTCCCTCTCTGGTTTGATGCGCTCAATCCGGCCAAGATCAACATGGGTCTAGCTTACTATGGACGAGGTAAATCGCCGTTCAAGCTGCCATGTTCGGGAGGCAATGCTAAAGTCACGGGTGCATAGGATATACGCTCGCCGATCCCAGCTGTAAGGATTTGAATTGCCCCTTTGCTGGGCCAAGCTTGCCAGGCCCCTGCACGAATTTTCACGGTGTTCTCTCTCTCGCAGAGATCAAAGCGTACATAGCCGAGAAAGGTCTCAAGCCTAAGCTTATGAAAGAGGCGATGATGAAGCAGATCACATGGGAAGATCAGTGGATTGGATACGACGACCTCGAGACCACAGCGATGAAGAGAAAGTGGGCAAGTGGCTATTGTTTCGGCGGGACCATGATATGGAGTGTCGACTTCGAAACCGGAAGTGGGAGGTTTGGTTTCTGTTTGACCACTATCTTCTAGATCGCTGACTTTCGCATTTAGCAACGACGGCAATCCGAAAAACAATGCGCCAGTCACTACGGATGGCAGATGTGGACCGAAGAATGGAGGCACCATCTGCGGTAATTGGAAAGAAGGTGGCGTAAGTGTTCCGGTGCTTCGCTGTAACATTGCCCGCTTGCCCTCATCGACATCTTGTCGAGCAACCTGTACCCCCTGATTCTGACTCTTCATCATGCAAGGATCGATTCAGTTACTGACAATGTCCACCATGACAGTGTTGTTCCGCTGCCGGCTATTGTGGAAGCGGACATGACCACTGTGGAGCCGGTTGCCAGTCTGGAAATTGCTTGATGGGCGGTCAGACCACCGACGGCACCTGCGGCCCTCTCCACGGCAAATCAATTTGCGGCTCATGGGCGAAAGGCGCTTGTTGTTCGTCTTCGGGATTTTGCGGTGACGATCAAGAATTCTGCGGTGAAAGCTGTATATCCGGCCCCTGTGACTCCTCTACCCACGATTCTGGCCCTTCTGGTGACGTCTACCTTGACCCCAGTATCTGGTCTTCTGGCCATCCTCGGGTCATCAATTGCATTCCACCGTGTGTCTACATCTTCCCGCCTAAGTCGTTAGAGAGCACTACGACGATCACGTTCCCACTTTTCACGACATCCCTCGAGGTGGCGTGGTCAACTACAAAGATAACTACTCTCCAGAATGGCCAAGTGTCGACTTCTACAGGCATCGAGAGAACCACTCAAACAACGGTTCTCACGATTCCACCGGTTACTACGACCGAGATCAATCTGTGGAACGTCCATATTAGCTCTGGCGTTACGAGCGCCTCGGTGCAGCTGACCAGCAGTATTCTGCCGCCACCCTTCACCATTACAGATGACCCTAATCCTCGATCGGAGTCCGGCGTCAGCCACCCACACGTTGTGCGAACAATAACACCGCCGCCATATCCATACTCCAATGACGTGCCGTCGGCAGATGGTCAATCCCCGAGTGCGAATGTCCTACCACGACCATCTCCACAAGCTCTGAAACCTTCAACCATAACAGGGTTACCATTCACCCTTTCTTCGGGCCCCTCCTCTATTACACGGCTACCATTTGTTCTCCCTGGAGGCTCTTCAACAATTACAAAATTACCGTTCGCTCTTCCTCCGGAAACATTAGCGCCATCCACTGTTACAGGTTTACCCTTCGCCCTTCCTTCGGGCTCCTCCTCTATTACACGGCTACCATTTGTCCTCCCTGGAGGCTCTTCAACAATTACGAAATTACCATTCGTTCTCCCTCCGGAAACCTTAGCCCCATCCACTGTCACAGGATTACCATTCACAATTCCTGCAAGCTCCTCCATCATTACACGGCTACCATTTGTGCCACCTGGAGGCTCTTCGACAATCACAAAATTACCATTCGTTCACTCTCCGGAAGCCTCGGGCTCCCTCAGTGGCGCCTCGCAACCACTCATTGTTCCCACGGACACGAACTCATACACTATCACACGGCTACCATTCGTTCTTCCTGGGAGCTCATCTACGATCACACGATTACCATTCGTTATTCCCCCGGAACCTTCGAGCGCCTCCACGACTGCTCCACTAAGCTCCATATTCTCTGCAGAACCCTCCACCATCACAAAACTACCATTCGTCCTCTCTTCGGGTTCTTCCTCTACGACTATCACACGGCTTCCATTCAACCTGCCTTCGGAATCTTCCTCCATCACACGACTACCCTTCGTTTTTCACCCGCCAAGGCCAAGCTCTTCCACTACCACACCGCCATCACCCTTTCTCCCTTCGGAACCAACCACTATCACACGTCTACCGTTTGTCTTTCATCCGCCAAGGCCAAACCATACACCCGTCATTCACCCACCGTCGAAGACTGGAGATTCTTGGACGCACCAGTCTGGAGAACCGGGAAACAGGTGTAAGAGGCATTGCGGACATAAATGCTCCGGACCCTTTTGCACCGATATGTGCCTCCTTGACTGTTTCAACCTTCCATGGGGCTCTGGTCTACCCGGCACTGGCGGCCCTGATCCGGTTCATCCCAATCCTCCTCCAGGGCCACCTGGGGGAGATCCACCAGGTGGTGACAATGGTAGCAATGACCCCAACAGCAACGAGCCCACCAGTAAGAAGCCCACCAGTACAGGGGAATGCACGAAGTCGGTGGTCACGGACTACTGGGTCTCCTGTTCATCAGTCTCCGGCTCTAAATCGAGCTGCAAGACAACTAGCACATCGCTTGTCCGCGGCTGCGACATTACCGCCAAGACAACCACCACCGGCGGCTCCTGCCCTATCGTTACGCTGGATCCAAACGAGGATGAAGGCGAAGATGGCCCCATGAGTAAAGCTACGAGCACCAAGCCCCCAGAGGCCCTCACCACCGATAAGGATAGATGTGTCGTGCAGTATGGACGTAAGTTTCCCGGTGACACCAACTTGATACACCATTCCTGGAGTACCATCCCGAACTGTACACCCAGACCAACCACGACGGTCCCACCGCCCCCCCCCCCGCCCCCTCCTGCGCCCACAATCTACTTCTTCGGTCATTTCGTGGCGAGTTCCGGTCCGGGGTTCCAGCAAGCCGCAAACGAGGTCTCCAATTGGGCCATCTTCCATCAAGATGACGGCAAGCTCGACCCCTGCAAGGCGAAACCGGTCTGGGAGGGCGAGTTTAGTGAGATTTTACCGAAGTTCCCGGTTCACGCACAATGGGATCAATGCAAATACGATAAGCCGGACGGCTTCATCGGAACCCTTGAATGCGGTGGCATTCTGATTAAGTGTGCTCCTAATAATAATGCGAAGAACGATCCCATTAATGGCGATAGTACGAGCTGTGGCAACACTCAGGCGCGCGTTTGGTGGCCGTATGAGAAGTGTCAGGCTGGCGGATAACTGGGCGGACCTACGAGTGGTCTCGTGCTAGAAACGGTGGGCGCGTAGATGGATAGATGTAACATAGAATCGAGCATGTTCTGAGCTGAGTCTACTGACTTCGTGGCCTGGGTAGATTACTCTCCGTAATTGCGGTTATTCTTTCATAACGTGGATAAGCTCTGAACCCTGTCTACGAGTTTGAACATATCCTGTAATTTCAAGCTTCGAAGAAGTGCTACTCAATCCAAGTCTTACTTAAGCGCCTACTAGTTAATTTTGGGAAGAGGGGAAGGGAGGGTGGGCTGCTTAACAAGGTTGAAATCTATGTTGTACGAAATTACCGTCTAGATTTTACGATATCTGCTGCCTATATTGTGTCTCAGCTCGCGGCTTTGAGAAACTAAGAGGCTTAGAAAGACTTTGCAGTTTTGGAAGAGATTGACGAAGGAATCTTTGAGAGATTCATCGAATGGGCTTACAAGGGGAAGTACACGGTCGCCAACTTCGAATTGAAGGCCAGCAGCCCTCCATCACCAGTTTCATCTAGCAAAGAGGAGTGCGAAACGACTGAGTGGATGCTGGAATCTCTAGCAAACCCTCTCGCGAAGTCGGAACAACCTAGGATTGGGGAAATTTCAAATCGGGCAAGAAAAGCAAGAAAGCGAAGACGAGACAGGAGCTAAAAGCATCTTTTATTCGTCGTGAGCATGTCGTTCGCCAAGAAATAACTAGCTTATCTCCAACGCGCGCGAACCAAGGAGTCAATGAGGACTACACGAAAATATTTTTTTCCCATGCGCGCTTATATGTCTTTGCGAACAAGTACGACATCTAGCCCTTAAAGACGTTGGCTCTAGAAGAGCTCCATAATACGCTTGCTATCTACACTCTTTATCGCGAACGAACAAGTAACATTCTTGCTTTATTGCGATACGTTTACGCTAACATGAACGAATTCGCAAGAGATGACAAGAATTTGCGAATGTTGCTAAGAGATTATCTTAGATATAAGATAAGTATTTCGATGAAGAATGACGAATTCAAAGTCTTGATAATTGAAGATAAGAGATCGCTACTTGGAGACTTCATAAAGATGATAACCAAGCGAATCAATTAATTAGACGGGGTCAAGTCGCTTCGTTACGTTCATATATAAAGAAAATAACGAAAAACTAGGCATTACGCGAGATGCTACTTTAGGTTTACTAGCGTTCTAAGACAATCTTCGTTTACTTAAAGTATTGCACTTTTTAATGTCGAAAATGTTTAAACGAAGTGACAAGCATAGAAGTGTCCTAGAAAATGCTTTAGATTGTGGGTTTGCGAAGTTGGTGTCGCGTTCCCAACGCGCGTCCTAGTCATGCCAGCGACCAAGATCGCATCACCAGACTCCATCACGATAGATTTACACCCTATCATGGATCCACGGAACGATGCAGCGTCAAGATGTCATATTTCTCGAAGGCGACTACCATCTCCTATTCTTTCGTGATAAATTTAATGGCAACGATATCAATCCGGCGACGAATGTACAGTTCCGTTGATGAAGCTGCTGCGCCGTGGCTCAAGGTCTCGTCTATACTCTCATTCATATTATTGTCTAGATCTACAATGTTTGTTCTATGCTCGCTACTTCTTCTAGGCTCTTCGTCCGGTCCCAGCCACTTGACCTTCACCAGATAACACCCGTTCGAACTCAAGCTTTCTTGCCTCTTCTGTTACCATTCTACAGTAGCCACTTTTTATGTCACTTCGGCCCAGTCATAGGATAACACACGAAGTGTATGAGTCTTGTGCTTAGTTTCTTAGGTGGTCCGCCTGTTGGCAATTCTTTTTCTATCCACGTTCCTCGAATAAGCGGCTTGTAATTTGGTGCGATAACGCCAGAACACGGTATTGACGACGAAGGGTTCAAGTCATAGACGGATCCACTAATATCGGGTTACTGTGATGGGAGAAGTCCACTTGTGCAATGTCTATCATATGCTCATCCTTCGGGGTGGATCCGGGTGACTTCAAAGAAGCGCATGTTGGCCTATTAAAGAGTAACGCAAGGCTTGCTCGCCCAATCTCACCATTAATGATCCTATCCTCTCGTCCACTGAGCTCCAATGGACCCTTACGATCAAATGCCGGCATTTCTATGCTTGACGCGGAAGTAGGAACACCAGAGCTCGCACCGCCTTCTAGAGTGGGCCCGGACAACGTCCGATCAGTCGAGCTCCTGCCTCCTTTAACGGCGCCCTCATCTGCGGTCGTGAAGGGGGCTAGATCACTCCCGAATACCTCGACGTTAGCCACCGCGTCTGGCTAGTCTTCAAGACGTACTACTGGATTGAGTGTTGCTGCGAAGATTTGTGGAGTTATACTAGTAGCCAGAGAAGTGGCTGACGGAGTCCAGAGAGCGGGTTCTATCATTACGCTTTCATTCGGGTAAAAACGTGGCATCTTTACATTGGTAGAGTCCATCTGATTCTGTCTTCAAGAGTTGCGATGAATCGTTCCACAACCCTGGTTATTTCCTTCATCTCCTTCCCCAGGAAACGGATCGTTTCCTGACTCGGGAGCATCCATTTATCGTAGAGTACTCCATGGGTTCTCGCCGCGTAGAATTTCCCGTGAACCTTAATGAAGAGGTCGCAGAGAAAGCACGCACTCTTGCTGGAGCAGATTACTCTTAGCCGCCTGATTTCGGGGTGCATGTCGTAGTAAAAAAGGAGCTGTATCTCAGCATGGATGTTGTACGTCTGGGGAGATGCGGCCAACTACCGGCAAGACTTGACTTCCGCTGAACCAAGTGAATTGGCCCATCTTTGTGTCCATCTCTCCATTTGCGGCTCAAGGATTCGATCCAAGGTTCCAGACAGGGAAGGTTCAGATTGAGTGATCGATGATGACGGTAAAGCTGGTAATGTTAGTCTCACGCTCTCCACTCGGATAGATCTGAAAATCGATAATCTTCGGGCGGCGACGATGAGAAAGCTACACGTGGAATAGTAACGCCCGAGTTTGCCAACAGCTATCGGTAAACTCGACCTCACATGTGGTCCGAATCTTCCGGGAAAGGGACCTAAAGAGCTCCCTAAGGTCGTTCTGCGAAGCAAGCGAGTGAGCACAGCTCAGGAGGCCTGCGAGAATCTTATGACTTTTCTAAGATCTCGCTTGTTCCTCCGTCATAGCTTCCAGTTGCCTAAACAAGCGCTGCAGTTCTTCCACTTCTGCGTGAAGACTCTTGAGGTTAACCTTCGAGATAAGTCGTAGCGTGCTCAGCGCCGATACTACTAAGACGGCGTCAGCTAATTGGACAACGATCGAGGGTTTATCATGATTTCTAATGGATCGTTTTGCGTGTCTAGACCTTAGTCGGGAAAAGATTCTGCCACGATTGAGGGCGATCATCTCTTCAACAAGTACGTCGATATTCTTATCTGACTTGTTTGTCAAATCGGAAGTTAGTCTAAGACTTGGCATAAAGCTTGAGTAGTTAATCTTTGATCGTCGCTCGCTCTAATATAGTAGCTATTCTTGTGAACGCATCCTTTATCGATTATAGATTATCTATATTTGAAGCCATTCTAATAGTTAAATCCTATGTGTCTTGATATTCTTCCATATAGATCGTTATCATCTTTCGTGAATTATTACTTAAGGTCGAGAGAAACGCTAAATTGACTACTAGATCTTATTTACGTTTAATAGTCAATTGTCTAAAGAGAAACTTCGTATCTTTATTGTAACAAAGAGTTTTCTACTAACTTTTTAGACTTCTTGTATAATAATCTAAGTAAAATGATGTTCTTCTTCAAAATCTTACGACTAACATTGTCTTATATAGCATTCATAATAAATGTTTTTCTAGAAAATGAACTTTAACGAAGGAAATAAATGTTTCTTTAAAGAATGCGTATTATTGTTGTCAATTAAGTTCGATGCTCTTCTTTAGAAGAAGTTGTTTAAGATGCTCTATTAAATAGATTGCGCAACTTTATTTAATACAATTATTTAATTAATTTGCGAAAACTAGTAAAATCTAGAATTGTTAACTCGTTCGCATTATATTAGATCAAGTAATATGAATTGCAATCTAATAATTATTATATTTAATTAATTTTTGTTTTCTTTTATTAATAATATACATTCTTAATTTTTTTTACTTTATTTAATATGTTTTAATTGTCTTAATTAATTAATTAATTAATAACAATTAAAATATATGTACAATTATTGTTTTTGTTTTTGTTTTTATTCTTATTATTATTATTATTTTAAATTAATATTTTAAATTAATAATTCTTAATATTTATATATTAAATTAATAAAATATAAAAGATTTAAATTTAATTCATATTTGTATTTGATAAATTCTAACTTTAGTTCTAAATATATCTAGATTTTTTATAACAAAATCGCAATTTTCTATTATTAATATTTAAATTTTATGTAAGATTAAAATTAAAACTTGTAAATTTTACATTATTTATAAGAATTTAAAAGTTTAAATTAAGTTTTATAAGAAACGTATTTAATATTCTTTAACATTATGTTCATAAATACGTTTATTTTATATAATAATTATAATTTGTTTACGTAAAATACATATATATTCTTTTAATTTATTAGATTTATCTTAAAAGTAAAGTTTATTTAAATTGACAAAATTTAACGTTTAAATTAAAAAACATAATAATTTAATATAATTATATAATTAATAAACAATTGCAAACGTTTATATACATCGCAAATATTAAAATTTTATGCGTTAAAATATAATTTAACTTAATTAAGATTAATATAATTGTTAAATTAAATTAAACATTTTTTTCTTAATTTAATTTATTTTCTTAAGTTTTATAAAATTAAGTTAAAATTAAGACGTAAACTTAATTTTAAAATTAAGTTTCATTAAATTAATATTAAGAACTTAAATTAACTTTATCGCATTAATATTTATTTATTTTATCTTATTTTATTTATGCGTTAACTTAATTAAACTAATGCAAAATTTAAGTTAATTATATATAATTAGCGCAAAATTTGCGTTTCTTATATATAATTAACGCGTTACGTAATATCATGTAATTAAATAAATTAAATTAAATATTTAACGCATTTTTTTCGTTAGTTTTATCTTATTAAATTAGAAAATTTGTTTAATTCTAGAATTAAAATTAAACAAATTAATTTAATTAAATTAAAACTTAATTTAATAATTACGTTAATTAAGATTTCGCAATTTTATTAAATATAAAGAAAAAAAAACGAATTCTTTAAGTAAATTTTACTTTAATAATATTAATTTAAATATATAAAATAATTAGATTTATAAGATTTGTAAAATCTTGCAAATATCTTAATTTTTATTAGTTTAATTTGTTTTTTAAAATGCAAATGTAAATCGAATTTTTTCTAAATATTTTTATTATATAATGTAATTTAATAAGAAGAAAATTCGATTATTTATTAATTATTTTGTTAATAATATTATCGAATAAAATAATTATATTAAATTATTTTTTAAATTTACTTTTTATTATTTTTTATATAAATTATTTTATTCTTATTAGTTATTTAAATTAATAAAATAATTTAATTATTTTTTCTTTTATTTCTTTTATAGTTTTAATAATTTTCTTAATAATTTTAAAATTTAATATAACAATATATTTCGATAATATTTAACGCTTATTTATATATATATTAAGAAATACATTAAAGTAATAAAAAAAATAAGAAAAATTAAAGATAAAAATATTATATAAAAGTTTATTAAATTTTTTTTTTAAAAGTTTTACAAATTAAATATAAGATAAAAATTCTATTATTATAATTATAAAAAATTATATTAAATAATTTAACTAATTATTATTTGTTTAAATAATTTAATAGAATTTATTTAAAATTTTTATAAAGATAAAATAAATAATATTACAATATTATAGAAGTTTAAGTTGCAAAATTAATTAAAAATTTTTCTTAAAAATTAAAGAAAACTTTAATTATATAATAATAAAATTTATATTTATTAATTATATATTATATCTTTTTATTTAAATTATATAAATAAAAGATTTTTTTTTAATAAATAAATATTTAAAGCTTATATTATTGTTAAAAATTTCTTTAATTTAATTTAAACTTTATAAATATTTAATATTTTTAAAATATAAATAAAATATAAATAAAAGTTAAATTATAATTAATTAAAAATCTTTATTTAATAATAATTCTTTTAATTAATTGTTATATATATTTATAAAATAATTAAATAAAATTTTACTTTATAATATAATTTTTTAATCTTTTAAAATATTTGCAAATTAATAGAATTTTTAGCAATTTCGAAAACTTTATATTATAAAAGTACTAATTTTTTTTTCTTATATTTATATATATATTTAGCTTTAATAAAGTTTTTTAATATTAATTTTTAATATTTATTATTTTAAATTTTGTTATTATTATTTAATTATTAAAATATAAAGAAATTTTTTAAATTAAACTTTCGAAAATAATTTTTATTCTTTTTCTTCTTTTTTGTTATTTCTTATTATATTATATTAAATTATTATAATAATATAATTATTTATATATTTTTAATAATTAGAATTTTTTTATTAATTTAACAAAGAATTGTAATTATAAATAATATTATTAATATAAATATTTTTTAATCTAAATTTTATTTATTTGTTCTAAATTTTTTTTAGAAATATTATTAATATAAATGCAATTAAATATTAAATTATTATTTTTTTTATTTAAAAATAAAATTTCGAGTTATTAATAAAATAAATATAATTTATATTTATTTATATTAAAACTTGCGCATTATATTTCTTTAATATATATTTAATATTTTTGTAAAAAATAATATTATATATAAAAGTCTAATAATTAAATATTTTATTATTTCTTTTTTTTTAAATAAAATTTGTAAAACTTCGAAAAAGAAAATATAATAATAATAACTTTTATTTAGATTAATTGTTAAATTAAGTTTTAATATTAACATTTTAATTTAATTTAAATACTTAATATTAATCTTTTAACTTAACTTAAAATTAACTTAAATTAACGATTTTTTAACTTAATTTAATTAACTTGTTAAACAATCGAAAATAACGTTAAAATGTTAAGATTTTCTATTTTTAAAAAAATTTATATTATTTAAATTATTAAAAATAGTTTAAAAATAATAACGCATAAATAACGTATAAATGCATTATTTAAATACATTATTATATAATATTATAAACAAATTAATTAAATTAATTAATGCACTTTTTTAAAAATAATCTAAATTTTTTAAGTTTTAACAAATTAAATTAAGTTATACGTTAAATATTCTATATTTATTCTTTAATTTAATTTAAATATTTAAGTTAAAATTTTTAATTTAAATTAAATCTTAACGAGTTAAAAATTTAACTTAAACTTAATAACTTAACTTGACGCAATTAGTTTATTTTTATCTTAAATTATATATATTTTTATAAAAATATCTTCTTTTTATATTTAATATTACAATTTATTTTCTTAAAGTTAAAATATTTTTTTATTTTTTTTTTTATTTTTTTTATTATTTGTTATAAATTTTTTTCTATTATTTCTATATAATTGTTTTAGTTATTTTATATTTTTATTAAATTTAATTAAATTTTTAAACAAATTAATTTATTAAAAATAAATATATTTTTTATAATATTTATGTAATAATTTCTTAAAATAATATCTAAGTTTCGAGATTTTTATAATATATTTTATTAAATATTTTTTAAATATATTCTTTATTTTCTTTAATAAAGATTTTTATTTTAATAATTTTTTTATTAATAATGTTTAATTTTTTAAAGTAATTAATTAATATATCTTGCAAAATTTCTAAATCTTTATTATTTATTATATTTATATATATTTGTTTAAATTTCTTTAAATTTTTTTTATTACTTTAAGATTATTTTATAATTTTGCTTTTTTAATATTTTATAAACTTTAATAATATAAATTTATTTAATAAAGATTTAAAAAATATAAATAAATAATTATTATTATCTTTAAATAAAGTTTATATTTTTATATATTAATTATTATTAATATTTTCTTTATAATTTAAATCTTTTATTATATTATATTATTATTAAATAAAAAACTTGTTTTTATTATAAGTTTTAATTCTCTTATATTCTTCTTTATATTAAAGAATATATTAGAATTATTATCTTTAAAATTGCTTTAATTTTCGAAGTTTTTTCTATTACTAATAAAAATAATAAAAAAGAAGAAAAAAAAAACTTTATAATTTAATTTATTCTTTAATTATTAATTAAATTTGTTTCTTTTTATTTTATATTTTATATTCTTTTTTATTTTTATTTTTCGTTATAAATTTTTTTAATTTTTTGTCTTTTAATATGTTGCAAATATAAATATTTATTTATTAATAACTTAAGTTTAATTATTGTTTTATATTATATAATTAAATTTATATAAAATTTTAATTTTTTTTTTTTTTTACTTATTAAGTATTTTATTTATTTATTAATATTAATATATTTACAATCTATTATTGTTTTAAATTTCTTTCTAATTTTATTTTAAAAATATTATATAATTTTAATATTATATTTCGTAAATCTAATTACACATATATTAACAAAAATAATATTATTTTTCTCTATAAATTATTAATTATAATTAAATTTTTAATTTAATTTTTAATTTTTTTTTTGCTTATAAAAGATAAAAGAAATAGAAATTTTTAATAATAAAGAAGCATTAGAAATACTAAAAGCACAATATAAATTAATAATATTTTAAATATAAAAGTTAAAATTAATATTATTATTTATATTTAACTTAATATTCTTTTTTTTTAATTTTTATATAATTGTTCTTTAATATTTTTTATTAATTTATTTTTTTCTTTTTTCTAATAATTATTAATTAAAGTTAAGTAAATTAATTTATTTAAATTAAAATTAAAATTATTAATTATATTACTTTTTATATATAAAGAAATTACAATATTAAAGCAAATATAAAATTTATTTTTTAATAAAGAAAATTATTTTATTGTTAAACTAGACTAATTTTTACAAGAATTAACTTTATATATTATATATATTATATAAGTTAACTTTCTTTTAAAAATATTTATTTCTTAACAATTAATTTAATTAAACAAAGATTAAGAATTATAAATTACAATATAATTTAATTATTATATTATAAAAGATAACAAAATATTACAAAAATATTAAATTATTAAAGAAAATATACTTATAATTAAGTATTTATCTTTATCTTTTTAAAGAAATAAGAAATTATATTATTAATATAATTATATAATTATATTTAACTACAAATATTTATTAATATTACAAATATATAGAAATCTTAAATATTAATATTATCTAATATAATAAAAATACAATATAAGATTAAATATTTTAAGTCTAATATTTATTAACTTTGAACAATAGATAATATTTCTAATTTAAATATATCTTAAAAAGAAATTTAAGAAATTTCGAAAAATTAAAATACAAATATTAATTAATAATTTAAATAATAAGAAGAAGTATTTTTTTAAAAAGATTTTATAATAATTATTTTTAGATTATAAAAATTACAAGATTTGTAATTGTATTAAAAATTATTAATACAAAAATTAAAAAAATTTTTTTTTTTAATTTTTTCTCTTTCTTAAATAATATTAATATTATTAAAAATTTAATAAAATACAACTATGTTTATTATTTATTAACGTATTAAAATATAAAAAATATAAGATATAATAAACTTTTATTATTGTACTTTAATTATATAAAATAAATAATAGTAAAATTAATTATTAAAGAATAATAAGAAATAAGCTTTTTATTTATCTAATATTTGTTATAATATATAAACTTATTCTTTGCTTTCTAATTAGAAAAAAAAGTTATATAATTTAAGATTTTTATAAATAATAAAGATTATATAGGGTTAGGGTTAGGGTTAGGGTTAGGGTTAGGGTTAGGGTTAGGGTTAGGGTTAGGGTTAGGGTTAGGGTTAGGGTTAGGGTTAGGGTTAGGGTTAGGGTTAGGGTTAGGGTTAGGGTTAGGGTT